>Ga0209587_1000165_pt1 | contig 32125 bp, 32 predicted proteins | sample NGEPerD_2_FD_184512 | JGI IMG/M metagenome (GOLD analysis project Ga0209587, IMG submission 184512) | Arctic peat soil microbial communities from the Barrow Environmental Observatory site, Barrow, Alaska, USA - NGEE PermafrostL1-D... | ecosystem: Environmental > Terrestrial > Soil > Wetlands >...
CAAGACCCCCGGCACCCAAGACCCCCGGCACCCAAGACCCCCGGCACACGAAGGGAACCAAGTTGGCCGTCGACCCAGAACTGATCGCGCTGCTCGTCTGCCCCGACTGCCACGGCGCCATCGAGTACAAGGACCGCCGCGCGGTGATCATCTGCACCAAGTGCGGGCTGCACTACCCCGTGCGCGACGGCATCCCGGTCATGCTGGTGGACGAGGCCACCCGACCGGCCCGTTCGACCCGCTCGTCGTGATGCTCGACGCCGTCGAGCGCTTCGGCTCGGTCGACGCCTCGGACGCGCTCGGTGACGTCGAGGCCACACCCCAGCAGTGGCGCGAGGCCGCCGGGGCGGCCGTGCCCCGTCTCCCGCTCGCCGACTTCGATGCGGTGCTGATCGCCGGCATGGGCGGATCCGGCATCGCGGGTGACGTCGCCGCGGTGCTCGCCGCACCGGTGGCTGCGCTGCCCGTGGTGGTGCACAAGGGCTACGGGGCGCCGGCGTTCGTGGGTCCGCGCACGCTGGTTGTCGCGCTGTCGTACTCCGGGGACACCGAGGAGACGTTGTCGACGGTGGCGACCGCGGCCGACCGCGGCGCGTCGATCGTGGCGATCACGGCCGGCGGCGAGCTGGCCCGTCGGAGCGAGGCGTCCGGCTGGCGCCGGTTGGCCATGCCCCCCGGTCGCCAGCCCCGGCACTCGCTGGGCTATCTGGCTGTGCCCGTGCTGCGCCTGCTGGGGCTCGACGATGATCTCGACGAGGCCATCACCGTGCAGGAGGATCTGGTGCGGGCCTGTGCGCGTATCGTCCCTTCGAGCGACAACCCCGCCAAGCAGCTGGGGATGCGCATCGCGTCGGGCACGCTGACTCTGGTCTACGGCGCCGGTCCGCTGCCGGCGGTGGCCGCCTATCGGCTGCGCTGCCAGATCAACGAGAACGCCAAGTCGCCGGCCTCGCACACGGCGCTTCCGGAGCTCAACCACAACGAGGTCGTGGGGTTCGCCCATCCCTCGGTGCTGTCGGGCCGCTGCGGGCTGGTGCTCTTGCGCGACCCGGAGGGTGAGCATCCCCGGATGGGTGTCCGCGTGCAGGTCACCGAGGAGTTGCTGGCCGAGCACCTGGCGTGGTCCGTGGAGGTTGCCGCACGCGGCCGTTCTGCGCTGGCACGTCTGGCCTCGCTGCTGCTGCTGGCCGACCTGGCCAGCGTGTACGCCGCGATCCAGCTGGGGCGCGACCCCACCCCGATCGCTCCCATCGACCGTGTCAAGTCGGCCTTGGCCGCGACCGCGAGCGACATCGTCCTGCCATGACCGCGTCGCTGCTCGAGGCACTCGACGGCTTCCTGCCCCGGCTTCTGCTGACGCTCGGCTCCGGGCTGGGCGAGCTCGCCGAGGAGGTCACCGACGCGCGCACCTGGCGCTTCGAGGAGCTGGCGCTGCCCGCCTCCACCGTCCCGGGCCACGCCGGCCGGCTGCTGGCGGGCTCCCTGCACGGCGTGCCCGTGCTCGTGCAGCAGGGGCGCCTGCACCTGTATGAGGGTGTGACCGCCGCGGAGGTCGCCGCCGTGGTCCGCGCCGCCGCCGAGGCGGGCGTCGAGGCCTTGGTGGCCACCAACGCCGCCGGCGGGCTCGCTCCCGACTTGGTCGCCGGCGACCTGATGGTGATCACCGACCACCTCAACCTCACCGGCGACACCCCGCTGCGGGGACCCGCCTTCATCGACATGGGCCGGGCCTACGCCGGGGACATGGCCGCGGCGCTGCAGGCGGCGGGGGAGGAGGTCGGCACCCCGATGCAGCAGGGCGTCTACGCCGGCCTGCGCGGACCCGCCTACGAGACCCCCGCCGAGGTGCGCATGCTGCGCACCATGGGCGCTGACGCGGTTGGCATGTCCACGGTGCTCGAGGTGCTGGCGGCGCGCGAGGCGGGCCTGCCCGTAGCCGGGGTGTCGCTGATCACCAACGTGCACGGCCCGGGTGGAACGCCCACGTCCCACACCGAGGTGCTGGATGCGGCCGCCAGCGGTGGACCGCGGCTCGCCGCCGTGCTGCGCGTGGCGCTGCCGCGGCTGCTGGACGCCCCCGGGCCGCCGCCTGGCCGTTGATCTCCTCCGGGCCGATGCGAATAGGCTGGTTCCGGCCATCCTCGCCCCTGCCCATCTCCAGGAGTCCCTCCCGCATGCCAGATCTCCCCCCGCACGACGTCGCCGACCTCGGCCTTGCCGCCGCCGGAAAGGCGCGCATCGAATGGGCCAACCGCACCATGCCGGTGCTGCAGGCCATCCGCGAGCGCTTCGAGGTGGAACAACCGCTCGCCGGTCACGTGGTCGCGGCGTGCCTGCACGTGACCACCGAGACGGCCAACCTCGCCCGCACCCTGGCCGCCGGCGGTGCCCAGGTGACGCTGGTCGCGTCCAACCCGCTGTCGACGCAGGACGACACCGCCGCGGCCCTGGTGGCCGAGTACGGCATCTCCACCTACGCGATCCGCGGCGAGGACAACGAGACCTACTACCGCCACATCGACGCGGCGCTCGACACCTCCCCGACCATCACCATGGATGACGGCTGCGACCTGGTGAACCGGCTGCTCGGCACGCGGCCGGAGCAGGCCACCCAGGTACGGGCGGGCACGGAGGAGACCACCACGGGCGTGATCCGCCTGCGCGCGATGGAGAAGGCGGGCGCGCTGCGCTACCCCATCGTCGCCGTCAACGACACGCCGACCAAGCGCCTGTTCGACAACCGCTTCGGCACCGGCCAGTCCACCCTGGACGGCATCATCCGCTCCACCAACGTGCTGCTCGCCGGCAAGACCATCGTGGTCGCCGGCTTCGGCTACTGCGGACGCGGTGTGGCCAGCCGGGCCAAGGGCATGGGCGCCGACGTGGTGGTCACGGAGGTCGACCCCATCCGCGCCCTCGAGGCCGCCATGGACGGCTACCGCGTGATGCCGATGGCCCAGGCGGCCTCGCTCGGCGACGTGTTCGTGACCGTCACGGGCAACACCTCGGTGCTGCGCGCCGACCACTTCGAGGCCATGAAGGACGGGGCCATCATCTGCAACTCCGGGCACTTCGACGTCGAGATCGACATCCCGGCGCTGGCGAAGCTGTCGACGGCGCGCCGCGAGGTCCGTCCCAACGCGGAGGAGTTCGAGCTGTCCGACGGGCGCCGCATCGTGCTGCTGGCAGGCGGGCGGCTGGTGAACCTCGGCGCCGCCGAGGGGCACCCCGCGGCGGTCATGGACATGAGCTTCGCCGACCAGTCGCTGGCCGCCGAGTGGCTGGTGGCCAACCTCGACTCGCTCGAGGCCAAGGTCTACGACGTGCCCATCGACCTCGACGCGGAGGTGGCCAGGCTGAAGCTCGCCAGCATGGAGCGGGCCATCGACACGCTGACCGCCGAGCAGGAGCACTACCTGACCTCGTACGACATCGGCACCTGAGCGTGGCCGACGCCGACGTCCTGGGGGAGCTGGAGGGGCTGCTGCGGGGCCGTGTCGAGTCCGCCCCGCACGGCTCCTACTCCGCCGGCCTGGTGCGCGACCCCGAGCGGGTGGCCCGCAAGGTCGTCGAGGAGGCCTACGAGCTGGCGGTGGAGCTGCAGCGGCCCGTGGTCGACGCCGGACGCGTCGCCTCGGAGTCGGCCGATCTCGTCTTCCACGTGCTGGCCGGGCTGGTCGGCGCGGGTGTGCCCCTCGATGACGTGCTGGCCGAGCTGGCTGCGCGCCGGGGCAGCCGGCGGGGGAGCGGGCCGGGGGAAACGCGATGAGCGCCTCCCCGAGCCCGCGCACCATGCGCCTGGCGGTGCCGTCCAAGGGACGGCTGCGCGAGGACTGCCTGGCGCTGCTGGCGGCTGCGGGCTACTCCACGTCCATGCTCAAGGGCGGCGGGTCGATCGCCGTGCTCGGCGACGGCATCGAGATCATCGAGATGCGACCGCGTGACGCCGCCGCGGCGTTCGCCGCCGGGCAGCTCGACGCTGCCTTCGTCGCGACCGACATCGTGATTGAGCACGACCTTGAGCACGTGCCTGCGCTGGCGCTCGGCTTCTCCCGCTCCACGCTCGTGCTCGCCAGCCGCGACGATGACGGGCGCAGCTCGCCCGAGGACCTCGACGGCGGCCTGGTCGCCACGCACCTGCCCGAGCTGACCGGCCGCTTCTTCGAGCGCCGTGGCATCAAGGTCAAGGTGGTCGCAATGGGCGGCTCCCTCGAGGGCGTCTGCGCCGCAGGGCTGGCCGACGCGATCGTGGACTTGCGCGAGACGGGCCGCAGCCTGCTCGCGAACCGGCTGCGGGTCCTGCACGAGCTACGCCAGTGCCAGGCGCTGTTCGTGCACCGCGCCGCTGCAGGGCTGGACGACCTGACCCTGCGCCTGGAGGCGGTGCTGGACGCCCGCGGGCACCGTTACGTGATGCTGCACATCCCCCGCGAGCGCCTCGACGACCTCCGCCGGGCCTTCCCGGGCCTGGCCTCGCCGACGGTGCTCCCGCTGGCCGGCCGGGACGACCTCGTGGCGGTCCACCTCGTGGTCGCCCAGGGCGACCTGTGGTCGCGCCTGGGGGACCTGCGTCAGCTGGGCGCCACCGGCATCGTCGCACTGCCACCGCAGGCGCTGCTGCCCTGACCCCGGCCTGACCCGGCTGACCCCGCCAGGCCTGACCCGGCTGACCCCGCCAGGCCTGACCCGGCCCGACCCCGCCCTGGCCCTCGCCCTCCTGATCGGGGCTCCACAGGCGACGCAGACGAGTGGCCCCAGCGCCGGCGGCGTGCGGTTAGCGTGCCCGGATGCTGGTCGACCTCCTGCTGCCGGTCCGCTGCGCCGCCTGCGGCGCGCCCGCGCCGCGCGGCTGGTGCGAGCGCTGCGCCGCCGAGGCGCTGCGCCTGGTCCTGCCCGACCGCGGTCACCTGACCCTGGGCGACGGCATCGACGCGGTGGGCCTGCTGGCCTACGACGGTGTCGCGCGCCGCACCCTGCACGGGCTCAAGGCAGGCGGCCGACACGCCGCGGCCGGCCCGCTCGGGCTACTGCTGCGACGGGCCTTGCTGGCGGGGCTGGACCCCGGTAGCCGCGTGCTCACCTGGGTGCCCGCCACGTCGCGCCGCCGACGGGCGCGCGGCATGGACGTGCCCCGGCTGCTGGCGGGACCCGCAGCCGTGCGCCTGCTGGTGCGCACCGCCGAGCGCCCCGACCAGACCCTGCTCACGGCTGTGGCGCGTCGCAGCAGCCCGCGGGGATCCTTCGCCGCGGTTGGCCCGCTGCGGCGGCCGGTCACCCTGGTCGATGACGTGCGAACCAGCGGAGGCACGGCCCTGGCGGCGGCGACGGCGCTGCGTGCCGCGGGCGCCCCGTCGGTGCTGGTGGTGACCCTGGCAGTGGGCGGTGAGGACGCTCGACGCTCGGTCCCTCGCGGCCATGAGGCGGCTGACCCGACATGAGGAAATCGGACTGAGGCAATCCGGACCGGGTCACACCTGCCGGGGTCACATCTGCCCGGGTCACACCTGGCCGGCCACGGGCTCGGCCGCCGCCTCATCCAGCCTGCGGCCCAGGTCGTAGGGCACGCTGGTGGTCACCACGCCGCGTTCGAACAGCAGCACGCTCTTGATCAGCAGGGCGCTCTGATTGTGCAGGGGCTGGTGGTACCAGCGCCGCAACGTGAACTCCGGCAGCACGCAGGTGACCATCGTGGAACGCCCGTCCGCCTCGAAGTCCTTCAGGTAGCTGCGCACCCCGGCGATCAGGCTGCGGTAGGGCGAGTCCACCACCTCCAGCGCCACCTCGACACCCCAGTCCTCCCAGGCGGCGAGCATGGAGCTGCTGCGCTCGACGTCGAGGTTCACCGACAGCGCGCGGATGGACGTCGCACCCAGGCCGTCGGCGTAGGACAGCGCCCGCATGGTGGCCTGGTTGACCGCGGAGACGAGCACCACGACGTGGTGCTCGGCCGGCTCCTCCACGGTGTAGGGGCCGGGGCCCCCGGACGGCGAGGTGAGGTCGGTGACCACCAGCCGCCCGCGGCGCAGCAGCCGACCCTTCAGGCGCAACGCGAGGCGATGCTCGCGCAGCTGCTGCACCCAGCCGGCCGACAGCGTCTCGGGGATCAGCGCGGTGGTGTCGTGGTCCGGGTGCGCGGCGGCCTTGCGCTCCAGCGCGTCGCTGAAGGCGCGTGCGGCGCGGCGCTCGACGGGCAGCACCTCCAGGGGCACACCGGGGGCCAGGTCGGCCCAGCGGCGCTCCAGGTCGGGATCGGCCAGGGCCATGCCGATGGCCGACACCGAGCGCGGCGTGCACCGGCGGGCGTAGGAAAGCGCCCGCGCGGCCGCCTCGTCCACGCCGTCGAGCACCAGCACCATGTGGTTGCGCCGCGTCCGTGCGGGCTGGGCGATGCCCGCGCGCAGCAACAGGCTCACCTGCTGGTAGTGGCCGCGGATGCGGGTCATCAGCCAGGCCACGGATGGGATCGCGATCAGCACGATCCATGCGCCGCCCGTGAACTTGGTGACGGCCACGACCACCAGCACGACACCGGTGGTGGCGGCACCCACGCCGTTGACCACCAGCGAGCGCTGCCAGCCCGGTTCGCGCAGGCGCAGGTGATGGCGGCACATGCCCGTCTGCGACAACGTGAAGGAGGTGAACACGCCCACCACGTAGAGCTGGATCAGGCGCGTGACCTCCGCTCCGAACACCACCAGCAGCACGCCGGCCGCGGCCGCGAGCAGGAGCACGCCGTTGGAGAACACCAGGCGATCGCCCCGGCTCACGAACTGGTGCGGCAGGAAGCGGTCCTTGGCGAGCACCGAGGCCAGCCGGGGGAAGTCCGCGAAGGCGGTGTTCGCCGCGAGAACCAAAATCGCGACGGTCACGATCTGCACCAGGAGGAAGAGCGGGCCATCGCCGAACACCGCGAGGGCGATCTGCGCCACGACCGTGCGCTCCATGCCCTCCGAGGCGACCACGCCGGTCTCATGCGCGAGGTGGCTGATGCCAAGGAACATCGGCACCGACAACGCCCCCATGACCGCGAGCGTTGCGGCGGCGTTGCGCGACTGCGGGTAGCGGAAGGCGGTGACGCCGTTGGTGATGGCCTCCACGCCGGTCAGAGCGGTGGCGCCGGAGGCGAAGGCGCGCAGCACCAGGAACAGCGTGAGGCCGCTCGCCACGGGCAGCTCGGTGCCGGCGGTGGGCGCCGACGGGCAGACGGTGAAGGTGCAGGAGTACAGCCCGCTGGCGATGAGGACCAGCATGGTGACCACGAACAGGTAGGTCGGGATGGCGAACAGCGCACCGGCCTCCCGAACGCCTCGGAGGTTCGCCAGGGTCACCAGCGCCACGAACAGCAGCGCGACGGCGACGCGGTGCTCTGCGACGGCGGGGACCGCCGAGGCGATCGCCGCGACGCCGGCCGCGATCGACACCGCCACGGTCAACACGTAGTCGATCAGCAGCGAGCCGCCCGCGAGCAGACCGGGGAGCTCGCCCAGGTTCTCGCGCGCGACGATGTAGGCGCCGCCACCGTGCGGGTAGGCCCGCACGGTCTGGCGATAGCTGACGACGACCACGATCATCAGCCCGGCCACCGCGGCCGCCAGCGGCTGCAGCAGGCTGAACGCGCTCGCACCCGCCAGCGCCAGGACCAGCATCATCTCCTCGGTCGCGTAGGCAACGGAGGACATGGGGTCGGATGAGAACACCGGCAACGCCATCCACTTGGGCAGCAGCTGGCGCCTGAGCTCGCGGCTGGAGCGGGGCTTGCCGACCAGCACGCGCTTCACCGCCGTCGGGGTGAGCGCCACGACATCCTCCCTCGTCGCCTCGCCCACCTGGACGGGCGGGGCATGCACGCAGGCGAGTCCGATCCCGCCGGGCGGAGCTATCGTAGGCGAGCGTTGGCTGGCATACGGCTGTCCGGACGGTGCGAGGAGTCGCGGTGCACGTGGTGATCGGAGGCTGCGGTCGCGTCGGCTCGCAGCTCGCCCTCGAGCTGCACGGCCGTGGCCACGACGTGGTGGTCATCGACAAGGATCCGCTGTCGTTTCGGCGGCTCGGCGACGCCTTCGGCGGGCGCAAGCTGCAGGGCATCGTGTTCGACCGCGCCACGCTGGAGGACGCGGGCATCAGACAGGCCACGGCCTACATCGCCGTCACCAGCGGCGACAACTCCAACATCGTCTCCGCACGAATCGCCCGCGAGCGCTTCGGAGTCGACGACGTGATCGCCCGCATCTACGACCCGGACCGCGCCGTGATCTACGAGCGGGTGGGCATCACGACGATCGCCTCGTCGCGCTGGACCGCCGAGGCGGTCCTGCAGGCGCTGCTTCCCGAGCACGAGCGCCCCACGGCTAGCATCGGGCCGGGCGACGGCGACGTGGTGGTGCTCAGCTTGGCCGTGCCCGAACGCGCCCACGGCCAACCCGCCTCGGCGCTGCACCGGCCGGGCCGCTTCCTGCTCGCGGCCGTCACCCGTGGCGGCGCCACGCGCGTGCCCGTCGACGGGCTCCTGCTGGAGGGCGGTGACCGCGTCCACGTCGCGGTGGAGCGGGCGTCGGCGGACGCGGCTCGCGCAGCGGTCGCCACCCTGGGAGAGGACGAGGAATGAGGGTCGTCGTGGCCGGGGCCGGCAAGATCGGCCGCTACCTGGCGCTGAGCCTCGCCGAGCGCGGCCACGCCGTCCTGCTGGTGGAGCGCTCCGCGGCGGCGCTGGCGACCGTGCCGGACGGGGTGGACATGCTGCTCGGGGACGCGTGCGCCCCCGCCGTGCTCGAGCGAGCCGGGCTGCGGGAGGCCGACGTGGTGGTCGCGGCGACCGGTGATGACGAGGACAACCTCGTCATCAGCCTGCTCGCCAAGCAGGAGTTCGCCGTCCCGAAGGTCCTGGCGCGGGTGAACCACCCGACCAACGAGTGGCTGTTCGACGACTCGTGGGGTGTCGACATCGCCGTCAGCCCGCCGCACCTGCTGACCGCGCTGGTGGAGGAGGAGGTGCTCGCCGGCGACCTGGTCCCGCTGCTGAGGCTGCAGCACGGTCAGGTGCAGCTGCTCGAGGTTCGACTCGACGAGCAGTCGGTGGCCGTCGGCAAGCGCGTCGGCGACATCGCCCTGCCGTCGGAGGCGAGCTTCGTGGCGATCGTGCGCGACACCTCCGTGGTGCCCTGTCGGGAGGCGACGCCCCTGGTGGTCGGCGACGAGGTCATCGTGCTGGTGGCCAACCACCGCATCGAAGAGGTACGTGCGGAGCTGGTCGGGCCGTCCCGCGCGGCGGATTGAGCCGGCGCACCGTCCGTCCTGCCCGTCCGATGCCCCCGGGGGCTTCGGTGTCGAGGTGTCCGAGGTGTGACGCCACAGGGCGTTCTATGTGGCGTTCTTGTGGCGTTCTATGTGTAGGGCTCCGCCACCGACTGGTAGTCGGGGTTGCGCATCCGCCGCTGGCCGTCGCCGTCGACCGCAACGGTGCCGGACAGGCGCAGGGCGCTGCCAAGCCCGACGCCGGGCAGCTGGGACCGGCCCACCCATTCGGCGGTCAGGCGGCCCGTGCCGTCCTCAACGGTCGTCTCCAGCGCCTTGCCCGGACGAAGCCGCATCTTGTGGATCACGCCCACGACGGTCGCGCGCTGGCGAGGGGTCACCTCGCCGATGGGCGTGGTATCGGAGAACTGGCGGCTCCAGCGGCGCAGGTCCTCCGACCGGGACGACAGGGGATCGAAGGCGACCATCGCGGCAGTGTAGGTCCGCTCCTGCACCGCGCTGGCGGTAAGGTAAGAGGGGACAAATCCCTTGCGGGCGGGGACCGGGCTGGGCGAGGATGCGCGCGCACGCCATGCACGAGGGGAGGGGAGGCGAAGGCCCGTGAGGACCGCCCCGCGCGCAGGACGCTGCACAGCGTGGTCCGCCCCCGCACCCGCCCTTCCCGCCGGCATCACCCCACCACGACGGAAGGCGCTCGCTTGGACATCATCGTCAAGGCCAAGAACTGCGAGATCCCGCCTCGGCTCAGGGACCAGGCAATCGAGAAGGTGCAGCACGCCGCCCGCTTCTTCGATCGCATGAGCGGCGTCGAGATGGTCTTCGGCGAGGAGCACAACCCGCGCATCCCCGAGCCAGCCGTGGTGGAGGTCACCGGCCACCTCAAGGGCCACCTCATCCGCGCTCAGGGCCACGGCGGAGACCACCGCGCCGCGATCGACGCGGCCGTGGCGAAATTCGAGCGCCAGCTCTCCCGGTACAAGGCCAAGCGGGTGAACCGCACCCGGGGTACGGCGCGGCCGCAGCCAGTTGGCGCCGCGCTGATCGAGGACGTGGCGCCGCGCCTGCCCGGCGCCGTCGCCCGCCGGGCTTCCGGCAGCGCCGCCTTTGACGGTGAGGAGCCCGACGCCCGCATCGTGCGCACCAAGCACTTCGCTTTGCGGCCCATGCTGCCCGAGGACGCCGCCCTGCAGCTGGAGCTGTTGGACCACGACTTCTACCTGTTCACGAACGCCGCGACCGGCGACTGCAACCTGATGTATCGACGCAAGGACGGTGACCTGGGCCTGATCGTCGCGACGCACGAGGCGACCCCTGAGGCGACCCCTGAGGTGACCCCTCGGAGAGGCCGCGTCGCCCCGATCTGAGCTCCCCAGCGCGCGACCTCCGGGCGTAGTGGTCAAGCATGAGCGGAAACGGCCGATGAGTTACCTACGGGCTAGACTGTCCGAACTGTCGGAAATACGGGGAGTCATCGGATGACTGAGGTCCAAAGCGCGCCAGGGGATGCCATCCGCGTCATCATCGCCGACGACCACGCGCTGTTCCGCCGGGGCCTGGAGATGGTGCTCGAGTCCGAGCCGGACATGGCGGTCGTGGGCGAGGCCAATGACGGCAAGGAGGCCTACGAGCTCGCCACCGAGCTCATGCCCGACCTGGTGCTGATGGACGTCCGGATGCCGGCGCACGGTGGCATCGGCGCCACCAAGCTCATCAAGGACGCCGTTCCGCACACCAAGATCCTCATGCTGACGATCAGCGACGAGGAGGAGGATCTGTACGAGGCCATCAAGGCCGGTGCCTCTGGCTACCTGCTGAAGGAGATCTCCATCGAGGAGGTCGCCGATGCGATCCGCAGCGTCCACGCCGGACAATCACTCATCTCGCCGTCGATGGCCTCGAAGCTGCTGAACGAGTTCGCCTCCATGGCCAAGAAGGACGAGGAGAAGCAGCAGATGCCTGCTCCGCGTCTGACTGAGCGAGAGATGGAGGTGCTCACCCTGGTGGCCCAGGGCCTCAACAACCGCGACATCGCCAAGGCGCTGTTCATCTCTGAGAACACCGTCAAGAACCACGTCCGCAACATCCTGGAGAAGCTGCACCTGCACTCGCGGATGGAAGCCGTGGTCTACGCGGTGCGCGAGAAGCTGCTCGAGATCAAGTAACGGCCGGGCGCGGATCCGCGCCACCACGGCCGGGCTGGCGCCACGTGCGCTGGCGCACACCAGAAGCGCCTCGGCGCCCGCATCCGGGTTCTCGCCCCTACACTGGTGCATTCCGGACTGGACCAGGCCGTGTTCCGTGCTCCAAAGGCAGGCGATCGCTGTGGTACTGCAGAAGCTGCTCCGCGTCGGCGAAGGACGCCAGCTCAAGAAGCTCGAGGCCCTCGCCGCCGAGGTCGGTGAGCGCGAGGCGCCCACCAAGGCGCTCTCCGACGAGCAGCTGCGCGCACGCACCGAGCAGTTCAAGGCCCGCATCGCCGACGGCGAGTCCCTGGACGACCTGCTGCCGGAGGCCTTCGCGGTGGTGCGCGAGGCCGCCTTCCGCGTGCTGGGCCAGCGTCCCTACGACGTGCAGGTGCTCGGCGGTGCCGCCCTGCACCAGGGCAACATCGCCGAGATGCGCACCGGTGAGGGCAAGACGCTGACCTCGACCATGCCGGTCTACCTCAACGCCCTGTCCGGCAAGGGCGTGCACGTCGTCACCGTCAACCCCTACCTCGCCGCCCGCGACGCCGAGTGGATGGGACGCGTGTTCACCTTCCTGGGTCTGACCGTGGGTCTGGTGTACTCCCAGCAGCAGCGCGCGGAGAAGCGCGCCGCCTATGCCGCGGACATCACCTACGGCACCAACAACGAGCTCGGCTTCGACTTCCTGCGGGACCACATGGTCCTGCGGCCGGAGGACAAGAGCCAGCGCGGCCACCACTTCGCCATCGTCGACGAGGTGGACTCCATCCTGGTCGACGAAGCGCGCACGCCGCTGATCATCTCCGGGCCCACCGACCAGGCCACCGAGTGGTACACGGTCTTCGCGCGACGCATCGCCCCGCGCCTGAGCTCCGGGGAGCACTACGAGGTCGACGAGGCTAAGCGCACCGTCGCCGTGACCGAGGAAGGCGTGACCAAGGTCGAGCAGCTGCTCGGCGTCGACAACCTCTACGAGTCGGTCAACACCCCGCTGATCCACCACCTGCAGAACTCCATCCGCGCCAAGGAGCTGTACCTGCGCGACCGCGAGTACATCGTCGAGGACGGCGAGGTCCACATTGTCGACGAGAACACCGGTCGCACGCTCTACGGCCGGCGCTACTCCGAGGGCCTGCACCAGGCCATCGAGGCCAAGGAGGGCGTGGCGATCAAGGAGGAGAACCAGACCCTCGCCACGATCACGCTGCAGAACTACTTCCGCCTGTACGAGCGCCTGTGCGGGATGACGGGCACGGCGAAGACCGAGGAGAGCGAGTTCGCCCACATCTACGACATCGGCGTCGTGGTCGTGCCGACCAACCGCCCCATCCAGCGCGCGGACCACGCCGATCAGATCTACAAGACCCAGGCGGCCAAGCTCGACGCCGTGGTGGGCGACATCAAGTCCCGCCAGGAACGCGGTCAGCCGGTGCTGGTCGGCACCATCAGCGTGGAGAAGTCCGAACGGCTGTCGGCGATGCTGATCCGCGAGGGGGTCCGCCACGAGGTCCTCAACGCCAAGAACCACTTCAAGGAGGCCGAGATCGTCTCCCAGGCCGGGCGCCTGGAAGCCGTCACGGTGGCCACCAACATGGCGGGCCGCGGTGTGGACATCATGCTGGGCGGCAACCCCGAGTCGCTGGCCGACGACGACGCGCGCCGGCAGGGCGAGCCCGAGGGCGATCCCGAGGCGTTCCAAGCTCGCTACCTGTCCGCGCTGGAGCGCTACAAGGCCGAGGTCAAGGCCGAGGGCGACCGTGTGCGCGAGCTCGGCGGGCTGTACGTGCTGGCCACCGAACGCCACGAGTCACGCCGCATCGACAACCAGCTGCGCGGTCGCTCGGGCCGGCAGGGCGACCCGGGCGAGTCGCGCTTCTACCTGTCGCTGGAGGACGACCTGATGCGGCTGTTCAACGCCAGCGCGGTCGAGTCGATCATGACGCGCCTCAAGCTCCCCGATGACATCCCCATCGAGCACAAGATGGTGTCCAAGGCCGTGGCCCGCGCCCAGGGCCAGGTTGAGTCGCGCAACTTCGAGATCCGCAAGAACGTCCTCAAGTACGACGACGTCATGAACAGCCAGCGCAAGGTCATCTACGCGCAGCGCTCCACCGTGCTGGAGGGCAGCGACGAGCAGGTCGAGGCCTACGCCGAGGACTTCATCGACGCGACCGTGCGCAGCATGGTCGCCACCTACGCCCCCGAGGGGGTGTTCCCGGAGGAGTGGCAGCTGGAGGAGCTGTGGGCGGCCCTCGAGCAGGTCTACCCGGTGTCGGTCGACCGCGGATCCATCGACCTGGAGCACACCAAGAGCGGGGATCTCGCGCAGCTGCTGGTCGACGACGCCTTCGACCGCTATGGCGAACGCGAGCAGGAGCTGACCGCGCCGGTGCTGCGGGAGGTGGAGCGCCGGGTCATCCTGTCGGTGGTCGACCGGGTGTGGCGTGAGCACCTCTATGAGATGGATCACCTTCGCGACGGCATCGGCCTGCGAGCGGTGGGGCAGCGCGATCCGCTGGTGGAGTACCAACGGGAGGCCTACGACGCCTTCGCCGGGATGATGGCGCGGATCAAGGAAGAGGCCTCCGGCTACTTCTTCCACCTGCCGGTGCAGCGCCAGGCGGCCCCGATGGCCACTGCCGGCCAGGCGGCGCAGGGCCCGGCGGCGCAGGGCCAGGCCGGGCAAGGTCAGACGGCGCAGGGCCAGATGGCGCAGGGCCAGATGGCGCAGGGCCAGATGGCGCAGGGCCAGACCGCGGAGCAGGGACGGGTGCCGGCGCGGGTCGCCGGCGCCGTGCGGGGCAACGGCGGTGGGAACGGGCGCGCCGGTCAGAGCCAGCGCGTCGCGCATCCCGCGATTCGCCCTGAGTCGAGCCCGAACCCCGGACCGCAGCGGCTGTCCTACAGCTCCTCGGCCACCTCGGCGGGGGCCGCACCGGCGCAGGGAGCCTCGGCGTACACCGTGGGCGGGCCCTCGCGCACCGGCACGATCGGCGGCGGTCCCTCGGTCGGTTCACCGGCCGCGGCCGCCGCGGCCGCGGCGCAGCGCCAGGGCGCCGGCGAGGTCGCTGCTGACAAGGTGGGCCGCAACGACCCGTGCCCGTGCGGCTCGGGCAACAAGTACAAGAAGTGCCACGGCGCCTGAGGACAGCGGGCCTGCGCGGGCGCCGGGTGCCCGGCTAGCTGCGCCACACCCGCCCCGGCTCGGAGGCGGACAGGCGCAGCTGCTCGCCCACATAGGCAGCGACGCGCGTGAGCGCGTCGTCCCAGGGCACCCACTCCACCGCCCCGATCTCGTGGCGATGGCGCGTGCGCAGGCCCGTTCTGGCGCCGGCATCGGTGGGCGCAGGGACCGGCGTGGCCGCGAACAGGAAGGTGATCCGGTCCGGCCATGCCGCGGTGAACACACCGATCAGCGCACCCACCTCGACCGCCACCCCGGCCTCCTCCAGGGCTTCACGGGCCGCGGCGGCGTCCGGTGCCTCGTCGGCATCCACCACACCGCCGGGGATCGTCCAGTGGCCCTTGAACAGGTCCTCCACGCACAGCAACCGCCCGCGCCCGTCGCGGCAGCACACCGCCGCCGCGACGACCTTGCGCGGCAGCGTGGCGAAGAAGGTCTGCGAGCGCTCCTTCAGGTCGCGTGCGCGCCTGCCCAGCACCGCGACCAGGGGGCCGGCGTCCAGCAGGCCCGGTTCGCGGTCGATGTCGAGGTCCACGATGGCGTTGCCGCCGCGGAGCAGCGCACCGACACCGGGAGCGACGGTCAGCACGTCCGCGACCCCGAAGTGCCCCAGCGCAGTCACCAGCTCACGCGCCCGCAGCCCTCCGTGCAGATGGCCCGGCGCGCAGGCCAGCAGCCGCCCATGGGGGCGTAGGACGTTGTCGGCTTGAGCGAGCACCGGCTCTCCGGCGCCGCGGCGCAGCTCCGGCACGATCACGGTGTCGGCGGAGCCCGCCGCCGCGTCCTCCAGGTCGGCGACTTCGCTGCCGGCCCGGACGAGCAGGCGGGTCAGCTCAAGCCGTGCGTCGCCGGGTGCCACCGCCACCGACCCGGCCGGCGGAGGGACCAGCCTCAGCAGGTCGGCGAGCAGCCCGGCGGTCAGCCGCGCCGGCATCTCAGCCGCAGGCGCGTCGGACGTAGGGATAGGGGTTGACGCTGCCGCCGCCCCCGGGCTGCACCTCGAAGTGCAGGTGCGGGATGCCGCGGGCGTTGCCGGTGTCGCCGTTGAACGCGATGTGCTGGCCGGCGCGGACCGACGATCCGGCTGACAGCCCGCTCACGTAACCCTGCAGGTGGGTGTAGTAGTACACGTTGCCGCTGGCGCCGCGCACGTACAGCGAGATGCCGCCGAGGCGGTTGCCGTTCATGCGGGTGATGGTGCCGTTCTCATAGGCGTGGATGGAGGTGCCGCGCGGGGCGAGGATGTCGGTGCCCTTGTGGCTGCGCCCGCCCGAGCGCGACGCCCCCCAGGTGTCGCTGTAGCTGTGGGGGTTGCCGACGGGGCACGCGATGCCGCCGGCGACGGGTGCGCCACCGCCCGCCGCGGCGCTGCTCGACATCATCGCGGCGGATCGGGACCTGCCCCGGCTGGCGGCCACGGCGCGCGCCGCACGTTCGCGTCTGGCTCGTTCCCGGGCCGCTTCCTCGGCGGCGATGGTGGCCCGCACCGCGCTCACCTGTTGCTCGGCCGCCGCGACGTGCTCGGCCGCCACCTGCCGCGTCTGCGCGAGCTCGGCCTCGCGTGCGGCCAGCTGGGCGCGCTGCTGCTCCACCTGGGCGGCCGTAGCCGCGGTGCGGGTGCGCGCCGCGGAGGCGGTCTCGCGGTTCTGCTCGTCGCGCCGCGCAAGGACCGCCAGCAGGCGTGACTGCTCCGCCGCCTCATCGACCGATCCGCTGCCGAACAACGCCAGCAACGGATCCGCGGCGCCGCGCTTGTAGGACTCCCGCACGCGCAGGGCCATCGCATCAGACGCCGCGTCGGCCTCGGCGCGCTGCGCGCGCTCGCGGTCCGTCAGCGCGGTCAGCTCCGTCTGGAGCCTTTGCGTCTCTGCCTCCAGCTCGCCGATCTTGGCGAGCACCACGTCCAGCGCCGCCTGCGTGGTGCGCTGCTCGGCTTGTGCCTGCTCCAGGCGCGGGTCGGCGGCCTCAGCCGTCTGGGCAACCGGCCATGTCCCGAGCACGACGACCGCCAAGAGGCTCACCAGCAGGCGCAAAGGTCGCGGTGCGGCACTTCCCGGCGGCGCGGAAGGTTGCGCACGCATCCGCCGACCCTACCTCCACCCCGCCGGGGGACACCAATCCGCCGTGAGCATGGATCCGCCGGCCTCGGCGGTGGGGTCGTGCCAACGCACGTCGGCGGGCGCGTCGGGATCGTCGTGGTCGGGCGGATAGAGGCAGCGCGCGGGTGGCAGCGGGCCGGCCTCCGGCCGCCCCAGATCGGTGACCCGCCACGCGCCGGTACCGCCGCCTTCGCGCCGCAGGGTCACGCACATCGCGGTCCTGCGACCGGCGCCCGCGAGCAGCACCACTCCCTCGTAGACGTCGGCTGCGGTGCGCATCCCGGCGCAACCGGCCACCCGCGCCGGGGCAGCGCCGCGGCTGGTCACCTGCTCCAGGCGGTCGAGCAGCTCCGCGCTCACGAGGTGACGCAGCTGTCGCAGCGGCCGCTGACCCCGCTCGACCTCCAGCCACAGCATGGCGAAGCCGCGCACCGCCTCGCCCAGGTCCCGCCGCGGGGGTCGGCCGGTCGCCGGCCTGGGGGTGGCCCCGCCCGCGGGGCGACGGCCCGCAGGCCCGCCGGGTGCCGTGCCCGCGCCTGACCGCATCGCACGTGGTCGCGGTGCGGCCGGCGCGCCCACGTCGGTCACGTGGGTCACGTGGGTCACGTGGGTCACGTCGGTCGCGGCCGTATCGATCATGGCCGTCCTCCTTCCGCGCCCAGGAGGGCCGGGCGCTCGTCGTCGTGGAACCAAACCTGGTGTTGATCGAGCCCCATGGCGCCGGGTGCGACGGCGCGCACCTGCGCGCGCACGACACCGGGGACCGCCGGCGAACGGCTGAGCGCGACCGCCGCCGCGTCGTCGGGGAGATCGGTGAAGCCGGCCGCCAGCAGGCCCTCGCGGATCGCAGCCGCGCGCTCGCCGTCGACCACCGGCTCCCAGGCCAGCTCGGCGTTCCCGGAGGTGGGCGGCGGCAGCGGCCAGGGCGCACCGACGACGGCCGCGTCGGCAGTGCGCACCGGCACGGCGAAGCGCAGTCGCTGCGGCGCACCCCAGGTGCCCGCCTGGGCGTGCACGGCGACCGCTTCCACCGTCACCACCGTCAGCTCGCCGAGCTCCGTCCGGCGCACCGCGGCGGCGTCGAGCACGTGCCGGGGCGTTGCGCTGCGGGCCACGCGCACCGCCTGCACGGCCACCCGGGCGGCCGCGTCGTCACCCGTGGCGCCCGCGCGGGAGTCGGCGGACGATGAATGGCCGGCGTCGTCGTTTGCCACAGGTGCTGACCGCGAGCCTGCCGGCGGCTGGTCTGTGCCTGCCGGCGGTCGCTCTGTGCCTGCCGGCGGTCGCTCTGTGCCTGCCGGCGGCCGCTCTGTGCCTGCCGGCGGCTGGGGAGCCAGCACCGCGGCGGCGGCGAGCGCCACGAGCGCCACCGCGAGGACGGCCATCGCCACCACCGCGTACGTGCCGCGCCGGCGGCCCGGCCCGGCCTCGTGCGGCGGCGTGGCCGCGAAGAGGCTCGCCAGGTCGTCAGCCGGTGCGGGGTCCGCGCCGGGATCGCGATCGCCGTGCCCATCCACATCGGCCGCCGCCGGCCACACCGCTGATGCCCCGGCCCACGAATCGCGCCCGCCGTCTTGCATCCAGCCCTCCTCATCAATCGGAGGCACGACTCTGCACCATACGACAAGAGTTGACAAGTAGTGGTGTGGACAGAGGCGGCCGACGGAGTGGGCGCGCGGGCAGCACGTACACTGCGCTGCGCTAGGCGCCAGGCCGCGCGGCCCAGCTGTGCCCGCGCGCGATCCCGCAATCCATCGGAGGGGAAGTGAACGGCGGCACGGTCCGACAGGACCTCACCGACGAGGAGCGCCGGGTCGTCTTCACCCGCGACGCGCTGCCGTACCTCGACCAGCTCTACTCCGCGGCCTTGCGCTACACCCGCAACCCCGCGGACGCCGAGGACCTCGTGCAGGAGGCCTTCGCCAAGGCCTACAGCGCCTTCCACCAGTTCCAGCCGGGAACCAACCTCAAGGCCTGGCTGTACCGCATCCTCACCAACACCTACATCAACGCCTACCGCAAGGAGCAGCGACAGCCGCGGGAGGTGTCGGCGGACGCCAACGAGGAGTTCACCCTCTACGACCGCATCGCCGACTCCACCTCCAAGCCGGCGGAGGTGGAGGTGCTCGAGCGCCTCACCGACGACGAGGTCAAGAAGGCGCTATCGGACCTGCCGGAGCAGTTCCGCATCGCGGTGTACCTGGCCGATGTCGAGGGCTTCCGCTACGCCGAGATCGCCGAGATCATGGACACGCCCATCGGCACCGTCATGAGTCGGCTGCATCGGGGAAGAGCTGCGCTGCAAAAGGCGTTGTACAGCTACGCCAGCGCGCGCGGACTGACCACCGACCCCGATCCGGCGCCGACCGAGGACTGAGCGATGCCCGAGTATTCGACGCCGCACGATCGCACCATGCCGGACGACGAGTGTCGGGAGGTGCTGGAAGATCTGCAGGCCTTCCTCGACGCCGAGTGCGTCCCTGACCTGGAGCAATCGATCCGGATCCACCTGCGGGAGTGCTCGCCCTGCCTGAACCGGGCCGACTTCCAGGTGGAGCTCAAGGCCCTGATCGCCAGCAAGTGCTCCGAGCGCGCTCCATCCGGACTGGTGGAGAAGGTCCTCGGCTCGCTGCGCGCCGCCAGCAGGACGAGCAGCACCGGGCGCAGCGACCTCTGGAGCGATGGCTGATGCGGGTGCTGGTGACCGGCGGGGCGGGCTTCATCGGGTCGAACCTCGTCGACCGGCTCCTGGCGGACGGGCACGACGTCACCGTCTTCGACAACTTGTCCACCGGCAAGCTGGCCAACCTCTCCGACGCCCGTCGCCAGGTGGATCTGCCGCTGGACTTCGTCCGGATCGACATCACCTCCGACGCGCTGGAGCCTGCACTGGCCAAGGTGCGTCCGGAGGTCGTCCTGCACCTGGCCGCCCAGATCGACGTGCGCAGCAGTGTCGCCGACCCTGTCCACGATGCGATGGTCAACGTCATCGGCACGGTGAACCTGTTGGAGGCCTCCCGCCGGCACGGGGTCAGCAAGCTGGTGCACACCACCTCGGGGGGATGCATCTACGGCGAGCCGCCCCTGGAGGACCTGCCGGTCGCCGAGACCTACCCCGGTCACCCGCACTCGCCGTACGGCGCCAGCAAGCGGGGCGTCGAGGAGTACCTGCACACCTTCCAGGCGCTGTACGGGTTGCGCTGGACCGGGTTGGCGCTCGGCAACGTCTACGGTCCCCGCCAGGACCCCGCCGGCGAGGCCGGCGTCGTGTCCATCTTCGGGGGCAGGATGCTCCAGGGCCGGGCTGTCACCATCTATGGCGACGGCGGGCAGACCCGGGACTTCGTCGCCGTCGATGACGTGGTGGACGCCTTCGTGCGCGCCATGTACGCCGGGGACGGCCTGCGCTGCAACATCGGCACCGAGCGCCGGACCAGCGTCAACGAGCTGTACTCCGCTTTGGCGGGGTTGACCGGCTACGACCGGCCGCCGCAGCATGCAGCGGAGCGACCCGGGGAGCTGCGTCACAGCGCCCTGGACATCACCCGGGCGCGTGAGGCCCTGGGCTGGGAGCCCAAGCTGGACCTGCACGAGGGGCTGGCAAAGGTCGTGGACTGGATGCGGGCCTAGCGCGCCGAGCGCGGGTCGGGCCGCCGGCCGCCGACGACCCGGGGCCGGCGGCACATCAGCGCGGGCAGCAGCACGCCGACGCCCACGGCGATCGCCACGTCGCCGGGGCTGACCACGCTGCCGAGCAGTGGCACCGGCAGCACGTCGCCGAGCCAGAGCAGCCGCGCGCCGCCGTCGATGGAGCCGGCAAGCACGTGACGGCCCGCCGTCAGCGGCGCGGCGCCCTGCCCGAGCACCTGCAGGGCCCGGCGAGACACAGGCATGGCCGCGTTGGCGATCATGACCACGGCGTTGGCACCGGCGCCCAGCGCGATCAATACCATGCCGGGCAGTCCTCGGTTCGCCCACATGAAGCTCAGCACTGCGGCAGCGGCGACCACCAGGAGCATCCGCGCCACGGCCAGCACGCTGCCGGCACCACCGGCCAGCAGCACCTGCACGACCACCGCCACGGCCAGCAGCGGCACGGCACGCAGCCGAACCCGTCCCAGGTTGTGCAGCCGCCCGCCGCGCAGCCAGCCGAGGGCGACGCCGGCGGCGACGGTGACGGCGACCAGGATCACGCCGCCGATCCCCGCCCGTCGCCGGCCGGCGCGTCGGGCTGTGCGCAGGATGACAGGCAGCGGCGGTCGGCCATCGCCCAAGGCTACGCGGGGCAGGCGCGGCTAGACTCGCTCCACCTCCTCTTCCCCCTACCGACTGCCGAGGACCTGTCGTGTCCGAGTCCCCACGCCCCGACCGGCGGCCCCGTGACGGGCGTCGGCGCGCCGATGCGGCCGACGACGACGACGACGCCGCCGTCGTCGCGCTGCGTCAGAAGCTGTCGGGGGTCCTGCGCCGGCTGCCCGACATCGAACGCAAGGTCGTGGAGCACCGCATGGGCCTGGTCGACGGCGTTCCCGCCAAGCCCGGCGACGTCGCCGCTCGGCTGGGGCTCACGATTGCCGAGGTCAAGAAGATCGAGGAACGGGCCTTCAGCCGGATCCGTGAGGTCGTGCCCATCAAGGGGCTGGAACGGTTCCTCGGCGGAGGTAAGTAGGGCAGCGGAGCTCCACCGAGTAGCCTGATTCTCCTCAAGCAACGTTTCTCCGCTGCCGATCGTCTAGGGAGGGCGGGCCCGTAGGGCGGCCGCCGCTGACCCGTGTCGTCCGCCCTTCTTGCTGTTGCCGCCGTTGGGCGCCGTTGGGCGCCGTTGCGCTCTGCGGCACTTCGGCGGTCGTTTGCCGTCAGTCCCGTCGCTTTTGATCCAGCTGCTCAGGGGGCCACCGCGTGCTGATGCGCTCAACCGTCACCGTTCTGCTGTCCATGCTGCTGCTCGTCGGTCTCGGTGTGCCCGACGCCGAGGCCGTCGACGTTCCGGCCGAGACCCGGATGGAGCGCATCGCCGGACTGCCGGCCGCCGCTGATGCGGATGCCGGGGAGCTCGGCGCTGGCGACGACCACGGCCATGAGCACTCGGCGCACGCCCTTCAGGCCACGGGCAGCGCGCAGGTCTCCGAGCCCACACGCACGCCGATGCCCTTCTCGATGGTCGGTTTCGCGGTGCCCCCGGGTGCGGCCGTGGACTTCCGCACCTCGGTGGACGGCAGCGCCTGGACGGATTGGGAGCACGCCGCCGCCGTCCCCGACGAGGGTCCCGACCCGGATGCTGCCGAGGCTCGGGTTGCCGGCGCGGCGGGACGCGACTGGAGCGAGCCGATCTGGGTGGGCGAAGCCGGCTGGATCCAGACGCGCGTGACCGGTGCCTCGACGAGCGAGGTGGGCTTCGATCTCATCGACTCGGCCGGGCTGTCGCGCACCTGGCTCGGGCAGGCCCGTGATGCGGTCGCCGCCACCTTGCGCAGCTCCACGCCGCCGGCCGCCTCCGCCACGACCGCGCAGCCCGACATCGTCACCCGGGCGGAGTGGGGTGCCGATGAGTCGATCCGCCGCGGAACGCCGAGCTACTCCCGGCGGCTGCGCTTCGGCGCGGTGCACCACACCGCCAGCGCTAGCGACTACAGCCAGGCGGAGGCGCCGGCGGTGGTCCGCGGTATCTACGCCTATCACGTGCGCTCCAACGGCTGGAACGACATCGGCTACAACCTGCTGGTCGACCGCTTCGGCACCGTGTATGAGGGCCGCGCCGGGGGCGTGGACCGCAACGTCATCGGTGCGCACGCGGGCGGCTTCAACACCGACTCATTCGGTGTGGCCTTCATCGGCACGCACAGCACCGAGGGGCCGTCCTCGGCAGCATTCGAGTCCATGGCCGAGGTCTTCGCCTGGAAGTTCGACCTCGGGCACATCGATGTCAGCGGGGCCCACACCGCCACCAGCCGGGGATCGACCCGCTACGCGGGGGGAACGCGCGTGGTGCTCGCCACCATGTCCGGGCATCGAGACCTGTCCAGCACCAGCTGCCCCGGGCAGCTCGCCTACGGCCTCATGCCGGCGCTGCGCCAGCGGGTGCTGGAGCTGCACGGCGCCGCCCTGCTCGACCACGACGCCGAACCCCGCTCGGCCACCGTCGTGAGCGGGCAGAGCCTGGATGGCCCGATCACGCTGTCCACCCGACTGCGCCCCGCCGGCGAGTGGGAGCTCGAGGTGCGTGCCCCCTCCGACGAGGTGGTGCACCGCGACCGCGGCAGCGGCACCGAAGCCGTCAGCCGCTGGGCGCCCTCGGGAGCCGAGCCCGGCACCTACACCTACACCTTCAGCTCCCCGGGGCGGCGCAGCGCCAGCGACACGGTGCAGCTGCTGCCGCCGGTCATCACGGCGCCCTCGGCGAGCCCGCTGTCGACCACCGACCGCGACGGCGAGCTGGCGGAGCCCATCACCGTGACCGCCAGGGCGTTCCCCGGCGCGGAGTGGACCGTCACCATCACCGATCCCGAGGGCGATCGGGTCCACAGCGTCAGCGGCGACGGTGCGGACGTGCGCAGCACCTGGACGGGTCCGGCCACCGGCCCGGGCGAGTACCGCTGGACGATCGAGGCGGTCGGCGCGGCGTCGGTGTCCGGTGTCACCGAGGTCTTCACCGATGTCTGGGAGCGCTCCGGTATCGCCGATGATGCGACCGGCGGCTCCATCCAGCTCTCGGCCCAGGCGTTCGACGAGCCGCTCAGCGCCGCACATGCCGTGATCGCTCGTGCCGACGTGTTCGCCGACACCCTGAGCGGCGGCCCGCTCGCCGCCACGGCCGGTCCGGTGCTGCTCAACCCCTCCGACGCCCTGGACCCGCGCGTCCGGACGGAGCTCGAACGCGTCCTGCCCCCGGGGGCCACGGTCTACGTCCTGGGCGGCAAGGAGGCGATCAGCGAGGACGTGGCCGATGTGCTGCGTGGCACCTGGGACGTGCGCAGGCTGGCCGGACGCGAGCGCACCGAGACGGCCGCCGCGGTCGCAGAGGTGGTGTTCGCACGCGCGGGCGACGGGCAGCGAACCGCGATGGTGGCGCGCTCCGGGAGCTCGGGCGACGCACCCTGGGCCGACGCGCTGGCGGGCGGCGCGTACGGGGCCGCCCGCGGCATCCCGGTGCTGCTCACCGACACCGGGAAGCTGTCCGAGGCCACCGCCGACGTGCTCGACGACCACGACGTCGATGTGACGCTCGTGCTGGGCGGCACCGCCGCCGTCTCCGACGACGTGCTGGCCGATCTGCCGGGGCCGCGGAGGATCTCCGGCCCGGACCGCGTCGCGACCGCCGTGGAGATCGCGAGGCAGCTGTGGGGTCGCACGAGCGCCGGCTCGGGCGACCGCTTCCTCCTGGCCGAGGGCTACGGGGAGCACGCCTGGACCCTCGCGCTCGCGGCCTCGCCGTTGGCCGCGCGCGCGTCGGCCCCGCTGCTCTTGACCAGCACGGCAGCGCTGCCACCCGCCACCACGACCTACCTGGATGGGCTCGGGTACGGTGGCGCCTCAACCGCGGGCGGCTACGTGCTGGGCGGCGAGGGGTCGGTGTCGACCCCGGTCGCGGACGCCGCATCGCGCCTGCTGCAGTAGGCCCACCCGCGCAGTCGCCGGCTCGCGCACGGAAAGGTCCTTTGGTGGCCAACGTCCTCGCCCAGATGGTCGCCAGCGTCATCGCCGTGCCCGCGGCGGTGGGTGACCGCGTCGGGGCCGGCGAGACGCTGCTCATCGTGGAGTCCATGAAGATGGAGATCCCCGTCCTGGCGCCGGTCGCGGGCGTGGTTGAGCGCCTCGAGGTCAACCTGGGCGACGTGGTGGAGGAGGGCGACCTGCTGGCCGTGGTCACGCCCGGCTGAGACGCCGGCGCTGCACGAGCCACACGATCGAGCCGACGGCCAGCAGCCCGATCCCGCCGAGCACCGCCTCAAGCGGCAGGGTGAAGGCCAGCAGGGCGCAGCCGGCGATCCCGGTACCGGCCATCCAGCGGGGCCAGCGGCGTTCATGGGGCGCCAGCGTCCAGGCGGACGCGTTGGTGAGCCCGTAGTAGGTGAGCACGGCGAAGGAGCTGAACCCGATCGCGCCGCGGAGATCGGCGACGGCCACGATGGCGACGACGAAGGCCGCGGCGGTGATCTCCGCCCGGTGCGGGGTGCGGTGGACGGGATGGACCGCGTCGAGGAACGACGGGAGCTCGTGCCGGCGGGCCATCGACAGCACCGTGCGGCTGAGGCCGGCCAACAGCGACAGCAGCACACCGGCGGCCGCGGCGACCGCGCCGATGCGGACCACCGGTGCGACCACCGCCCACCGTCCCGCCTCCACGGCGGCGGCCAGCGGCGCGACGGACTCGGCCAGCGGGCGCGGCCCCACGGCCAGGAGCGCGGCACCCATCACGACGGCGTAGATGGCGACGACCATGCCGAGCGCGATCGGGATGGCCCGGGGAATCGTGGTGCGCGGATCACGAACCTCCTCGCCCAGCGTGGCGATCCGGGCATAGCCGGCGAACGCGAAGAACAGCAGACCGGCGGACTGCAGCACACCGGGGAGGCCATGTGGCGCCTCTCCGGTGAGATTTCCCGCCGCGGCCTGGCCGCCCAACAGCGAGGCGGCCACGACCACCCCCAAGGCGACCAGGACCAGCGCCACGATGCCGCGGGTCAGCCGGGCCGTCTTCTCCACACCGAGGTAGTTGACGACGGTCAACGCGACGACGGCGACGATCGCGAGCGGGCGGGCCAGATCAGGGGAGGCGTAGGACCCAAAGGTCAGCGCCATCGCCGCGAGGCTCGCGGTCTTTCCGACGACGAAGCCCCAACCGGCCAGGAACCCCCAGTACTCACCCAGCCGCACCCGCGCGTAGACGTAGGTGCCGCCCGACTCCGGATGCAGCGCGGCCAGCTGCGCGGACGACGTGGCGTTGATGTAGGCCACGAACCCTGCCAACGCCAAGCCGACCAGCAGCCAGGCGCCGGCGGCCTCGGCCGCCGGCCTGACCGCGGCGAACACGCCGGCGCCGATCATCGATCCAAGGCCCAGCATGACCGCATCCGCGGTGCTCAGGCGCCGCGCCAGCTCCACGCCGGGGAGGATAGCCGTGGTCTCGGTAGGATCGTTGCATGTCGCTGCTGAACGAGCTGCTGTCCACCGTTGGCGGGCTGGACGAAGAAGCCGTCGAGTACCTGCAGCAGCTGCTGTCGGACTGGCAGATCCTGGCCGACCTGTCGTTTGCCGACCTCCTGCTGTTCGTGCCGCACCAGCTGGCCGATGACACGCCCGCCTACCTGTGCGTCGGTCAGATGCGGCCATACACAGCCCAGACGATCTACCAGGAGGACCTCGTCGGCCAGGCGCTGCCGACCATCGAGCGTCCCATGGTCGGCCGGGCGCTGTCGGAGCAGCGGGTCATCCGCGACGCGGACCCGGACTGGTCGACGGGCGTACCGGTGCGCGCCGAGGCCATCCCCGTGCTGCTGCAGCGCGGCGACGGCCTGCGCGAGGTGGTCGCGGTCGTGACCCGCGAGGCCAACGTGTCGACCGCGCGCTCGCCGTCGCAGCTCGAGCTCACCTACCTGCAGTCGGCAGGGGAGCTGGCGCAGATGCTCGCCGACGGCACATTCCCCTACGCCGGCGATGTGCTGGAGGAGCGGGAGCTGTCCCCGCGTGTCGGTGACGGCATCATGCGCCTCGACGCGACCGGCACCGTGGTCTACGCGTCCCCGAACGCCATCTCCGCCTACCGGCGGCTCGGCAGCCTCGACAACGTCATCGGACAGCATCTGTCGGACTTCGAGCCGGCCTACGCGGGTCTCCTCGCCGCGCTCAACGACGGCGAGCCGCTGGAGACCGAAGTCGACCAAGAGGGCGCGGTGGTCCTTCGCCGTCTACTGCCGCTGATCGCCGACGGACGCGTGACCGCCGCCCTGCTGCTGATCCGCGAGGTCACCGAGCTGCGGCGCCACGAGCGCGCCCTGCGCCTGAAAGACGCCACCATCCGGGAGATCCACCACCGCGTGAAGAACAACCTGCAGACCGTCGCCTCGCTGCTGCGCCTGCAGGGTCGGCGACTGCACTCAGACGAGGCGCGCCAGGCGCTGGCGGAGAGCGTGCGGCGTATCTCCTCGATCGCGCTCGTGCACGAGACGCTGTCCCAGGACTCGCGGCAGCGCGTCGACTTCGAGAAGGTCGCCGGCCGCGTCATCGACATGCTCGCCGACGGCCTGACCGATCCCGACGTGCCGGTGAACTTCCAGATCGAGGGCACGCCGGGCGACCTGCCCGCGGAGGTGGCGACCCCGTTGGCGCTGATCCTCACCGAGCTGCTGCAGAACTGCGTGGAGCACGCCTTCCCGCTCTCACGCGTCCCGGACGGCGGCTTGCCGGGGGGCACGGTCGTGGCGCGCTTCGAGCGCAGCAGCCAAACGCTGCGGGTGCTCGTCACCGACGACGGCGTCGGGCTGCCGCCCGACAAGACGCCCGATCAGATGGCCAACCTGGGCTTGCAGATCGCACGCACACTGGCGGAGAGCGAGCTCGGCGGGACCTTCGAGTTCTCCGCCGGGGAGGGACCCGATGGACCTGTGGGCACGATCGTGCAGCTGGTCATCCCACTGCCCTGACGCCTGAGGCGGCAGGGTCCGGTCAGCTCGCCATGCGGCGGCGGCGCTGGCGGCTGCGGCGCAGGGTGCGGCGGTCGTCCTCACTCATGCCGCCCCAGACACCGGCGTCCTGGTTGCTGTCCAGCGCCCACTCCAGGCACTGCTCGACCACATCGCACCGGCGGCAGACCGACTTGGCCTTCTCAACCTGATCGAGGGCCGGACCGGTGGTGCCGACCGGGAAGAAGAGCTCGGGGTCCTCATCGAGGCAGGCAGCCTTGTGACGCCAATCCATGTGCGGTCTCGCTTTCGTCGACTCGGGACGGATGCCATCCGGCGCGGGTGGCCGCGCGGCCGGTCGGGCCGCGACAGCGGGATGACGTGCAGCACGCCGGGAGCTGGTCGTGTTCGGACGTGGTAGGGGAGGTCAGACGCCGTTCGGGGGGTGTCGATGGCTTGTGAAGTCATGCACAAGCCACGTCTCACCCTTCCCGCGGCTCTCGGAGGCGACTCTAACCCGTCCGGCGGCGATCGGTAAAGGGTTCGCACCAGAATTTCTCAACATCCTTGCCGAGGCTGGGTGGGATGCGGGCGCCCGCCACCCCAGCCCGCTGCGGTCCATGCATCATGACGGCAGCAAATCTCGACGATGTCGGCCGGCCGCACGGCGGCCAGCGTCAGGAAGCCAGCGTCAGGAAGTCACGGGCATGAGGCTGCAATTCGACCATCCGGCGGGCGGTGCCGAGGGCGACCCGGGCCGGCTTCCGGCGGTGGTGGGCCACCGCGGCGCGCCGCACCGGGCGCGCGAGAACACCGTGGCGTCCTTCCTCGCGGCCGCCTCCGAAGGCGCGACCTGGGTGGAGCTCGACGCGCGCCGAAGTGGCGACGGCGTGGTGGTGGTGCACCACGATCCCGTGACCGCCGACGGCCGCCCTGTCGTGGAGCAGGCCGCCTCGGAGCTGGCCGCCAAGGGCGTGGCCGACCTCGCGGGCGTCCTGGCCCAGCTCCCGCCCTGGCTGGGCGTGGACGTGGAGTGCAAGAACCTGCCAGGCGAGCCGGACTACGACGAGCAGCAGCTGCTGGCCGGCATGGTCGCCGAGGTGATCACCGCGTCCCTCGACGCCGCTCCCCGGTCGCCCTGGCGAGGTCTGCTGATCAGCTCGTTCAACCCGATGCTGCTGCTCGCGATCGCGCCGCTGTTGGATGGCACGCCGACCGGGCTGCTGCACAGCGACGCGATCACGGTCGCCGCCGGGATCGATCTTGCCCGGGAGTTCGGGGTTGCCGCGCTGTGCCCGCACGTCGACTGCGCCGACCTGGGGGCGGACGTGATCGCGGCGGCACACGCGGCCCAGCTGGCGGTGCTGGTGTGGACCGTGGACGACGCCGACCGTGGGCGTAGCCTCGCGGCCGCCGGTGTGGACGCCATCTGCACCAACGACCCTGCGGGCATCGTCGCGGCCCTCGTCCCGCCCACTTGCCCGCCCGGCTGATGGAGGTCAGGCCACCACGGTCAGGGCACGTCGGACGCTCCGCAGCTCCAGGCGCTTCGTCGCCTCCAGCACCTCGCCGTCCACATGCACGGGCAGGGGCACGGGCGAGGTGAGCGTGTAGCCGGGTTGGCCGTGCCAGGCCTGCACCGTGCGAAGCGTCGGTGCCCGGTCTCCGGACAGCGCGGCACGCATGAGCATCAGCAGCCGCGGCAGCGCCAGGGTGCGCAGCGCCAGCAGGTCGAGGTCGCCGTCGAGGTCGGCCGAGGGGCACAGCCGCGACGGCCAGCGCCACAGGAAGGTGTAGGGATCGGAGTTGCAGGCGGCGGCCGCCCGGAACCCGGAGAGCGCCTCGCCGCGACCGTCGGCGCCGTGGACGTGGACCGTGATGTCGGCCCCGCGGATCTGCGAGCTCAGGAGCGCGAGCAGGCCGCACCACACGAACGTCGCCTGCCGCACGGTGTGCTTCAGGCGGTAGCGCTGCTCCACCCGGCTCACCACGGCGGCGTCGTAGCCGAACCCGGCAGCGAAGGTGAACCAGCGCCCGTTGGCGCGACCCAGCGACACGCAGCGGTCCTCGCGGTCGCGCAGCTTGCGCAGCACCACCGAGGTGGCCTCCACGGCGTCGGCCGGCAGTCCCAGCGATCGTGCCCAGACGTTGGTCGAGCCGCCGGGGATGATCGCCAGCTTGACGTCGGTGCGGCCGAGTCCCTGCACCACCTCGTTGACGGTGCCATCGCCGCCGAGGGCGATGACCACCTCATAGCCCTCATCGACCGCAGCCGCCGCGAGCGATGAGGCATGTCCTCGGCGCTTGGTGGCCTCGACGTCGAGCTTGAGCTCGGCTGACAGCGCCTTGCTGATCACGTCGGTCACTGCGGCGTTGGTGCTCGTCGCGTTGGGGTTGTGGACCAGCAGTGCGCGCACTGACCACTCCAGTCGTGGGTACTCGCCCGGGCGGCGCCTAGAACTCCGCGTCGCCCTCCATGCCCTCGCGCAGGAACTCCAGGATCCGGGTCAGCAGGCGTGACACGTGCATCTGGCTGATGCCCACGTGCTCGGCGATCTTCGACTGCGTCATGCCGCGGAAGAAGCGCAGATACAGGATGGTGCGCTCGCGCTCCGGCAGCTGCTCGATGAGCGGGGCCAGCGATGCGAAGTACTCGAGGTTGTCCAGGCGCAGGTCTTCCTCGCCGATGCGGTCCACCCGCATGGGCGAGTCGTCGTCGTCTCCGCCGGTGGGTGCGTCCAGGGAGGTGGTGGAGTAGGCCTGACCGGACTCGAGCGCTTCGAGCACCTCTTCCTCCGACACCCCGGCGTACTTGGCGATCTCCGCCACCGTCGGCGAGCGCCCCAGGTCCTGCGTCAGCTGTGCCACCACCTTGTTCAGCCGCAGCGACAGCTCCTGCAGGCGACGGGGGACCCGCACGGCCCAGCCCTTGTCGCGGAAGTAGCGCTTGAGCTCGCCGACGATGGTGGGCGTGGCGTAGGTCGAGAACTGCACGCCTCGTCCCAAGTCGAAGCGGTCGATGGCCTTGAGCAGCCCGACTGAGCCCACCTGGACCAGGTCGTCCAGCGGTTCCCCGCGGTCCTTGAAGCGCTTGGCTAGATACTCCACGAGCGGCATGTGCAGCTCGGCCAGGGCCGCGCGCAGCTCAGGGTCGGAGGAGGCGCGCAGCTGGCGGAACAACCGCTCGGTGTCGTCGCGGGTGTAGCTGGTCCTCATCCGGCATCCCCGACCGCGACGTCATCGCCGTTGTGCAGGTCCATGCGCGTCTTGCGCAGCACGATCGTCGCGATGTCGGCGTCGGCGTCGACCTCGAGGTCGTCGGCCAGTGCCTTGAGGATGAGCCAGGAGAATGAGGTCTCGTCGATGACGGGATCGGCGCTGTCAACCCGAGCGTGCAGTCGGGCCTCGACGCCGGTGCGGGTGGCCAACATGTCCAGGGTGATGTCGGAGCTGCCACCGTGGCGCAGCAGCTGCACCGCGGCCTCCTCCACGGCCATCTTCAGGTCGTCGACCTGGTCAATGGTGAAATCATCGCGACCGGCCATCCAGCCCACCGCCGTGCGCAGCAGCGCCAGATGGTCGGCCTTCGGCGGCACTCTGACCGTCACCGTGTCCATGGTCACGTGGTCGTCCTCGTCTGCAGAAAGCGTTGTGCCGCCCGGTGGCTCGCCGCCGCCGGACGACCCGCGAGAGGCCGTCAGCCTAGCGTCTGTGCGTGCGGACATGTCCGCGTGGGCACATCGCGCTGCGTGGAGATGAATCTGGACGTCTACTACCGCGGCCTTGCCGGTGAACGCCTGCAGGCGATGGCCGACCGCATGCTGGCACTGTCCCGGGAGGCTGAGCAAGCCGCCGCGCACGACGCGGCCTTGCAGCTCGCCGACCTTGCGACGCAGCTGCTCGACATGGGACTCGAGATCACCGGACGGCGACGACTCCGTGGCGACGACCCCTGACCACGGCCGCGGCCCGGATAGGTCGTTTCACGGGTGGCGGGCGCGGTGTCGCACCCCCGTCCTATCGTGACCTGATGCCGCCCGCTTCGACGCCACCCGATCCGCTGGCCCGCTTCTCCGACGCCACGCGCGCCTGGTTCTCGGACAGCTTCGCCGCGCCCACCCCGGCGCAGTCGGGAGCCTGGGCGGCGACGTCGGCCGGGGCCAGCGTCCTGGTCAGCGCCCCGACCGGCTCTGGCAAGACCCTGGCGGCCTTCCTCGCCGCCATCGACCGGCTCCTCACCAGCCCCACCCCCGCCGCGGGGGCGGGTGCACCCGCGCGCACGCGGGTGCTGTACGTCTCGCCGCTCAAGGCGCTGGCCTACGACGTCGACCGCAACCTGCGAGCTCCGCTGGCCGGTATCACCCGCATGGCGCAGCTGGCCGGGGTGGCGGTGCCGACGATCGACGTGGGCATGCGGACGGGCGACACGCCGGCCGACGAGCGTCGCCGTCTCGCGCGCAGGCCGCCGGACATCCTGATCACCACGCCGGAGTCGCTGTTCCTCCTGCTCACGTCACGGGCGCGCGAGGGCCTGGCCAGCGTCGAGACGGTCATCGTCGACGAGGTCCACGCCGTGGCCGGCACCAAGCGCGGTGCCCACCTCGCCGTCACGTTGGAGCGGCTCGAGGCGCTGCGCCGAGCGGCCGCGCCCCAGGGCGAGGTCGCCGCCCCCCTGCAACGCATCGGCCTGTCCGCCACCCAGCGCCCGCTGGAGGAGGTGGCGCGGTTCTTGGGCGGCGGCACCTGCGGTGCCGGGGCCGGTGGCACCTCCGCTGCCGGGGGTGG
>Ga0209587_1000166_pt1 | contig 31848 bp, 24 predicted proteins | sample NGEPerD_2_FD_184512 | JGI IMG/M metagenome (GOLD analysis project Ga0209587, IMG submission 184512) | Arctic peat soil microbial communities from the Barrow Environmental Observatory site, Barrow, Alaska, USA - NGEE PermafrostL1-D... | ecosystem: Environmental > Terrestrial > Soil > Wetlands >...
CCCCTCCCCTCCCCTATAGGGGGGAGCGGCTGTGGCGAGCAGATAGGGGAGCAGATGTTGTTGAGGGGCTTTGCTCCTCGGTGTCGCGTCCTTCTTACCCCTGAACTTCGGCCAGCGGGCCTCCTCGACTTGCAAATAGCAGAGCCGGAAGAGCTCTGACCATGCGTTATGTAAACCACCACGGGATCGGAGGGAGCCAAACGGGAGTGGCTCGGGGTTGCAGACGGGTTACATGCCCTCAGACCTCCGACCTGCCGCTTCAAGCCGGCCGAGGGATTAGCAATCCGCCGATCTGCTGTGCGGTGCGGCACTCTTGTTGCGCTTGTTAGGAGCCGCTCTTGCCTCGTGAGAACGTCGAGGTCAAGGGCGCGCTACCTCACGGAGGGCTGGCTCCGGCTAGAGCGGGTCTCGGAGGGCGGGATCAAGGCGCTCTGCCGGGGCACCGGCGAGGAGTGGGAGTTCGGCTACTCGAGGGCGGCTTGTGGTGACTGCCCCGCTCGAGGGTGCTGCTGCCATCGGTAAAGAGGCGTGACGGCTCGTCGAACGGAGGACCCGACTCTGTCCTTCTCCGCCCCGGCGAGGCCCGCACGAGCACTGGACTCGGGTTGACCAAGGCTCGGCAGCACATCGCTGCCGGAGAGCTGGACGCAGTGAAGATCGGGGCGGTCATTCGGGTGCCCAGAGCCTCGATCGAGGCCCACGTCGAGAGGCTTCGGAGCCCTGATGCCGGCCGTGACTTAGCCCTCGTGCGACCGTCGGTATGGCAGGGTCCGCCTTGTGCTCCCGCAGCGCCCGAGGTGACGGGCCACCAGCTCACGGCCCCGCCCGTTGGGCCTCACTGAGTTCCAGATCGGAGAAGGTCGCCTCGATGACCTTGGCCAGCATCGTCCCTGCTGCTCTGAGACCCGCACCTGCCGCTCGACTACACCCGCATCCAGGGCGAGCTTCGCGAAGCGCGCCGCGCGGTCCGCTCCTCGCTCCACATCTGCCACCAGGACGTGGGGGGGGCGCCGTCGCCAAGGTGATCCAGGGCCATAGAGGGCTTGGTTAGCTCCGAGACCATCTCACCGTAGGCTCCTGTAGCGAAGCCGGCCCCGGGTGAGCTGAGCCAGCAGCACGTCGAGCGGGTCCGTCGGCCTCGATCCCTTGGCACGCCGGCATGACCCCGACTTTGTCCTCGCACAGCCTGCCGACCATCATGGCGGCTTTACGCCAAACTATCGATATCCGGCAAGGTGGGAGAACGTAGAACCTGGTTCATTCAGCTGCGGCTCACGAAAGTGGCGGGGGCTTCTCTGACGAGCTGGTCACTGACCGAGCCGACAGCAGCCTTGTCCACAGCACCCAAACCGCGCGAACCGACCACCAAGAGGTCTGCCTGAACGTTCTGCGCCTCCGCAAGCACGCGCGCAGCGGGAGCTCCCAGCACCGCTTGGGCTTGGGTCCGAAAACCGGCACGCTCGAGATTGTCGGCCGCGTTTATCGCCAGCTCTTTAGCGGCGGCGATCCAGTCGCGCTCGAGCTCCAAGGTGGGCGCACTCGTGGCATATCCGACCCTCGGGATGGGGAACGACAGCTGGGACATTAAATGTTCGGCCACGGATAGAACGTTGATCTGACAAGTGGACGGATGCATGAAGGCGATCATCTGTTGCAACGCCACATCAGCATATGCGGAGCCATCTGTTGCAAAGAGCACTTGCACCGGGGACGCAACATCGGAGATCCGGCGCACAATCATCATGGATGTGGGAGAGGCGTGCAGAACCTTCGTACTCACGCTTCCCAGTAGCAGTCGGCCCAGCCAAGACCGGTTACCCGCTCCCAAAACGGCCAACTCGAACCCGCCTTCAGCGATCTCCTTGAGAATCGTCGGCCCAGGCTCACCCCTTAGCATACGCATCTCAGCCACGATTCCGGCCTCTTTCAACTTCGTTACAGCTGATTGTACGATCTCGGTCGCAGGTCTGAGTCCCTCGTCCTCGACCATCTCGCCCACTCTGCCTCCGACCACCGTAACGGCAGTGACCTGCACCTTCTCCGGGGCCGCCACTCTCTCCAAGAAAGCGAGCGCCTGCATGGCAGGGGCGCCTCCATCCGTTGCATAAAGAACCTTCATCCAGGCCTCCTCGTCCGAGTCCATCGACCCGGTCCCCAGTTGAGTCCATTCTATAGGGCCCCGGCCTTAGAACGACTAGGACTCTGAGTCGTCCGGGCGTACAGGGGAGAAACTGGTGCGCGCGATCCGCTGCCGCAATCGCCAACCCACTCTGGCTGGACGCATGTGCCACTCCGGAGCTAAGCGAGCACCAGAGACCGACCACGTTCTCGAGAAGCGGCGCCGATCGCGTAAGTGATCGCGACGGCCGCTCCACCCATCCCCAACGTCTCCGAACCAGATAGCCGCCATCGTTGCGCAACGAGTCTGCTCTTGAGGGCGCCCACCACGAAGAACGCGACCCCGGTCATAACGGAGCTCCAAACGAACGGTTGATCGAGGACCCGCGACAGGATGAACGCAAACAGTGGGATGAAACCGACAACGACGAAGGCGACGAATGTCGCGCCCGCGGCTCGCAACGGCTTCTCTCGAGCAACGCTGTAGCCACGCTCTTCGACCATCATGATGTCGACAAACCCTGGGGTCGGCAGTGATGACTTCGACGACACGGTCCAATTGCTCCCCGAAGAACCCTTGAGCGAGAAGATCTGCCTCATCTCCTCTCGCTCGCCCTCTGGGATAACCCGTATCTCTCGCTCCTCTTCGGTTCGCGCCAGAGCCCGATCTGCATTTCCGCACGCGCCGCAGCGTAGTGCTCACCGCCATGCTGAAACCGTCCGCGATCAGATTCGCCACTCCGAGGATGATCACCACCGTTGCCGACAGATCGGCGCCAGCCCCACCGGCGACCACGGCAAAGGTTGTTACGGCCCTGTCTATTCCGACATTAGATGAAATCGCGCAGATGGCTCTGCTTTGGAGGTCGGGAAAGTCTCTCCCTTATCGCTCCAGGCTGTGCAACTCCACTCGCCTACCGCTAGACACGAATAGCCTTACGCACGAGGAACTTCTTGATCTCTACCACCCACAGCACAAGGCTCGCCATTGCCAAGCAAGTGATCCATTGACCGGGGTCAAGCGGCTGAGTACTGAACGCATCGTTGAGCGGCGGAAGGTAGACGGCCGCGACCTGCAGTGCGAGCGAGAGACCAAGGGCTCCCCATAGCCACGGATTCATGAACACCTGGCTCGCTGCCGAGACGGTGTCAGAACGCGAGTTGAATACGTTGAACAGCTGCGCCAGTACCAGGGTGGTGAACGCCATGGTGCGGGCCTCTCTGAGGGGGAGGTCTCCATCGAAGAGTCCCCCCGGGAGACCGAGATCGAGGGTGAGGAGGGTCGCTCCTGCCATCGTGGCACCGACAACGAGGATGCCGGTCCACATCCGTGCGTCGATGAGGCGATCGGAACGAGAGCGCGGAGGTCGCTCCATCACCCGTTCGTCAGGAGGATCAACACCGACTGCCAGCGCCGGAGCCGCGTCGGTAAGGAGGTTTATCCACAGGATCTGCGTGGCGAGCAGAGGCACGACCAATCCTCCACCCACACTACTCCTCAAACCGATGACCCCCGCGAGCAGGACGCCGAAGAACATGGTCGCGACCTCACCGACGTTGGACGAGAGCAGATAACGGATGAACTTGCGCACGTTCGAGAAGATCGCGCGGCCCTCTTCGATGGCCGCCACGATGGTTGCGAAGTTGTCGTCGGTGAGGATCATGTCGGCCGCCTCCTTGGAGACTTCGGTGCCGGTGATCCCCATGGCTACCCCGATGTCGGCGGACTTGAGAGCCGGTGCGTCATTCACACCGTCACCGGTCATGGCAACGACGTGACCATCGCGCTTGAGCGCTCCAACGATTCTAAGTTTGTGCTCGGGGCTCACACGAGCGTAGATGGAGACATTGCGGACGGTCTCGAGAAGTTCATCATCGTCCATCGCCAGCAGCTCCGGCCCCGTTGCGGCGTCCGCTCCCGGCTCGACGATGCCGAGCTCGGTCGCAATGGTTATCGCCGTGACCGGGTGATCCCCCGTGATCAGGACAATCCTCACGCCGGCGCAGTGCGCTCTGGCGACCGCATCCCTTGCCTCCGGTCGCGGCGGGTCGATGATGCCCACCATCCCGACGTAGACGAGCTTGCGCTCGAGGTCTTCATCGGCCCCGGCATACGCATCTCGCGCCAAGTGCCGGCCGGCGACGCCCAACGTACGAAGCGCGTGGGCGGCGAGATCCTCGACGGTTGTGAGGATTGCAGCTCGCCGGGTCTCGTCAAGCGGAACCTCTTCCGAGCCGACCTGTTCGTGGGTACAACGAGCCAGGAGTACATCGGGTGCTCCCTTGACCAAGACTTCGATCACCTGCGGATTCTCGGAGTCGGTCTGAACGGTGCTCATGAGCTTGCGCTCGGACGAGAACGGCACTTCGCCCACCCTATGGAAGCGTCTATCGATGTAATCAGCGTCCACGCCCGCCTTCCGCGCCGCCACCAGGAGCGCGCCTTCGGTCGGATCGCCCATCACGTTCCAGCTCCCGTTCTCATGTGAGAGCTGAGCGTTGCTTGCGAGGGTGGCCACTGCGAGGGTCCGACGCACCTCGAAGCGTAGGTCACCATCCTCGAGTGGCCTTCCGTCCAGCAGGATGTCCCCGACGGGGCCGTAGCCCGCGCCCGTGAACTCGACCCTTCCAACCGCGCCCACGACGGTGCGCACGGTCATCTCGTTCTTGGTCAGGGTCCCCGTCTTGTCGGTGCAGATGACGGTGGCAGACCCCAGCGTCTCCACCGCTGCAAGCTTCTTGACGATTGCGTTACGCCCGGCCATGCGTTGTACCCCCATCGCCAATACGACGGTCAGCACCGTTGCGAGGCCCTCGGGGACGGCGGCGACGGCCAAAGAGACTCCCACCAACATGACGTCGACGAACGCCCCCGTACCGGATATATCGGACATCACAAAGATCGTGCCGATCACGATGATCGCGATCACGAGCACCGCAACTCCCAGCAGGCGTCCGACCCGATCGATCTCGACCTGAAGCGGAGTGGTCTGCGCCGGGGCCTGCTGCATCATCCCGGCGATGTGGCCCATCTCAGTCTCCATGCCGGTAGCAACGACGACCGCCCGGCCACGCCCGAAGGTGACGCTCGTTCCCGCGAAGACCATGTCGGTTCGATCGCCGAGCACAGCATCCGCTCCAACGGGGGCGACCTTCTTGGGCACCGGGTGGCTTTCACCCGTAAGGGAGGCCTCGGCGACCTGCAGGGAGGTCACATCGAGCAGTCGGGCGTCCGCAGAGATCGCATCCCCTTCCTCAAGCAAGACGATGTCGCCCGCGACGAGCTCTTTCGACGGGATCCGACGCTGTCGGCCGCCGCGCATAACGGCTACTGTCGTCGTAGTCATCCGCCTGAGGGCCGCCACGGCAGCCTCGGCCTTCTCGCCTTGCAAGTAGCCGAGGATCGCGTTAAGCAGCACGATCGTCACGATCGCGATCGTCTCGAACGGGATGCCATGCGCTCCTTCAATGCGCCACACCGCGAGGGAGATCACAACTGCGGCCAGCAACAGGAGTACGAGCGGGTCCGCGAACTGAGCGGGGAACTTACGCCAGCGGGGCTGCGGTGGCAGGCCTCGTAACTCGTTCAGTCCTTGCCGCTGGAGACGTGCGCGCGCCTCGGTCTCGTCCAGGCCGCGCTGGGGATCAGAAACCAGTGCTGCGACGACGCGTTCCGTGGACTCCGCGTGAGGGTCGGCCACCCTGTGATCTAGCGCTGGTTGAGGCACTACCTCCTCTCCTTTCTTCCCATCTGGTGTGGCCAGGTGAGCGACCTCAACGCGCAGGTCGTCGGACGTCGGTTCGGTCAGGCGCCTCCGATGGTGGCAACTAGGATGGCCTTGATGGTGTGGAGCCGGTTCTCGGCCTGATCGAACACGATGCTTGTCTTTGACCCCGATCACTGACACCTCCCGAAACGCCATGAGCGACCTCCAGCTCGATCTGCCTTCAGTCGCTCGTACCGGATGGACACGGCCGGCACGCGGTTTTCCGGGAGGTGGTCCCTAATTCGTGGCTACGGGTCCCTAATTCGTGGCCAAATCCCGCTCAGGTGGTCCCTAATAAGTGGCCAGTGACAGTATGGCTCAAGCACAGCATCCCGTCCCGCCGAGGCTGACGATATGCCGCCGCATCATTCCCCCTAGGGTGGCACAGCTGCGACCGTCGCACATCAGCTACCGAATTCGAGGGGCGTCCAGTTGAGTGGGTCTGGAATGCAGCTATCGGGCATGTAGCGAGCCGAGCCGATCTCGACCCTGCAGATCGACGCCCGCCGCCTCCAGCGGCGCCCGGCCATTGTTTCCGTTTCGAGAGCCCGTGAAGCGTTTTGAACCGGTAGCAGGAGCGAGCAAGCGGCAGAAGCGGTCCGCCGACTCGAGCGTGGCGAAGCCCTCCATGAGTCTCAGCTTCTTGCCCAGCTGCTTGATCACGTTCTCGACGACGTTGGTGTCGGCCGGCAGGCCGGGGACCAGGTAGTGATTCGTGTAGAGGCCGAAATAGGTTTGAAGGTGTCTGAACGAGTCTGATCCAGAACGATGGCAAGCCGCGAATCGCTTGCGTTCGTCGGACAGCTCGTTCATGTGCTGACACCCATAGGTGTCTGCAAAGAGGACCGCCCTGATGCGAGCCTTGAGCTCCGCCTGCACCACCGCGCGCGCTGTGTACTTGAGCTTGGAATGGAGGTGTCGAGCTGGCGGTCGAGAAGCCCTCGGCAGAGCTGCCAAGGAACTACCGGGAAATGCACTCGTGAGCGTTAACGAATCCCTTTCCATAGTCCGTGACCAGTCCTTTTAGGGGATAGCCGGCATCGAGCTTGGCCTCGATGACGAGCTTGGCGAACTCCTCCCCGGCCTCTTTTTCACAGACGAACGAGTGGACGATGTCCTGGGTCTGATGGTCGACACCGACGAGCAGACAGCATTCCTCTCCTGCGATCGTGATCGCCTTGCCGTCCACGCCAAGGAAGCCGCCCCATCTCGGCGGGGCGAGCTCAGTCGACACCTCGAGCGTCGTCTTGGCGCGCGCTCCGACCTCGTCGACCCAGGTGTTGAGCGTGAAGTCTTGCTTCCTGTGACGATAGTGGCGGCGGCGGCTTCGTTCGTTGTGCGCTTTCGTGCGTCGTCCGGACATCGACGACAGCAGCTCAAATGGTTCTCGCTGGCGGCCGGGTTGGCGGTGGCAGGCTTTTTGACTCAAATAGCGGCGTGGGGCGCGGCCACGCTAGCGGTCGGCAGCGATCCGTGGGAAATCACTGTGGTGGCCGCGGGACTCGTCGTGGAGATCATCTGCCTCACGGCCATCCCGGTCGCATCTGGGGTGGCGATCCTCCGCTATCGTCTCTACGACATCGACATCATCATCAACCGGGCCCTCGTCTACGCCTCGTTGACTGCGGTGCTGGCGCTGGTCTACGTGGCCGGAGTGGTGGTTATTGGGGGTATCGTCCGCGAGCTGACCGGTCAACAGGAGAACGACATCGTGGTCGCAGCCTCGACCCTGCTTGTCGCTGCTTTGTTCAGGCCGGCGCGTGCACGCATCCAGGGCCAGGTCGACAAACGCTTCTACCGGAGCCGCTACGATGCTCAGCGCACGGTCGAAGCTTTCTCGACCAGGCTTCGAGAGGAGGTCGATCTGGACGCCCTGTCGGGTGAGCTGGTTGCCGTTGTTCGGAGCACCATGCAGCCCACCCAGGTATCGGTCTGGCTCAAGCACAGCGCCCCCTAAGGGGTTCAGAGTTCCCTCCGCTCCGGCCCCCTCGACTCTCCGGAAATGCTAGGGTCGTCACCATGAGTCCGCGCCACGCCACGACCAACCCGATCTCCGCCTTCATGCTCGTGGGAGCACGCGCGCGCTGACCCGGTAGGCAACCCTTCACAACTCGAGGCCCCGGGAGACCGGGGCCTTTTTGCATCTACGGAGGAGCACGAGTGCTGGCGATCGAAACCGAAGGACTGACGAAGAGCTTCACTACCGGGCGCGGCCGCGCCCGTCGTGAGATCGAAGCGGTCCACGAGCTCACGCTGTCGGTCGCAGCCGGCGAGCGTCTCGCCTTCATCGGTCCCAACGGTGCCGGGAAGTCGACCTCGATAAAGATGCTGACCGGCATCTTGCACCCCAGCTCCGGCAGCGCGCACGTGCTGGGATACGTGCCCTGGGACGAGCGCCGCGCTCTCGGCCATCACATCGGCGCTCTCTTCGGTCAGCGCTCACAGCTCTGGTTCGAGCTGAGCCCTCGCCAGTCCTTCGCCCTTCTGGCCGCGATCTACCGTATCGAGAAGGGCGATGCGGCGCGCCGCATCGCCGAGCTGGCGGAATTGCTCGAGGCCGCGGACCTATTCGACCAACCGGTCAGAAGTCTCTCTCTTGGCCAGCGCATGCGCTGTGAGCTCGCCGCCAGCGTCCTGCACGAGCCGCGCATCCTGTTTTTGGACGAACCCACGATCGGCTTGGACCTCATGGCAAAGCAGCGCTTCAGGGACATGGTCACGCGTCTCAACGAGCACAAGGGAACGACGTTGTTCCTGACCTCTCACGATGTCTCCGACATCGAGCATGTGGCCAAGCGCGTGGTCGTCGTCAATCACGGGCGCACGATCTACGACGACAAGGTGTCACGCATGCGCCGATCGATCCTCAGCACCAAGCTGATCGAAGTTCGCTTCGAGTCTCCTCCCCAGACTCTGTCGCTTCGAGGCACGCACGTGCTCAAAGTATCCGGGGCGGGCTACAAACTTGTGGTCGACACCGAACAGCGCTCGATCCGGGAGGTTCTCGACGAGCTGCTCGACAACTACCGTGTCGCCGACATCTCGGTGCTTGACCCGCCCCTCGAAGAGGTCATCGAGCGTATCTACGACGTGAGCCCAACTCAAGGAGAAAAATGGCAGGGAGAAAAATGGGCCCCTACCTGAGCGCCGCCTCCTCTGGAGCCCGACGCGCCATCACGAATCCCGCCGAGCTCGGTGTGCGCATGCTCTTCTACATCGTTGTACTCGTGGTCCTGGTCGCGCTGTGGGGTGCTGCAGCCGAGGCCAATGGAGGTGAGGTCGCGGCCTACTCGTTCGTTGCGCTTGCGTGGTACCTGATGGTGGCCGAAGCCTCGGTCATCGGCACCAAGCCCCGCTTGATCGAGCAGATCGGTACCGACATCGGCGAAGGCACGGTCGCCACCGAGATGTTGAGACCCACGTCGGTGGTGTCGTGGAGGATCGCCTCAGAGCTCGGCGAGGCGGGCGCCCGCCTCCTATGCGCCGCGATCTCCGGAGCGGTGTTCATCACCGCCGTGGCCGGGCCGCCTCCCCACTGGGGCGCGCTGGCGCTTGCCCTGCCCTCGATGTTCCTAGCGGTGACCTGCATCGTCGTCGCACAGCACCTCTTCGGCGCAATCTCGTTCTGGCTGGGCGACGCCAAGTCGGCCTGGTATCTATTCCAGAAGCTCGTGTTCCTTAGCGGAGGCATGCTGCTCCCCCTTCAGATCTTTCCATCATGGCTCGAGACTCTCTCGTGGGCACTCCCGTTCTGGACGATGGCTTACGCTCCCGCCCGCCTCGCGTCGGGCCATCTCGAACCGTGGATCCTTGCCGGCCAGCTCGCGTGGCTGGCCGCGCTGGCCGTGTCTGCCGGCGCGGCATTCGCCGCCGGAGAACGCCGGCTTCAGGTCGGAGGCGGTTGATGTTCGCGCTGACGCTGAAGACGGCCCTGCTGGAGGCGTGGACGAAACGCGGCTCCTTTTTAGCGCAGGTGACGTTCATGATCGTCAACGACCTCGTCTTCGTCGCCTTCTGGTTCCTGTTCTTCAACCGCGTCGGGGAGGTGAGAGGTTGGGACGCGGCGAGAACGATGACGTTGCTCGCAATTCTGGCGACCGTCACAGGCATCGCTCTTGGTTTGTGCGCCAACGCGCGCCATCTGGGAGAGATCATCTCCTCGAATGAGCTCGACGCGGTCCTGCCGTTGCCCGTGGACCCGCTTGCCTACCTCCTCGTGCGCCGCATCGACACGGCCCTGCTCGGCGATCTCTTGTTCGGGCCGGTGCTCTTCTTCGTCTTCGGCGAACCGACCCTCGAGCGCACGGCGATCTACGTGATGGTCTCGCTGTGCGGGGCGGCCGTGTTGATCTCCTTCCTCCTAACGCTCGGGTCGCTAACGTTCTTCATGGGGGGCCGCGGCGAACAGACTGAGCTCGGTTTCCAGGCAATCCTGATCTTGTCGGCCTACCCGATCGACTTGTTCACGGGACTCACCAAGGTCATCATGTTCACGGTCGTGCCGGCGGCATTCGTCAGCGGTGTGCCCACGCGGCTCGTCGACGATTTCTCGTGGGGTCAGGCGGAGCTCTTGTTAACGGTGACGGGCGCTTCCATGTTGGGCGCCCGCGCTCTCTTCCGAGCCGGGCTTCACGCCTATCGTTCGGGAGCGTCTTGGAGCCGCGCGTGAGTGGCCGCCGTTAGCCACTTGGCAAGCGCGTCCAATCCCTCTCCAGATTTCGCGCTGACGAGCATTCGCTCGACACCGGGGTGCACACCGTCGAGGGCGCCAAGGAAGGCGTCGAGGTCAAAGTCGAGATGTGGGAGCAGATCGATCTTGTTCACCACGACGAGATCAACGGTACGGAACATCAGCGGGTACTTGAGCGGTTTCTCCTCGCCTTCGGTGACCGAGAACACCATTACGCGAAGGTCCTCCCCGATCCGAAACTCCGCCGGGCACACGAGGTTGCCGACGTTCTCGACGATCAAGAGGTCGATCTCATCGAGGGGCAGGGACGGAATCGCCGAACGCACCATGTTTGCGTCCCCCATTGCCCCGGCGGTTGCTCCGGGAAACCGCTATCTGGGGGTCATGCTCTCCTACTCACCCTTGCATCAGCTGCTTCTGGAGGACTTCGGCCGCAGCCGAGCGGCCCACTCGAGGCTGGGCGCCATCACCGCCAGCGGCTTCTCCTCGCGCGCCTTGCGGCGGCGGAGCTCTGCCACCGCCGTCTCGTTCCCGGCATCGCACAGCAGGTGAAAGCCACCCAGGCCTTTCAGCGCCACGATCTTGCCCTGGTCGAGAAGCGCGGCCGCGCTCGAGATGGAGTCGGTTCCCTCTTGGAGCGACCGCCGGTCCCCATCGGCAGGGCTCACAAGGGAGAGCTCAGGCCCGCAGCGGGGACAGGCGATCGGCTGCGCGTGAAAGCGGCGGTCTGCCGGATCCTCGTACTCGGCACTGCACTCGGCGCACATCTCGAACGCCCGCATCGTCGTGTTGGGACGGTCGTAGGGAATCCCGGTGGTGATCGTGAAGCGAGGGCCGCAGTCGGTGCAGTTCGTGAACGGATAGCGGTACCGGCGCTCAGCCGGGTCGGCGATCTCCGCCGAGCACGACTCACAGGTCGCAACGTCGGGAGAGATCGGCACCGAGGCGGGCCCGACGGCCCGGCTGTGGAGTATCTCGAAGGCTAGGCCGCCCGCCACCGGGATGTCGTGATCGATGATGTTCTCGATGCGGGCCAGCCGGGGCGCCTCCGCGCTCAGCCCCCGCCTCAGCGCCGCCAGGGCCTCCGGAGGCCCCTCGGCCTCGATGGTGACGCCGGCCGGATCGTTGACGACGAAGCCCGACAGCCCCAGCCCGGTGGCAAGGCGGTACACATGAGGGCGAAAACCGACCCCTTGCACCGTCCCCGTCACCTGCATGCGCACGCGCGCTGGCTTCCCCACTCCGCAATGGTCGCGCTCCCCTCGAGCGACCTCTTGCCGCGGCCCGGCACCACGCCCCGCCGAGGTACTCAACGCGCCCAGTGCGCTCCTGGGTACCGATTACGGGACTCTCAGGCGCGTTGAGCGCGATTGGCTACGTGAACCGCTAGAGCGTCGCTCCGCAGATCTCGTCCGCATCGACGATGTCGTAGCGGTAGCCCTGCTCGGCGAGAAAGAGCTGGCGGCGCAGGGCGAACTCCTGGTCCTGCGTTTCCCGGGTGACGACGGCGTAGAAGGAGGCCGAGCCGCCGTCGCTCTTGGGTCGCAGGATGCGGCCCAAGCGTTGAGCCTCCTCCTGACGGGAGCCGAACGTGCCGGAGATCTGGATGGCGACGTTCGCCTCGGGAAGATCGATCGAGAAGTTCGCGACCTTGGACACCACGAGCAGCGGGACGCTGCCCTCTCGGAAGCCGGCGTAGAGCCTCTCGCGCTCCTTGTTGGGAGTGTCTCCGATTATCAGCGGGGCTCCCAGACGCCCGGCGACGTCCTCGAGCTGAGCGATGTACTGCCCGATGATCAGGACCCGGTCGTTGCGGTGGCGGGCGGCCAGTGCCTCCAGCACGCGAAATTTGGCAGAGTTCGTGGCCGCGACCCGGTAGCGCTCCCGGGGTTCGGCCGCCGCATACGAGAGTCGCTCGTCCTCGGGGAGGGCGACTCTGACCTCGGTGCAGGTGGCAGGCGCGATCCATCCCTGCGCCTCGAGGTCCCGCCACGGAGCGTCGTATCGCTTGGGGCCAATCAAGGAGAAGACATCCTCTTCCTTTTTGTCCTCGCGCACGAGCGTTGCGGTCAGGCCGAGGCGGCGGGTGGACTGGATCTCGACGGTCATCCGAAAGACGGGGGCCGGCAGAAGATGGACCTCGTCGTAGATCACAAGGCCCCAGTCGAACTCGCTGAACAGCGACAGGTGGGGAAAATGGCCCTTGCGTCGCCGGGTCATCACCTGATAGGTCGCGATCGTGACCGGCTTGATCTCCTTGTTCTCCCCGCTGTACTCCCCTATCTCCTCGGCCGACAAGGAAGTCTTGTCGAGCAGCTCTCGACGCCACTGCCGAGCGGCCACGATGCTGGTCACCAGGATCAGCGTGTGAGAGCGCACTCGTTCCATGACGCCCATTCCCACGACCGTCTTGCCTGCGCCGCACGGCAGCACCACCACGCCGCTGCCACCCTCGGGGCCACCACCCGCCCAGAAGCCATCGATGGCCTGACGCTGAAAGGTTCGCAACGAGAAGGGCTCGCCCGCTACGGTGGCGTCCTTGAGCCCAAGCTCGAGCGCGGCTCCCTCGCGGTACCCGGCGAGATCCTCGACCGGCCACCCGATCTTGGTGAGCGCTTGCTTCAAGCGACCACGCTGACCCGGTTCGATTTCGACTGCGTCCGAAGCGATGCGACGGCCCAAGAGAGGCGCAACGTTCCTGGAGCGCGACGCCTCCGCCAGGATGGCGGGCTCGTCGGTCACGAGCCGGAGCCCGCTCTCGCTGCGAATTAGCCGAAGCCGACCGAACCTGGCAACCTGGTCCTCGATCTCGACGAGCAGGCCCTGAGCCACGGGAAAGCGGGAGAAGTCCACGAGAGTCTGCTTCATCTCGGCGGCCGTCATTCCGGCCGCACGGGCGTTCCATAGCGACAGAGGCGTGATTCGATAGGTGTGGACGTGTTCGGGGCTCTTCTCGAGCTCGGCGAACCGGGCGAGCCGTCCCCGGCAGGCATCCGCTCGGGGGTGGTCGATCTCGAGCAGCGCGGTGCGGTCCGACTGCACGATCAGCGGTCTATCCGAGCTCATGGACCTCGTCATCCTCCTCATCTTCCAGCCGATGCGCCCACTCGATGCGATCGGTTTCGAACATCCTGGGCTTCTGCTCGTCGACCACCCAAGCCGCCATCGTCAGCGGATTCACCAGGATGGGGTCGACGCGTTGAACGCTGACTCCCTCAGGCGTCCTGTAGGCAAGCTCGACCATCTCGCCGCTACGTTCGGCCTGCTGAAGCAGCTCGAGAATGGCCGCGTTGGCCCGGCCCCCATGTTCATTAACAGGTCCGGCGGCATTGTGGGCGGCCTCGGGGCGCCCGCCGAGCAGTGCTGCGGCGAGCTTTTCGGCAGAGTCCTGCGACAGTTCGAAGTCTGAGCCGGAGCGCACCAAGATCGGCCGGGCAGTCCTCGATGGGGCCTCGACGTGCGCGCCACCGTCCTCGCACACCGGCTTGTGGCCGGCCTCGCGCAATACCTTCAACAGAGCTTCTCCACTAACTCCCTGTACCGCGGCCACCGTTGGCGCGAGCTTGCGCGGCTGGAGCTTCTGGACCCGGCGATCGGCGAGCACGGCGGCAAGCAGATCGGGCTCGTCCGCACGTATGTAAACGCTGCCTTCCCCCACCCTTACGCGACCGTAACGACGAGCGACATCCTCGATCAGATAGCGGACCGCCTGAGGGACTCCTCTCGGAGCGTGGCGTGAGAGCAGGGAGATCATCTCCTCGGCGCTCATCCCCAGGTCCAGCGCTCGCGTCACCGAGCCGTCGCTGATCCGGTAGACGCGAGCGGGGGCCGAGGCTTTGATGTCGGCGAAGCGTGCAAGACCGGCGCCCAGCTCCGGGGTCGGCGGGCCCGGCACTATCACCGTGAGATCGGCCTGAATGGTGCACTCTGCAACCGCGGCCGGGAACAGCTCCGAAGCGGTGTTGGACCCGTCCACCCAGGAGGGATTCACGAGAGCGGAGCGAGCGGGCTCCAGCAACTCGAACCCTATGCTCGAGCTTGCCGTGCCGAGCATTACTAGGGCTTCAACGGCCCCGGAGCCAACTCTTCCGGCACAGTCTTCGCAATGAAAGAGATGAGGTTTCGACCACGCCAGGGAATCGCCGAGGGAAGCCGAGTCCAAGCTTTGGCCTTCTGGGCCTCCTCCCAGAATCTGAAGCACGGCTCGGCGTAGGGGCGCGAAGTTGACGAAGGGGCGGGAGGACAGCGGTACCAGCCCGTCCTCCCAGTCGCTCCACAGCAGTGTCTGAGGCCATGCCTCGAACAAGGCCGACCATTTGACGGCCGGCGCTTGCTGGATCCAATCGGCCGCATCGTCAGAGCTGGTGACGATGTCGCCGACCTCAGACAGGAGGCCGATCTCGACCATCAGCGCATAGAGGAAGCCCACCCGGCGCTCCTCGATACCGGTGCGCTGAGCGGCCTTACGCAAAGCCCTGACGCCGAGCCCACCCGCCTTGAGGCGCTGCGGCGGTGCGCTCGTCCACTCTTCGAGCAGCGCCTCGACATCGGCCACGGCCTGATCGGGCCCGTGTTCGGGACGAGTCGATCCCGCCAGAACGACGGCCGCTGGAGGCCGAGGGCGCCACTCCCGATAGATAACTCCGCCCCTGAGGGCAACCTCGACCTCACCCGGGACGTAGAACCCGGCGGCCGACTGCCAGCGGTTCTCGATCTCGGGCAGCGCCAGGCCCCGGCTCCGCAGCCATGCCACGCCCGACTGCCTCCTCGAGCCCCGTGTGAACGAATAGGCGGGAGCGAAGTCCGCGAAATCGGCCATCCCTGCCTCGCTCAGCTCAGCCGCGCTCGCGCGGCCATCCCGGCGAATGAGCTCAAGCGTCCTGCGGGCGGACGCGGGAGCTTCCTCCAGGAGTGTTGCCAGGACCTCGTGATCCGACAGCAGCGCCACCAGCCTTTCAATCATGATTTCCTTGCGGGGGCGCCGGGGCCAGCGTAGCTCCAAGGCGTGAGCCAGCTTTTCGATCTCATCGACCGTGAACGGTTCGAGGGCCGAGCCGACGCGGGGGCCGGGATCGCCCAGCCTCTCGACCGCCTGCATTACGCAGGCAGGGACCCACAGCGACCAGCTCTGCTCGCTCCCCATTTGAAAGGCCAGGCCCAGGCGTGACAGGCCTCTGGCCGCGCTGGTCAGCTCTTCGTCGGGCACCCCGGCCGCCTGGGTGCGCAACTGATCCACCCCCACGGTGGGTCCCAACCAGCTCGCCACGGTTAGAAGGTGAAGCTTGAACTCGTTGAGAGCAAAGAGGGCGCGCCGAATTCCCTCGGTCGAGGCCAGGCTCGCGGCAATTGCTGCGCTGTCGGGGGCTTGGGCGGAGGCCGCTGCGGCACCCGCCTCCGGCCTCCCTCTCAGCAGCGCCGCCATATCGTCGGGGTCGAGCCGCCGAAGCGCCGCCGACAGAGTGAGCGGTCCCGTCACTTTTCTCTTTTTTGCCATGGTCTACATCTAACAGGGGGCAGTGACAGAAAGGGGTCTTTGCGGCAAGTACGCGACTTTTTGCGGAACCTTGCGTCTCCAACCACGCCACACAGGTGGTCACGGCCACAGAGTTCGAGTCCGCAGGCCGGGCCGGCTCAGGACAGGGGCTTGAGGGGTTTCAGTGCCACGCTCTTCGTTCGTCCCGAGAGGCGTGAACCGCAGATGCCGTAGAGCACCATCGCTCCACCTACCACGATGCAAACGTCTCCGGGGCTGAAGACGTTGTTCAGAGGAAAGGATGCCGGGACCGCGAAGACGTCGCCCAAGAAGATGAGCTTGGGGTTGCCGACGATCGTCGAGTTGAGGAAACCGCTCCCACCCGTCCCCACGCCGGCCATCTCGAGAGCCGAGCGTGTCGCGGGCATGACGCCTCCGTTGACCACTGTGGCGAGAGTGTTCATCGCCGCCCCCAAAGTGATCAGCCACAGCCCACTCAGGTCACGGTTGGCCCACAGGAACAGGAACGCGAATCCATAGCTCACGACGTGCCCTGCGGGGTAGAGCGCGCTCGGCCCGCCCGGCACGAAGATGACCACTGCCTGGATGGCCAATGCCACCCACAGCGCCCACACCTTGCCCGGCTTGAAGTCGGCCAGGGCGCTCACTCGCCCGCCCGTTAGAGGAACCGTCGCGAGACAGACCAGAAAGCACGCCACCATCACCATCGGAACTTCCTTCCTTCGTGAGCCGGACCTAATGGATGAGTACTGGCGTTTAGATCGGCACGTCGGTAGCCCCAGCTTGAGGCGCCAGGGCCAAGCTACGCACTTGTCGCAGCTTCATGGAAAAAACCTCCAGAGAAAAGCCGGCAATGCCGAACCACTGATTACGTCCTCCTAAAGGGGAGGGCTCGCTCCACTGATAGGAGGACAGATGAAGGCACGACTCTTTCGTGTGGCGTTGGCCGTCGCCAACCTTGCCACGCTGATCGCAATCACCGGAGCAGGGCGCAAGCCTCTCTAAAGACCATGAAGGTCCAAGGGCGCTCACGGGCGTTTGTCTCGCTGGTGGTGGTCGGAACGATCGCGGGCCTCGCCCTGATCGTTCACTCCGCCGCCACCAGCGGCTCGAGCATCTCTGGGTCCTTTGCGGAGTTCTGGGTACTGGCAACACTGGCCACGATAGGGGAGATGTCCCCGGTAAAGATCGGCAAGGACGGAAAGTACGACGAGATCACCACCTCATCGCTCTTTGCCTTCACGATCCTGCTGCGACTCGGGACCGCTCCCGCGGTGCTGGCGCTGGCGATGGCTTCGCTGGCGGCCGACCTGGCTCAAAGAAAGGCGCCCTGGAAGGCCGCTTTCAACGCTTCCCTGTACGCCCTTTCGGTCGCGGCCGCCGGGCTCGTCCTCTCCCTCGTTACGAGGGCCGACGGGTTCGGCGGCTTGCCCCACGTCGAATCCATTGATCTTCCCGGCATCCTGATCTCTGCGGCGGTCTTCTTCCTCGTAAACAACTCGCTTGCCGCCCTCACCATCGCGCTGAGGGAGAACATTCCGATCCTGCCATTCCTTCTTCATGATCTCGAGGACCAAGCCTCGATGAACGGGGTCCTGCTTACTCTTGCCCCCGTGGCAGCCGTAGCGGCCGAAAGAAGCTTGCTCCTGATTCCTCTGCTGGCGGTCTCGACCACCATCTTCTACAAGACCGCTTCACTTTACGCAGAGAAGGAATACAAGTCACATCAGGCGCTGCACGACAGTCTGACTGCGTTGCCCAACCGCACCCTTTCTACGATCGGGTTCAACAGGCGATTCTCGAGGCGCGCCGGATGGAGTCATCCCTTGCAGTGATGCTCATCGACCTCGATCGCTTCAAGGAAGTCAACGACAGCTTGGGCCACCATATAGGCGACGCTCTGCTGATCAGGGTGGCGGAGAGGCTCCAGAGCGCACTCAGGTCCAGCGACACGATTGCCCGGCTGGGCGGCGATGAGTTCGCCCTGGTCCTGCCCAACATCGGGGACCGAGAGGCCGCCACGGCGATCGCCGCCAAGATCACGACTGCACTCGAAAACCCCTTCGTCCTCGACGAGGTCGCTGGTGAGATAACACTGGACGTGGAGGCCAGCATCGGCATCGTGCTAAGCCCGGAACAAGGTGACGATGTCGATTCGCTGGTGCAGAGGGCCGATGTCGCCATGTACGCGGCCAAGACGGCTCGCATCAGCCACGACTTCTACTCCAACGACCAGGATTTCCATTCGCCCAAGCGGCTTGCGCTCTTGGGAGAGCTGCGCAAGGCGATCGATGAAGACGAGCTCGTTCTTCACTACCAGCCCAAGATCGAAGCTCGGAGCGGCCGGCTGGTCGGCGTCGAGGCCCTGCTCCGTTGGCGCCATGCCACCCGCGGCCTCATCTATCCCGACGAGTTCATCCCCTCCGCGGAGTGCACGGGACTAATACATCCACTCACTCGCCACGTTCTGCGCAAGTCTCTGTTGCAGTGGATCGATTGGCGGGAGCAGGGCTTGGAGCTGAACATCGCCGTAAACGTCTCGCGCCAGAGCCTCTTGGATCCGAACTTCCCCAACGAGGTGGCCCAGCTTCTCGAGACCTACTCGGTCCCCGCGTCGAGCCTCGAGCTCGAGATCACGGAGAGCAGCATCATGGCCGATTTCGCGCAGGCCAAGGAGGTGCTGGAGAGACTGAGCAGAATGGGCATACGACTCTCCTTGGACGACTACGGCTCGGGCTACTCGTCCCTGGCTCACGTCAAGCGACTTCCCATCACCGAAGTGAAGATCGACAAGTCGTTCGTGCTGGGGATGGCACACGACCCGGGCGACCGAGTGATCGTCCGCTCCACGATCGAACTGGGACACAACTTGGGCCTGTCGGTCGTTGCGGAGGGGGTCGAGAGTCTGGAGACGCTCCGGGATCTAGCCACGCTGGGCTGCGATCTGGCTCAGGGCTTCTGGGTCAGCAGGCCCATCCCCGGCGACGAAGTGGTCGCCTGGGCGAGCCAGTTTCACGTCCCCGAGACTGTGGTTCGGACGCTCCCGGGCTCACTCCTAAACAGGGTGTCTCCAAGCTCGGTCGTTTAGGGCTCTTTCCGGGTCGAGTAGTGGATAGTGGTTGCATAGCAACCATTAATGACCACTCGGTGGGGACCTGCGGCGGCACTGCTACCGTCGCGGAGTTGGGAACTCCAATACTCGCAGGGGGGCGCACAGGATGAGCACAGTCACCGTCGTGGAGCCCGCCACCGAAAGGGTGCTGAGGCAACTCCCACGCGCCAATGCCCACGATGTCGACGAGGCGGTGGAGAGGGCCGCGGCAGCGTTTCCGTCATGGCGGTCGATCTCCCCTCCCGATCGAGCCGCAATCTTGCGACGGCTGACACTGGTGCTGGAGGAAAACCACGAGGAGCTATCGCAGCTCGAGGCGCGCAACGTCGGCAAGCCGATAGCCGATGCGCGCTCCGAGATGGGCATGGTCGCGGACACCTTTCGCTACTATGCAGGCGCTGTAGAGCGGCCCTTCGGGGAGACGATTCCGGTCGCTGAGGGGCACGCGTTCACCGTACGAGAGCCGCTCGGCGTGGTGGGGCTGATCACGCCCTGGAACTTCCCCCTCAACATCGCGTCGTGGAAGGTAGCCCCGGCCCTAGCGGCGGGAAACACCGTGGTCCTCAAGCCCGCCGAGCTCACACCCCTCACCGCTCTCGAGCTTGAGCGTCTCGCTCTCGAAGCAGGCCTACCGGAAGGTGTGCTCAACGTAGTCGTGGGCCCGGGCTCGGTGTGCGGGCAGCGCCTGGTCGAGCACCCGGGGGTAGCCAAGATCGCCTTCACCGGCTCCACCGAGGTGGGTCGCTCGATAGCAGCCGGCGCCGCCTCCACCATCACGCGTGTGACCCTCGAGCTGGGGGGCAAGTCCGCGAACGTGATCTTCGCCGACGCGGACCTCGAGAAAGCCGCCGCCGCGGCCCCCTCGGCGGTGTTCGCCAACTCCGGACAGGACTGCTGTGCACGCTCTCGAATCCTGGTCGAGCGTCCCGTGCTCGATCGCTTCATGAGCTTGCTCGAGCAGGCCGTGAGCATTCTGCGCGTGGGCGACCCACTGGACGAAAAGACGGAGATGGGGCCGTTGATCTCCGCATCTCACCGGGAGGCCGTGGCGTCCTTCGTTCCCCCCGACGCCCCCGTGGCGATTCAGGGCGAGGCGCCTCAGGGACCGGGCTACTGGTTTCCCCCGACGGTCCTGTGCCCGGTCGATCCCGAGGACCGAGCCGTTCGAGACGAGATCTTCGGACCGGTCGCCGTCGTCGTGCCGTTCAACAACGAGGCCGAGGCAGTGCGGCTCGCCAACGACACCATGTACGGGTTATCGGGCTCGATATGGACACGCGATGGCGCCAGGGCGCTGCGGATGGCGCGGGCAATCGAGACGGGAAACCTCTCTGTCAACTCCAACTCCTCGGTGCGCGTCTCCACTCCGTTCGGCGGCTTCAAGCAGTCGGGGTACGGGCGAGAGCTAGGCCCCCACGCTACGGAGGCCTATTCGGAGCTGAAGACGGTCTTCATAGCCACCGAGCAAGACTGAGCCACGCAAGGCCACTCGTGGAAGCTCACTACGATTTCGTCATCGTGGGCGGCGGCTCGGCCGGCAGCGCCTTGGCCAACCGGCTGAGCGCGGACTCCTCCAACCGAGTGCTCGTGCTGGAGGCGGGCAGGCCCGACTACATCTGGGACCCGCTCATCCATATGCCGGCCGCGCTCACGATGCCCATCGGCAACCGCCTCTACGACTGGAAGTACGAATCGGAGCCCGAGCCCCACATGCACGGGCGTCGCGTCTATCACGCTCGGGGCAAGGTCCTCGGAGGCTCCAGCAGCATCAACGGCATGATCTTTCAAAGAGGCAACCCGTTGGACTATGAGCGTTGGGCGGCAGCTCCGGAGATGGGTGAATGGGACTATGCCCACTGCCTCCCCTACTTCAAGCGTATGGAGACGTGCCTCGCGGCGGAGCTCGACGATCCCTGGCGCGGCCACTCCGGTCCCCTGGTGCTGGAGCGCGGCCCGGCCACCAACCCTCTGTTCGGAGCCTTTTTCGAGGCCGTCCAGCAGGCCGGCCACCACTTGACCGACGACGTCAACGGCTACCGGCAAGAGGGCTTTGCGCGGTTCGACAGAAACCTCGTGCGAGGACGGCGTCTCAGCGCCTCTCGTGCCTATCTGCACCCCGTCCTCGACCGAGCCAACCTCGAAGTAAAGACCCGCGCTCTCGTGACCCGCGTACGCTTCGAGGGCAACCGCGCGGTGGGCGTCGAGTTCCGCCGCGGACGAGGGCCCTCCAGGCTCGTGCGTACGGGCCAAGTGATCCTCTGCGGCGGGGCCATCAACTCCCCGCAAACACTTCAGTTGTCGGGCATCGGGAACGCCGCCGATCTCCAGAGAATCGGTCTGGCCGTTAAACAACACCTGCCCGGTGTCGGCGAAAACCTCCAGGACCACCTCGAGGTCTACGTGCAATACGCCTGCAAGGAACCGGTTTCCATGGCGCCGTATCTGCAGAAGTGGCGACGGCCGTGGATCGGTGCCCAGTGGCTCTTCCTGCGAGCCGGCCCCGGCGCCACCAATCACTTCGAGGCGGGCGGCTTCGTCCGCAGCAACGAGGACGTGGACAGACCGAACCTCATGTTCCACTTCCTGCCGGTCGCGGTCCGCTACGACGGATCAGCCCCTGCCGGAGGACATGGCTACCAGGTGCACATCGGGCCGATGTTCTCTGACGCGCGCGGCACGGTGAAGATCAAGAGCTCGGATCCACGCACTCATCCCGCGCTGAACTTCAACTACCTCTCCACCGAGCTGGACCGGCGCGAATGGGTCGAAGCGATTGCAATCGCCCGGCGCATCCTCTCCCAGCCCGCCCTCGACCCGTTCAATGGAGGGGAGCTGTCGCCCGGCCCAAGCGTCGACAGCGACAAGGAGGTGCTCGACTGGGTCGCCGACCAGGCGGAGACCGCTCTGCACCCCTCGTGCACCTGCAAGATGGGGGCCGATGACATGGCGGTGGTTGATCCGCAGACGATGAAGGTGCACGGAATCGAGGGGCTGCGCGTCGTCGACGCCTCGGTGATGCCGCACGTACCGAACGGCAACATCTATGCCCCCGTGATGATGATCGCGGAGAAGGCCGCCGACCTCATCTTGGAGAGGACCCCGCCCCCGCCCGAGCGGACGGAATTCTACCGCCACCGACCCTGAAACCGATGCCGAGTGGTGGTAAATGGCTACACAGCAGCCTTTATCCACCACTCGGCGATGAAACGCGGGCTAGGACCCCTCTTGCTTATCCTCCAGCTCGTCCTTCAGGTCCTCCACCGTCTCGTTGCCGGAGAAGCTGTCGTGCTCGCCGCCGGTCGCGGCCTTCGCCTTGGGCCCGGAAGCGCCCCCCGAGACGTCGTGATCGCCGAGTGCGCCCAATTTGACCTCTGCGCCGCAGTGGGGGCAGGTGACGAGCCCGCTGACGGGTGTCGCCGCGTGCTGGCCGAGCTCCTCGGGCACCTCTCTTCCACAGTTCGGACACTTGACCTCAGACATCGCCACTCCTCCCACTCTCGTGTCGGGCTTCACAATATTCATAAGAAAACGTATTATCCCCTAAACGCCCCGGTCACGGCCGGGCTGGAACGACTCTTCGGTCGGAGCGGTACATCGCCAGCAAGGAGGCCTGGATGTTCCCGAGCAGCTTTGAGTACGTCGCTCCTACCTCGGTCGACGAGGTCCTCTCCCTACTGGCCGAGCACGGAGAGGACGCCAAGGTGCTCGCGGGAGGACAGAGCCTCATCCCTCTGATGAAGCTGCGCTTCGCCTCCCCGGCCCGGATCCTCGACATCAACCGCATCGAAGGGCTCGACTACATGGAGGAGAACGGCTCCCTGCGGATCGGCGCCCTGGTGCGTAACCGCACGATGGAGCGCTCGGAGCTGCTCGGCTCTCGCTACCCCACCATGGCTGCAGCCGCTCCTCTCATCTCAGACCCACTGGTGAGAAACCTGGGGACGGTCGTTGGCTCGCTGTGCCATGCCGACCCTCAGGGCGACTGGGGCTCGGTGATGCTGGCGCTGAACGGCGAGCTCGTGGCGAGAAGCGCAAACGGTGAACGGACCATCCCCGTCGCCGAGCTCATCGAGGGACCGTTCACCACCACCTTGAGACCGGACGAGCTCGCCACCGAGGTTCGGGTGCCGGTGGCCGACGGCCCCAGTCACGGCACCTATCTCAAGCTCGAGCGCAGAGTAGGGGACTTCGCCACCGTCGGAGTGGCGGTGCACCTCACGTTCGAAGCCGAGCGCGTAAAGCGGGCCGGCATCGGCCTCACTGCGGTCGGGCCGTCGAATATCAAGGCGGAGGCGGCCGAGCGTGTGCTCGAGGGACAGGCGCTGGACGACGACGTGATCAAGGAAGCCGCCCGCCTCGCCGCGGAGCAGGCCCAGCCTCATGACGACATACGCGGCAGCGCGAGCTACAAGCGAGAGATCGTGCGCGTGTTCGTGACGCGCGCACTTCGAGCCGCCCATCGGCCGGCCTAGAAAAGGAGAGCGAGATGGCAAAACAGAACCTCACCGCCACCGTCAACGGCTCGCCGCGAACCTCAGACGTCGAGCCGAGAAAGCTTCTCGTGCACTGGATCAGGGACGAGCTCGGGCTTACCGGAACACACATCGGCTGCGATACCACCAGTTGTGGGGCATGCACGGTGCTGGTCGACGGCATGCCGATCAAGTCCTGCACGATGTTCGCGATTCAAGCGCAGGGCCGCGCCGTTACCACGGTCGAAGGACTCAAGCAAAATGGCAAGCTGCACGCGCTCCAAGAGGGATTCAAAGAAGAGCACGGACTGCAATGCGGCTTTTGCACGCCCGGCATGATGCTCACTGCGGCGGCGCTGCTCGAGGACAATCCTTCCCCCGACGAAGAAGAGATCCGCTGGGCGCTGTCGGGCAACCTGTGTCGCTGCACGGGATATCAGAACATCATCAAGGCGGTCAAGTGGGCGGCGAAGAAGAGGGAATCCGAGCGCGTCGACGCGGGATCTCAGTAGCCGGACCTCGACTAACTCGAACAAGAGGGAGAGCGACATGGCCGTAGAAGAAGAGCGGGTAGAGAGCTGGCTCGGCAAGAGCATCAAGCGCGCCGAGGACGACCGATTCATTGCCGGCCGCGGCAACTACGTCGACGATGTGCGGCTGCCGGGCATGCTTCACATGTCGATCCTGCGTTCTCCAGTAGCGCATGCTGTGATCACGTCGATCGACACAACCGAGGCGGCGGCGCTGCCCGGAGTAGTGGCCGTGGTCACCGGCGAGCTCATGGCGCAGCACAACCTGGCCTGGATGCCGACGATGTCGGGAGACACGCAAGCGGTGCTGGCGACCGACAAGGTGCGCTTTCAGGGTCAAGAGGTAGCCGCCGTGGTCGCGGAAGACCCCTACACGGCGCACGACGCACTCGAGCTCATCGATGTCAGCTACGAGCCGCTACCTGTGGTCGTCGATCCTCACGCCTCGCTCGAGGAGGGTGCCCCTCTTATCCGCGATGACAAGGAGGATCAAGAGGACAACCGTATCTACCACTGGGAGGCGGGCGAAAAGGAGCCGACCGAGCGCGCCTTCGAGCAGGCCGATGTGATCGTCAGCCTCGACACTCACTACCCTAGAAGCCATCCTGCGCCGCTCGAGTGTTGTGCCTGCGTCGCCGACGTTAACCCCGCCACGGGCAAGGCCACCATCTACATGACATCGCAGGCGCCGCATGCGATCCGGACGGTCTTCGCACTCGTCACTGGGCTGCCGGAGCAAAACATCCAGATCATCTCTCCCGACATCGGCGGCGGTTTCGGCAACAAGGTGCCGGTCTATCCCGGCTACGTGGTGGCGACCGCGGCTTCGTTGCTAATCGGCCGTCCGGTGAAATGGATCGAGGACCGCACCGGAAACCTCATCTCCACGGGGTTCGCCCGTGACTTCCACATGAAGGGAGAGTTGGCGCTCACCAAGTCCGGCAAGATGCTTGGGCTGCGCGTCAACATGCTCTCCGACCAGGGCTATGCATACGCCGACGCACAACCGAGCAAGTTCAAGGCGGGGCTCTTCCACATCGTCACCGGCTCCTACGATCTGGGCGCGGCCCATGTAGTGGCAGAGGGGGCCTACACAAACAAGGCTCCCGGAGGAGTTGCCTACCGCTGCTCGTTTCGCGTCACCGAAGCTTCTTACTTGATAGAACGGCTGGTTAACAGTGCCGCCTATGAGCTCGACATGGATCCCGCCGAGCTGCGCCGACAGAACTTCATCAAGAAGGAGCAATTCCCCTACACATCCGTCACCGGTTTCGTCTACGACTCCGGCGACTATCACCAGGCGCTCGATCTGGCTCTCGAGAAGTCCGGCTACACGAGCCTTCGACAGGAGCAGGAGAGGGCCCGTTCCGAGGGCAAGCTTTTCGGCATCGGGCTCGCCAGCTTCACTGAGGTAGTCGGCGCAGGACCCAGCCGCGATTTCGACATCCTCGGGATCAAGATGTTCGACTCGGCGGAACTGAGGGTTCACCCAACGGGCAAGGCAATCCTCAAGCTAGGCGTCAAGAGCCAGGGCCAAGGCCACGAAACGACTTTTGCTCAGATCGTGGCCAACGAGCTCGGCATCCCGCCCCAAGACATCGTCGTGCATGAGGGCGACACGGACAACACGCCTTATGGACTGGGGACCTATGCATCTCGCAGCACTCCGACCGGGGGCGCGGCGACTGCCGTGGTAGCGCGCAAGCTTCGCGACAAGGCAAGGGCCATCGCCGCGCACACGCTCGAAGTCGCTCCCGAGGATCTCGAGTGGGAGCTGGGGCGCTTTTTTGTCAAGGGCGCACCGGATAAGTCGACCACCATTCAGGAAATCGCTTTCGCCGCCTACACCAACCATCCCCTGGGGATGGAGGCGGGACTGGAAGGCGTCCACTACTATGACCCGCCCAACATGACCTATCCCTTCGGCAGCTATGTCGTCGCGGTCGAGGTGGATCCCGACACCGGTGAGTGGAAGGTCCGAACCATGGTCGCGGTCGACGATTGCGGCGTGAGAATCAACCCGATGATCGTCGAAGGCCAGATCATGGGAGGCCTCACCGAGGGCTTCGCTACATCGATGATGCAACAAATCAGCTTCGATGACGATGGAAACTGCCTCGGCTCGAACTTCATGGACTACCTCATCCCGACCTCGTGGGAGACGCCCAAGTTCGAGCTGTTCGAAACCACCACGCCTTCCCCCCATCACCCGATCGGATGCAAAGGCGTGGGCGAGTCGGCCACCGTGGGCTCGCCTGCCGCCTACGTCAACGCAGTCATAGACGCCTTGGCTCACCTCGGCGTGAGAAACATCGACATGCCCCTTACGTCGGCCAAGGTATGGGAGGCGATACAGACGGCCCCGGGATCGTGAGCGACGCGCTTGCTCGCGCCCGCGAGTTGGAGGAGGCGGGCGAGGCCCACGCGCTCGCCACGGTTGTGCGAGTCGACCGCCCCGTGTCGGCTCGTCCCGGCGACAGGGCCGTCGTCACCGCCGACGGGCAGTTGCACGGGTGGGTCGGCGGCTCCTGCACCGAGCCCATCGTGGTGCGGGAGGCACTCGCAGCCCTGGCGGACGGCGCGCCCCGGCTGGTGCTTATGCGGCCGGTGGGGGCCGCCCGGCCAGCAGACGAACCGGGGGTTGTAACTCAGGTGACCACGTGCGCCTCCGAGGGCGGCGTCGACGTCTTCGTCGAGCCGCGCCTCCCGAAGGCACGCGTGTTCGTCGTCGGCTCCTCCCCCGCCACCAGGAGCCTGGTGGAACTGGCGGCCGGGCTCGGTTACCGGACCGTGGCGGTGCTCGACGATCCCGCCGAGCAACTCGAGCGCGCCGACGGCACGATCTCGCTTGAGCAGCTTGCCGCGTCCCGGATGAGGCGTGAGGACGCGGTCGTCGTGGGCACGATGAATCGTTACGACGAAACCGGGCTGCGGGCCGCCCTGCAGACCGCGGCCGGCTACATCGGCTTGGTGGCGAGCCGCCGTCGCGGCGAGCAGGTGCGGGACTCGCTCGAAGCAGCGGGGCTCTCCGCGGAGGAGCTTGCCCGGGTGGTGACACCGGCCGGAGTGGACCTCGGTCCGTGCACCCAGGAAGAGATCGGTCTCGCCGTCTTGGCCGACATTGTGGCGCACAAGAACCGACTCCAGGAGGAGTCGTCGGGAGGGATCTGCGCGCCGGCCGAGGCGGTCGACCCGGTCTGTGGGATGACCGTGGCGGTCACTGCGACGGCCCTCTCGGCAGAGCACGCGGGCACCACCCATTACTTCTGCGGCCCCGGCTGCCGAGACACTTTCCTGTTGGAGAACAGGCCGCAGGAGTCCCGGGCCCGATAGACGCGTTCCACTTCGGCGCCGGCACTCGAACTCTGCGCCTCTGACCACCCCCCACCAGGTGGTTCCGGCCACAAAGTTCGGCCCAACCCCTCGTGTGCCTCACGCCGGCGTGCGTGGGCTCTCGTGTGCGTGCGTGCGAAGCAGCCCCAGATTTAGCCCCCCTTTGGGGGCTGGGGGGCCGACTTGACGTTTTGCAGTAGCGGTAACAATCAGTCTCCCCGATCAACGGGATCAGGGAACAAGAGACTGTCCAAGAAGCCCGCCGGCGTTCGGCGGGCTTTTTCTATCGGGCCTTCGGGCCTCAAGGGGAAAAGTGCATATAGAAATCGGAACCATCGTTTCCTACGGCCGCCGACCTGCTCGACATCGCACACCTCGCGGGCGGGTGGCCGGCGAATCCCTCGACCTTTTCCTCAATAGCCTCGCTGAGCGAGGCTGACGTAGAAAGATCGGCGAGGAGGATGGGGCCGCCTCAGGGCCGGCTGCGGAGCGTCGGCGGGCGGCTTCGAAAACAGCAATTCGTGTGAAGTTCGTGAAGTTTTTTCCCTACGCTACTTGTATACGTCACACAGGGCGGCTTAACATGACGCAGTAGTTGAGGCGGTAGGGCGGATCAAACCGCTCTAGGGGAATCAAGTGGGGCGGGACGTGGCGGACACCATCTTTGCTGTTGGTTCTTGTTTCAGATCTTTCGGTCTGGGGCATGGATCATAGTTCGCGCCAAATTCACTCTCTCTCGTTAACCCCGACCCCCAACCCCTTGTAGCTGTGGCCGTGCTGGTGGACGAAAGAAAGGGAGATGTGATGAGCGAGGGAGGTATCTGCCCATGATGCGTTGGATCGTGGGGTCGAGCTTAGGGGCCCGACGCCTAATTCTGGCCCTGGCGGCCGGTGCACTGATCTTGGGCTTCACCCAACTGCCCAACATGGCGGTGGATGTGCTCCCCGAGTTCACGCCCCCGACCGTTGAGGTGCAAACGGAAGCCTTGGGGCTGTCAGCAACCGAGGTCGAGCAGCTAATCACGGTTCCATTGGAGCAGGACCTCCTGAACGGGGTGGCATGGCTCGACACCATCCGCTCGCAGTCGATCAACGGGCTGAGCTACATCCAACTCGTCTTCGAGCCCGGGACCGACGTCCTCAGGGCCCGGCAGGTGGTGCAGGAGCGTCTTACCCAGGCGCACGCGCTGCCCAACGTGTCCAAGCCGCCGCAGATGCTTCAGCCTCTGTCATCCACGAACAGGGTCATGATGGTGGGGCTGTCGTCTGAGAGCGTGTCTCTCATCGAGCAGTCCCAGGAGGCACGCTGGACTATCAAGCCCAAGCTGATGGGAGTTACCGGCGTCGCCAACGTCTCCACCTGGGGTCAGCGCGAGCGCCAGCTTCAGGTGCAGGTGGATCCGGAGCATTTGCGCGCCAAGGGCGTGACTCTCCTCGACGTCATCACGACCACGGGCAATGCCCAGGCGTTCTCTCCTCTCACCTTCCTCCCAGCCTCGACACCGGGCACCGGCGGGTTCATCGACGGCACCAACGGCAGAATCGAGATCCAGCACATCCTCCCGTTCAGCTCGCCGAAGCAGCTGGCACAGGTCCCGATCGAGCGGGCCGAGGGTGCGACCGAAACCGGTGGCGAGCCGCTGAAGCTGGGCGATGTCGCCACGGTGGTCGAGGACCACCAGCCACTGATCGGCGACGCCGTGCTGGGCGACGGGAAGGGCCTCCTTCTGGTCATCGAGAAGTTCCCCGGCGCCAACACGCTCGAGGTGACTCAGGGCGTAGAAAGTGCGCTCGACGCCATGCGCCCGGGCCTGTCGGGAATCGAGATCGACACCTCCCTGTTCCGGCCCGCGAGCTTCGTCGAGATGGCCATGGACAATCTCGGCCTCGCCCTCATCATCGGCGTCATCCTCATGGTGCTGATGGTGGGCGCGCTGCTCTTCGACTGGCGCACGGCGCTGCTTAGCCTCGTCGCCGTGCTGCTCTCGCTGACGGTGGCAACCCTTGTGCTGAACCTGCGGGGGGCGCCGTTCAACAGCATGGTGGTGGCGGGCCTCGTGATGGCGCTCGTAATCCTCATCGACGACGTCATCCTGGGCGCCACCAACATCGCCGGCCGTCTGCGTCGGCATCGGCTCGAGGGAAACGGCCTCTCCACTGCAAGAGTGATCCTCGACGCCGCGCTCGAGGCGCACGGCCCGATCGTCTACGCAACGGTGCTGATCCTGCTGGCGCTGGTGCCCATCCTGTTCCTGGACGGCCTCACCGGCGCTTTCCTCCCGCCGATCGCCTTCTCCTACGCGCTGGCGGTGCTGTCATCCCTGGTGGTGGCCCTGGTGGTGACACCTGCTCTGGGCATGTTCCTGCTGCCGAAGGCGCCGCTCTCGCGCCGTGAGTCGCCCCTCCTACGGCGAATGGGGAAAGGCTACGACCGCCTACTAGCGCCGGCCATTCGCACGCCCAGGCTCGCGCTGATCGCGGTCTGCGTCGTTACCTTGCTCGGCCTGGTCGCTCTGCCCTTCATCGGCCACTCGTTCTCGCCGCAGTTCAAGGACCCGGATGTTCTGGTTCAGTTCGACGGGCCTCCGGGGACGTCTCTTCCGGAAATGACCAGGGTTACGGGACTGGCGAGCGATGAGCTGCGCTCCGTACCCGGAGTCGACAACGTCGGCGTGCACGTGGGTCGCGCGGTGATGTCGGACCAGATCACCGGCAGCAACTCCAGCGAGATGTGGGTCTCGATCGACCCGGCGGCCGACTACGAGGCCACCGTGGCATCGGTCGAAGAAGTCGTCAACGGCTATCCCGGATTCGAGCAGAACGTCACAACTCATCCGCAGGAGCGAATCGACACCATCCTCGCCGAGTCAGACGACGATATAGTCGTGCGTCTCTTCGGTAACAACTTCAGCGTCCTGCGCGACAGGGCCTCCGAGGTGCAGCAGATCATGTCGGAGACCGACGGGGTTGTTGCTCCTCACGTGCAGGGCATCGTCCAAGAGCCCAACTTCGAGATCGAAGTCGATATCCCTGCGGCACGAGCCCAAAACATCTCCCCCGGATACGTGCGGCGAGCTTCGGCGGCGCTGCTCTCGGGCATCGAGGTGGGGAGCCTCTTCGAAGACCAGAAGGTGTTCGAGGTGGTGGTGTGGGGAACGCCGGAGATCCGTCAGAACCTCACCGACATCGAGAACCTCCTGATCGACAGGCCGGGCGGAGGTCATGTGCGCCTCGGCGATGTCGCAGGCGTGGCTGTGAGGCCCACTCCCAGCGTCATCTCGCACGACGCCACCTCGAGAAGCCTCGACGTCGGGGCCACGCTCAACGGGCGTTCGCTCGCCGATGTGACCGCCGCTATCGAGACCCGGCTGCAGGACATCGAGTTTCCGCTCGAGCACCACGCCGAGGTGCTGGCAGACCAGGCGGAGCAGCGGGCGGCCGAGGGTCGCACGCTGAGCTTCGCAATCGCAGCCGCCATCGGCATTTTCCTGCTCCTGCAGGCGGCGTTTGGAAGCTGGCGTCTGGCATCGGTTGTTTTCCTGGCCCTGCCGATGGCGCTGGTAGGAGGGGTATTGGCGGCCTTCATCACGGGAGGAGAGATTTCTCTCGGCTCGCTCATGGGTTTCTTCGCCATACTTGGCATCGCTGCTCGACATGCGATCGCCACCACGGGCCGCTACAGACATCTGGAACGCAACGAGGGTGAGGCTTTCGGCCCTGGTCTGGTGCTGCGGGGCTCACGAGAGCGCTTTCTTCCCATCGTGGTGAGCGCGCTTGTGGCAGCAGTGGCCCTGCTCCCACTGGTGGTCATGGGCAACATCCCCGGTCTCGAGCTCGTACACCCCATGGCCGTCGTCATCGTGGGTGGTCTGATCACGTCGACTCTGCTGAACCTGTTCGTGATGCCGGCCCTCTACCTCCGCTTCGGAGTGAGCGCCGAGGCCGACTCCGCTCTCTCTCAGCTCACGATCCGTCTGCCCGAGGTTGACCTACGCGAGGGGAAGATCAATGCATAGGAGGACGAAGATGCAGCGCAGTTACAGAACGATGGGGGCCGCGGCCCTGATGGTTGCGGGCCTGGGGCTTGCAGCCTGCTCTCCGGTTGCCGAGACAGAGGTGGCGCTCGAAGAGCCCTCCCACGTCGAGGAGATCGAAGGCTCCGATTTCCTCCAGATCACTCTGGAGGAGCGGGCGGCCGAACGCATCGAGCTCCAGACTGTCCCAGTGGTGGAGAAGAAGATGACCACGGGAGAGAGCCGCGGCGAGCAGCGCAAGGTAATTCCCGAAGGCGCCCTGGTCTACGACCCCAACGGGGAAGCCTTCGCCTACACC
>Ga0209587_1000167_pt1 | contig 31837 bp, 30 predicted proteins | sample NGEPerD_2_FD_184512 | JGI IMG/M metagenome (GOLD analysis project Ga0209587, IMG submission 184512) | Arctic peat soil microbial communities from the Barrow Environmental Observatory site, Barrow, Alaska, USA - NGEE PermafrostL1-D... | ecosystem: Environmental > Terrestrial > Soil > Wetlands >...
GGTCCGCATTGAGAATCTTGGCGATCTCGGTGTAGATGGCCTTGCGCTCTTCCTGGTCCGCCGCGGCCTTGCCATCGGCATAGAGCTGGTCGACTTCCGGGTTGACGTAGCGAGTGTTGTTGGCGCCGCCAGGTGTGAGGTTGTCGCTGTGGTAGTACTTCGCGCAGATGCTCGGATCGGCGCCGTACACCCCACCACCACCGATGTAGAGATCGTAATCTGGTTCCAGCACCAGCTTCTGAACCAGCTCGGTGGAGTCAAGCTGCAGCAGCTCGACATCGAACCCGATCGCCGCCCACTGTGCCTGCACGATTGTCACCATGTTGTCGAAGGTGGGGTTGCCGCCCGGCACATACATCATCTGCGGGACGACGCTGCCATCCCAATCGGATTCCTCGAGAAGCTGTTTCGCCTTGTCGGGGTCATAGGGGTATTCGTTGAGCCCCTCCGGCACGCCCATCCAGTCCGGCCCGATGATGGGACTGTTATGCACGATCGCCTTGCCCTGATAGAGCTGTTCGACGATGGTGTTGCGGTCGATGGCGTACTGCATCGCCTGGCGGATGCGCACGTCCTGGAAGTACTCGCGGTCAAGGTTGACCGAGATCGTATCCAGCGACGGGCTCTCGACGCTCACCACGGTGATGGTCTCGGAGTCCGCGAACCGCTCGATGTCATCGAGTGACAGTCGGATGAGATCCATGGTGCCTTGCTCGAGCTCGGCCACGGCGACGTCGGGCTGCACGATCTTGAGGAAGACACGGTCGACTTGCGGGGGGTCGCCGAACCAGTTGGGGTTGGGCTCCATTTCGAGAAATTGATCCGCCTCGTAGGTGACGAACTGGTACGGTCCGGCGCCGACGGTTGGCTCCAGATTGAAGCGGTGGTTGATCAGCTGGTCCGGCGCGACGTCGCCGAGCACGTGCTCCGGCAGCATGCCGAGGCCGGAGAAATCGGCGAACGTCGGGAGGAAGGCTGTGTCGGGCGCGGTCAGGTGCAGCACCACCGTGTGATCATCCACTACTTCGATGCCGCTGACGGAATCGGCCTCCTTGTCGGCATACGCCTGGGCGCCTTCGATGCCCAGCAGGCGACCCTGCCAGTACGACGCGGTGTCGGGGTTGATCGCGCTTTGGAGCGTGAAGACGACGTCAGCGGCGGTGAGAGGCTCACCGTCGTTGAACATGGCGTCGGGATGGAGGTGGAAGGTGAAGTCGGTCGAGTCGTCAGAAACCTCGAAGGTCTCGGCCAGGTCGCCTACCTGCTGCAAATCTCTCGTCATCTGTATCAGCACGCCGAAGATCGCACGCTCAACCTGTTGCTCGGAGCCAGCCGTGGAGAACAGCGGCCCCAGCGTGCGGGGAGTCTTCCATTCGATCGTGACCTGGGATTCGGCGCCCTCCTGCGCCGCCACGGGCGATGCCATGGCAAGCTCGGTCATGGCGGTCATCGCCGCCCCCGCGCCGACAAGTTTCAGCAGCCGGCGACGGTCGAGCCCCCGTGCTGTCCACGCGCGTTCCAAATCCGAGTACGTCCACTGCTTCGCCATGATGCACTCCCATCTCTGATGATCATTCGCGATCGGCACAACGGTCTTGTCCCAAAACAAGGTTGCGCCAGTGTATGCAGGCGCGCGAATGTCGTCAATTGCCAAAACGGCAATTGTGGTCAACATGTTTGTGTCGCTGGATCCTGAACGCATCTGGTATCAAGCTCGGGGAAACGCGCCGTTGCGCAATCCGCAGCTGTCAATGGCAATTCATGGCAGGGTTGGGAATCAGGGAACACGTTCGCCGCGCAGGATGCCGATCGTGCAGCCGTTGGCCACAGGCGAGTTGGATCACTCGCAAGGGCGGACCTCGGGCATGTTCAGCGATTGGTTACAAGTTAAGCTCGTCGCGCCAGGCGCAACGCTGTTGCCGCTTCCGCTCGCGGTCGTTGCGCGTGCGCTTGACGATCCCGAGGTCCGGCTGGGCGGCCAGGTACGTGACCGGGTCGGTCGCCTCGCCGCGGGCGGCGGCCACCGTGTAATGGTACAGGCCCCGGTAGACCATCTCCATCGAAACCCGATCAAACGCCAGGTCCAGCTCCTGCGCCACCGCGTCGCTCAGGTCCACCAGCACGGCATAGAAGATCCAGGTGGCCCAGACTTGCAGGGCAATCGCGTTGAACGCCCCCGACCACAGGTAGCTCAGCCCCAGTAACCGCTTGGTCACCAGGAAGGCGTCCTCGATGCGCCAGCGCTGGGCGTACAGGTCGACCACATCCGCCGTGGGCAGCACCGCCGGGTCCAGCTCGGTGCAGATCAGCCGGTGCCACTGCTCGCCATCGGCGCTGACCTCGACCAGCCGCACGGGATGTGCACACGGGTGGCTCCGGGAGCCGACCCGGATGATCCGGTCCCGCACGCGGGGCTGGTTGACGAGGCACTGGAGCTCTTCCCGGATTGTGACCTTGTCTTTGGTGCGGCAGATCAGCGCGTGCGCTGATGTACTGGGCGTCGGCCAGCAGCAGTGTCGGGGCGGTGAGCTGCTCGTGCAGCCGGTCGACGAAGCGCAGGTCGTTCGCATGGGCGTCGTCATCGAGCCAGAGTGCCACGGGCAGCTTGGTCACCGCATCGAGCACGGCTTCGACCTTGCCCCCGGGCTGGGTGGTGCCCTTCGTCGGACGGGTCAGCCCGACTTTATGGAACACCGGTTCCAGGGTCGTGCCGTCGATGGCCCAGATGTGGGCATAGTGCCGCTGGGCGCGTGCGTGCAGCACCGGCAGCAGCGCGGTGAGGACCTGGCCGAACAGGCTGGCGGGCAGGCAGCGCCGCCGCAGGCTCAGGGCCTGTTGGCTGACGTGGCGGCGGGCCTGGCCGAGCACATCCTCGCGCTCCAGTACCCGGCCCAACTCCGACACCGAGGGCACCTGGCGCCAGATCAGCGTGAGCACGGCGGCGACCATGAGCGGCAACGTGAGCTGGCGGTTGCGCACGCCCAGGCCACGCGCGGCATCACCGACCGCGGCGCAGGCGGGACCGACCAGGCGGGTCAGGCGGGTCTCCAGGGCGGCATCCGTGGCGGCGGGCTGGTGGCGGGGACGGGCGTGGTCACGATCGAGGGTGACCTGACGATACTGCGACGGCATGGCGGGACTCCAGATGCAGACAGCGGGACAGGTTCCCAGCATCCCACCACACCCCATGGATTGCCACCTTGACAACCGTGACCGCATCTAAACTTGTAACCAATCGCATGTTCAGCCCGAGGCTCCAGCCGCATCGCGTCCCACGAAACCGTGCGCGGTTGTCGTTATCGATGACAACGATCGATTACTCCGGAAAGGAGGACACGATCTCACCGTCATGCCACCGCGGCTCATCCTCGAGCAGCGCGCGATATTGCTCATATCGGGCGTGCTGCTCGGGACTTTCGGCATTGGCGCGATAAGCATCCTTGCTCTCGAATGCAACGACGAGGTAATAATCCTGCGCATCACGGTCGAGGCTGTACAGGTGTTCGAACACGAACCCCGGTATGCCGGCAACCTGTTCCCGGCTGAGCCGCGCCAGCTCCTGTTCCTTGCCAGCCTTGATGCGAATCCTGGCTACTGTTCCGTACATGTTGTTCCTCCATCAGGTCAACGCTACGAACGTCCACATGGTTCCACCGGCAATCTGCTGTGCCGGCACGTCTGGGCAATCGCGCATTGCGCGTTGCGAACACGTGCTCCATCATCATACGGCTACATGCTCAGGGTTGGCGCCCATCATCAACGCGGAACGGGCTTTCTGGGGCCAGCCCCGGAGTTCCAACTTGCGTGGTCGCCAGCCTTGAAGGGTGTCGTCATGTTCGCATCCTTGCCGTGGTCACGAAAGAGTCCATCGTCACAGGGTCATCGCGTTATACCCCTGTGAACCGTCTCGCCGCCGGTTTTCGGATCGGCCACAGGAGTCCGTAGGGGCGGTACTCCCGCGGGGATGTCCGCCCGCCCCAGGCGGCAATGGCCGGCAACACCCACCACAGAAAATGAAATGCACCCCCTGCGATGGAGACTTTGCCCGGATCAGGTAGAAGCGGTAGGATAACCGCACCTGCTTCAGACCAACACGCTCCGGAGGGATGACTCGTGGCTACCAATGATCGACAGGACAAACGCAGCCTGTTCTGGCGCCTCGGAAACAGGCCGCAACCCTTCAGCCAGCTTTCCGTGGCGAAGCACTCGCGGCTTCAGGGCGCGACTGCCGTCAACAGCGTGTGCCCGTATTGCGCGGTTGGTTGCGCGCAGCTGGCCTATGTGAAGAACGGGCAGTGCATCGACATCGAGGGCGATCCACGAAGCCCCATCAACGAGGGCACCTTGTGCCCCAAGGGCGCGAATACCTTTCAGCTGAACCACAACCCGCACCGTCCGCAACGGGTGATGTACCGGGCACCCTACAGCGATCACTGGGAAGAGCGGCCGCTGGACTGGGCGATGGACCGTATCGCGCACCTCACGAAGGAGACGCGCGACGCGACCTTCGTCGACCGCGATGCGAATGGCGACGTGATGCGGCATACGACCGCGATCGGACATCTCGGCGGAGCCACGCTCGACAACGAAGAGAGCTATCTCATCAAGAAGCTTTTCGCCACGCTCGGGATCGTCTCCATCGAGAACCAGGCCCGCATATGACATAGCGCCTCGGTGCCCAGTTTGAGCACCTCCTTCGGGCGCGGCGCGGCGACCTCGTTCCAGGCGGACTTGCAGTTCAGCGACTGCATCCTCATCATGGGCTCCAACATGGCGGAGGCCCATCCCGTCGGGTTCCGCTTCCCCATGAAGGCCAGGGAGAAGGGCGCGAAGCTCATTCACGTCGACCCACGCTTCAGCCGCACCTCGGCGTGCGCCACGACCTACGTGCCGATCAGGGCGGGCACGGACATCGTTTTCCTCGGCGGGCTGATCAACCAGGTGCTGACGCAGGAACGCTGGTTCAAGGAGTATGTGCTCGCCTACACCAACGCCACCACGGTGATCTCCGACCTGTACGTGGACGCGGAGGAGGACGCCACGGGGCTGTTCTCCGGTTATGACGCCGACGAGCGGGCGTACGATCCGGAGACCACCCACTGGCGGTACGCCCCGGAGTCCGCGCCCGATGCCGCCGACCTGCCCGAGCACGGACAGGCGATGGCGAGAAGCGAGACGAGCGAGGAGCCGAATGACGGGATTCCACTGCGCGACCCAACACTGCAACACCCAAACTGCGTGCTCAACATCCTGCGCCGCCACTACGCGCGCTACACCCCCGAGATGGTCGCCGCGCAGTGCGGCTGCACAGAGGAGCAATTCCTGGACGTGGCCGAGCAGTTCATGGTCAACTCGGGCCGGGAGCGCACCAGCGCGGTCGTCTACGCGCTGGGGTGGACGCAGCACACGACCGGCGTGCAGATGATCCGCACCGCCGCGATCCTGCAGTTGCTGCTCGGCAACATCGGTCGTCCCGGTGGCGGGATCATGGCGATGCGCGGCCACGCCAACATCCAGGGATCGACCGACATCCCGACACTCTTCGACCTCCTGCCGGGCTACCTCCCGCAGCCATCGAAACACCGCGATCATCAGCGTCTGAGCGGATACCTCGCGGACGGCACGGCGACGTACGGATTGTGGTCGAACTTCCCCGCCTACGTCGTCAGCCTGCTGAAGGCCTGGTATGGCGATCGCGCCACGCCGGACAACGACTGGGGGTACGACTGGATCCCCAAGGTCGACAGGAATTGCTCCCAGCTCGCCACCGCCGTGGACATGGCCGCCGGCAAGCTCAAGGGCTACTTCCTGATCGGGCAAAACCCGGCGGCGGGAGCGCCGAATGCGCGCCTCAGCCGCGAGGGACTGAAGCAGCTCGACTGGCTGGTGGTGCGAGACTTCTTCCCGATCGAGAGCGCGACATTCTGGAAGGAAGGGCCGGACAACCCCGATCCCGCCACGATCGGCACGGAGGTCTTCTTCCTGCCCGCCGCCAATGGCATCGAGAAGGCCGGCACGTTCACCAACACCGAGCGCACCCTGCAGTGGCACGACAAGGCCATTAACCCGCCGGGCGACTGCCGCTCCGACCTGTGGTTCATGTGGAACCTGGGACGAAGGCTCAAGGAGCTCTACGCGGACAGCACGAAGGAGTGCGATCAGGGCATCCGCAACCTGACCTGGGACTACGCGTTGGACGAGCCGGAAGTGTTGCCGGATGGCACGCCGAATAGCATCGCCGACGAGCCCGACGCCGAAAAGGTGCTGCGCGAGATCAACGGTTACACGGTCGCCGACAGGACGCAGCTTCAATCCTTCTCCCAATTAAAGGACGATGGCAGCACCGCCAGCGGGTGCTGGATCTACTGCGGCGTCTTCCCGGACGAGGGCCGCAACCGGTCGAAGGACCGCGACGGCGAGATCGAGAAGCACGTCCACTCCAACTGGGGGTGGTCCTGGCCGGACAACCGACGGATGCTCTACAACCGCGCGAGCGCCGACCCGGAGGGCAACCCCTGGAGCGAGCGCAAGCGGTACGTCTGGTGGGATGCCGGGCAGGGGACGTGGACAGGCCTGGACACGCCCGATTTCGAGCCCGCCAAACCGCCGGACTATCGCCCAAACGACGACTCCCTGGGGATGGACATGATCGGTGGCGACTCACCGTTTATCCTCAAACCTGACGGCAAAGGCTGGCTGTTCGGCCCCGGAGGCACGAAGGACGGCCCGCTCCCCACGCACTACGAGCCAATAGAATCGCCCGTCAGGAACGCGCTCTACACGCAGCAGGTCAATCCGGCCGTGCTGGTGCCCCAGTCGCCGCTGAACGCGATCTCCCCACCGGGGGACCCCGACTTTCCGATCGTGGGCACGACCTACAGGGTCACCGAGCACTATCTGAGTGGCCCCATGAGCCGCTTCAATAGCTGGCTCAACGAGCTGCAGCCGTCGATGTTCGTAGAGATGAGCCCCGAGCTGGCGTCAGAGCGAGGCATCGAGCACGGCGACTGGATCGTGGTCAACAGCCGTCGGGGCAGCATCGAGGCGAGAGCGATGGTGACGCCGCGCATACGGCCGCTGCGTGTCCAGGACAGGGTCATCGATCAAGTCGGGATTCCCATTCACTTCGGATGGGCCGGCGAGGTCGCCGGCAGCGCGGCGAACGACCTCACCTCGATCGTGATGGACCCGAACGTCGCCATGCACGAGGGCAAGGTGTTCGCCTGCCAGGTGCGCAAGGGACGGCTCCAGCGCAAGTCGGACACACCATCGGTGCCGGTCGCGCGCCGGCCGCGGTCGACGCCGATCACGGATACGCCGAACCAGGCGCAGCCGGAAGGGATAAAGGCATGACCGATACGTCTCAACACACCGCCGATGCTGATTTCCCTGAATTCACCGTGCAGGGCAAGCGTGGAGGCGCCAATGTGGAGCCAGGACTGATCGAGGGAATGAAGATCGTCGAGCCTCCCCCGGCGGGAGAGCCGATGGGGTTCTTCACGGACTCATCGTTGTGCATCGGCTGCAAGGCCTGTGAAGTCGCGTGTAAACAGTGGAATGCGCTGCCCGCCGATGGGATGAGCTGGAGTGGCAAGAGCTACGACAACACGCTGCACCTGTCGGCAACGACCTGGCGACACGTGAGCTTCACGGAGCAGGCTCTTCCGGACGGCGGTGTGAAGTGGATGTTCAACAGCGACGTATGCAAGCACTGCACGGCCGCTCCCTGCCAGGAAGCCTGCCCGACGGGCGCGCTCATCTACAACGAGTTCGGCAATGTCTACGTCCAACAGGACGTGTGTAACGGGTGCGGCTATTGCGTGTCTGCCTGCCCATTCGGGGTGATCGGCCGCGGCGAATCCGGCGATGGCCTGGCGCACAAATGCACGCTCTGCTACGACCGCCAAAAGGACGGGCTGGAACCTGCCTGCGCGAAATCCTGCCCGACCGACTCCATTCAGTTCGGTCCGGTATCCGAGCTGAAGGAGCGCGCCCGCACGCGAGTGGACGAGCTTCGCGCAAACGGGGAGCCGAACGCCTACCTGTACGGCACGGACGACTCCGGAGAATATCAGAGCCTGAACGCGTTCTTTCTCCTCACGGAGAAGCCGGAGGCGTACAACCTGCCTCCGGCGCCGACCCGGCCGGTCGCGAAGATGCTCCGGCGCTACGCGTGGAGCGCCGTGGTGGGCATCGGGCTCAGCGCGGTGAGCGCGTTCGCCCTGGCGAAGGGAGGGCGGTGATGCTGCCACGTGAACACGCGATGCCGGGACCGAGCAAGGGGAGATTCGGCTCCGCACACGAGGATCCGGGTGATGCCTACGCAGGTGTGCCGATCCTGCAGAAGCCAGCGTGGAACAATGAAGTCGCGGCGTACTTCTACCTGGGCGGTATCTCGTCTGGCGCGTTCATCCTCGGTGCGCTGGCCGATCTATCAGGTGAAAGATGGCGCTCGCTTGCCCAGACGGCGCACCTGGTTTCGTTCGCGGCGATGGTGCCGTGCGCTCCGTTGTTGATCGACGACCTGGGCATGCCGCAACGCTTCCACCACATGCTGCGCATTTTCAAGCCGTCTTCCCCCATGAACCTGGGATCGTGGACGCTCCTCGTGCACAGCGGGTTCTCCACACTGCTGGCCGCCCACGTATTGGCCGAATGGGACAAGCTGCCGGTTGTCGGGTCCCTTGCCAGGCGCCTGCCATCGAGAATGCTGGGAGTTGGGGGCATTCTTCCGGCCATGACGCTGGGCGGGTATACGGGTGTACTCCTTGGGACGACCAGCGTACCGGTGTGGTCCAGAAGTCCCATGCTGGCCGGACTGTTCATGTCGAGCGCGATCGCCTCGGGCACCTCGGCCGTTTCAATCGTCTCGATCCTGTCCGGCAGGGAGTCTCCCCCCTCCTGGGACGGTCCTCTCCCTCCAGTGGAGGGAGAGTCAGAGAGGGTGCGGGGCTCGGGGGGAAGGGCCCCGGCAGAACTCGCCGTGCTTGGGTCCATCAGCCTGGCCGCCGGTGCGTCCGAGCTGTGCCTTGTCGGCGGCTACCTGGCGAGCTCCGGTGAGGCGGCCAAGCCATTGTTCGAGGGCGCGGACGGCGCGCTTTTGCTTGGCGCGGTCGCATCATCGGTCACGGCGGTTGCCCTGGAGCTCGCCGGGATGCGAGCACAGGCGAAGCGGCGTGTCTTCAGCGCATTTGCGGCGGTCGCCACCCTCGCCGGAGGCGCGATGCTCCGCTGGGCGGTCGTGCGGGCAGGTCACACATCGGCGACAGACCGCGACGCCAACCTCAATGCCATGAACCCCTCCTCTCAAAACCCCGGATGGACGCCCCCGAGCGCTGAAGGGAGGATGTCGTGAGTCCTCCCCCCCGAGCCCCCCTCCACAGGAGGGGAGAGTCTCGCCCAGGAAGCAAGACCACTGCCAGGGTTTGGGAGATCGATCAGGCGAGCGGCAGGTGGCGCCGTGACCACCTGGCGACCGAAGAACCGATGGAGATCCGCCTGATAACGCAGGGAGTGCGGCAAACAGTGGCCGTGACCATGCGCACCCCCGGGAACGACTTCGACCTGGCAGCGGGATTCCTGCACGGCGAGGGCGTCATCGGGAGCCGGGATGATATCGAGCACATCACCTATTGCGTAGATCCCGACATCGACGCGGCTCAGCAATACAACATCGTGAACTTCACGCTCAGGGGGAATCTTGCGCCAGACCTCGCACCCCTGGAACGGCACTTTTACACGACGAGCGCGTGTGGCGTGTGTGGCAAAGCCAGCCTGGACACGCTGCGGGTTAGGAGCTGTCCTGTCATTCAGCCCGGTCCCGAGATTCCCGCCGAGGTCCTGTACAGCCTTCCCGGCAAGCTCGGCGAGGCGCAGGACGTGTTCCAGAAAACGGGGGGACTGCACGCCGCCGCCCTGTTCGATACCACCGGGCAGCCCATCCAGGTGAGGGAGGATGTGGGACGGCACAATGCGCTGGACAAGCTCATCGGTTGGGCACTGCTGCAAGGGAAGCTCCCGCTCAGCGATTCGATCCTGTTGGTGAGCGGTCGCTCCAGCTTCGAGATCCTGCAAAAGGCGCTGGCCGCGGGCATTCCCATCGTCTGCGCGATATCGGCGCCCAGCAGTCTTGCTGTCGACCTCGCCCGTGAGTTTGGCATCACGCTCGTTGGTTTCCTGCGAGGCGAACGATGCAACGTGTACACCTCGCCTGAACGTGTCACGCTGCCCTCGAACGTTCATTGATGGATGACTCCTGCGCAAAGATGCATCGTTCGACGAAGCGACATGCACGGACGATTGCCGAGTTTGCCCCGCGGCAGGTCATCCGACTGCAGCAGGCGTTGCGCGACTTCCCGCTCATCCAAGTGAGTCGATAACTGAGAAAGGCACGCTGAACTGACAGGAGGAGAATGGCAAGGTCGGTCTGGACAAGGAGGGCGCTTGACACTCCCCATCCCTAAAGGGAGAGGATTCTCGACTCAACGGGGGCAGCCTCTGCGACATGTCGCTTTGGTCTTACGCCCCCTCCGCGAGCAGAAACGGTCTGTCCGACCGCCAACAGATTGATTGCCGCATTCACATCACGGTCGTGGACCACGCCACATTCGGGACACGCCCACGACCGGACATCGAGCGGCAAGGAGGCCACCACGTGACCGCAATCGCTACACCGCTTACTGCTGGGATACCAGCGATCAATCTCGACAAGATTCCGTCCGTACCATTCGGCCTTGTACCGGAGTTGACGGACAAGTTCACCCCACGCCGCGTCACTGATGTGTCTGGCGAGGGAATGGTTTCTGACCATGTTCTTGACGGCAAGGCTCTCCACCACGATTGTTTGGTTCTCACGAATCAGGCGGGTGGTGAGCTTGTGCAAATGGTCCCGACGTCGGTCGGCAACCCGCGTGTGAATCCGGGCCACACACTTGCGCTGCTTCTCTCGCCGCTTGCTGCCCCTCTGGCAGCGGGACAGCTTTTTCTGGGCACGCGCCAGTTTTCGGGCATCCCGTGCAGTATGGCGCGGATTGTGGACCTTCTCGCCGGTCGAGAGCGTAACCAGCGACGTGATTCCAGCATCGATGCCAACAGCACCGGAGGCGGCTCGCATCGGCGGAATGTCATGCGTGAACCGCAGGGAGACGAAGTACCGGCCTGCGCTGTCCATGCTCACCGTCACGGTCGTGACCTTCACGTCGGGCGGCAATGGCCGCGACCAGCGAATCTTCAGCGGGGCGTCCATCTTTGCCAGTGTCAGGCTTCCATCACGGAACCGGAACGCCGACGTGGTGTACTCCGCCGCCTGCGTGCCGTGCTTCTTGTGGAACGTGGGGTACTTTGCGCGACCGGCGAAGAAGTTCTTGTACGCAGTATCAAGATGGCGCAGCGCCTGTTGCATCGGCACCGACGATATCTCGTTCATCCATTCGTAGCCCTCGCTCTGCTTCAGGGCGGTCAAGGCAGCGGACATCCGCACGTAGCTGATGCGCTCGCCACGTTCGTAGAATGCATCCGTTCGCATGCTCAGCGCCCAGTTATAGACGAACCGGGCAGCACCGAATGTCCGCGCCAGGTCACGGCGCTGGGTGCTGTTCGGGTAGCAGCGGGAGCGGTAGGCGGTCTCACGTTCCATGCTTCACAGTATATCAGAAAACGTGTGATAATGCCGCGTTTCCTCCCCACGGCTGAAGCCGGGGGTTTCCATGCGGAGGTTTTCCGATGAATGTGTTCACAATCGGGGCGTACGGGTGGGATGAGGAGGATTTCGTTCAGTCAATCCGAGCCGCGGCGCCAGCGGTGTTCGTGGATGTGCGGCGGCGGCGCGGGTTGCGAGGACGTGCCTATGCCTGGGCCAACAGCACCCGGCTACAGGCGATGTTGGCTGACGCCGGTATTCCGTATGTTCATCGACTGGACGTGGCGCCATCCGATGTCACGCGGCACATCGTGGCCAAGGATGCCAACGCCGAGGGGATCGGATACCGGGATCGAACGTCCCTGAGCCAGGAATATCTCGATGCGTACGGGCACGAGGTGCTGGATGGGTTCGATGCGGCGGGGTTCGTGGCGTCGCTGGGCGAAGGTGTCGAATCGATCATGCTGTTCTGCGTGGAACGGGTGCCGGCGGCGTGTCACCGGTCGCTGCTGGCGGCGCGACTGGCCGGGGATCTTGGGGCTGAGGTGATACACATCCTGCCGCCGGAACGCTGACCCTCCTTCCGCGATCCGGCAAAACGGAGGCTGGAAAGAGACCGTGCCGTGATTGCGATGCTCACCGATAACCGGGAGTCGATTGCCGGTATCTGTCCCCAGCCTGGCGTGCAACGCTTGGGCGTGTTCGGATCGGCGGTGAGGTTTTCATTCGCGGCGAGGCCATGAGATCGCGGCGACTGTTGCTGGCCTCGGTACCTGCCAAAACGGGGTGGGAAACCAAGAGCCTGGCTGATTCGCCAGACTCGCCCTAAAATCCCTGCAAGGAAGCCGGGGCCTCAAAGTAACTGGGCTGTTGCAGTCCGTCCCTCGATACAGGACAGGTGGTTTGTTTCGCTCGATAGGACGGCACATGCCCGAAAGCACATTGCACGATTTGCTGAACAAAACCGCGGCGCTGCACGACCATCTGTGCCCCAAGCAGGTGCTGGGTGTGCGAATGGGCATGCACGCGGGCGAGGTATTGGAGTTGACCCTTCCACAACAGGACAAGCGGTTGCTCACCATTGTGGAAACTGACGGTTGCTTTGCCGATGGCATCGCGGTATCAACCGGATGCTGGCTTGGACGTCGCACCTTGCGCTGTGTGGACTACGGAAAAGTCGCGGCAACGTTCGTCGACACCCACAGCGGGGAAGCTGTGCGGATTCATCCGTCGGAAACGTCCAGGCAACGAGCACATCGCTACGCCCCCACCGCGGAGAGCCAATGGCATGCCTATCTCCACGGCTATCAGTTGATGCCCATCGCGGATTTGTTGGTTGTCAACCGCGTTTGTCTCACCGTTTCGCTTGAACACCTCGTGAGCAGCCCGGACCGCAAGGCGGTATGCGCGACGTGTGGCGAGGAGATCATCAACGGGCGCGAGGTGATGATCGACGACACCGTCATGTGTCGCGGTTGTGCTGGCGATTCCTACTTCCATCTCGCGTAAGCAATGCGCAAACGGTAGAGGCCGCACCACCACGCTGGCAGGGATTCAGGCAAGCGCGTATGTCTCGCGCTCGACACGTTGCAAGTACCTGGCGATCTCGGCGGGACCCGACTTCGGGGCGACGGCTTCGACGTCAGGGTTGTAGTTGGTATTGGTGTTGACGTCGTAGGTGACGATCCGGCCATCAGCCGCTTCGATGAACTCGAACCCGGCGATCTCAAGATGGTACTTCCGGGCGAACCCGAGGAAGGCGTCGACGATGGGATGCTGGAATCCTTCACGCAGCGCGAACAGGCTCGGCGCCTCGATTTCACGACCGTTCTCGTCCAGCTCGCACGCATCGGACGGGCACAGCTGGAATCCTCCTCGCGCGGCGTCGGCGGAAATGGCGTAGACATATTCGTAGCCAACCGTTTCGACCCGCGTGATGGAGCCGTCCTTCGGCTGCACATACTCCTGCAGCAGGGTAATGCCGTCGACCGGCTCCTCGAACTCATCCGACTGCACGTACGTCTCGAAGTCATCGAGGTTGTCGAATCGCCGCACGCCCAGTCCCTTGCCGCCCTGGTTGTGCTTGGTGATGAATGGCGTCGGGAAGGTCGCCGCCATTGGGATCAGGTCGTCCTTGCCGATCACCGCGATCGTGCGCGGAACCTCGATCCCGAACGCCTGCAGGGCGGTCAGCTGCCGCACCTTGCTGACTTCCATTTCGACCACCCAGCGACCGTTGACGACGCGGCGACCGTACGCCTGGAGCCAGTCCTGCACGGCGCGGGTGTAGTCCTTGGAATGGACATGACCGCGCGTGTGGGACGACCCGCTCAACCGGTTCCAGAACACGCCTTCAGGCGGTTCGGACTGAAAATCGAGCGTGCCAGTGATCAACAACCACTCGTCGTAGTCGAGACCGGCGGCATCGAATGCCGCGGCAAACGGAGGGAACCAGTCGGGATTCTCGTGAAGGGCATAGACAGTCATTCGGCGATCCTTTCGAGGGAAAAGCGCGCATTCATACTACAGGGATAATACCAGCTTCCCATTGTGTATCAAAGGAATCGGAACAGGTGGGAACAGGTGAATCGCGAATGATATTGGCATCGCGGTGTTTTAGGACACACCGCCGTCATGCATTGACGCTGTACGCATTCAGTCGCTTGGGGCCGTCCACATGTACCGAACGTCCGGCTCACCTTCTTCATTGCCGGAGCCATCGCCGAATTCGACCGCCGTGAAACCGCGCCGCTCGTAGAAGCCGCGCGCCTTTACGTTCCGCTGGAATGTCCACAAACTCAGCTCGTCGGGGCTCTCGGTCCTCGCCTTTTCCAGCAAGGCGCCGCCAACTCCCTGGCGCTGCCTGCCGGGGTGCACATAGAGATCGTTCAGGCTCGGGACATCGATCGCGGCGTAACCAGCCACAATGCCATCCGAGTCCGCGACCCAGACGACCTGTTGGGGCAGCACGAGGCTCGCGATCCAGTCAAGAATCTCCACGTCGGAGTGCAGCTCGGGCAACCAGGGCATGGCTTCGCGCCGCGCGGACATGTGCACTTCCGCGATGGCAACGGCGTCGTCGGGGTCAGCGCGCCTGAGGTGAAACTCCACCATATTCGCTCCTTATGTCGAAACGGCCTGAAGGTGATAGCTGACGCTCATCATACCCATTGATTCGGGATCGTTTGGTGGCTCGACCATCCGCGCGGCGCCAGTCCGGTGCGGTGTAATCCTGTGAACCATCTCGATCGAATCCGCGTCCCCATGGATATCATCGCGTCTCGCATCTCTCAAACTGGCGTACATATGACGCGCTCATGTGGCATTCGATTGCCCAACCCGGCCATGCCGGGTGATCCAGTCGGCATCCTCAATGCGATACACCGGTACATCGCCGTTTTGGCGACCGCTTCAGGTGGTAGTCCGCCGCGTTGTGTGGCCATCACCCGTATAAGGAGAGGGCATATCATGAGGCGACTCATTGCGTTTGTATTGACGGCGATTACGGCTTTCCTGGCCATTGGCTACACCATACCGATGACTACGGTGGCCCAACCTGATGAGGATGAGTTCTCGGCGCGGCTTACCGAACTCAACGGTTCGGGAACAAGCGGCACGGCGACTGTCGAGCTCGACGACGGCCAAGCCACCGTGGTCCTGAATGTTTCGGGGGCGTCGGCCGGGCTTCCGCACGCCCAGCATATCCACATTGTGGCTGAAGGCGAGAGTGTGTGTCCCGGACCAGAGGCCGCCGACGACCGGGTTGATGACGGCTTCATCGACACTGTGGAAGGGTTGCCTGCCTACGGCGCGATCCGCATCTCGCTGACGACCGAGGGCGATGTCACCGACCATAGCGGTTTGGCGGTGGCGCGCTTCCCCGTGGCGAATGCCAACGGCTCGTACACCTACGTTCGCACGTTTGACCTGCCTCATGGTGTTGACGCGAGCGACATTGCCCGTGGTGAGATCGTCGTGCATGGCATCTCCGAGCTGTTCGATGACCCCAGCGCGTATGACGGCGTTCCACGAAGCTCACTCACTGACACGCTGCCGCTGGAGGCCACGATCCCGGCGGCCTGTGGCGCATTGTTTGGCGAAGAGGAGCTTGAGGACACCGAGGACCAGCGGGAAGAGGATGCCGAAGCCACCCAGGAAGCCATCGAAGAGCAACAGGAGCAGGACGAGGAGGACGCTGAAGCCACACAGGAAGCGCTCGAGGAGCAGGAAGAAGCCGACGCTGACGCGACCGAAGCCGCGCGGGAGCAGGACGAGGACGATGCCGAGGCGACCCGGGAGGCTAACGCCGAAGCCACCGAAACAGCCCAGGAGCAGGCGGAGGCCGACGCGGAGGCAACGGAGGAAGCTGAGGAGCAGGCTGAAGAGGATGCCGAGGCGACCCGGGAGGCCAACGCCGAAGCCACCGAAGCAGCTCAGGAGCGGGAAGAGGATTAGCGGATTACGGACGAGGCCGATCTGTCCGATCGAGATTGTGGCAACGTGAACCGGGGAGGGGAAGCGCCATGCTTCCCCTCCCCGGTTTCTCAAACCTGGATCCGTGTCGCGCAATGCCCGACGCAAACTTGCTACTGGCAGGTCCACTCGTTGCGCCGTCCGTTGTCCCACATCCAGGCGGCGGCGTTCGCGTTCGCCACAGGATCGAAGATGTCCTGATCGGCGTATGGCGTGGTGGCCCAGGTGCCCGGCATGAACTGGAACAGGCCACTCGCGCCGCTGCTCCCGTTCACGGCGTTTGGATTGAGGTTGGACTCGCAGCCGGCGACCCGCAGCATATCTTCGCGGGGCTGCCCATAGGCATCCGCCGCCGCGTAGATAATGCCAACGATGCCGTCAGCTTCGGCGGGCGCCGCAACGGCCACTCTATTGTCGGCCTGAGCGACGGCGACAAGATCCAGCAGCACCGCGACCAGGAGATTGACGAGTCCAGGGCTGACCTGGGCGTTGAATGTTCCGCTTCCCGCGGCTCCGACCAGGAGGTGTGTTTCGGATACAGCGGCAAGGTCGACGTATGAACCCAGCTCGGGACGAGCGTTGAGATCAGCGATGACTTGTGTTGATGTGGATTGAGCGTGTGCCACCGGCGAGGTGAAGGCGAGACCGCCAATCAGCATGATGATGGCTGTCACGATCGCGATGCACCGGTACAGGCTTCGTCCGGTGCGTATCGGCCCATCCGCCGATGATGTAAATGATCCGGCGGCATCTGCGCCGGGATGCAACGTAGTCACGGTATTGTGCTCCTTGTGCCCGGTTTTCGGAACGATGGCGACCATGAGGGCACGCCAGCGCCAGCCGGTCTGGAAACCAGCGCCTGTGTCGCGCCTCCTTACAGGTGGGTGGTATGCGTTTCGGGGAACACGAGCCGGACCCGGTCCAACAGCCATTCGACCGGCACGGCGACAGCCGTGGGACGTGTTCCACCCCTGCATCCAGCATGCAATCAACGCCGATTCACGACAGGATCATGAAAGGACATCCACACCCGTGGATTCGCACAACGGCCCAAAAGCCGGGTAGGTGTTCTTTTGGAAAACAGTGGATTGTTCCTCGGCAATTGTCCCTCCAAGGTTGCCGGGGGTTCCGCGCATTCCGCGCCACCGAAGGGCAATGACGCCAGCTTCGGCGATCTGAACGAGCGCGCGGTTGTGGTGATGAAACGACGGGGAGACGCGCGATCCTATCCTCCAGCCACGGATGTTCGGGACGCCGTCTCTTGGGGAGAGACTCTTCCACATTTAGGCCGCGATGTCAAACCAATGCTGCTGAAACCCACCGACGACAATCAACCGCTGGTTCATTCACCTTGCGCGAACGCCCACTATCGATACACAATGGTGCATTGGGTCAAGTGGGATGCTTTGTTGTGAATTGGGAGGATGATCTTGCGCAAATCAATCGTACTAACAGCGTGCGCGCTCGCCGTGGTCATTGTGATCGTCATGGTCGCGGTCGTTAACGATGTGAGCGACCCACCGAGCGAGCAGGCAATCGCCCAGGACTCGGATCGGGCGCCAATCCTGGAAAAGGAAGTGCGCTCATGGTGCCCCGACTCATGCAGCGGTGGCAACGACGAATATGAATCAAACCCGGCAACCTTCACCCTGCGGCCCGACGGCAGCATGCACTTCATCACCGATGTCAACTACGCGGCCTGCCCGTCAATGACCATTCCTGACAATGTCAACGGGTGGTTTTTCGGTGCGTCGAGGGAATCGATCCAAAGCCAGTTCGCCACGGCCCAGGCAGCCGGCGACGACGGTGTCACCTACCAGACCAGTGGTGTTCAGGAGATCGATGACGACGCGCGGCAGAATCCTGACCTGATGATCTGCGAAGCGGTGTTCTTCCGCGGCGACGATTGATCGGGCTCATCGCTGGCGAGGCCACCGGTGAATTCTGCCATCGTAAAGCGGCAATGCGCGCAGAGCCATTGCCGCTTCACGATGCCTGTCCGGTCCGCCTCTGTGGCTACTGACGTTGACGGGTTTCCCGTTCCGACGCGTACCCGAGCCGTTGCCTGACATATTCGTCGGCCATGTCCCACTGTCTCCGGAGCGAATCGTATGCCGGCCATGCGTCGTCATCATCGCGCAGCTCGACGCCAGCGTTCTCCAGCAGGCCGCGGGCAATCGAATACCTGCGTCGCCGCTGCTCACCGAGGTTGTTCTCACCTTCCGTATCTATCGTCGCTGTCTCGTTGAGAAAATGATGACCGATTCGCCCGGCGGCCATGGTCGTCGGTCCGGTTGCCAATCCCGGAAAGCGAACCGGGCAGAGGATCGTGCGGCAGATGGTGATGAGCTCGAGCCAATCGGATAGGGAGATCGGCAGCGCGCGGTCATCATCTGGTTCGTGAAAGTAGTTGACCAGCGGATATTGCCCTTGAAGCTCCGCAAGCTTGACAAGGTCGGCATTCATGCGCCCCAACCAGTCGCCAATCTCCGCTTCGGTGCCAGACCGCGCCGCACCGATGAGAAGCTCAACGGGATCCCGGCCCTCCCGACGGCCAATGAATCGCGAAATCGTCAGGGCAACGACCGTGGCCTGGTTGCGAGCGGAGTAGACCGACAGCAGATAGCTTACCGAGACGGTGATGAGGGCGAATCCGAAGCCGGCCTCGATCACCGCCAGTATTCGCGGGAATGTGCCATTCGGCGTGACGTCACCAACACCAAGGGTGACCGCGGAGTACCCGCTGTAGTAGAGCGCCATGGCCCAATCTGACATCGGCCCCGACTCCGGCGGAGAGATTCGAAAATCCTCCATCCAGGGCGCATAGATCAGCGCGAAGCTGAGAATCAGCAGGCCTCCCCAGATCAGGACCGTCATCGGCACGAGGAGCGGGCCGAGCTGGGCGAGCCAGGTCCGCCGTCGTCTCTCCGGGAAACGAACGGAGATCTTGCGCCATGCCGACCACATCCACGAATAGGTACGCCGGGCGATGATCCCCGCCTGGCCGCGGGGCACGAACACCGTGACATACACATCCATGATCAGGATGCACAGGATGATTAAGCCAAGGATCAGGAGCAGCACGGTCATGGTGAAAACGCTCGCAGGTGGGTGAATTGCGACATTGCCGGCATCGCCATCACGTCGCAATCGCCATGCCGTTGAACCGAGATGGGAGCGATCTCGACTTATGGAGAAAGAAGCGACAACGCGTGTCTTGCGACCAAGCGCCTACACCGAGTCGACAGCGAGCCATCGATACCGCACATCGGGTTCGCGCTCATCGTTGCCGGAGCCATCGGTGAACTCGACCGCCGTGAAGCCGCGATGCTCGTAGAACCGTCGTGCAAGGTCATTGCGCTGGAAGGTCCACAGGCTCAGCTCGCCGGGACTCAGTTCCATGGCCTTCGCCAGCAAGGCGCTGCCGGCGCCCTTTCCCTGCATGCCGGGACGCACGTAAAGATCGTTCAGCTCGGCTCCGTCGAGGGTGACGTAACCAGCGAGTCGCCCGTCCGATTCGGCCACCCAGACATCCTGGTTCGGCAGCACGATGGTGGCGACCCATTCGCGCGTCTCGTCGTCGCTGTGCACCACCGGGAGCCAGGGCATCGCCTCACGCCGAGCGCAGAGGTGAATCTCTGCTATCGCATCGGCATCTTCGGCGCAGGCTGGTCGGAGTTGAACTGTCATGGCGTCTTACCGGATTATCAAGACGTGAGGTACTCGCGTGTTGGTAACGAGAGCGGGATGAGTGTCGGCAGGATGTAAGGACGGAACGCCGGATGAATGTCCGTCATCAGATCCACCGGGCGGCCACAGATACCTTGTAATTCGTCAGCCAGCCGTAATTGGTCGAAAAGCGGCATCGGCTGGGCGAACGTCACCAGCAGGTCGATATCACTTTCCGGCGTGGCGGTACCGTCGGCGACACTGCCGAACAGCGCGGCCTCGACCACGCCATGATTGCGCAAGGCACTCAGGAACTCCTCCGTGATGACGGCGGGTATACTGTTGGTCGTTTCTGGTGCCGAGGCAAATGTGTGTTCCATAGTCTGTACAGTATACGCCCTTACCTGGACATCTCATCCGCCCAGATAGAGCTTCCGCACCCGATCGTCCGCCAGCAACGCCTCGCCGCTGCCGGTGAAGCGGTTTCCGCTCAACTGGAAGCATTGTAAGTGCCATTCCACAAGTACCGCCCTGCGCTTGAAATGGTACGCTGCAAGGACCATTTCGGAGCATTCCTAGCCAATGATAATCAGGGAGTACTGGGTGTCCGTAGTATTGACGAGAAATCTCCACATTACGAGCGAGGCTCTCAACGACCTCCGTGCAACCGCATGGGATGGACCCCAATCAGGAAACTGGGATTCGGTGTTCGCACATAGTCTGGGTTGGATTTGTGCTACCGATGGTGGCCGTATTGTTGGCTTCGTCAACATTGCGTGGGATGGAGGTAGCCATGCTTTCCTTCTCGACACCACGGTTCATCGCGACAATCAAAGGCAGGGAATCGGCAGCGCGCTTGTCCGTGAAGCCGCTCAACTTGCTCGGGAGCGTGGCGCAGAATGGCTTCATGTCGACTATGAAGATGACCTGGAACTGTTCTACCAATCATGCGGCTTTCGTAGGACGACTGCCGGTTTGCTTAATTTCACTTCAGCTCCTGCTGCCGACCAGAGCGCGACATGAGGGAGGGTCTGTCCTCGTGGGAGCACCCTGAGTGGTATGCGCGTGCGTCGGCCTGGGTCGAAGGGCAACTTGCAAGCGTGGGTCGTGAAGTGTTGGCACCTCTGGAACAGGTGCGATGGTGGAGCCTCTCCAGAGTCCTGCGCGTCCGCACCTCCGGCGGTAATGCGTACTTCAAGGCATCAGCAAAGCAGCCGCTGTTCGCCAGCGAAGGGATCCTGCTGAAATACCTGACGAACGTCTGTCCAGACCGTGTTCCCAAGGTCATTTCCACGGAGCCTGCATTTCGATGGATGCTGTTGGAGGATGCTGGACCCGTACTTTCCGAGATAGCTTCGCCCGAAACGAAGACGGCGATCCTGACAACCTTCGCCGAACTTCAGTATGCAAGTGTTGAGCACGTCGACCAACTGCTGGCATCGTGTTGCGTCGACCGCCGTGTGCAGACCTTGATTCCCGAGATTGATCCACTGATGAACGATGAACTTGTGACTTCGAAACTCGGGGCTTATGAGATCGACGAGCTCCGGAGGAGGGTACCCGACATCATCGAGATGTGTTCGTACCTGTCAGAGCATGCAGTCCCTCCGACACTGATTCACGGCGACCTTCATTCCGACAACGTCATTTTCAAGAATAGCCAGCTGGTGGTTATCGATTGGGCCGAAGCGTGTATCGCACATCCGTTTATGGACGCGTTCATGATCTTCAACGAAGAGGATGACGCTGTCCGAAACCGGATGCGGGACGTGTACCTTCAGATGTGGACTGACTTTGAGTCGATTGAGCGGCTACGCGAGCTCTGGTCCATATGCAGTGTCGTGCATTCAATCCATCACGCGGTGAGTTATCTGACAATCTTGCACAATAGTACTGAAGCCAGACGGAAGGGCGAGCTGGATGGCACGTTGCCGTTCTTGCTGCGCAAGACTCTGCGGTATCTGCACGAGCCAGCGTGAAGTCGCGCCGGGGAATGGGACTCACCCGCCCAGGTACAGCTTCCGCACCCGATCGTCCGCCAGCAACGCCTCGCCGCTGCCGGTGAAGCGGTTGCGACCGAGCTCCAGCACGTAGGCGCGATCGCTGATCGAAAGCGACCGGGCGGCGTTCTGCTCGACGATCAGCAGCGTCATCCCCTGTGCCTTCAGCTCGCCGATGCGCTCGAACACCTGCTCCATAAACATGGGAGCCAGCCCCAGCGACGGCTCATCCATCAGGATCATGCGCGGCTCGCTCATCATCGCCCGCCCCATCGCCAGCATCTGCTGCTCGCCACCGCTCATCGTGCCGGCGAGCTGGCGCGGTCGCTCGCCCAGCCGCGGAAAGACGGAGAACACCTCCTCCATCAGCGGCTTCGCGCGGGATTTGTCGCTGAGCGAGTAGGCTCCCATTTCCAGGTTCTCCGTCACCGACATTTCCTTGAAGACAATACGCCCCTGAGGGACGAAGGCGATGCCGCGCCGGACCACCTGGTCGGCCCGCATGCCGGCAATCGACTGGCCCCCGAACCGCACCTCGCCCGCCGACGGCTTGAGCCAGCCGATGATCGACTTCAGCACGGTCGACTTGCCCGCGCCGTTCGGCCCGATGATGCTCACCACTTCCGCCGGATGCACAACTATCGAGACGTCGTGGAGAATTTGCACCTTGCCGTAGCTGGCGTCGATATCCCGCACCCGCAACAGCGGTTCACCGTATTCGGCGGCGGGGTCTTCCCCGGCTTCCCACACCGATGCCTGGTCGGACGGCGATGCGATTGTGGTTTGGCTCTCGTCCCTATCGACCAAAATAGGCCTCCATTACGCGCTCGTCCCGCCGCACATCCGCCGGCGTGCCGTGCGCGATCACTTCACCGTAATCCAGCACGAAGATGTCCTGGCAGAGCTCCATCATGATCGCCATTTCATGGTCGGTCAGCAGGATCGTCTTGCCAGCATCGACCCAGGCGTGGAGCTGTTCGAGCAGCCTTTGCTCCATCACGGGGTTGACGCCCGCGAATGGCTCATCGAGCAGGATCATCGAGGGATCGTTCATGCTCAACCGCAGGAACTCGACCAGCTTCTGCTGTCCGTAGGAGAGATTCTCGGCGTATTCGTCCCGCAATCGTTTGAGATCGAGTGACTCCAGCAACTCAAGCGCACGGATCCTCGCTTCAGATCGGCCACTTCTGGCAACGACCGTCAGGTTCTCGAGCACGGTCATCCTGCCGAACAGCCGGGTCAGCTGGAACGTGCGACCCATCCCCAGCCGGTTGACGAGATCCGGCCTGAGCCCGGCAATATCACGCCCATTGAACCGGATTTCGCCGCTATCGGGGCTCTCAATTCCCGTGATCATGTTGAACAGTGTGGACTTGCCGGAACCGTTCGGGCCGATCACACCGGTGACGATGCCCTCCGAGATCGTCATGTCGACATCGTTGAGCGCCTGGATCCCGCCGAACGTCTTCGAGACGTTGCGAACGTCGAGGATGGTGCTGGTGGTTGGGGTTGAGATGGTCTGGCTGGTCATAGTCGTCGACTCCGTGGCAGCACGCCCCACCCCTGCAACAGCGAGATGAACCCGCCCGGCATGAACAGCACAACGAGCACGATCAGCCCGCCGAAGATCACCTGGTACAGGTTCGGGTCGCTCTCCCAGACGCGCTCGGAAACTAGCGTCAGCACCACCGCGCCTAGGATAGGACCGAGAATGGTTCCCTGCCCGCCGAAGATCGCCGTGGCAATCGACCGGATCGACCAGATCACCGCGAACACGGTAATCGGCTGGATAAACCCGACTTTCTGCGCGTAGATGGCGCCCGCGATGCCGGGAAAGAACGCGCTCAGGGCAAAGGCGACGATTTTGACGCGCACCACCTGGATGCCCATCGCCTGCGCCGCGACTTCGTCATCGCGAATGGCGAGCAGCTTCAGGCCGAACGACGATGTGCCGATGGCATAGGCCAGCGCCACGGCGAGCACGGCCACGATCAGCATGGCGTAGTAATTCTGGTTGTTGTGAAGCTGGGCAGTGAAGCTCTCCCACCACGAGGCGCCATCCTCGACCCGCTCGAGTCGAACGATCGGCAGGTACACACCGCGCCCGCCGAGGGTCAGCGAGCTCCAGGAGGTGACGATCACCCGAAAGAGCTCACTGAAGGCAAGCATCGCCACGGCGAAATAGGGACCGCGCAACCGCAGCGCCGGATACCCCATCACCAGCGCCACCAGCGCCGTGCTCAGTCCCGCGATGATGACCGCCGGAATCCAGCTCAGCTTGTCGTAGTAGATCAGCAGGGAGCCAACATAGGTGCCGATCCCGAAAAAGCCGGCATGCCCGAACGAGGTGTAGCCGCCGAATCCGGAGAGGATGTTCCAACTGCTGGACAGGCTGATCGTCATCAACACGATCAGCGCTAGCGTGACGGAATATGCGCCCGCGTAGGATGGGAACCAGGTCAGGAACGCCACGGCCGCCACGAGGGTGACCAGATAGGCCCAACCAAGATATGGCTCCCACGCCGGCATCGGGCGGATCACCGCCGTCGTCTGGCCGTCGACGTCCTCCGCGATGGTTGAGCCTTGTCCCTGCATTGCGCCCATGCCGCTACTCCGCCCGTCCGAAGAACCCTGATGGGCGGACGAGCAACACGATCAGGAGCACCAGGTAGGCGACTCCCTCCGCGAGCTGGGTGTCAGTCCAGTAGGCGGTGAGGGTCTCGCCGACGCCGAGCGACATCGCGCCGAGAAACGCTCCGGCGAACGACCCCAGGCCGCCAAGCACGATGATCGCAAAGGCCTTGCCGATGAACACCCTGCCCATCTCCGGGCTGATCGTGAAGATCGTCGCAATGAGGGAGCCGGAGATTGCCGCCATCGCCGATCCGAGCCCGAAGGTCGCCAGCCGCACCCGGCGCACATCGATACCGCAGATTTGCGCCACCTCGGGATGCTGGGAGGTCGCCCGGATCGCCTTGCCGAATGTGCTCCGGCGCAGGAAGAGGTACGTCCCGCCCGTGACCAGCAACGCGATCACGAACGCCACAAGCCGGGATTTGGACACGGCCAGCCCGAACACATCCCAGGATCCGGTCAATGGCTCCCACGCGACCGAGCGGAAGTTGGAGGTCCAGAGGTTGAGCGCGACCCCCATCATCAGGGTCGACAGACCGAAGGTGAGCAGCAGCGAAGAGAGGAGCGGCTGGTTGACCACCCGCTCCACCAGTGTGAGCTGGAGCAGCACACCAAGGATAAACAGCGCCAGCGCCGAAAGTGGCAGCGACAGCAGCGGGTTGAGCCCCGCCCGATCGAACAGGAAGAACGTGACGTAGGCGCCGAGCATCATCAATTCGCCATGCGCGAGATTGATCACGCGCATCACGCCGAAGATCATGTTCAGCCCTGTCGCGAACAGGGCGTAGACACCACCGAGCAGCACCCCGCTCAGGATGACCTGGAGTGTATCCATGCGTTCCTGTTACCCGCGCTCATCCCATGGAGGCGTTGGCAGCAGTAGGTCAGCGGTCTTCACGTCATCAGGCGCCACGATGACCTTCGCGCCTTCCTGCCATTGCACCGTCAACGGAATGTGACCGATTTGCTTGCCGTTCTCGTCAACCTCGTACTTGCCCGGCAGGATCGTCGTCATCGTCAGCGCGGAGAGCTCGCCAGCCAGCGCCTCGAGGTCCACCTCGCCAATGTTGGTGAGCGCCTGCTCGAGAATCTGGCAGCCCGCGTATCCGGTGGCGGCGTGATAATCGGGATCGCGATCCCACATCTGCTGATACGCCGCGAAGAACGCCTGGTTCCCCTCGGTCTCGATCTCCGGCTCCCACATCGAGGGGCCGAGCACGTAGTTGGCGTCCGCGCCAAGGGTTTCGACGAAGTCCGGCTGCGCCGCGCCGACCGAGAAGGCGAAGAGCCTGGCATTAACGCCCAGCTCTTTTGCCTGGCGCATGATCAGCACCGAGTCCGGAAGATACGAGCCGCCGATCAGCATGTCCGGATCGGCGTCCCTGACCTTGGTGAGCACCGAAGATACATCGGTGGCGCCCTGCGGATAGGTTTCCTCCACCAGGACCTCGATCCCGGCGGTCTCGCAGTGCGCGACGGCGCCCTCACCAGTTGAAATTGGGAAAACGGCATCTTCGTAGATCACGGCGGCGGTTGTGTAGCCCTGCGCCGGTCCGATGTTCAGCACAATGTCCTTGAAGTAGTCCTGCGCAACGGAGTATACGCCGAAGACGTATTGGAAGCCGCTGCTCCAGATTTCCCCTGACGACGCGCCCGCGACCAGCATCGGGTATCCGTAGCGCTCGGTGATCTGCGCCGCCGCCAGCGTCACGCCGGAGGAGTACGGCCCCATCACCAGGTCGACTTCGTCTTCCGTGATCAGCTTTTCGTACAGCCGGGAGCCGGTGGTGGGATCCGATTGGTCATCGTAGATCACAAACTCAATTGGACGCCCCAGCACCCCGCCGGAGGCATTCTTCTGCGCTTCGTAGAGGAGATAGGCTTCCTGCTGGTAGAGCCCGGTTCGACCGTTGGAGCCGGTGGTGGAAACCGAGGCGCCGATCCTGATCGGCTCGCCTTCGGGTGGCGCCGCGACCGGGGTTCCGGCGGCGGGAGTGCCCTGGGCGTTTGCCCCGGCGGCGAGCATCGCGGTCAGCGCCGACACACTTATGCCAAGCGCGGCCGCGCGTTGCACCAGCTCACGACGATTGAGATCCTTCACACCACTCGGTACGCGTTTCCCGTTCATTTCAGCACGTCTCCTGTCTACCTAGGCGGAACATCGGGTCAACACCAGCCGTGCAACATCCGACAACCGGTTCAGGGTCGGATCAGACGCATGCACTCCGGTTAAAATGACCGAACCTCAGTGCCGCCGCTCTGTGTAGATCGTTGATCTGTGCCGCATAGGTTACCACTTTCGCGATGTGGCGGCTATTTCATGATCGCTTGGGGGTTGTGACGCAGGATTTTGCATTGCCCGACGACGTGCATGATGAGCAAGGGCTGGCCTGGCGGATCACCCGGATCAGCGGACAGGCCCTTCAGCAAGCTCAAGGTAAACTCCAGGCCTGTCCCTACGAGATCCCGTCATTGTCTACCCGAAGTTCGTATGAGCCCGCCGATGGTCGCGCACGTCGCGAGGCAATGTCACCATTGCGAACTCAGCCCGATCTGGAGTGTTGGCCGGGTGAACGAAGATCGAGGCGGAACATCATTGACCGCGCGGGCGGAGCCCGACTATCGCGATGGGTGGCGCGGTCAAGGCATCCTTTACGGGTGCGGTGCGTGCGTCAATCGCGGCGCTACGCCGGCGGAAAGGCGCTAGTCGGGGCTGCGTCGTGCCTGGCGAGGAGACCGTCGGCGATGCGGACGACGCGGTCGCAGAGGTCGGTCAGGCGTTCATCATGGGTGACGAGGATGCCGCCCTTCTCTCGCTCGTGCACCTCGTTGGCCAGCATCTCGACCACCTGCCGCGCTCGTGTGGAGTCGAGGTTCGCGGTCGGTTCGTCGGCCAGGATGATCCGCGGGTCGTTCATCAGCGCCCGGGCGATGGCGATCCGCTGGCGCTCGCCGCCGGAGAGCTCCTCCGGATAGTGCGCGGCCCGTTTCGCCATGCCGAGCGCGTGCAGCAACCGGTCGGCACGCTGCGCCGCTTCGTCTCCAGGCAAGCCGACAAGATCCGCGATGAACAGCAACTGCTCGCGGCCGGTCAGGTACGAGATCAGGTTCGATCCCTGAAAGATGAAACCGATCTTCTCCAACCGCAGCACCGTCCGGTCCTTCGCCGTGCTTTGGGTAATATCGACACCGTCGAGCAGTGCCCGCCCCTCCGTCGGCGTGAGCAACGCCCCAGCGATCGAGAGCAGCGTCGATTTACCGGAGCCGGAGGGGCCGATCAGGGCGACCAACTCGCCGGAGTCGACGTGAAGGTCGATGTCCTTCAGCGCATCGACGCGGGCTTCACCTTCGCCGAAGCGCTTGCTGATGTCCGTGAGCTCAAGAACGGTCTGGGTCATGGCGGGAGTCCTCATCATTTTGGCCAGCATCCGGCTAGCCGGCCTTGTTGATCGCGTCAAGTGGGTCGACTCGAGCGATGCGAGTGAGCGAGAGCGCGGTGCCGCCCACGGCGACAAGCAACAGAATGATGCCGAAGAGCGCCATGCGCTGGGTCGTGATGCTGTACGGGACGGCGTTGCCGATGATCAGCGCCAACGTGTCGGCGATGGAGATGCCGAGCAGCACACCCACGAGCGCCAGCCCGAGCACCTGCGCGATCAGCGTGCGCGCGAGGTAACCGGTCCCGGTGCCGATGGCCTTCATCACCCCCAGCTCCGGCATCTTCTGCAAGGTGATGATGTAGAAGAAGGCGGCGATGATGCCAGCGGCGATGACGACGAGGAAAACCTGGATCAGCAAAAGCGTGGTGTTCTGCGCCGACTCGCCGGGGATGTGGTTGGCGATCTGGCTCTTGCCGCCGATCATCGTCTCCGACACCGAAACGGGGATCGCATCGACGGCATCCTGCTCACCCCGGACAAGGATAGCGCTCACCGTGTTCTGAGGAGCTCCTTCCCGCGCTGGCTGGAGCTCCTGCCAGCGTTCCAGCGGCATGAAGATGACCGGAGCAAGGCGGTAGGTCTGGCCGCTCGTGACACCGACGACCGTCAGTTCGACGCCGCCCGGATCGGTGACGAAGGTATCGCCCAGGTCGATGCCGTCTTCGGTCAGCGTCTCGTCGATAACGACGCCGCGGGATTGTCCCTCGAGCCCCTCGCTCCGTACGATATCCGGCTGCATCATGCCGTCCGGCACGATGCCGAAGAAGGAGACGCCCACGATCTGGTCGCTCCCCTGAGCCTTGATGCTGGCGGAGGCGATGCCGATCGGCTCGGCCGCCTCAATGCCATCGAGCCCCTGGATTGTCTCCGCCGCGTCCGCGGGGACCGCCGAACGGTCGAGCAGGTAGTCGCTGCCGGCACTGATGACCATACCGTCGATCGGCATCGCGTCGATCGCGGCGGTGTTCCCCGCGCTCAGCCCGTTGGCGAGCCCGGAGAGGATGAACACCAGGCTCGACACCATGACGATGACGCCGGTGATCAGCGCGAAGCGCAATTTTGCATGTCGAATCTCACGCAGCGCCAGAAACATCTCAAGACCTCCACTCGCTCCACGTCTCGATGTCGCCACGACATAACGACACCAATGATGCGTCGCCGGGAGTATCCATGCAATCCCCGGGATCAGGTGTCGCTGGCCGTGTCGAATTGCTTCCTGCGCGCGGCAACGTAGCTCTGCGCATCCCGGATATCTGTATGGGGCAACACAGGACCGATCCCGGCACGCTGGCGCGTTGCCGTTCCTGATCCAGTAGACCATGTCCTCCACGGAATGCACCATCGCACGCCACTGAGAACGGTCGTCCGGGGGCCGCAATCCGCACGCATGGGACACCGGGTTGGCATCCGTTGTGCTGTCACGAACCGTCCGCTGGCGCCGGTCGCATGGAGGGCTCCGGCTGGTCATCGGTCCACGATGCACTGTCGTACCGGCCGAGCGATGGGACCAACCGCGCGGCCACGATGCAGGCAATGATCGTGGCGATTCCGCCCAGCGCCACGGATCCTGGCGCGCCGATCAGCGCGGCGATGGCGCCAGCCCGGACCTCACCCAACTGTGGCCCACCCATCGCAAAGGTCGAATGCGCCGCGGCGATCCGGCCGCGATACGCATCGGGCGTCACCAGGTTGCGGATCGCGTGGCGCATGGACATGCTGATCGCATCGGCCGCGCCGCTCCCCGCCAGGAACGCCAGCGCGAATCCGAGGTTCTGGCTGAGACCGAAACCGGCAATGCAGGCGCCATAGACCGCGATGGCAACCAGGATCACCAGGCCCGGTCGCTGGGGAACCGGTGACAGGCTCAACGCCACACCGCCAATCACCGCGCCGGCCGCGATCGCGGCCAGCAGCAGGCCCAGCCCACTGGCGCCGATGTCGAGAATCTCCCCGGCGAAGATCGGCATCAGGGTCGTGGTGGCGCCAAAGAAGGTGGCGACAAAATCGAGCGCCATCACCACCAGCAGGATCGGCGTCGCCCAGAGAAAGGCAAATCCCGCTTTCGCGGCGGCGAACCCTTTTACCGCAAGCTCGACAGGTTTGCCGCGGGTTTGCATCTGCAACACGGCGATGATGACGGCGACGAACGAAACGGCGTCCAGCGCATAGACGGTGCCCACACCTGACACGCCAATGATCACGCCACCAATGGCTGGTCCGACGACGCTCGCCACCTGCATCGACAGATTCGCAATCGTGGCGGCGCCCGCCAGCTCGGAGCGCGGCACCAGCGACGGGATGATCGCCTGCCTCGCCGGACCCGCCATGGCGCTGAAGGTTCCTGAGACAAACGTCACACCGTAGATCAGCGGCATGCTGGCATGATCGCCGAACGCCGCCACCGCAAGCACGCCGGAGCTCAGCAACAGGCCACAGTGCGCGGTGATCAGCACCTTGCGGCGATCCTGCTGATCGGCGACCACGCCCCCGATGATGCCGAACACCAGCAAAGGCGCGAACCGGAACAACCCGAGCAACCCAAGCTGCAATGGATCGCTGGTGAGCACGAAGACATGCCACACGATCGCCATGCGTTCATCTGGGTACCGAGCAGCGAAATCGTGTCCGCCGCCCAGAGCAGCCGAAAATCCCGATGACGAAGTGTCTGGAAAGCGCGCGTGCGGCGTTGGCTCATCGTATCTCTGGAGTAGCGGCTCAAGGGCGCAGGACAGTATGACTGTCATCATACCCCGCGGGACATCGCGCGGCATCGTGCCAGGAGGTGGTGACGGACTCTGTCGTTTGTGGCGTTACCGGGAGTCGCCGCCGGACCTGCCGTCTCGCGGCTCACGATCGAGTAGTCCATGTTCGGCCTTGAAGATCACGGCGTTGACCTCGGCCCCGAGCAGGAGCGTGGCCGACGATATGAAGAAATAGAGCAAGAGCACGATCACCCCACCGAGACTCCCATACGCCGAGCTGAACCTGCCGAAATTGGAGACATAGACCGAGAACCCGAGCGCCGCCAGAATCCAGGTGACCACGGCGAACACCGAGCCCGGCGAAACCAGATGAAACGACTGATTGGCATTGGGCGCGATGTGGTAGACAATCGCAACCGCCAGCGCCACGAGCAACACGGCGGCGGGCCATCGCACCCACGTCCACACCGTCACGAAGAGATCACCAAGATGTGCCTGTCTCGCCAACCATTCTATCGCCTGAGGCCCGAACAACATGAAAGCCGCCGCCGAAATGAACATCGCCGCCAGGCCGATCGTGTACACGACAGACAGCGGGTAGAGCTTCCATGCCGGTCGGCTCTCCTCGATGTCATCGGCCACATTGAGGGCGTGAATGAGGGAGCGAACGCCTGTCGAAGCTCCCCACAGCGCGGCCACGATACCGAACGAAAGCAGGCCGCCTCGCGTTTGCCCCCGCACCTGGCTCACCACATCTTCCACCCGTGCATAGGCGTCGCCGGGCAGGGCGATCCGGGCCTGTTCCAAAAGCCAGTTGAAGAACCCAGGCAGCCCGAGCGCGCCCAGCAGGGTCAACAGGAAGATCACAAACGGGAAGAGGGCAAGCAGGATGTGGAACGACAACGCCGCGGCGTACGTCATCATGTCATCGCGCCGGAATTCCCTGAACGAGCGAGTTGCAAGCTCCTTGAGCGAGAGGCCATGCAGTCCCGGCAGTGTCATCGTCACAACCCATCCTTCGCGTGCCCATGTTTATTTGACGTTGGCGCAATCTCGTACCGCACCGGTTCGGCACGCACGATTCATGCCGGCTCTGGTCTCCAGGCGGCCTTGCTCAGTACGTTGTCACAGGGTTGTTGCACATACCCAACCACTACGATTGTCATGCTGAGCAAGGCCGCATGGCCGCGTCGAAGCATCTCAATTCCGGACGACATCACGCATCGCGCATCGGTGACTGGGTCGATCGAGATGCTCAATAGGCGATCCCATCGGGATCGA
>Ga0209587_1000168_pt1 | contig 31809 bp, 28 predicted proteins | sample NGEPerD_2_FD_184512 | JGI IMG/M metagenome (GOLD analysis project Ga0209587, IMG submission 184512) | Arctic peat soil microbial communities from the Barrow Environmental Observatory site, Barrow, Alaska, USA - NGEE PermafrostL1-D... | ecosystem: Environmental > Terrestrial > Soil > Wetlands >...
TATCCGTGGCCTTGAGGAGCGCGAGCTCGTCGGGGTCGGCGTGGATGCAGTGCGCCGCGATCGTCTCGGGCCCGAGGATCCCGTGGTCGTCGAAGCGCTGGACGATGCGCTTGCCGTATCTCGCCACCGAGTCCGGCTCGTCGTTCGCGCCTTCGGCGACGTGGACGTGGAAGCCGCCGGGGATGCCTTCCTTCGCCGCGCAGGCGGCATCCAGGCTCTCCTCGGAGAGGGTGAAGCCGGCGTGCAGCCCGAACAGGCCCTTGACCATGTCCTGCTCGCCGGTGTTCACCTTCTTCATGAACGAGGCGTTCTCCTCGATGGCAGCGGCAAGGACACCGGCGCCGTCCCGGTCCGAGGTCTCGTAACACAGGCTGGTGCGGATGCCGATGCTTCCGGCGGCGTCCGCCATGGTCTGCAGCGACCCTGAGACGGCGTGGGGGCTGGAGTGGTGGTCGAAGACCGTTGTCACACCGTTGCGGATGGACTCGATGAACGTCGTGCCGGCGTTCAGCACCACGTCCTCCAGGGTGAGCAGCCGGTCCAGCCGCCACCAGAGGTTCTCGAGGATCTCGCTGAAGTCACGGGTCGGCTGGTGGACCGCCATCCCGCGCGCGTAGGCGCTGTACGCATGGGTATGGGCGTTGATCAGGCCCGCCATGATGACCCGGCCACCGACGTCGATCGTCTCCTGGCCCGGGTGGGTGGCCCGGATCGTGGCCGCGGGACCCACGGCCACGATGCTGTCGCCCTGGACGACGACGGCCCCGTCAGGGACGAAGGGGTTCGCCGGATCGTTGGTGATGACCGGTCCGTTGCTGATGATCATGACTGGGCTCCCACGGGTGCGCCGAACATGAACGCGTAGTCCTTCTCGATTGCGGCCAGCACCGTGCTCATCCCTTCGGGGAGATCCACCTGACCAGCCCTGTGCTCACGAACCGAGCCGTCCGGCATACGGGTGAGGTATGTGCCTGCGGTGAGCGGGAGGAACCCCGCATTCGTGGAGTCGTCGAAGCCTTCTCGGGTCCAGAAGATCGTGATCTTGTCCTTGTACGGCAGGCCCGCGTGCGGGCAGAACGTGCCACAGTTGCCGCACTCGTTGCAGAGCCCGTCGAGGTGGACGATCTGGCGCGGGTCGGCGAACCCGGGCACTGTGATCGCCAGGTTGGCCCGGTTGGGGCACACCTCGGTGCACACCTCGCAGATGACGTCGCAGGTCAGGCAGCGGTCGCCCTCGGCCTTCCCGTTGATCGCCGCGATCAGCAACCCTCGCCGTGAGTGCACCTCGTGCTGGTCCCGCTCGACCTTCGCCGGCCTCGTGTCGTAGTCGACGGAGAGGTCTTCCTTGGCCAGGATCGCCCGGACGGCGGTCTTCGCGTCCGCCACGGCGTGCACGATGGTGCTGGGACCGAGGCGCCCGTCACCGATGACGTAGACGTCGTCGATCGAGCTCTGGAAGCTCGCGCCGACCTCGGCCAGCCCGCGAGCGTTCTGCGCCAGTCCATTCCTCGCGTAGGGGCCGGTCTCGACCGTTGCGCCCGTCGCGCCGATCACCGTGTCGAAGGGCAGGTCCACGAAGGTGCCGAGCCCGACCACCGAGCGCCTACCGCTGGCGTCCTCGTCGCTGAGCGTCATCTCCTCGCAGTGCAAGGTGGTGCCGTCGTACGAGATGGGGGCGAGCAGCTCGTGCATGGTGAGCCCCTCGGCGCGGACGAGGTTGACCTCGTGCTGCGTCGCCGGCATGTGGGGCTCCGTGCGACGGTAGACGATGACCGCCTCCTCGACCCCCTCGGTTCGCTGCGCTGTGCGGACGCAGTCCATGGCGACGTCGCCGGCGCCAATCACGGCAACCCGCTTGCCGACTGTGGCCCCGCCCTCGTTGTTGGCCTGCCAGAGGAAGTCGAGGGCGTCAAGAATGTTGTCGTGGCCCTCACGGACCGGGCTCGGGCTCTTGCCCCACGAGCCGGTGGCGATGATGACGTGGGCGAAGGTCTTCTTCAGCTCGTCGACGGAGTATTCCGGGTCGCAGCTGAAGTGGAACCGGACCCCGAGGTGGACGGCGAGCTGGTAGTCGCGTTCGATCTGCTCACGGGTGATCCGGAAGCCCGGGATGATGTACTTGACGATCCCGTATGGCCCCTCGAGCTTCTCGAACACGTCGACATCCATGCCGTTGCGGCGCAGGAACATCGCCGCGGCTATGCCGGCCGGACCGGCACCGATGATGGCCGCCTTCCGGTCGGTGAGCAGCGCGGGCGGCGCGGTTGCCTCGATGAAGGCATCCTGGGCGCCGTCGGCGGCAGCGAGCTTCACGGCGCGCATGTCGATGGCCTGATCGATGTCCAGGCGCGTGCAGAGATCCCGGCACGGCTCCGAGCACAGCACACCGAGGATCGTCGGCGCCGTGTTGTCGAAGGCGATCACGTCGAACGCCTTGGTGAGCTCGCCCGCCGCGGTGAGCTTGAGGTACTCGGGGATGCGCTGCTGGATCGGGCAGCCGCCGTCCTCACATGGGGCCTTGTAGCAGTCCGTCAGCGGGAGAGGGGAGTCCGTCTTGCGCGAGTGAATCTTCTCGCGGTACCGCTTGTGGTAGCGCTCGTCAGAGAGAACGTCGTCGACCAGCGCCGCGAGCCGGTCGACGTCGATGCCGTGGTAGTCCGTCATGACCTCTGCGGCGATGCTCGACAGCTGACGGAGCCGGGTCACCCCGCCCGGTTTGAGGATGGTCGTTGCGACGGTGACCGGCTGGATGCCGGTGGAGAGGATCTCCTTGACGTTGAAGGCATCGACCCCGCCGGAGAAGGAGATCGGCAGGCCGCCATCGAGCTCGCGGGAAAGCGCGAGGGCGAGGGCCAGCGACAGAGGCAGCAGGGAGCGACCCGACATGTACATCTCTGAGGACGGCAGCTCACCGCGGTTCACGTCGACGGGGAAGGTGTTCGTGAGCTTGATGCCGAACGACAGACCACGTTCCCCCGCAACTGCCGTGAGGCGACGGAACATCACGATCGCGTCCGCGTACTGGAGATCCTCGGTGAAGTGGTGCTCGTCGAAGGAGACGTAGTCATAGCCGAGTCCGTCGAGGCAGTCCCGGGCGTACTGGTATCCGAGCAAGGTCGGGTTGCACTTCACGAACGTACAAAGGTGCTTATTCGTGAGCAGGTGCATGGCGATTCGCTCGATCTCGTCAGCCGGACACCCGTGCATGGTCGACAGAGTGACTGACCTGCTCACCTGAGGACTCAGGTCGTCGAGGTCTTCACGCGTAAAGTGGGAGAGCTCTCCAAGATGCGCCTCGATCCAGGCCCGGCACTCCCGGAAGATTGGGGTGTTCGAGGCGTCAACCATCGCGTCGATGAAGGAGTTGACCTTGTGACCCTTGATCCCCTCGAGGTCATAGCCGACGCTGATGTTGAACCCCACCTCGTCGACCGTGCCGAGCCCCAGCTCCTTGCCCAGCACCGCGATCGCGAAGTACGCCTTGAGGTACTCGTCGTACGCCTCAGCAACGGTGAGCTCGGTGGACCACTCGCAGTTGTAGCCCTCGTCCTCGGCATTGATGCACGGCTTGGCGACAGCCTTGCGCATGTCCTCGCCGTCTATCGTCTGGACGGTCTTCAGCTCCATGAACCGGGCGCCCGTCAGGTAGGCGACGAGGATGTTGCTGGCCAGCTGGGTCTGTGGCCCTGCCGCAGGGCCCACGGGCGATGCCAGCCGGTCGCCGAAGGAGTCCGTGACGAGACGACCGGGCTCGGGGTGCCAGAACTGGTTCCCCTTCACTCCGAGGATCGAACCGTCCAGTCGAAGCTCTTCCAGTGCCCAGCTCATCAGATGGCCGAAGGACAGTGGCTGCATCAGGTCGCCCACGCGAAATCCTTCCCGCCCTGTTCGAGGGCCGACTGGTCCGCCCCCACCAGAACGCCAAGAACAATCGTCAGGTCCACATCTTTCCTGCCGGCGCCGATGAGGTGCAACTGCAGACTATGCGCGCCCCCGAGATACCGGACTACGGGGCCATGGTCGCGACGTGGATGGCTTGGGATGTCCGCTATTGGCGAGGGCCTGGCGCAACGCAGGTGCTCGGGTTGGTGAGCCGTTGTGTCAGTCCGAATCCCACGACGGCCAGCGCCATGACGGCGGTGGACACGTCGTACGGCGCCGTGCTGAGCACCGCGCCGGCCCCAAGCACGCTCAGCGCCGCGACCGCCGCGCAGGGCGTGCAGCCGATCTCCAGCTTGCGCCCGGCACCGGGTCGCGGCAGGTAGGTCGCCAGCGTCGCCGCACCCGCAAGCGCCATCAGGGCGACGAGCACGGTCCATCCCAGCGGGGCACCTGGCGCCCAGCCCCCGGCAACAGAGATCAGCAGCACGAACAGCAGCGGGGATAGTACTGCGACGGCCACGATCCTGCGCAACGGCCACGAGCCTGCCGCGTTCGCGAAGACTGTGCGGGTTGCGAGCCGCTGACCGATCAGCGGCACGTGCAGCGCTGGGCCGGCGGGATCTTGGCGAGGACCGAGTCAGCATGCATGCCGCAGCCGGACCAGGTTACTTTGCCGCACTGTGCGCAACGGGCGGGACTACACATAAGTCACTCCTTGATAGGTTCTGTTCGACGATTCTACTATACCCCCAGGGGTATCTGTCGACAACACGCGCGAGCTCAGGTTCGTTGCGGCTGCTGGGCGTCAGCTGGCGTTGGGCCGGCGGCCCAGCACGACGGGGTGCCCCGCCCGCGTCCAGGCGCCGGTGCCGCCACTGACCGAGTACGCGTCATAGCCCGCGCGCATCAGGAAGTTCGTCATCGCGAGGCTGCGGTTGCCGCTGGCGCAGATGAGATAGATCGGCCTGTCCTTGGGCAGCTCGTGCAGCTGCGACGAGAGACGCCCCATCGGGATGAGCGTCGCGCCGGGGACGTGGCCGCCCACGTACTCGCCGGGCTCGCGGACATCGACGACGATCGCGCCGTCGGAGTGGGCGGCGGCGAATGCCGCCACAGGGACCTCACGCATGCTGACTCCGTCCGTGTTGAGAGGTATCGAGACTGAAATACCGATACCTAGGGGGGTATCCATCGATGCCAACGTTAACCGATGTCGGGACATTCCGGCGCCCTGACAGCAGCGGCCCACTCATGGGGCCCAGAGACGCCGGGGGCATGTCTCATCCGCCACGGGAATGTCTGTTGACGGTGACACGTTAATACCCCCCGAGGTATAGTTCATCCATCGAGAGGAAACCCTATGACCACCCAAGCACTGACAGCAGCAAACTTCGAGCAGACCGTGCTCGACAACGACATCGTGCTCGTCGACTTCTGGGCAGCCTGGTGCGGACCGTGCCGGACGTTCGCCCCGATCTTCGAGAACGCCTCAACGACCCACCCCGACATCATCTTCGGCAAGGTCGACACCGAAGCCGAGCAGTCCCTGTCCGGCGGCGCCGGGATCACGTCCATCCCCACCCTGATGGCCTTCCGCGGCGGCATCCTTGTCTTCAGCCAGCCCGGAGCGCTTCCCGCCTCCGCCCTGGAGCAGGTCATCGCGGGCGTCCGCGGGCTGGACATGGATGACGTCAGGGCCAAGGTTGCCGAGGCGCAGACCGCCAACGCCGCGACCTGACCAGCACTAGCGACAACGACCCCAAGGAGCCCCGATGGTTGCGCTGAGACCAGAAGAGATGAGCGCCGTGGCCAACCGCCTGCGCCGAGCGCAAGGCCAGATCGGCGGCGTACTGCGCATGATCGAGGAGGGCCGCGACTGCACCGACATCGTCACCCAGCTCGCCGCGGTCAACCACGCCCTGGACAAGGCCGGCTTCGCCATCGTCGCGAGCGGCCTCAAACAGTGCCTGACCGAGCCTGACGGCGCAGACTCCATGGACACCAAGGCGATGGAGAAGCTCTTCCTCTCGCTGGCCTGAGTCGAGACAGTCTGTCGCTGGCCTGAGTCGAGACAGTCTGTCGCTGGCCTGAGCCAGGACAGCAAGCGGGAGTGGGTCAGAACGGCGGTGGGCCAGTCAGATCGCTTGGGGTCAGTCGTCCCACTCGATGAGGACCTGACCGCCCTGGACAGCGTCTCCGACGGCCACATCGACCGACTTGACCTTGCCGTCCTTCGGCGCTGTCACCTCGGTCTCCATCTTCATGGCCTCCAGCACCAGCAAGGTATCGCCGGACTTCACCTCAGCGCCCGCCTCAACGAGCACCTTGACAACCGTGCCAGCCATCGGCGTGGTCAGAGCGTTGGCGGAGGTCGCCGGGGTCTTGGCGATGCTCGGGGTGATGGCGTAGGGAGACCCGCTGCCGACGAGGATGGTCCCCAGCGTGGGCAGGGGCTCCTCCTCCACCTCGACGTCGACGTCGAAAACTGACCCGTTGACGGTGATCTGCAGCTTCATGTCGTCCCTCGTCGTGGTATCTGTGTCAGCGGGGCCTGCCGTTCACCGAATCCGTGCAGCTGCGCGTGCTGCTGCTGGGCGGTGGCGAGTCCCTGAGTGGCCCACGCGCCGCCACGGCGCAGGTGAACCTGTTTGATGGTGGCGCGCTTGCCCAGATAGGCGGCACAGGCGGCGGAGATAGCCAGCAAGACGTCGTCGCTCACCGCGGGATGGCGCTGTGCCGCCTCTCCCTCCAGCGCCTGGACGCGGGCTGCCAGCTCGGCCACGAGGGCCTTCAGCTCGGCCATGGTCTCGGTGGGCTCATTGGTCTCGGTGGGCTGATTGGGCTGATTGGGTGCGCTCATTGGCGATTCCTTCAGTCGGGGCGAAGACGATCAGAGCGGGATCAGTCCATATTTCTTCGGCGGCCGCAGGTCACGTTTGGCGGTGAGGTTCTCCAACGCGCGAGCCAGCTTACGACGTGTGTCGGACGGCTCGATGATGTCGTCAACCAGGCCACGCGCGGCCGAGACGTACGGCGTCGCGAAGGTGTCGCGATACAGCTGCACGAGCTCTGCCCGCTTGGCTTCCGGATCGTCGGCGGCGGCGATCTCCCTCTTGAAGACCACGTTTGCCGCGCCTTGGGCGCCCATCACGGCGATCTCCGCAGAGGGCCACGCGAACACACGGTCGGCCCCCAGGTCCTTGCCGCACATGGCCAGGTAGGCGCCGCCGTAGGCCTTGCGCAACACCACCGTGATCTTCGGGACGGTTGCCGCAGAGTAGGCGAACAACAGCTTCGCTCCGTGCCGGATGATTCCGCCGTACTCCTGGGTGACTCCGGGCAGGAAGCCGGGAACGTCCACCAGGGTGACCAGCGGGATGTTGAAGGCATTGCAGAACCGCACGAACCGTGCGCCCTTGTCGGAGGAGTCGATGTCGAGCACCCCGGACAAGGCGATCGGCTGGTTGGCCACGAATCCGACCGTTCGACCGGTGACGCGGCCGAAGCCCACGACGATGTTGGGGGCGAACCCTGCCTGGACTTCCAGGAAGTCACCCAGGTCGGCGAGCTTGACGATGACCTGGCGGACGTCATACCCCTTCTTGGGGTCATCGGGGATGATGTCGTTGAGGCTCTCGTCGCGCTCCACGTCGTCATGGCCGGGGATGAACGGCGGCTCCTCGGTATTGTTGCTAGGCAGGAAGCTGAGCAGCTTTTTCGTGATCAGGATGGCCTGCTGGTCGTCAGCCGCCACGAAATGCGTCACTCCGGAGTGCGCCATGTGGGCACCGGGGCCGCCCAGCTCCTCGGCGGTCACTGTCTCTCCGGTGATCTGCTTGATCACGTCGGGGCCGGTGATGAACATCCGCGATGCCTCGGTCTGGATGATGAAGTCCGTCAGCGCCGGGGAGTAGGCCGCCCCACCGGCACAGGGGCCGGCGATGATCGAGATCTGCGGCACCGCACCCGAAAGCGCGACGTTCTGGAAGAACACCTTGCCGTAGCCGGACAGTGAGTCGATGCCCTCCTGGACACGGGCGCCGCCGGAGTCGTTGAAGCAGACGAACGGGGTGCCGTTCTCCAGTGCGGCGCGCATCGCGGTCGCCACCTTGATCGAGTGCATCTCACCGGCGGAACCGCCGGCGACGCTGAAGTCCTGGCTGGCAACGTGCACCGGGCGGCCGAGCACGGCTGCCGCGCCGGTGACCACACCGTCGGCCGGCATGACCGCGGCGTCCATCCCGAACAACGTGGTGCGGTGCTTGGCGAGCATCCCGAACTCTTCAAAGCTGAGCGGGTCGACCAGTTCGGCAATCCGCTCGCGGGCGGTCAGCTTGCCAGCGGCGTGCTGTTTGGCGTGCCGCTTCTCGCCACCTCCCGCGATGACCTCCTCGCGGCGGGTTCGCAGCTCAGTGATCCGCTCCTGCATCGTCATGGGCCTCGTTCGGGTGGGACGCTTGGACATAGCCGAAGTCAACTTTCCTAGAGGGGCTTCACTGCGACGGAGTTCTTCTTGCCGTTGACAGTGATCTCGTACTTGATCGGGACACGCAGGGGGCCCGTCTTGGGGTCGGTGATCACTGCGCAACGTTCTGCCTCGAGCTCAGCCGGATCTTTGCCAAGGTTCTTGGGGCCGTCTGCCCGGGTGGTGAAGAAGTCCGGCGCCACCTTCGGGAACATGGCGTAGGTCAGCACGTCCTCGTCCGAGCCATCGAAACCGTCGATGGCCTCGGCCTCGGTACGCAGGGCGGCCCACTCGTTGGCGATGAGGTCAGCCGGACGCTGCGTGATGGTCTCCTTGCCGGTCTGGGACTTGGCCAGGGCGACAATCTCGGGGTCCTTGTCGCCGATGGTGAAGCCGTAGTACCCGAGCATCAGGTCGGCGAACTCGCCCGTCATCACCTTGTACCGACCCATCATCACGTTGAACACAGCCTGGGTGCCCACGATCTGGCTGGATGGCGTGACCAACGGTGGATAGCCGGCCGCCTTGCGGACCCGCGGCACCTCCTCGAGCACCTCTTTCAGCTTGTCGCCGGCGCCCTGAGCCTTGAGCTGGGACTCCATGTTGGAGATCATGCCGCCCGGGATCTGACTGTCGAAGATGTCGGTCTCGACGTTGAACGAGGACATGAACTGCTTGTAACGGGGCTTGATCTCGGCAAAGTGATCCTTGATCTTGCCCAGCCGCACCTTGTCGAGGTCGGCGATGTAGCCGGTGCCCTCCAGCATTTCTTGCAGTGACTCGGTCGGGTTGTGACCAGGGCCCAGCGACAGCGAGCTGATGGCCGTGTCGACGACATCGGCGCCGGCCTCGATGGCCTTCATCAGCGAGACCAGGGTGACCCCGGTGGTCGCGTGGCAGTGCACATTGATCTGCATGCCGGGCAGCTCGGCCTTGATCGCCGACACGATGTCGTATGCCGGCTGCGGCTTGAGCAGCGCCGCCATGTCTTTGATGGCCAGGGAGTCGACGCCGACATCAGCCAGCTCGCGGGCCTGGCGCACATAACCATCAATCGTGTGCAAGGGGCTGGTGGTGTAGCAGATGGTGCCCTGAGCGTGCTTGCCAACCTTCTTGACGGCGGCGATGGCGCGCTCGACGTTGCGCGTGTCGTTCAGGGCGTCGAAGACCCGGAAGACGTCCATGCCGTTCTCGGCGGCCTTCTCGACGAAGTGGTCAACCACGTCGTCGCCATAGTGGCGGTAGCCCAACAGGTTCTGGCCACGCAGGAGCATCTGGAGGCGGCTCTTGGGCAGGAGCGTGCGGAACATTCGCAGGCGTTCCCAGGGGTCTTCGTTGAGGAACCGGATGCAGGAGTCGAACGTGGCACCCCCCCAGCACTCGACACTCCAGTAGCCGGCGTTGTCGATGTCCTCGCAGGCACCGACCATGTCTTCCATCGCCATGCGGGTGGCCATCAGGCTCTGGTGCGCGTCCCGGAGGGCCAGTTCTGTGACACCGATCGTTCGCTGCGTATCCACGTCGTCAATTATGTCCCACAGGTGAGAGAGATCAGCCCCCGCATCAGGGCACAAGGTCCCGCTCCTTTGAGCCGGATGAGGATGCGGGCCGAAGTGCGACCGCGCTGGTCAGTCGGCAGTCGGCGTCAGGACGAAGACCGGGATCGAACGGTCCGTCTTGGCCTGGTAGTCGGCATAGTCGGGGAAGGCGGCGACACATCGTTCCCACCAGACCGCCTTCTCCTCGCCGGAGACCTCACGAGCCGTCATGGTCTGGACGACCGTGCCGTCCCGGACCTCGACACGGGGGTCGGCGACAAGGTTGGCGTACCAGACGGGGTTCTTGGCGGCACCGCCCTTGGAGGCCACCGCGGCATACTCACCGTCGTGCTCGACCCGCATCAGGGGCACCTTGCGCAGCTTGCCCGACGTGGCGCCACGCATGGTCACGATGATCACCGGCATGTCCCGCATGGTTGTCCCGGAGGTGCCGCCAGACCCTTCGTACTCCTGGACCTGGTCGCGGACCCACTTCGCCGGGCTCGGCACGTAGTCATCATTGATGGACATGGCCCCACTCAACACCACCCCTTTCCCGACCGAGGCCGAGGGGAGGGGTCAGCCGGTGACGTCCTTGTCCGAGAAACGAGCCCACGCGGCGAGCCAGAACACCAGCGCGTATCCGGCGGCCGTCAGCAGCCCGCGGGTCAGGTCCCCCCAGGCGATCGGGTCCCGCAGGAAGTCGCCGAACGACATCCACCAGTGCGTCGGCAGCCACTCGTGCAGCCAGGACAGCTGCGGGATCGAGTCAAGGATGAAGCTCATGACGTTGAGGATGACCACCGCGATGGTGGCACCGATCGGCTGCTCGGTCAGGGTCGAGATGAACAGCCCGATCGCTCCCAGCGAGGCGAAGCACACCGCGAGGTAGACGGTCGCCATGACGACTCGAACGACGGCCGGTCCCATGCCGATCTGGGTGCCCGAGAGCAGGGTCATCTGGCCACCACCAAAGAGCGCCAACCCGGCCACCGCGCCCACCAGGGAAACCCACACCGTGGCCACCAGCGAGAAGATCGAGATGGCGGCGAACTTCACCGCCAGCAGCCTCGTGCGATGCACCGGGACCGCGAACAGATAGCGCAGAGTGCCGATGTTCGCCTCACCGGCAACGGAGTCCCCGGCGATTGTGCCGATGGCCAGCGGCAGGAACAGGCCCATCTCGATGCTGAGTGCGGACAGTGCGACGAACAGCCCGTTGGACGTGATCGACGCGAAGAAATCCGGTGCATGCCCCGACCTGGGCGTCGACACCTTGACCGCGATCGCGATGATGATAGGCACCACGGCCAAGATCCCCAGCCCCGCCTGGTTCCGGCGGCGGCCGAAGATCAGCCGCAGCTCGGAACGCAGGAAACGGGTCGAGACATGCCGCAGCGGCCGGGCCGCCGGCGAGGCCGCCAGTTCAGCCGCTGACATTGAAGCCCTCCCCGGTGAGTGACACGAACAGATCCTCGAGGCTGGGCTGCGCGACGGCAAAACCCGCCACGGGTACACCCTCATGCACCAGTGAAGCCACGACCTTGTCCGGGACCAACGTGCCCAAAGTCCCCACCACCACCCCGGATTCGACCACGACATCGGTCAGGCCGAGAGCACGCAAGACTCGTGCCGCATCCGCTGGCCGGTCAGTCTCCACCCGGGCCCGTGGCGCGCTGACGGCCCGCACCTCGGCGATGGGCCCTTGGGTCAACAGCCTGCCGACATGCATCACCCCGATGTGGCTGCACACCTGCTCAACCTCGGACAGGAGATGGCTGGAGACCAGCACCGTGGCACCGTCGTCAGCCAGCGACCCGATGAGGTGGCGAACCTCGCGGGTGCCTTGCGGGTCAAGGCCGTTGGTCGGTTCGTCCAGCACCAGGAGCTCACGTGGCGCCAGCAGCGTGGCGGCAATCGCGAGCCGTTGCCGCATGCCCAGGGAGTATGCGCGGTACTTCTTGTCCGCGGCTGCCAGGAGTCCCACCCGGTCAAGCGCGCCGGCGACGCGCGCCTTGGTCGTGCGCGGATCGGCATGACGGTCAACAGAATCCAGCCGCTGGAGGTTGGACCGAGCCGTGAGGTATGGATGAAAGGCAGGGCCTTCGACCAGGGATCCCACGAGAGGAAGGACCTGTCCCGCATTGTGTGGCATCGCCTTGCCCAGCAGATGGTGGTGACCTGACGTGGGCCTGATCAGACCGAGCAGCATGCGGATCGTCGTCGTCTTGCCTGAGCCGTTGGGGCCGAGAAACCCGTAGACCGCCCCACGCGGCACCAGCAGGTCGATGGTGTCGACCGCGACCTGCTGCTTGAACCGTTTGGTCAGCCCCTCCGTGGCGACCGCAAACTCTTTGCCCTCGGTCACGAAGCTGCCAGTGCGGCGTACAGACCCTCCGGAGTCACGGCCCCGACCACGATGCGACCGTCATCGGTGAGCAGCGCCGAGAACACGGTGCCGGCCATCAGGTGCCCCGAGCCCCAGCTTCCCGACACCTTGGGGAGCAGCGTGACGAATTTCATCAGCTGGGCGATCGTCTTGTCGGTGGTGGCACTCGTGCTCCCACCGGTGGCGGTGCTGGCATCAGGCACCGGCACCCTGGCCACCAGAACAGTGCCCCAACCCTTGCCGATCACCGTGGGCATGTCGGCCGAGCCCGGTTGTGGGGCGTGCACCTTGGGGTCAGTGGCCCCGGGGCCGGCAATCGCCTTCCCCTCGACCACGGTGGTGCCCGGCGGTGGGTTGAACGCGAACTGAGCGGCGTCGGGGCGGCTGAAGTCCACCGCGCTGAACGCCACCTCGAACACCGGATCTGCCACCGACTTGGCGAAGACCTGAACCCGCAGCGGAACGTGCTCGGTGCCGTCGATCGCCACCCGGACCTGCGCCACCAGCGATGTGGCCTCCTTGGGCTTCAGCACCAGCTCGTATGCGGAGCGGCCTGCCACGGTCGCCGTTCCGCTGGTCGTCACCTCGGTGCTCGGTGTGATTGCCGCCAGCGCCTTCTCGGCAGCGTCCTGGGGCGAGGTGGGCAGGTCGGTGGGAGTCGGCATGGCGGACTGATCGGGAGACGTCGCGCCCTTGGCCGCAGCGTCATGGGTGGGCAGAACGTAGTGCGTAGCCGTCTTGTCCTTGCTGGCCCACACCCAGACGTCCTGGCCGTTGCGGATCACGTCGGACTCGCCCAGGGTCCCCAGCAGGGCCATCCGGGCCTTGTCCGGACCGGCGAACCAGATCCGCATCGTGTGCGTGCCCGAGACCAGGGAGGTCAGATCGGAGCTGCCCGTGCCACCCGAGGCACCGGCGATGGGCAGGTCCGGCAGGCCGAGATCGGACTGCTGAACCACGGTCCCGGAGAGTCCGTCAAGACTCGCCTGCTGCACATCCACCAGCAGCTGCGCTGCGGTCCGGGCCGGCAGCCCGTCACCGGCGATGGCACGCAGTCCCCCGATCGCCGTCCCCCCACCGACCAGGGCCACTGCGGTCACCGCTGGAACCGCCCACCGCAGGGCTGGGTTGCGTTCGAAGATGCTCATAGCCCTATCCTCCACCCGACCGGCTGTGAGCCAACTGAGAACCCCTGCGGGCTCCACTGCACCGTGACAGGCTGTGTGCCGTGCGACTGCTGGTGGTCGAAGACGAGCAACGCCTCGGGGCGGCGCTTCGGCGCGGGTTGACCGCCGAAGGGTTCCTGGTGGATGTGGCCACGGATGGACCTGCTGGCCTCGAAGCCGCCCGCCACGGAGGGTACGACGTGGTGGTGCTCGACGTGATGCTGCCGGGAATGTCGGGTTACAACGTGGTCCGTACCCTGCGCTCCGAGGCGAACTGGGTGCCCGTCCTGATGCTTTCGGCCAAGGACGGCGAGTATGACCAGGCGGATGGGCTGGACTACGGCGCCGACGACTACCTCACCAAGCCCTTCTCCTTCGTCGTGCTGCTGGCACGGCTGAGAGCGCTGACCCGACGTAACCTGCCTGCCCGCCCTGCGATCCTCGCGTCCGGTGACGTCACGCTGGATCCGGCCAGTCATGAGGTCGAGGTCGCCGGAACACCAGTCGCCCTGACGCCGCGCGAGTACGCCCTGCTGGAGTACTTCCTGCGCCACCCTGGCCGCGTCGTCAGCAAGACCGAGCTTCTGGACAATGTCTGGGATGCGGCGGAGAACGTGGACCCCAACGCCGTCGAGGTCTACGTCGGCTACCTGCGACGCAAGGTCGGACGTGATGTGCTGCTGACCGTGCGCGGCGCCGGCTACCGACTCGCCCCATGAGCGGTCGCCTGCGCGGACTCAGCCTGCGCGCCCGACTCATGGCTGTGGGTGTCACCGGCGTGGCACTGGCCCTCGCGCTCGGCAGTCTCGTGCTGTACGCCGTGCTGACCGTCACGGTGAACCGCACCGTGGACGACAGCGCGTTTGCCAGCGCCCGCGCGGTTGCCGCAATGGTCGACGGCGACACCGTGCCGGACCCACTACCGGTCTCGGGGTCCCAGATCGTGCAGGTCGTGGACAGCTCGGGAGCCATGGTCAGCGCCTCGATGACCGCGGATCGCCTGACTCCATTGCTGCGCTCGCCCGAGCTGGTCAAAGCCCTTGGCGGAGAACGGATCTCGATCCCAGGAGCCAGAGCGGGTCTGGCCGGGAACCTGCGCGCCATCGCCGTTCAGGCGGGTCCACCCTCCGACGCCCGCAGCATCATCGTGGCCGTCCCGGTCAGCGACATCGAGGAGAGTCAGCGCGTCCTGCGAAACATTTTGCTGGTCGCCTACCCCCCGATGGTCGTCATCATGGCCCTGATTGCCTGGCGGGTCATCGGCTGGACCTTGCAGCCGGTCGAGACCCTGCGCTCGGGGGCGGCACGGATCAGTGGCAGCGACCAGGACGAGCGGCTGGCGGTTCCTGAGTCCGCCGATGAGATCCGCGCCTTGGCTCTCACCCTCAACGACATGCTCGACCGGCTGGCCGCCGCCCGCGGACGTCAACGCGCCTTCGTGGCCGATGCGGCCCACGAGCTGCGCAGCCCTCTCGCCAGCATGCGCACCCAGCTTGAGGTGGCCCAGCATCTGGGTGAGGGCGGTGAGCTTGCGGCCGACCTGCTCGCTGACGTGACCCGCCTCTCCGCGCTGGTCGAGGACCTGTTGCTGCTGGCGCGGGCGGGGGGGGACGCCACCCACCCACCCGTGCGCGAGTCCCTTGATACCAGAGCCATGTTGGTCGCGACTGCCAACCGCTATGCCGGCGCGCGCGTGCCGGTGACCGTCGCCACGGGACCGGCTGTGTTCGCCGCCGCCAATCCCGAGGAACTACGTCGAGTGCTGGCCAACCTGGTCGACAACGCGGTGCGCCATGCCCGCTCTGCTGTAACTCTCGAGGTGCGCGCCGAAGGCGGGCACGCGGTGCTGACCGTGGCCGATGACGGACCCGGCATACCTGCTGCTGATCGAGAGCGGGTGTTCGAGAGGTTCGCCCGGCTGGATGACGCCCGCGACCGGGACGCGGGAGGCACCGGCCTTGGGCTGGCCATCGTGCGTGAGCTGGTCCGGCGCTCGGGAGGATCGATCTCGTTGCAGGACAACCCCTCCGGGACCGGAATCGTCGCGTTGGTCCAGCTCCCCCGCTGACTTCGGCAGCCGTGGTGAGCGCTGAAGTGTTCTGTTCCTATGCTCTGCCCCCAGCGGTGGGACAGAGCAGCGCGGCCCTGGGGTCGACACTGCCCCGGGCTGCGGGGCAGAGCATAGGAGCGGCGGTGACCGCCCAGGCATGGGTCCCGCATCTGCATGTCGGGTGGAAGTTGTGCACGTGGTAGTTGTGCACGTTCTCGCAGGCGTACCCACCTACGTACTGGTTCGTCCGCAACGGCGGATGGACCACGTCAAAAGCGTTCCCCCGGTGGACCTTCGAACGGCGATTCAGTCCTGGTCGGCAGACTTGGTCGTGAGCTCCTTGGCCAGCAGCTCGGCGATCTGTGCGGTGTTGAGGGCCGCGCCCTTGCGCAGGTTGTCGCCGCAGAAGAACAGCTCGATGGTGTTGGGGAAGTCCAGCGCCTGGCGGATCCGCCCGACAAAAGTAGGGTCCGACCCCACGACGTCGGCCGGGGTCGGCCACTCGCCGACTGCCGGGTCGTCCAGGACCACGACTGAGGGGGCCTCGACAAGCGCCTGACGAGCCTCTTCTGCGGTCAGCGGCTTCTCGAAGACGGCGTGGACCGCGAGCGAGTGGGTTGTCACCACGGGCACGCGCACGCAGGTCGCCGAGACCTTGAGGTCAGGGATGGCAAGGATCTTGCGGGACTCGTTACGAACCTTGAGCTCCTCCGAGCTCCAGCCACCGTCCTGCAGCGAGCCAGCCCAGGGCACGACGTTGAGAGCCAGCGGGGCAGGGAACGGCGAGTCCTCGCCGAGCTTGTCAGTGACCGTGGCACGCACGTCCCCCGCGTGCTGACCGGCCTCACGCCGGCCCGACAGCACAGCAATCTCGTCATAGAGACGGTCGATGCCCGCCTGGCCGGCACCCGAGGCGGCCTGGTAAGACGCGACCACGAGCTCTTTGAGACCCCAGCCGGCGTGGAGCGCACCCAGTGCGTCCATCATCGTCAGGGTCGTGCAGTTGGGGTTGCTGATGATGCCCTTGGGCCGATGGCGAACCTGGGCGGGGTTGACCTCGGGAACGACCAGCGGCACGTCGGGGTCCATCCGGAAAGCGCCGGAGTTGTCCACCACGACGACGCCGTGCGACACGGCGATCGGGGCCCACTCTGCCGAGATCTCATCCGGGACGTCGAACATCGCGACGTCAACGCCGTCGAACACCTCGGGGGTCAGCGCCCGAACCACGAGGTCCTCACCCCGGACGTTGAGGACCCTGCCGGCCGACCGTTCGGAGGCGACCAGACGGATCTCGCCCCAGACGTCCTCGCGCTGACCCAAGATGCTGAGCATGACGGTGCCGACTGCCCCGGTCGCGCCGACGACAGCGAGGGTGGGTTTGCGAGTGTTCATCGTCCTGTACCTCCGTAGACCACGGCCTCGCCCTCCGAGGAGTCAAGGCCAAAAGCGGTGTGAACAGCCCGCACGGCGTCGTCGAGCTGATCATCTCGGGTGAGGACCGAGACGCGGATCTCCGAGGTGGAGATCATCTCTATGTTGATGCCGGCACTGGCCAGCGCCTTGAAGAACGTAGCGGACACGCCTGGGTGCGAGCGCATGCCGGCCCCGACCAGCGAGAGCTTGCCGATGTGGTCGTCATAGAGCAGAGAGGCGAAGCCGACCACCGGCTGGATGCGCTTGAGCGCCTGGACACTGACCTTGCCGTCAGTCTTCGGCAGCGTGAAGGAGATGTCCGTCAGACCCGTCTCCACGGCCGAGACGTTCTGGACGATCATGTCGATGTTGATCTCCGCGTCAGCGACAGCCTGGAAGATCTGGGCCGCCGTCCCGGGGTGGTCCGGCACGCCGACGACCGTGATCTTGGCTTCGCTGCGGTCGTGCGCGACGCCGGCAATGATCGGGGCTTCCACGTTGTCTCCTTCTTCTTCTGCGTATTGAGTGACGATCAGGGTGCCCTCGCGGTAGGAGAACGAGGACCGCACGTGGATCGGTATGTCGAACCGCCGGGCGTACTCGACGCATCTCAGGTGCAGGATCCTTGCCCCGGCGGCGGCCATCTCGAGCATCTCCTCGTTGGAGAGCCGGGCAATCCTTTTGGCGGTGGGCACAATTCTCGGGTCGGCGGTGAATACGCCGTCCACGTCCGTGTAGATCTCGCAGACGTCCGCCTGCAGCGCGGCAGCGAGCGCCACCGCCGTGGTGTCCGAACCGCCACGGCCCAGCGTGGTGATGTCCTTGCTGTCCTGGCTGACGCCCTGGAAGCCCGCCACGATCGCGATGTCTCCGTTGTCCAACGCGTCCCTGATCCGCCCCGGCGTGACGTCGATGATGCGTGCCTTGCCGTGCGAGGAGTCGGTGATGACCCCGGCCTGGGATCCGGTGAATGACCGCGCGGTGAGGCCGAGGTTCGCAATTGCCATGGCCAACAGCGCCATCGAGATGCGCTCGCCGGCAGTCAGGAGCATGTCCATCTCGCGGGCGGGCGGCAACGGACTCACCTGCTGGGCGAGGTCGAGCAGCTCATCGGTCGTGTCACCCATGGCCGAGACCACGACGCAGACCTCGTTGCCGGCCTTGCGTGTCTCGACGATCCGCCGCGCGACACGTTTGATGCTGTCGGCGTCGGTCAGGGACGACCCGCCGTACTTCTGGACGACCAAGCTCACGTGAGGCTCCCAGTTGCGGTGGACGGCGGAGAGGCCAGTTTAGGGGTGGTCAGCTGCCCCCGAGGGTTCGGCCGTATACCGAGATCTCACCCTTCGTGCGTGTCCGAGCGTGGATCACATCGAGACGACGAGCGGGGCAAGCAGAATGTCCGTGAGCTCGCGCTCCACGGACTGCAGCCGCCACCGGTCGCTGAACACGGCCAGCAGCACACCGTCGTCGCGCGTGAGCACTTCGACCGCACGCTGCCCGCGCAGTCGCTCTCGCCCCTCGGCGTCGGTGCGACGGGCCAGGGTGTACTCCAACCGGTCGAGCGAGATCGGCGAGTTGAACTCGTTCGCCATCCGGTGCACGGCGACCTCGAACTGCATGGGACCGACGGCCGCGAGGACCGGTGCCTGGTCACCGCGCAGGTCCGAACGCAGCACCTGCACGACGCCCTCGTGCTCCAGCTGTTCGATTCCACGCCGGAACTGCTTGTATCGGCTGGAGTCCTTGGCCCGGGCCGCCGCGAAATGCTCGGGCGAGAACGACGGGATCGGCGGAAAGGTGACCGCCCGCTCGGCGTAGAGCGTGTCCCCGACGCGCAGCGCGTTGGCGTTGACCAGGCCGACGACATCGCCGGGGAAGGCGCGGTCAATGCTCGTGCGCTCGCGACCCATGACCTGTTGGGCGTACTTCGTCGCGAAGGGGCGGTTGGTCCCGGAGTGGGTTACCACCATGCCGCGTTCGAACATGCCGGAGCAGATGCGCACGAAGGCGAGGCGATCACGGTGGGCGACATCCATGCCGGCCTGCACCTTGAAGACGAAAGCGCTGAAGGGAGAGTCGATCTCACGCGCAACACCGTCGGCGTCCGGCCTCGCGCCGGGTGCCGGAGCCAGGTCAACAAGGGTGTCGAGCAGGAACCGGACACCGAAGTTGAGGACGGCCGAGCCGAACATCACTGGGGTGCTCGTGGCGGCAAGGAATCCCTCGGGATCGTGGCCGGCGCCGGTCGCCACGATGAGATCGCTCTCCTCGACGGCACGCCGCCACGCTTCACCCTCGAGAGCTTCGGCGGACTCGGCGCTGAGGTGCTCCTCGGGAGCCATCGTTGCGCCGCCGTCGGTGCGGGTGAACTTGAGGTACTCCCCCGTGGCCATGTCCAGAACGCCACGGAAGTCACCGGCGATGCCCACCGGCCAGTTCAACGGGGCCGGCTGCAACCCGGTCCGCTGGTGGATCTCGTCCATGAGGTCGAGGGCTTCCTTGCCCGCGCGGTCCCACTTGTTGATGACCGTGATGATCGGGATGTTGCGGTGTTTGCAGACCTCGAAGAGCTTCATCGTCTGGGCCTCGAGGCCCTTGGCCGCGTCCACCAGCATCACGGCCGCGTCCACCGCCGACAGCACCCGGTAGGTGTCCTCGGAGAAGTCGGCGTGCCCAGGGGTGTCGACCAGGTTGATGACGGCATCGCGGTAGGTGAACTGCAGTGCCGCTGAGGTGATCGAGATCCCGCGCTCACGCTCGATGTCCATCCAGTCGGACACCGTGCCCCGCCGACCGTCCTTGCCGTGCACCGAACCGGCCCGCATGACGACTCGGGCGTGCAGTGCCAATGCCTCGGTCAAGGTCGACTTGCCGGCATCAGGGTGACTGATGACGGCGAACGACCGTCGCCGCCCAGCCTGCTTCACCGACTCGGGAACTGCCGTTCGCCCCGTTCTGGGGGCTGCGCTCGTCATACTCATCGGACTCAATGTTACGTGACGAACGGCGCACGCCTCGCCTGATGCCCCAGGGGACGGGGCTGGCTCAGGGGTACAGGGCGTCGAACTCGGCTTCAGCGACCGTGTCGGGGTCAGCGTCGAGCCGGATGTGGCCAAGCACCGCCTGCAGGACCCGCAAGGCACGAGTCGCACTGTCGCCCCAGGACGACAGGTAGCTGAACTGCCACCACCACAAGGCCTCGCTGACCCGGCCGCTCTCGTAGTGCTGCAAACCATGCATCAGCGCGGCAGCCACGTCGGCCAGATCGTTGGACAGAGAGCCCTTGGCCACCGCGACACCGACCAGCGGGTCGACGACGTGGACGTAGTCATCCAGGCCCTCGAACAGACTGGCCAGGCCCTGTCGCGCCGGGTCCACGTCGGCGTCGGGGCCGGGGTCGGCCTCGAACCGCTCATCGGGAACCACATCCGTGATGGCGCCCAGGCGGGCACCCGCGACGAGAACCTGCGAAACCGCAAGCAGCAGAACAGGTATTGCGGTGTCGGGCGAGGAGCCCGAGGCCACCTCGGCGACCGTCGACAGGTAGGCGCGGGCGTCGTGCGCAGACTCTTCACCGAGGTTCAGCAGCTCATCCACCATGACCAGCTCGTCAGACATCGATCAGTCTCCTGCCCTCAAAGGCCCGACCGAGAGTGACCTCGTCGGCGTACTCCAAGTCTCCACCGACCGGCAGCCCGGAGGCCAGACGTGTGACCTTCAGGTTCATGGGGCGCAGCAGGCGGGCCAGATAGGTGGCCGTCGCCTCCCCCTCGAGGTTGGGGTCGGTGGCGATGATGATCTCGCTGACGTCAGCATCGGCAAGCCGGGTCAACAGCTCCTTGATCCGCAGGTCGTCCGGGCCGATGCCCTCGATCGGGCTGATCGCTCCGCCGAGCACGTGGTAGCGCCCGCGGAACTCGCGGGTCCGTTCGACGGCCACGACGTCCTTGGGTTCTTCGACGACGCAGATGCAGGTCAGGTCACGCCGAGGGTCGAGGCAGATGCGGCACTGTTCGGCTTCGGCGACGTTGCCGCAGATGCTGCAGAAGCGGACCTTCTCCTTGACCTCCACCAATGCTTTGACGAGCCGATTCACATCGACCGCATCGGCCTGCAACAGATAGAACGCGATGCGCTGCGCGCTCTTGGGACCGACGCCTGGAAGTCGTCCGAGCTCGTCGATCAGGTCCTGGACCACGCCTTCATACACATCGGTGAGCCTATCCCCTGGCAGTGACCGAGATCCCTCGATGCACTGGCAAAGGCCGCCGAGCGAGGCGAACGGAAACCTGGCGCGGCTACTGGTCGAGCTCGCCAATCACCATGCCGCCGAGCACGCGCTCGATGACGGGCTGACCCATGTCGCCGGCCTCCTCGATGTTCTCGTCATCCGCGCTGACCACGCTGTCGTCGGCGACCGATGACGAGGCGTTCGTCCTCCGCCTGCTCGCCTCCTGGGCCACGGCTGCCCTTGCGCGCTGCCTCGGCGTTGAGGGCCGGTCAGGGATGGGCGCCGGCTCCGGTATGGCGGGCGCGTTCGGCGTTTGGGGCGGCGGAGCGCTGGCCGACTTCTTGGACGGAGCCGAGACGTTCCAGTCGTCGTCCGGCTCTGGGTCGGCGGGTGCCTCGTCGGTGGATACCGGGTCGGTGGATACCGGGTCGGTGGGTGCCGGGTCGGTGGATGCGGCGTCGGTGGAGAGCACGCCCTCGACCTTCGTGTCCACGCCGATGACCTCGATGAGTGCCTGACGGACAACCTCGGCGTGGTTGCGTCCGCGCAAGGCTGACAGCAGACCGTCGGTCGACAGGCCCAACAGCAAGCGTTCGCCGTTGTAGTCGAGGACTCGCGTGTTCTGCGAGACGAAGCTCCACGTAACCCTTGAGATCGTGGCGATCTTGGTCAGGACGTCGGGCCAGGACCGGCGGATCGCGTCAGTGTCGATACCGCCGGGCATCGGTGCGACCCGGCGCGTCTCGGCCGGAGGCGAATCGACGACCGGCCGCTGTGTGGACGACGGTGGCGACTGCTTGGGCGACTGACCCGGCCGCGTGGTCGGGACGCGCTGAGCCTCGGCGGACCGAGGTCGCTGCTTTGCCGCGACCTCTTCGTTATCAGGCTCTGGCCTGACAACCGGAGTGGCAGGCACTTCCGCCGTTCGGGGACTCGGAGAAGCGGAGCGGCGCGCGCTCGGCGTTGCCACCGCCGGAGACGGTGGCGTCGAGGTACCAGTCATCTCGAGGCGACGTTCGAGGCGATCCAGCCGTGCGGCATACCCGCTCTCGCCCGAGGCGCCCGGCAGCAGGAGCCGGGCGCAGATCAGCTCTAGCTGCAGTCGAGGTGCCGTCGCTCCGGTCATCTCGGTCAGGCCGGCGTTGACGATGTCCGCCGAGCGCGACAAGGCACCAGTACCAAATGCCGCCGACTGTTGAAACATCCGCTCGAGCTGGTCCTCGGGGATGCCACGCAACACCGACGAGGCGCCCTCGGGGACGGCGGCAACCACGATCAGGTCACGCAGGCGCTCGAGCAGGTCCTCGACGAACCGGCGCGGGTCGTGGCCGGTCTCGATCACCTTGTCGACCTGGCGGAACACGGAGGCGCCGTCGCCGGCCGCGAATCCGTCGATCGTCGCGTCGAGCAGCTCACCGTCGGTGAACCCGAGCAACGCCGCAGCGTTCTCGTAGGTCAGGCCCGCGTCGCCGGACCCGGCAATCAGCTGGTCGAGCACCGACAACGAGTCACGGACCGAACCGCCGCCGGCACGAATGACGAAGGAGAGAACGCCGGGCGCGACAGAGACCTTTTCGGAGGCGCAGATCTCACCCAGATAGTCGTGCAGCGGCAGAGGAGGGACGAGCCGGAACGGGTAGTGGTGGGTCCGCGACCGAATGGTGCCGATGACCTTGTCCGGCTCGGTCGTGGCGAAGATGAACTTCACGTGCTCGGGCGGCTCCTCGACGATCTTGAGCAGGGCGTTGAAGCCCTGCGTCGTGACCATGTGCGCCTCGTCGATGATGTAGACCTTGTAGCGCGACAGCGCCGGCCCGTATGACGCCCGCTCGCGCAGGTCGCGCGCGTCCTCGACCCCGCCGTGGCTGGCCGCGTCGATCTCGATGACGTCGATGCTGCCCGAGCCTCCGCGAGCCAGGGCGACGCAGGAGTCGCACACGCCGCACGGGATCGGCGTCGGCCCCTGTTCACAGTTCAGGCAGCGGGCCAGGATCCGCGCGCTCGTCGTCTTGCCGCAGCCCCGTGGCCCGCTGAACAGGTAGGCGTGGTTGACCCGCCCGGTCCGCAGCGCCTGCATCAAGGGCTCAGTCACGTGCTCCTGACCGATGACGTCGGCGAAGGACTCGGGCCGGTAGCGGCGATACAGCGCTGTACTCACGGGCCCAATCTAGTCGGCTCGCCGGACACCGCCGCCAGTCCCCGCCTGGGCATGCAGGACCCCCCGCGTACCTGGAAGAGCTCACCTGCCCTTGCTGCCTTCCGGCCCTGGGGGAGTTGGGTGAGGTACCACCACGCGAGGGGTCAAGGCCCACTCTAGACGAGAGCAGCGGATGGTCAGGTATCCGGCGCCGAAGGCCGATTGTGGAGTGCGGCTCCCCCTCGGGTAGCCTCCTCGACGGAGGATTCGCATAGTGGCCTAGTGCGCGCGCTTGGAAAGCGCGTTGAGTGAAAGCTCTCAGGGGTTCAAATCCCCTATCCTCCGCCACGTAGTACGTCCGGTCGGGTGTTCGCCCAGCTATCCAGCGATGTGCGCTGAACTGGCGGGTCTTGTCCTCGGCTGAGGTTGGGCTCGGGGCCGCACTGTTGTTGGGGTGCGGGACGTTCGCGTCAGGCGATGACGTAGCGGTCGCGTCCGGATTCCTTCGACGTGTACATGGCCGCGTCGGCCAGCGCGATTAGGTCCTGCGGGTTGGCGACGTTCTTGTCGGGTAGTCCGGACCCGCCAATACTGACGGTCACAGGGATGCGCTGGCCTGCCTCAATGATCTCCGCCTCGGCTACGGCGCGACGGACCCGTTCGGCCATCTGCACCAGATCATCGCGCCCTGCCCCGGGCAGGACGATGAGAAACTCCTCGCCGCCGTAGCGCAGGAGCACGTCCCCCACTCGTAGGACCTGCCGCGTCGCACGCACCACGGCTTGCAGAACCCGGTCGCCGACCAGGTGTCCGTAGGTGTCGTTGACGGCCTTGAAGTGGTCCAGGTCGAACATCAGCGCGCCCAGGGGATCGCCAGACCGAATCGAGCGGCCGCACTCTTCGGTCAGCCGTTGTAGGCCGAACCGCCGGTTGTAGACACCGGTCAGCGGGTCCAGGGCCGCGACCCGCTGCAGGTCTTCGTGGTTCAGTGCGTTGTTCAACGCGACCGCAAGACCCGGCAGTGTGGCGTTCAGCACCGCCCCGGCCTCCGGACTGCTCGGATGTGCGAAAGCCACCACCAGGACGCCCACGGGCACCACGCCGTAGAGCACCGGCAGGACCTGCACCTCCTGCGGGATGAAGTCGACCAATGACCCGCTGACCACGACATCAGCCGGCAGGCGGAGCACGGCGGGCTGGGCCGTTCGCAGCGCGGCCAGCACGGTCTGATCTGACGCCAGCCGTTCGGCGTCACGAATACCGTGTGAGCCCGCGACGTCCACCCGCCCGTTGCTGACGACGAGCAAGCCCGCGGCGTCGCAGCCGGTACGGATCGACAACTCACTCAGCATCGCCTCCGCCAATGTGCCCAGCTCCAGGTGGGCGGCCAATGCCTTGGAGAGCGACTTGATCCCATCAGACACCCGATGACTGTTGGACAGCCCCGCGACCAGGCGGTTGAACGATGCAGCCACTTCACCCAGCTCGTCGGTCGAATCAACGGGGACCATGCACGCAGTCGGGTCGCATCCAACCCAGTCGCCACTTTCGGAGGCAGCGACCAGGGATCCCTCAACGCGCTGCATGCCGCTGGCCAGGGACCGCAGCCGCACCCCCACGACAGCCCGGGCAAGCAGATGGTTGACCTCGGCGACCACGAGCCCGGCGATCAAGGTCGCGGCGAAGAAACCTGGACGCAAAGCGACGTCACGTGGCACTCCCAGCAGAACCACGACAAACGGGAACGCCAAGCCGATCAGCAACCCGAACCCCAGCATCCACAACCTGAGATCCACCATCACTGCGCTCGATAGGCGTGGCAGCCACGAGCGGTACGACCCAATCGGCCTGCGGACGTCCGTCGAAAGCGTCACAACGCGACGATAGTCCCGCGAGACGCCGCATGGAGCGGACGACATGCAGGACCGGCAGGTTCGGGGCTTCTGCATGTTTGGGAGCTGCTCGTAGGCTCATGGCATGGCCAGGTACTTCGACGTCCACCCGCAGGACCCGCAGCCGCACCGCATCGCGCAGGTCGTGGCGATGCTCCGGGACGACGCACTCATCGCCTACCCCACGGACTCCTGCTACGCCCTGGGTTGCCGGTTGGACAACCTGACCGGGGGGGACCGCATCCGCGCGCTGCGATCCCTGGACGACAAGCACCACCTCACGCTCGTATGCGCAGACTTCGCCCAGCTCGGCCAGCTCGTCCAGCTGGACAACACCGCATTCCGCGCGATCAAGGGGTCGACACCCGGCCCCTACACGTTCATCCTGCCCGCGACCAGGGAGGTGCCCCGACGGCTGGCGCACCCGAAGAAGCGGACCGTCGGCGTGCGCATCCCGGACCACCCCGTCGTGCAGGCGCTGCTGCGTCAGCTCGGCGAGCCGCTGGTGTCGAGCACTCTCGTGCTGCCTGACGACGAAGAACCGATGACCGACGGCTGGCAGATCAAGGAGGACCTCGATCTCTTGATCGATGCCGTGATCGATGCCGGCACCTGCGGAAAGGAGCTCACGACGGTCGTGGACTGGTCCGAGGGATACCCGGAGGTCGTTCGGGTGGGGATGGGAGCTCCGGCGCGGTTCCAGTAGGCCCCGGAAACGTCCGGCGGTGCCAGCCGGGACCTGTTCAGCCCGTCGCCGCAGGGGGTGGGTCGATGACCACGATGCGGCCGCGGTACATGCCCATGCTGCAGCTGTAGTTGTACGTGCCGGCCGAAAGCTTCGGCAGCTCGATCACGTTGCGGCCCTCGGCCAGCACGCCGTTAACCCCAAGATCCTGCGACGTCAGGCTCGCTGCGCAGGAGAACGGCGCCGTGGACGTGATCACCCAGTGAGTGGGTCGTCCCGCGTAAACCACGGCCTCGCCCGGAAAATAGCCGTCGCCGCCCTGCTCGGTGCTGACGGTCTGGTCGATGGGGGTGAGCTCGACGTTGGAGCTGACCGCCTGCGGTGCGCCCGCTCCGACGCTGAAGCTCACGCTGCTGAGGTCGACGCCTGCCAGGCGCAGTGCCGAGGTCGCATTGATGACGGCAAAGCCGACGACGACGACGCCCAGGACCCGCAGCATGGGGACCTTGCGCGTTCCCTTGAAAAGCGTTGGTGCGCCGGCAAGTGCGAGAAGAGCGGGCGCCGTACCGATGGCGAAGGTGGCCATGATGGCTCCGGCGGCCCGCGGCGATCCGGTGGAGAACGCATAGAGCTGCACGGCCTGGGTGAACCCGCACGGCAGGAAGAAGGTCGCGGCGCCGGCGACCACCACCCCCGCGGTCCTTCGGGCCGGGACGTCACCGCTGTGGCCCAGCCGATCGCCCACGGCAGCAGGGATCGTCGGCGACCATCCGGCGATACGCGGGGAAAGCTCGGTGAGTCGCACGCCGACCAGCAGCATGGTGACGGCGACGGCCACCATCAAGGCCACGACGACCGACTGCGGCGTTGCTGCTCTCGCCCCGAGCGCGCCCAGAACCACGCCGAGCAGGCCGAAACCGCCGATCCGACCCGCCTGAAACGCGAGGTTGGTCCGCCAGGCGGAGGTCCGAGCGGATCCGCCCTTGGCAGTGACGCGCCCGGCGGCGCTTGCCGAGATGGCCAGGATGATGCCACCGACCATCGCCATGCACGTGGACACCCCCGCGGCAAGCCCCAGCGCCAGAACGAGGAGAAGCCCGCCGGCGCTGAGGTCGCCGATCCGTCCGGCGATGTCGCCGGCGCCGACCACCCAGACGAGAGCTGCAACGAAGACTGCGGCCACCCCGGCGCTGCGCCATACCTGAGGGTCGCGGTTGAGCCACGCCGATCCCCCGAGCCGGTAGCCTAGCTTGAGGATTGCCGCCTCGATCGAGGCACGACTGGCCTCGTCGGTCGCGATGAGGCTCACGGTGCCCTTGCGGGTTGAGGCGCTCGCAGAGATGACACCGGGCAACCCTGTCAGCGCCTTCGCGATGCGCCGCTCACATGCCGTGCAGGTCATTCCTGCGACCTGGAGGGTGACGAGCTCCTTCGGTCGGCGACTCCCGGCCTTGGTGTCTGCCACGGCAATGCTTCCGGCTAGGTCGTTCGCTGCGCGGTCATAGCCCGAACAGCTCCGAGGCCGCCCTGCCCAAGTCGCCGGTCTCGTCGTGCCGGAGCGCAGTCTTGGGTGCGTGCAGGATCCCACCCACCAGCCGGTGGCTCATCTGGTCGATGAGCGCACGCTCCTGCTCGGACAGGTTCGGAAGTCGCCGGTACAGCCACTCAAGCTCGCCGAGTCGACGGCCCTCTGCTGCTTCTGACATCGCCTGTATGGCGGGGGTGGAGTCGCGCGCCAGCAGCCACTGGCAGTACTCCCGGCCGGAGCCGGCCACGAGCTGCTCAAGCCGGCCACGAAGTCTGCCTGGCAGCTCAGTCTGCGGTCCCCAGGCGAGGTCGTCGATGGAGATGAAGCGCTCGCCGAGCCGGGCTTGCAGGGATTCCGGGACGGCTGGCGGCGACGACAGGTCCACGACGGTGGCGCCGCTGTCGACCAGCCTTTTGGCGTCGAGGGGCTGGATCTGCCACGGGCCGGACAATGCAACGACCACGCCGACGACGGGCGGCAGTGTGCCGTCGACGCCTCCGGCGACCGCCTGTCCACCGACGCCGCGGGCCAGGCAGATGGCTCGCTCGGTGGTCCTGCTCGTGACAATGACCTGTGCCTCACGCCGGACTGCGGCCTGGGCTGTGAGCCGGCCCATGCTCCCAGCGCCGACGACGAGGGTCGCCTGGTCCTTGAGGGATCCGGTCCGCTGCTCGATCTCATTCAGCGCGGCGTCGCCCAGCGACCGCTTCGTCCCGCCGAACCACTCGTGCGAGCGTCGTCCGGCGGTCAGCGCGACCTGGAAGAGACGGTCCAACACCGGGTGCAGGGCCCGCTCAGCGTGACGCAGGGCGAAGGTCTCGCGGACCTGATGGAGGATCTGGTCCTCGCCCAGGACAGCACTCTGAAGGCCGCAGGCGACGCTGATGAGGTGTCGGGCCGCGGCTGCGTCCTCAAGGCGCTCTCCGCCGCGTGGAAGCTCCGGGAGCTCCCCGTTGTCGAAGGCGTCGAGTGCGACATACATCTCGACGCGGTGGCAGGTGTGCACGATGATCACCGCGTCATCGGCCTGCAGGGCATGGCACTTGGTGGCGAACGCCTCTCGGGCAACGCTGGGAACCCCCCGCGCGTCGGCGATGAGCGCCACGACGGTGGCCGTCGGCGTCTTGTCCGTCGGCTGCGACGGCACATCCGAGCTGTCGGGCATCACATCTGCGGCGGGACAAACGACAGCGGCAGTTGGCGACGACATGGTGATCACGAACGATCCCTTTCAGATGCAATCTCGGCCAGCTCGGTCTCGTGACCGCTCATCAGGGCGACCAGCAGCTGGTCGATGGCCTGGGTCGCTGTGACGAGCAGGTTGGTGGACTCGGTGGTGTCCAGCCCTCTGCGTCGAGCCACCTGGGCGAGCTCACCCAGGAAGAGCATGCGGAATCGGAGGAACGCCTCGACGGTCTCGCGGATCTGGCCGGATTCTCTGGCGGCGATCCGGCCGTACTCGCTGGCGGAACCCTCGGCCTTGTGGATGGCCGTCCGGCGTTCGTCCGGCGTCGACGCATCCATGAACACGAGCAGCGACATCGCAATCCGGCGGCCGTGGTCGCGCAACGGCTCCAGCTCGTCCTCACCAAGACCGGCCAGCCAGCCCAATCCGCCGCAGGCCTGCGCAAGGTGACGACGGTAGACGCCCATCATGTGTTCAGGCGTCTCGCCGAGGTGCTCCAGCGTGGGCCGCTCACGACGGGAGGAGGGCAGCAATCCCAGGATCATCGAACGCGCGAACCGGCGGTGACCGCCGGGAGTCGTGAACGCCTGGACATCGCCCGCAGCGCTCCAGCGACGCAGCGTGGCCGGCGATACACCGATGAGCGCGCACGCATCTTGGACGGTCAGCCACTCTTCGGCGACCGCCGTCTCTGTTGTCCGCGAAACGGTCATGATGTCGGCTTCGCCTTGATGGCCAGTGGTTGTGCGCCCAGCTGAAGGACGGGGTCCTTGTGGCACGTCGCGCAGTAGACCGGCAAGTGGCAGTAGTTGCACGACTGAGCACCACCAGCCGCAGTGATGGCGCTGGCGTGTTTGTAGAGCATCGTGTCGTGCTTGACCTTGACCGCACCGCTGTTGTGGCAGTTGGCGCAGTAGGTGGGCGTATGACAGGCGGCACACGTTGTCCCCGCCACCGTCAGACTCTTGGTCGCGTTCTTGTGACTGAACACGTAGAGCTTGTCCTTGTGGTCAGCAGGCTTGGCCCCCAGAGGGAAGTCGGCAAGCAGCGATGGCTGCGAGGAACTGGCGGTTTTGTCCCCAGAAGCGGCGCTGGCAGCGCTCGCGCCCACCTGCGGGAAGGTGTGGCAGGTGGAGCACTCAGACGGGATCCTCTCGTTCGTGACCTTCCCCTTGACCACGAGGTAGTGGGCGCCATCGTGGCAGCGGAAGCAGCCTGGAGCGGACTGGTGGCCAAGGTTGTCCGGGTAGGTCTTGGCCTGGACCTTCATGGCCGGGGTCGCGATGAGTCGGTAGATCCGCTTCAGCTCGTCGATCGACTTGTTGATCTGCTTGTCATGGCTCTTGAGGACCAGCGGGTACTTCGCGGCGTACGTCGCGCGGAGGCCGGCGAACGCCTCGTCTGCAAGGTCGAGGGACTGGTAGGTACCGTTCAGGAGGGCGACGCTGTCACGTTTGACGAAGGGCAGGTCCGCGCTGATCTTGCCGGCGGCCATCGCCTCGTCAACCGCCTGGGCCGGACTGGCAACCGCATGCCCGACGCGGTTGTGGCAGTCGATGCAGTCCATGAGCCGGGTCGTCTGGCTCGTCTTGAGCCGCTCGATGTCGGGCTTGACGTCCGTCGACACGCTGACCTGCTGCCCGGCGATGTACTGCTTCGGCGTCCCGTCCTCGGCTGTGAACTCCACGAGGTCGATCTTCTGCGCCCGGACATCGCCCGAGGTGTAGGTCACCGTCTGGGCGACGTGCCAGTGAACGCCACGCGCGCCGCTGGCCTCGCCCAGGCCACCGGGGCGAAGCAGGACCGCGACCGACTCGCGTGTGTTGGTCTCGTCCAAGCGGTACCGGGGCCGAAGGACCAGCTTCACCGTGCCGCCGTTCTCAGTGAGCTGCTCGAGCGAGTGGCATTCGAGACAGGTGTCCTTGACGGATGGCAGGTCGGCGTGGTCGGGGGGCGGGATGGGGGTCGGGAACTGGCCGGTGAGGACGCCGATCAGCTGCTTGGTGCCGTTTGCCTTCGCCTTGATGAAGCCGGCAACGCCGGGCTCGACGTGGCACTCGGCGCAGGCGACCTCCTTGTGCGGGGACATGGCGTAGGCCTTCAGCTCCGGGTCCATGGTGTGGCACCTGCCGCAGAAGCTGGAGGTCTCGGAGTAGTGGATGGCCGTGACTCCACCGACCGCGGCAACCGCACCGAACCCTGCGAAGAGGAAGAAGAGGACGAGGACACCACGTCTGCTGCGCCACGGAGGGTGCGGGATCTTGCCCAGCGTCCGGCTCACTGGAGCGAAGAAGGCGCGGGTCCGTCGGAACCGTCGCCGGACAGGAACGACCGCTTTGTCGACCTCGGTCGTCTCGGTCGATGCCGTGGGCTCGGTCGGCACTGTCATCGGCTGCTTCGACTCCGTTGGCTCGGTCGGTTCGATCGGCTCGGTCATTGGCTGATCGCCGTCAGCGCTGCGTCCATCTGCTCGGGGCTCTGGCCACCGGTCTTGATCTGACGCAGGATGCCGGACGAGTCGATGAAGAAGTGGGCCGGGATCCCGTAGACCCGGTATGCCGATGCGATCCGCGTGTCCGGGTCGGCGATCTGGGGGTAGGTCAGCCCAACTCGCGTCACATAGTCACGCACTGCCGCGGAGTCCTCGGAGATGGAGATCGACAGGATGACGACGCCCTTGGACTCGAACTTCTTGTACGCGGCTTCGATGTCCGGCGCCTCCGCCACGCACGCCGCGCACCAGCTCGCGCCGAAGGTCAGCCACACCGGGTGTCCCTTGTACGAGCTCAGCGACACCTTCTCCCCGGTCACGGTCGTCCCGGTGAAGTCCTGTGCAGGGCTGCCGATCTTTGGCGCAGCCCCGCCACCGGGTCCGGACAGCTCGACGGCGGTGGTGCCCGGCGCGGCCGCCGCCGGGCGGTCCATCAGGTAGGCGCCGCCCGTCACGACGGCCGCGGTCACCGCAAGGACGAGCAGGGTGCCAAGCCGGCTCTCGCGGATGCGCTGCTGCCAGCCCTTTGGCGTGCTGACCGTCGTAACTTCACTCATTGTGGAGTCTCAGTCCCTTCGATGTGCTTGACGTCGTGTGGAGCTGTCAACTTCGGGTCAGCTCAGGCGTAGCTGTGCAGGCCGCCGAAGAAGAGGTTGCCGAAGAAGGTGAGCAGCACGGAGGCGAACCCGGCCACGAGCAGCCATGCCGCTCGACGGCCGACCCAGCCGCGGGCCACTCTGGCGTGCAGGT
>Ga0209587_1000169_pt1 | contig 31747 bp, 31 predicted proteins | sample NGEPerD_2_FD_184512 | JGI IMG/M metagenome (GOLD analysis project Ga0209587, IMG submission 184512) | Arctic peat soil microbial communities from the Barrow Environmental Observatory site, Barrow, Alaska, USA - NGEE PermafrostL1-D... | ecosystem: Environmental > Terrestrial > Soil > Wetlands >...
ACAAAATTATACAGAAGGCTTTAAGAATTGTAGATTATCATCTTCGTCGTAACTATTGTGCGTACATGTCTCATAGCTTAAAAAAATTAAAGAAATTTACCGGATAAATTTAAGTTACGCTGTAGTGATAGTATAGCAGTACACAAAAACGGTAACTCTTTTCCAAAGGGGTGTGGATTTAACGTATCATCAAGTGCGATCACATCGCCCTCGTGCAACTGGGTATTTAGATCATCCTGTAGGCGACCGACACGCTTTTCACCAAATAAGGACCAATTATACGACGTGGTAAGGAAACGGCTCATGGTTGATTGGATAATTTTCTTACCTTGGAACAAATATCGAAGTAAAGCATCTTTACCAGCCATCTCAGCCATTTTAGAGACGGAAGTGCAATGAGAAATGAGACCGACGACGTAGAGGAAAGCCGTCATCCAGGTGGGCACACCGCGAAGTTTGTTGATTCCAGCTTGCGTAAGAAGAATAGAGAAATCAAAACGATCCCATAACTTGAGTAAAATCAATTATTTACTCCAACTGCATAGGTCCTGTAATCATGTATGTTGCTGAACTCGGCGCGTTCCTACATATTTCCAATTTACTTGTAAGGCTTGCCACACTCTAGCTTTATGTACTATAATAATTATTAAACTACGACGCTTGTTATCTAAGAATAGAAAGAGATGAGAATATTGTACTCATGTTTCAAAGCGCCGGATAAAAGGAGGAATTATTTTGCGCAGTGATATCGTAAAGAAGGGTTCAACAAAAGCAGCTCATCGCGCTCTCTTTTATGCCATGGGCTTTACCCCAGAAGATCTGGAGAAACCCCTAATCGGGATTGTTAACGCCTTTAATGAGATTATTCCTGGTCACGGGCATCTTAAAGATTTGGCCCAAGCCGCGAAATTAGGGGTAACTGCTGCGGGTGGCACTCCTATCGAAGTGCCTGCTATTGGAGTTTGTGATGGTATTGCCATGGGTCATAAAGGTATGAATTTTTCTCTGCCCAGTCGCGAGCTTATCGCTGATTCAATAGAAGCAGTCGCCCAAGCTCATGCTTTGGACGGACTGGTCTTAATTCCCAACTGCGATAAAATCGTTCCCGGCATGCTTATGGCTGCCGCACGCATCAACATTCCTTGTATAGTTGTCAGCGGTGGACCCATGTTAGCTGGTCGTTATCAGGGAAAAAGTATCAGTGTTAGCCAAATGTTTGAAGCAGCTGGCCAATATGAATCCGGAAAGATTAGTGCCGCGGAACTCGCTACGATGGAGCAATCTGCCTGCCCGGGCTATGGCTCCTGTGCTGGTCTATTTACTGCGAATACGATGAATTGCTTAACTGAGGTCCTTGGCCTAGCTCTCCCTGGAAATGGGACAATTCCCGCTGCGAACTCTGGGGCACGAAAAATGCTAGCTAAGCGGTCTGGTTCTTTAATCGTGGATCTCGTGAAAAAGGATATAAAACCTCGGGACATCTTAACCCAAGAGGCCTTTGAAAATGCCATAACCATAGATATGGGAATTGGAGGATCCTCAAACACGGTTTTACATCTCACAGCGCTTGCGTATGAAGCAGGTATCGAAATTCCTCTCTCCCTCTTTGATTCCATCAGTGCCCGGACTCCTTATATCACTAAGCTTAGTCCCGGAGGCACACATCACCTTCAAGACTTAAATGAAGCGGGCGGTATTAATGCCGTTATGTATGAACTGAACAGGGCCGGTGTTCTTCATACTGATGCTTTAACAGTTTCAGGACCTCTTGGGGATCGTTTAGAAAACGCTCAGACGACTATGCCCGATGTTATACATTCTATTGAAAACCCCTACCGTAGAACAGGGGGCATCGCGGTGCTTTCTGGGAATCTAGCTCCAAGCAATGCCATTGTTAAAGAAAGTGCCGTTGAAGACAGCATGCTGGTGTTTGAAGGTCCAGCCCACGTTTTTAACTCTGAAGATGAGGTGCTGGAAGCCCTATTAGCTAAACAGGTGCATGATGGAGAAGTAGTTGTGATCCGTTATGAAGGGCCTCAAGGCGGCCCAGGTATGAAAGAGATGCTCAATCCGACGGCCATCATTACCGGCATGGGATTACGCGTGGCCTTACTTACCGACGGTCGTTTCAGTGGAGCAACACGCGGCGCGTGTATCGGTCATATCTGTCCGGAGGCCATGGAAGGGGGACCTATTGCCCTCGTAGAAAATGGAGACGTCATTTCCATCGATATCCCCAACCGAACTCTTCAATTGCAGGTCTCTGAAGAGGATCTGAAAATGCGTCGACAAGCTTGGATAAAACCTCAACCCAAGGTCACCTCCGGTTATCTTTCACGGTATGCTAAGTTAGTATCTTCCGCAAACAAGGGCGCCGTTTTAACTTAATATCTTAAAATATTAAAGTAGAGGCCGGGATACCGGCCTCTACTTCTGTCAGTCATACAAGTTATTTGGGTAATTCAAAGGAACTCTTCAAAGAAACAATTCTGTTAAAAACAAGCTGCTCTTTAGTAGAATTCAAAGGATCGACGTTAAAGTAGCCATGTCTCAAGAATTGAAATTTGTCTTGGGGCTTCGAGCCTTTAATATTCGGCTCGACGAATCCTTGAACAATCTCTAGAGATTTGGGGTTAATATAATCCATAAACGAGGTCTCATCCTCCACGTCTTGGTCCAGAATCAAGGGTTCGTATAATCGGAATTCTGCAGGCACAGCCTGTGAAGCTTCTACCCAGTGAATCGTACCTTTGACTTTTCTTCCCGTGAAGCCAGATCCACTCTTGGTTTCCGAATCGTACGTACAGTGCAGTTCGATGACTTTTCCAGTCTCGTCCTTTACAATATCATTACATTTAATAAAATATGCGTTTCTTAACCGAACTTCATTTCCAGGGAAAAGCCTATGATACTTAGCGGGAGGACTCTCCATAAAGTCCTCTTTTTCAATATACACTTCACGTGAAAAAGGAATTTGTCGAGTACCCATTTCTGGATTTTCCGGGTTGTTCTCGGCCTCTAACATTTCCAGCTGATCTTCCGGATAATTCGTTATAACCACCTTAAGTGGCTCTAGTACCGTCATCGTTCTCGGTGCTTTAAGTTTCAAGTCTTCTCGAATAAAATATTCAAGCATCTTCGTATCGACTACACTATCCGCTTTGGCCACACCGATTTCACGGGCGAAGTTACGAATCGCCTCTGCCGTATACCCTCTACGCCGAAGTCCTGAGATAGTCGGCATCCGGGGATCATTCCACCCATCCACAACGTGCTCATCAACCAGTTGCTTAAGCTTACGCTTACTCATAACCGTATTCGTGATATTTAAACGTGCAAATTCATATTGGTGAGGTATCTTCTCCATTTCGCATTCCCGAATAATCCAATCATACAAGGGGCGATGGTCCTCAAATTCTAAAGTACAGATCGAATGTGTGACCCCTTCTATAGCATCTTCCAACGGATGGGCAAAATCATACATGGGATAGATACACCATTTATCTCCGGTATTATGGTGGGTCGCATGAGCAATCCTGTAAAGGACAGGATCCCGCATATTTATGTTCGGCGAAGTCATGTCAATTTTAGCTCGCAATACCTTTTCACCGTCTTTGAATTCCCCTTGGCGCATGCGTTCAAACAACGCTAGGTTTTCCTCAACTGACCGATCGCGATAAGGGCTTCCTTGTCCCGCCTCTGTTAGCGTTCCGCGCATTTGTCGAATTTCCTCTGCGGTAGAATCACAGGCATACGCTTTACCCTTTTTAATGAGAATAACTGCACGGTTGTACATTTCCTCAAAATAATCTGAAGCAAAGAACAATTCATCCCATTTATACCCTAGCCACACTACATCTTCCTTAATGGATTCCACGTATTCCGTATTCTCTTTTGCTGGGTTTGTGTCATCAAAGCGCAGATGGGTCTTACCTTTGAATTCATCCGCCAGTTCGAAGTTTAAAATGATTGATTTGGCATGTCCAATATGTAAATAGCCATTGGGCTCCGGTGGGAACCGCGTGATAATGTGATCAACCTTGCCTGATTTAAGGTCCTCAATAATAATATTTCTGAGGAAATTTGAAGTGGGTTTGCTTTCCATCAGTTATCAACCTTTCTTCCCAATCTGATCCTGTATCTGCTGATTACTCTTGCCCTAAATAATACTGCATACCAGGTGAGAGTTCAACTTTACCCCCTTCAAATACTCTTAAGCCTCTATAATTCAATTAAAGTTCCCAATATTTCAGGTGTGAATCACACGATCGTTCTAACTATCACATTTTATTCTCTGAGGAACATGAAAAAATAACCTCTTGCGATACTAATTAGGTCTTCATAATTTTAATTGTGTTACAACAGAAAATTTTAAAAAAAGCCTGTAACTTAGTTTGTTTAACAATCTAAGTTACAGGCTTAATAATATTTGTTTCGGATGAGCATATTGTGACAGTATCCGTGTCACAAGCTTATCTTAAAATTTCACTCACTTTTTACTACTTTCTTTCTAATGGTATCCAACAGACTCTGATCAAATACTTTTTGTCCGGATGAAAGTAGCTCTCCATCGCAAATAACAGCCGGTGTCCGATAAAGGAAAATTGTTTTTAGTGCTTGGAAAAAGGAGATCTTGTTATTAAACGTCTCTTTAGTTAATTTGGGAATTAAGTAAAGAGGGTTCCTGGGATCAACCATGATCACTTCGACTTGATCGGGAAATTCTTCTCTTAACTCTCTGTATAATTCTCCAGCGGATTTGGTTTCCAATTGTTTAGCACTAAATAGATCCTCTTTACCCAGTTCCCTGATGAATTGCCCGTCCAATGGAACGCAACAGGCCGTTACCATCCCGTCCTGTTCATGGACAATGATTACATTATGCTTTGGCATTGGTCTGTGAGGAATTGCTAGGCTTCTTAAGGGCTTGGAAGGCAAACACGGCTAAGACTATGGCTAAAATAAAGAGAACAACTGCCATCATAGCGAGTGAAGCATGGCCTGCTTTAAAATTATTAATGCTAAATAGCGCTAAGGCAGTAAGCGTAACTGAAAAGATAAAGTACATAGGAATTTGGGTAAAGAGGCTGCTCTTCCCGCTTTTAGTCAGCCAGACGGACACTGTGAGTAGAGCAAAGGCAGCAAGTAATTGGTTAGCTGCGCCGAAAATCGGCCAAATAGCCATTCCTTGACCACTATAAGCCAGATAAGCACCTGGGATTATGGTAATAATAGTAGCAACATAACTGTTTAAGGAAGATATAGTTTCTCCTTTTGCATCTTTATTACTGGCAGATTCAAAGAGTTCTTGGAGAATATAGCGTCCTAAGCGGGTTGCTGTATCCAATGAAGTAAGAGCGAACGCAGAAACTACTAATGATGCGAAAACCTTGCCGGTTGCCAAAGGAATCCCCATTGTGGCCAAGAAGGTGGCTATACCGCTAGCAAAGACAGGAACAGCTCCGCCACCAGTAGTCATAATTTGCTTATAAACATCCGGGGCTAACATGATGGCAGTTATTAAAGCTACTACGGCCAGCAATGATTCAATTAACATACCGCCGTAACCAATTATCCGGGCATCGGTTTCTTTGTCCAATTGTTTAGAAGTAGTACCGGAACTTACTAAAGAGTGAAATCCTGACAACGCTCCACAAGCGATTGTGACAAATAATACGGGGAATAAATAATTGGTTCCTACTTTAAAACCTGCATAAGCGGTCATTTGGATTGCCGGGTGATACAGGAAAAGACCAATTACTGATCCTGCAATGAGGGCATAAAGTAAGAAAGAGTTTAAATAGTCACGTGGTTGGAGCAAAACCCAAACGGGAATAACGGAAGCAACGAAGACATAAATCATTTCCAAGGTAACCCAAGTATTAAAGGAGAGATTAAGCGGGAACTTTATACCCAACCAAATAGCAACGAAGAGCAGAGCGACGCCGATTATTGTTGAGACAAGCATAGGTAAGTTCTTGCGGGTAACACCGTAACCGAAAAATACGGCAATAACCATGAAGAGTAGAGAAGCGGTCCCGGCTTGAGGGGTGGCCACAAACGTCTTAGCGATGATAATTGCAAAAACGGCAATAATCAAAATAAGGGTTAACCAAGCAAAGATGTTAAACAACAACTTGCCAGTCTTACCCATGGTATCGTTAATGACAACCCCTATGGATTTACCTTTATGCCTAATTGACGCTACAAGCGAACCGAAGTCGTGCACAGCGCCTAAAAAGATACCACCAAAAACAATCCAGAGATAAGCTGGAATCCAACCGAACGTTGCCGCTGCAATCGGGCCGACGATCGGAGCTGCTCCGGCTATCGAAGCGAAATGATGACCTAATAAAACAGGCGCTTTAGCCGGGACATAGTCTACACCATCTGCCATAGTATGGGCAGGAGTAGGTCTTGTCGGGTCCAAACCAAATTTGTCGGCTAACCATTTCCCATACGTTAAATAAGCAACTATAAAGGCGATAATGGCAACTACAATCAATACTAATGAGTTCACACAAAAACCTCCTTACATTTTTCTCAAGGTAACAATCCTTTTGAGTGTTTTAAATCCCCTATCTAATTGTGTTTGCTTAAACACCGGGGTATAAAACCTCTTCACCTCCTTGCCTCTTCTATTTGCAACTACTTTATTAGTAGAGGGGACTACAAGAATTAATCGAATTTCAGCCCAACCTTCCAACGTCAATTTGAAGTTCTTCCGGTAACGGAAAGAACTAATTTGTTTTTGGAGCTGAGAATCCGGTTCTTGATCGACAATTAGAACACCTGTTATTAAACTTTCCATATGATCCGAATGTGGTTTAACAAAATTTATAATTGCATCTTGCAAGTACTTAATAAATTCTTGCAAAGTTTGTTCAGTGAGATCGCTGTTTAAGGCTTTTAAAAAAACATACTCGTAATTTTCGGCGCGCCAAAGTTTAATACTTTTGGAGACAAAATATTTTTCATTTTGGACTTCTAGAGTACCGAACAAATCAATGAATTGGCCATGTAGATTAATATGTTTTTGGATGCTAAAATATCCCGATAATCTATTTTCAATGATATCTAAATAAGAACTAACCATTTGTCCAAGCTCCTTAATGGTATAAATTTCTTAATTTTCTAATTTTATTCTATGCTTCATCTAATAGTAAGTCAATATAATATTTCCCACATTCATTAGTAATACAGAGGAGCGGATGGGGGTCTGACTAATATAAAAAAAGCCTGTAACTTAGGTTCCTAAGTTACAGACTTCTCTATATTTATAATGAATGAGCTTATCGTGACTTAATTTCCGTAAGTACTAAGGACACATCCTGTGTCTTATTATCGCGGAAAATTGTCACAGTAATTTTGTCTCCAGGCTTATATTTAAACAACTCATGAGTTAATTCAAGTGAACTCTTTATTTCTTTGCCGTTAATCTTCGTCAAGACATCCTCAGCTCGAATTCCCGCTTTTTCAGCTGGTCCGTTAGGCGTGACTTTGGCAACAAATGCCCCGGCCGGCCACCCTTTTTGACTAGCATATTCAGCCGTATACCGAGGATCGATTTGGACATTAAGTCCAGGATGGCTTGCAAACCCCTTTTCAATCAATTGTTTAATTGTCGGTAAGGCATCTGTAATCGGGATAGCAAAACCCATTCCTTCAACTCCCGCTTCCTGATTCTTAGCGGAATTAATCCCGACAACCTGGCCTTGGTAATTCACAAGTGGCCCGCCACTATTTCCAGGGTTAATGGCAGCATCCGTTTGGATGAGATTAAAACTTGCTTCCCCTTCAATATCTAAGATCCGATTTGTTGCCGAAACGACACCTGTGGTCACTGAGCGTGCAAATTCCTGTCCCCCTGGATTACCGATCGCCACCACAGGTTCTCCTACTTGGAGTTTTGAAGAATCTCCCTGTTGTGTGGCTATTAGATTTTTTGTATCTGCTATCTGAACAACCGCTAAATCCGTCCGCGCATCGTCTCCCACCAGTTTGGCGTTAATATTACGGCCATCTGCCAAACTTACAACGATTTTTTCCGCTCCTGCAACTACATGGTTATTCGTGACAATGTAGCCATGTTGGGCATCAATGATAAAACCCGACCCACTTGCCACTTCCGTTAAACCACCTCCACCAAACATAGCCCCTGTGGTCCGAAAATTAGCAATCCCGACAACCGCTGGACCAGTAGTCTTTGCAATCTGAACAACCGGAAAATTAGTAGTCCCGTCGGTGTTGATGGTTGGAGTTGGTCCACTATTTAAAACAACTTGATTCGTGGGCGTCTGTTGAATATTACCGTATATAGATGGAACCAGCGCCACTGCGATGACCCCGCCCAGTAAGGCACTAATTAAGGCTACTGCAACCGTCGAAAAAAAACCATGTCTTTTGCCTGAATAGTTATTTTTATCGTTATAATAGCTCACGACTAACCCCCTCTAACTATACTTCATTCAGCATGATCAGATCATGTGGCGAATGACGCGGTGCTACCTGCACCGGAACATCCAAGTAATCTCTCGATCCATTTGGATTTCTCAGAATACGCATAACCGTAGACAACGCGATTTCTGGAGTATTATTTTCTTCACTTAGATGGACCAATATGATCCGTTGTGTGTTTTCTGTCATCCACTCTACTAACCCTTCAGCTATCTGCTTGTTTTCTAGATGCCCGTATTGTCCCCTAATCCGCTTCTTCAAATACTCTGGATACGATCCAAATTTTAGCATATGTTCATCATAATTTGCCTCAACGACAAAAGCATCACACCCTTTTAGATGATGGTGCATTTCTTCTGTAATCATTCCACTGTCTGTGGCAATACCGACCGCCAAGTTCCTCTTATCCTTACACTTGGGCCGAGAAACCTTTAAGCCAAAGCTTTCTCGACTATCATGAGACGTAGGATAAAGCAAGACATCCAGCCCTGCACAGGAAAATGACTGTTGAACTTCCCTACGTTGGTTATCCTCAAGCTTTCCTAACAAAGGACTCATCACCTCCCACAGCCCAGCTGTGGCGTAGATTGGTATTTTAAGTTTACGGGCGAGCACACCTACTCCACGGATATGATCCACATGTTCATGTGTAACTACAATCCCTTCAATTTCTAAGTCGGCTATGTTTAAAAGAGAGAGGCTATGTAATAGGCTCTTCCCACTGATCCCGCAATCCACCAGTAAATTTCTATTGTCCTCTCCGACGAGAATCGCGTTTCCGGAACTTCCACTCGCTAATGTCGTAAAATGCAATTCCTGTTCCTCCATTCCGGTCACATAAATATTATAGCAAATAAAGCCAAAGGAGGGAGTGAAAATTATGTGAATATTTATCCACTTCTAAGACCCCCTTATAGAGCAGTGGTCTCTTCCCTCCATCCATGGCTTTAGCAACTTTGGGTCCTCCATGATCGTCGGAAGTTCATGGTCTGTATTAACGAAAGCGAGTTCACTTTCCTGTCGTATTATTCAAGGCAGGGTTCGGGTTCGACGTTCCGCTCGCTGCCGGATTAGTCTGGAGTTCGCTTTGAGCTTGACTTAGGAGTGTTTTAATCTGATCTTTTTCCGTACTGGTCGAAGCAATAGCCTGAGCCTTCTCCCATTGGGTGATACCCCCTTGTAAGTCTTGCTTCACATTAGCTAGAAAATATCCGTAATTGAGCAAACCATTATAGAAATCCGGTTTAAGAGCTAAGGCTTCTTTAAACGTCATTTCCGCCAGATCATTATCGCCACTATTAAAAGCTGCGGTTGCCATATCTACCATTACATTTGGGTCCTTATTGGTTTTTAATACAACTTGGTAAGCCTCAACCGCATTCTTGAAATTCTCTTGAGTCTCCGTAGGCGCAACCTTTTGGGCTGCCACCGCCGCGTCATAGTATTCATTTCCCAAGGCAGTTTGCAGAGGTACATTCCCAGTGTCTACCTTGGCCTGCTGAACCATCGCTGCAATGCGCACTTTTTGGGCTTGGTAATCTGATGTAGCATTGGCAACATTATTTGAATTCGTCGAACCAGTGGGAGTATTACCTCCCCCATAGAAATACCCAACAAATCCCGAACCAATCATGGCAATACTAACCAGGACTGTAAGAATCGTAGCATAAATACGTTGCGTCTTTTTCTTCAAGTAGCTCTCCCCCTTGACCATTTAATCCCAAACCATTGTAACATGCCTTGCAAAACCATCCAAGCTATATCATACTAATTGAACTATGCTGTAACCTGTTGAAGTTCTTTGATTTTAAGATAGAGTGCCACTTCTAAGCGTTTTTTTTGAAGCTCGCACCCCAATGTGTAAACCTCTGTCAGTTTTTGGGTGAAGGAGACGTTAGCCGCATGACACCCCCCGCTACAAGAATAGCGTGCCCAACACTCCCTGCAAGACGATTTGGCATAGACATTTGCCGAGCGAAAGTCCTGAACCAACTTAGCCTTGAGTTGATGAGGATTTTCGTCATAGAGTGAACCCATTTTATACTCAATTTGACCAACAAACTGATGACACGGATAAAGATCTCCCTCTGGAGAAATTGCCACATACTCGTGACCGGCGCCACAGCCTGAAAGTCGCTTGATCAAACAGGGCCCCTGGTCTAGCGCGACATTGAAATGAAAGAAATTAAAAGCCTTATCTTGCGCCCGGCGCACTAAGAGTTCTTCACCGAGGCGGTCATACGCTTCATGTATTTTAGCGAGATCCCCTTCCTGGAAAGCATAAACATCCTTCGGGGTTGCGACAACAGGTTCCACCGAAATCTGATTTATACCTAAATCAGCCATGTGCACAACATCACGATCAAAATCTAAATTAAAATGTGTATAGGTTCCACGAACATAGTAATAAGTCCCTACCGCGAAGGGTGAACTTTCCGGCCGTCTAGTTGCAAACTGTTTGATTAGAGGGGTAACTTTGGCGTAACTTCCACGACCACCAGCGTAGGGCCTCATACGATCATGCACTTCTGGTCGACCATCTAAGCTCAAGACCACACTGATTTCCTCTTGTTCGAGATAAGCTTGAACTTTCTCATCCAGTAATACGCCGTTTGTAGTCAGGGTAAATTTGATGGTTTTATTTTGGTTTACTGCAACTTTTCTGCCGTATTTGACCAAATCCTTAACCACCCCAAAGTTAAGTAACGGTTCCCCGCCGAAGAAATCGACTTCACAATGATTTCGTTGGCCTGATGACTCTAAAACAAAATCAATTCCCCTTTTACCCGTCTCAAAATCCATCAACGTCCTGCTCCCGCCAAAGGCTCCAGTCCCTGCAAAACAATATTCGCAGCGCAAATTGCAATCATGGGCCACATGTAGACAAATCGCTTTGACGATTGGTTGTTCCGGGTAATTCGGGGTTATCGCTTCCGATTCTACAGAGAACAGCGTCCCTTCCCTACGGAGTTCATCTAGTTCTGCAAGGATCTCTGAAAGTTCTTCTGCGACAAGCGCTTGTTTTCCCGCTTGTCGCAGGCCTTGGTTAATCCTCTCAAATGTAATATCTTTAGCCACCGCTTGCAAATCCTCGCAAGCCTTTATTACATTAAATGTTCCCTCATCCAGCAGATGCAAAGATCCGGAATTGACGTCATGTGCGATAAATACATCTCCTTGGTGGTAACTATGAACATTCTTCTTGATGCGATATTCATTAAAACTTTTTAACATCAAAATTTTCTCCTTTTATACTATCAATTAAATAGAACAGAACCCAACCAATATGCGGGTGGGTTCTGTAATCCTATGTTCGAATTTAGCCAAAGCGTTTATTTAACACACACTTGGTTCCCAACCGTGCACGACGTCTTACAAGCAGATTGGCAAGAGGTCTGACACTTGCCACACCCTCCAGTCTTCACAGTTGAGCTTAAGTTTACTTTCACTATAGTCTGAATGTGTTTTGTCATTAAAACACCCTCCTCTCAATACTCGCCTCATGTAATTCATTTTGAATTATAACATAGGGACAAGGAAAAAGGCAAAGACTTATCTTCCAGTTACTTAGTCTTTAGCCACCCCGAGTAATTAAGAGAATACTAGGTATAATGATTAGAAATCCGCCTAAAATACTTTCCTTTGGAAAAATGTTGACGAATTTGCCTCATTATACATATAATGAAGTGTACAAATTCTAAATATCTCTGTTAGGTGAGGCTCCTGCATATACATAGGCCACTGCCCAGAAATGTCGAGAGACGCCAATTGGGTAGAACAGGTATTACCGGCATAAGGTTTTACCTAAGGTGGCTGAGAAAACTCTACTCTACGCTATGCAGTGCTAAAGCTCAACGAGAAGGGAGGTCCATAACGTAGTTTATAGACCTTCTATTTGCCATAGAGGTCTTTTTATTTTACCCACTTATTATATCCCATGTTTTAGGGGAATTTAAAGGAGGTGGTTTTATGGATTCTGGACCTTACCCTCATCACTCGTGCCATCTTATTATAATTCATACCGGACTGAGTCATTTTGACAGTAAGCTTCAGACTCCGTCACTCAAAGGAGGGAAATAAATGAATGACTTGAAAGTTTTAGGGGAATTTTATTTTAGTCAATTGTCCAATAAACCGATCTGGGATGCCAAAGGACGTCGTATTGGTCGCTTGTATGATATGGCCATCCGCTGGGACAGCGTCTCTCCCCAAGTAACTGGCATTCGCTATGCCAAAGATGTCCCTGCCCTAATTCCTATCGAGTGGGTCGTTTCTTGGGATTCAGCAGGTCTGCGTCTAAATACCGATTTTGATTCCCTACAGACATGCCCGCTGCATGATAATGAAACATTTATTGGCAAATGGCTGTTAGATAAACAGATCATTGACTTAGAAGGATCTAAGCTAGTTCGTGTGAATGACATTTCTTTGTCCTGGGTGTCCCACGACGATCATCAATATATTGTCTTAGTTGCTGTAGATATCGGTGTGCGCGGTTTATTCCGTAGGCTGGGTGTCGAATTTTTACTGAGTCGGATTGAAAACAAATTTGTGGGTAGCCAGTATATCAAACCTTTAGAAAGCCGGACGTCTTCCCTACAACTCACTAGGGAAAAAGAACAACTCCGTCAACTTCACCCCGCAGACATTGCCGATATTATTGAAGAGATGAACTATAAACAAAGGGTTAAATTCCTCGATGCCCTCGATGCACAACAAGCAATAGATGCCTTAACCGAGATGGAATTGGTTACCCAAGTTGAAATGATAAATCAGATGGATGAGGACAGGGCCTCTGATATCCTAGAAGAAATGCCCGCCGACCAAGCCGCTGATATTTTGGGTGAATTATCCTCTGAGAAATCTGAAGAACTTCTCCGTTTGATGGAATCTGATGATGCTGAAGATGTTCGAGAATTAATGCAGTATGAGGAAGACACCGCTGGTTCACTTATGACAACTGAATATATCGGTTTACCGTTCTGGCTTACCGCTGAACAAGCCATTGATGAACTAAGACGACTAGCTCCTGATGCAGAAACAATTTATTATCTTTATGTGGTGGACGAACAAGAAATCCTCGAAGGGGTTCTTTCTCTACGAGAACTAATTATTGCTTCCCCAGAGACTCCTTTAAAGGATTTGATGCACACAAAAATCGTTAAGATATCTGCCTATGACGATCACGAAAAAGTGACGGACACCATCCACAAATATGGTCTACTAGCAGTGCCAGTCGTCAATGAACAAGATCAGGTCTTAGGAATCATCACGGTAGATGACGTTTTAGAGTTATTAATGCCAGATCACCCTCGAATGGAAAGCCGCACCACTTTGATTGCCCGACGACGTCAGGCAAAAGGGGGGCATAGCGAATGAACTTGAAAGAACGCTTTGCCTTGTTCTTTGCCGTTATGGGCCCTGGAATCGTCACTGCTTTTGCTGATAATGACGCTGGTGGAATTGCGACGTATGCAGCTGCGGGTGCTAAGTACGGCTATTCCCTCATCTTCATCATGCTGATCAGCACTGTGCTTTTAGCTATTGCCCAAGAGATCTCCGCGCGCACAGGAGCTGTAACCGGGCGTGGTCTCTCAGACTTAATCCGGGAACATTACGGTGTAAAATGGACATTCTTTGCTATGAGTGTCCTCTTAGTTGCTAATCTGGGGACCACAGTTTCAGAGTTTTCCGGGATTGCTACAAGCTTTGAAATCTTTGGGATTAGCAAGTATATCTCAGTGCCAGCAATGGGTGCTCTTATCTGGTGGCTTGTCATCAAGACGGATTATGGGAAAATAGAAAAACTACTTTTGCTCCTCTGCTTGACCTTTTTCAGTTATGTCATCTCCGGGATTATGGTCAAGCCACCCTGGCCTGATGTCTTAGTTCAATCAATCACCCCGACGTTTACCGGAACCCCGGCTTTTTTACTGATGGCCATCGGGGTGATCGGCACAACAATTACTCCTTGGGGACAGTTTTATGTCCAATCTTCTGTGGTTGACAAGGGAATCACTGCTAAGGATTATCGCTATACGCGCTGGGATGTCCTAATTGGAACCTTCTTCACTGCCTTCATAGCCTTCTTTATTATTGTATCCACTGCAGCCACACTCTTCGCCAACAATATCCCCATTGAAACAGCAAAAGATGTTGCCCTCGCCTTAAAACCCTTAGCGGGGAAATATGCTAGTTTGCTCTTTGGTTTTGGCTTGCTTGGTGCATCTATGCTGGCTGCCTTTGTACTTCCCTTAAGCACCGCTTACGCCGTCTGTGAAGCCTTTGGCTTTGAACACGGCATCAGTAAATCCCATAAAGAAGCCCCTGTGTTCTTCGGGCTTTATACTGTGCTCATCGTTTTAGGAGCAGCCATCGTCTTATGGCCCCAATTGTCCTTGTATAACGTCATGTTAACCACTCAAGTCGTTAATGGAGTACTTTTGCCCCCTATTCTCATCTTCATGGTCTTGATAGCAAGCAAGAAAAGTATCATGGGCGAATATGCAAATACGAAGTTTTTCAATATCATAGCCTGGGCCTTTACATTTATTCTAATTTCTCTAACTATGCTTTTACTAATATCCACCTTGTTTCCAGATTTTTTAGGTAGCATTCTAGGGCTTTTAGGATAATGGCAGTACATCATAGTCCTATCTACTTATAGGCTTTGGCTATTAACTTTTTTATAAGTCGAATCCCTCTCCCCTTGCCCAAAGATACTGTGTAAAGTCATGCCAAGTATTACGAGAACCATTCCGACAACTGACCAAAGTGTTGGATATGCTCCATGGAGAATAACCAATTCCCCAAGGAGCGCAAAAATAACTTCCCCCGATTGAGTCGCTTCGACCGCTGCAAGTTTATGGACATCGCCTTTCGTCATATCGGTTGCCGAGAAAAAAAGTATTGTGGCGATGACTCCCGAGGAAAGGGCCACGATTAAGGTTTGTGTTGTCTGATTGCTGCTTGGAAGTCCGACTTCTTCTACCCCAAAAGCCGTTAATATTAGCCAAAAAGGAAGACTTGCAAGTGTCATCCCCAGGACTCTTTGATACGCGTCGAACCGGTGCCCACAGGCGGCCATCATTTTGCGATTCCCCAAAGGGTAAGCAAATGCAGCGAGTAGAACAGGCAAAATTCCGAATAGAACTTCTTTTGTAGTAAGGGCCTGGGCCTGTTGCAGCTGAATTAGAACTATACCTATTAGAATGATCAGAGAAAGTACCAAGCCTTTGACAGGAATAGCAGAACGGACCTTTCGGGGTCCTGATTTTGTTTGCGTAACTATATAAAAAAACGGAGCAAGCAACGAACCCGCCACAATTGTAATCTGCCACATACTTGCGACCAGCCAAGCCGGTCCATAGGCTGCTGCAAAACAAAGAGGCGCATAGAAAAGGCCGAATCCAACGGTACTCCAACCAAACCAAATCATGGGTCTGTGGCGTATATCCGCTAAAAGGGGCCTTAGATTCCCCCTCGCCAAAACAATTAAAAGCAGAATTGGTGCCATAAAGACAAATCTCAGAACAGCACTCCATATCCAACTTCCACCTGATAAATCCATCGCCCGATTTAAGACAAACGTCACAGCAAAAAAGAATGATGCTAATATACCAAGCATAATGGCCTTCAAAACTATTCCCACCCTCAATAATTTCATAGTTTCTTATTAGGATAACATGGATTCCTACATTGATACAGTAAAAAGCGGGTCCAGAATTTCTCTTTAGGAAACCCTGAACCCGCTGTGATTTCATATGGAGCGGACGACGAGATTCGAACTCGCGATCCTCGGCTTGGGAAGCCAATGCTCTACCGCTGAGCCACGTCCGCATGATATAACAAACTCATTATAGACAAGCTTCGCCCATTCGTCAAGGCTAGAATAAAATGGTGCCTCAGGACGGAATCGAACCGCCGACACGAGGATTTTCAGTCCTCTGCTCTACCGACTGAGCTACCGAGGCATAATCGATGTTTGATTTTCGATGCTCGATCGTACTTGTCGAACCTCGTGCTTCGCGCTTCGTATTTCGAGTTTGGTGACCCGTACGGGATTCGAACCCGTGTAACCGCCGTGAAAGGGCGGTGTCTTAGACCGCTTGACCAACGGGCCATTTTCGATGCACGATGCTCAATGCTCGAAATTTGATGTTCGACGTCCGTCTTTCGCGCCTCGAACCTCGCGCTTCTAACTTCGCAACTGGTGAGCCATCCGCGACTCGAACGCGGGACACCCTGATTAAAAGTCAGGTGCTCTAGCCAACTGAGCTAATGGCTCATATAATTACATCATTACATCACAAATTTAAATATTACACGAAAGTGCCATATGTGTCAAGACTTTTATTTAAATTGATATATTCGCTATCTTTCGCCATTCAGAGATCAACCGTAACAGATGCCTGGCAGCAGTAGCTAGATACCCGATTATCAGACCGAAAAGGATTTTTTGACCTCTGGCTTCCGATCACTGACTTCTGACACCATATACCGCTTAGAAGCCCTACAACATCATCCCCTGGCCAACTCTAAAAATCTAAAATATCTCGCCTCGCACTATGGTTTGCTCTCGTCCTGGGCCTATTGCGATCAACGTAGCAGGTACACCTGTAAGCTCTTCAATTCGTAGAATATAATTTTTTGCAGCCTCAGGTAAGTCTTCGAAGCGACGGATCTGGGTCAAGTCTTCACTCCAACCAGGCATTTCCTCATAAACAGGCTGAGATTGTTTAAATATCTTTTGACTTTGGGGGAATTCCCGGATGATTTCTTCCCCAACACGATATCCAACGCAAATTTTCAGAGTATCGAACCCTGTAAGGACATCAAGTTTCATAACGGCAAAATCAGAAATTCCGTTTACTCGTACAGCATAGCGAGCAATGACCGCATCAAACCAGCCACAACGACGTGGCCGTCCGGTGGTGGTTCCGAACTCATGTCCATTAGTCTGAATCTGTTCTCCGGTCTCATCCAGTAGTTCTGTCGGGAATGGACCTTCTCCGACGCGCGTAGTATATGCTTTTATTACCCCGACCACGCGATCGATACGGGTTGGGCCGACACCTGCTCCAATACAAGCTCCTCCTGCAATCGGATGAGAAGACGTCACATACGGATAAGTCCCATGATCAATGTCAAGTAATGTCCCCTGGGCACCCTCGAAAAGTACTTTCCCTCCTGAGCGAATACTTTCGTCGATTGCCAGTGAACTGTCGGTCACCATGGAGCGAATTTGTTCAGCATAACCTAGGTATGTTTCATAAATTTCCTCAAATTCCAGGGCTTTCTGACCATAAACTTTCACGAACAAGTTATTTTTTTCTACTAAATTACGGCGAAGCTTCTCCGCGAATTCTTCTTTATCCAAGAGATCAATGATGCGAATCCCAATACGCGACGCCTTATCCATATAACAAGGACCGATGCCGCGTTTCGTTGTGCCAATTTTATGCTCACCACGTGCTTCTTCTTCCAAACCATCAAGAACCCAGTGGTAGGGCATAATAACCTGGGCATTGCTACTAATCAACAGCTTACCTGTCTTTATTCCCCGTTTCGCAAGGTAACTAAGCTCCTCCAACAAAACCTTGGGATTAATTACTACGCCATTACCAATGACACAGGTCTTGTCTGAATAAAGGATTCCCGAAGGGATAAGGTGAAGTTTAAACTCTTCTCCATTCACAACTACCGTATGACCGGCATTGTTTCCACCTTGGTAACGAACAACGACGTTCGCCTTTTCGGCTAGAAAGTCCGTAATCTTACCTTTTCCTTCATCTCCCCATTGAGAACCAATTAAAACGACAGCAGCCATTTGATTATTCCCCCCATCTTTCTCTATGAAAACTCGGATATTGGTTTAAGTCTCTAATCCCAGTCGCCTAAAAATATCATCAACGTGCCCAAGGTGATATTTCAAGTCGAACAAGCCCTGAATTTCTTCTTTGGTCAGATAGTTGACCACACGAGCATCCGCTGATATAACTTCTATAAAATCCAGCCCGTGCTCCCAAGCATGAAAGGCATCCTGTTGAACCCAGGCATAGGCCTCTTCTCTCATACATCCGTGTTCGACTAAGGCCAACAGAACCCGTTGCGAAGACGTCAAGCCAAACGTTTTTTGGAGATTTCGTTTCATCTGATCCTCACGAATTCTAAGCCCAGAAATCACCCGAGTCATCTGACGAAGCATATGATCCAAAAGAATGCAACTGTCGGGGAGTATAATCCGTTCCACAGAGGAATGGGTCATATCCCGTTCATGCCAAAGCGCAATATTCTCCATAGCCGCCAAGGCATTGCCCCGTAGAAGCCGCGCCATCCCCGTCACCGGCTTCCGCCGCTTGCGAATCTATATTAGCTTCCGCGCTTAACTATTAGGTTATACCCTTCGAAACAATATCTCGAGCCACAACAATACCAGTCGCTGACGCTTGCATCAATCCACGAGTAAGGCCCGCTCCATCCCCAATAGCATATAACCTTGGGATTGCTGTTTCAAAATTCGACTTCACTTTGACTTTGGAAGAATAAAACTTAGCTTCAACCCCATAGAGCAACGTATTTTTCGAATACATGCCTGGTGCAATTTTATCAAAGGCCTTTAAGGTTTCAATCAAGGAAGTCAAGTACCGCGCCGGCAATACATAACTGAGGTCTCCCGGAACTGCAGAAAGAAGAGTCGGAATAGTCGTTGATTTACGCAAACGTCCTTCAGTTGTTCTTCTACCCTTGAGCAAATCACCCAAACGCTGAACCATCACGCCACCACCAGTCAACATGTTAGCGAGTCGGGCAACATATCGTCCATATTCAATGGGTTGATTAAAGGGCTCTGTGAAACGCGTTGAAACCAATAAAGCGAAGTTTGTATTTTTGGTTTTTTTCGCGGGATCGGCATAACTATGCCCATTCACTACGGCGATGCCCCCATCATAATGTTCCTCAGAAACAACACCGCCAGGGTTAACACAAAAACTTCGAGTTTTTAGCTCGTAGGTGTCCGAATAATAAACTAGTTTTGCCTCATAAAGGTCCCGCGTTAAATGATCCATTATTGAGTTCGGTACTTCAACCCGTACTCCGATGTCTACTTCATTGTTTTCTGTTACTACTCCTAAACGTTTGGTCTGCTCCGCGAGCCAAGTCGCCCCCCCTCTTCCTGGGGCAGCAACCACATATCGAGCAGTCACTTCATCTACTTCTTCTTCATCTCGGCGTTGAATAGTAGCTCCTTCGACCCCTTCTGGGCCTGCTAAAATATCCTTAACTTCAGCAAGTTCCCAAAAGGTTGTGTTTGTCTTGTCCATGAGATGTTCATACATACCCTTTAACACTTCATAAGCTAATTCAGTTCCTAAATGACGTACTGGGCAATGAATCAGTTGAATATTATGGCGTGATGCCTCGTATTGTAACTCTTCAACCCGCTGAGTATCTAAGCCATACACCTTTTCCTGAGCTCCAAACTTGCAATAAATGGAATCCGCATAATCAATCAGTTCCTGGGCTTGTTCTTCTTTCATATATTCCGTCAAACGACCGCCAACAGCGGGACTCAGAGACAATTTTCCGTCACTGAAGGCCCCTGCCCCAGACCACCCTCTGGTAATAGCGCAAGGATTACACCCAACACAAACTCCCGTCGCGCGAGCAGGGCACTTTCGCTTTTCGATAGTACGCCCGTTATCCACAATAAGAATCTGTAACTCTTTATTGTGCTTTGATAACTCTAAGGCAGTGAAAATTCCTGCCGGCCCAGCTCCTATGATTAAGACATCCACTTCATGTTTCAATTTTATACCCTCCTAGAGCTGTTTTCTGTTACCAACTGGTAAAGAACCTCTAGCCACAAACAAATTAATCTTAACAATCCTCCTCCTCCTTGTCAATCCAAAAATCGAACATTAATTAAAAATATACAAAAAACATTCGACATTTTCCTCTCTAGGGGCAATTCATGAATTGCCCCTAGAGAGGAAATGCTTTACATACCCTGAAAAGCAAACCCCCAGCCACGAATGAATTTGGCTAGGGGATTGGCTTAAGCAGTTTGATGTTGACGCTCAAGGTTTACAAACTTAGTGAATTCCTTAAGAAAGCCCAATTCAACGGTTCCAACTGGGCCATTTCGGTGTTTGGCGATTATTAACTCAGCAATACCTTTCTTCTCGGAGTCATGATTATAATACTCGTCCCGATATATAAATGAAATCACATCCGCATCGGCTTCAATTGCTCCAGATTCTAAGAGATCAGACATGATCGGTCGTTTGTCCTGGCGTTGCTCGACACCACGGTTAAGTTGTGACAAAGCAATGACCGGGACTTTCAACTCCCGAGCAAGCCCTTTGAGGGTTCTGGAAATTTGAGCCACTTCTTGCTGTCTGCTTTCTGTCTTTTTTCCTTGACCGACTGACAATAACTGAAGATAATCAATAACGATCATTCCCAAATTATGCTCTACCTTAAGGCGGCGAGCCTTTGAACGGAGCTCAACCAAGCTTATCCCCACCGTATCATCGATAAAGATCGGGGCATCCGAAAGAGGACCCACTGCTCGTGTCAGCTTCGGCCAGTCTGTATCGAGTAATTCTCCGGTCCTCACGCGCTGTTGATCGACCATCGCTTCCCCACATAGCATCCGTTGCACTAACTGCTCTTTGGACATTTCCAAGCTAAAAATTGCAACCGGTACCTTAGCACGTACTGCCGCATTTTGAGCCATGTTTAAAACCATAGCCGTTTTCCCCATGGACGGTCGTGCGGCAATGATCACCAAATCCGAAGATTGCCACCCAGATGTTATCCGGTCTAATTCCGTGAAAAAGGTGGGAACACCCGTGAGATTACCTTTGTTAGCATATAAATATTCAATTTTTTCGAAAGTTTCTAAGAGAACGTCGCGAATGAAGCTGAATCCATCCTTTACACGTCGACGAGAAAGGTCAAGGATCAGTTTTTCTGCTTCCTCTAAGAGAACACGTGCCTCTTCACCAGGCTCATAACCCCGCTCTAAGATACTACTTGTCGCACGGATGAGCTGACGAAGCAGAGCCTTTTCTGTCACAAGTTTAGAATAATATTCTACATTTGCCACTGAAGGGACAGATCTAGCTATCGCAGAGATCGTTGCAATCCCGCCGATCTGGTCTAAGCGTCCCTGTTGACGCAAAATCTCCGCAACACTGACTAGGTCAATTGGGTCTCCTTTTTCGAAGAGATCCCGAATTGCGGAAAAAATTAAACGGTGATTATCTCTGTAAAAGTCTTCTGGTTGAAGCATTTCAAACACAGAACTTCCGACCTCTGGTTCGAGCATCATAGCACCTAAGACAGCCTGTTCGGCCTCTAAATTCTGTGGTGGAACTTTAAGTAGTTCCATATCCTTACTCTCTCTCCTCCCGGTCATAACCGCTCTCTAGCTCTCCCGCTTAACTTTACAGAGGTTCAAACACGTGCTTCATAGCCTCTTCTATTGTACTAACGCCCACCACTTCAATGCCATGCAAGCCCTGAGGTATGTCGGCCATATTTTCTAAGGGTATTAATACTTTGCGGACGTCTACCTGCTTTGCTCCGAAAATCTTTTCGTAAATACCTCCAACGGGTTTTACTTTACCCTGAATGGAAATCTCTCCTGTAACGGCTATATCTTGTAGAAGCGGCTGCTTTTTCAAGGCGCTATAAATAGCCAGTGTTGTTGCTAATCCAGCTGAAGGACCGTCGATTTTAGCCCCACCGATAACATTTACATGGACATCGTAATTGTGCAAATCCTCACCCGTCAGTTCCCGAATAACGGCACTGGCATTAAATACAGCATCTCTCGCCATACTTCCAGCCGTCTCATTAAAACGAGACGTTCCTTTTCCATCTCTACCAGCAAAGGTAATCGCCTCGATCTCCAACACTGAACCCAGAAATCCTGATACCCCCAATCCCAAGATTTTCCCGATTTCCAAGCCAAGTTGGACTTTTCGGAAAATATAGGGGGTAAGTCGGGCGGAGCGCAGGACTTCATAAACATCGGCACTTGTCACCCTAACGTTTTCTTGATCCGGGTTACGATATCTGGCCAGACCGTAGGCATCGGTCACGCTTCTAGCGCGACCCGAGCTGCAGAAGTCTTGCCAACTCCAGGCGGACCATACATCAAGATATGTTGGGGGTAGGGAGTTGCTAACTTGGCAAGTAAGGCTTGCATAGCAATTTCCTGTCCTTTTATTTCTTCCACAGTCTGAGGACGCAAGACATCAAACGCGGAACGCTTTAGCGATATAGTTTTCATTTTTTCAAGAACGGCAAGCTTTTTTAGCGTTTGTGCATTTTCTGGTCCGGACGTCTCTTGAAGGACTTGAATCTTCATCTCTTTTACATAGTCCTCATGCCATTCCTGCATCTTTTCAGCAACAACTCGTTCCAACCGTTCTAATTTTGCGTAATCCGGCAACTCGTTCAACGAGTTCATCTGAACGCATAAGTTTAAGCGCTTCTAATTTACTGGCCTTTAAGACTAGCTTGTCTGTTCCATGATAATTGGAAAGCAGGACATAGAGTGCCTCGACTTCTCTGCTCCACTCTTCTTCATCGTGTAACCGATCGCCAAGCTTTGTATGATTTAACCATTTCGCCAAAATCCCTTTCATTAGGGGTCCCCTTTCGTGATTCGTGAGCCTCCTTATAAGGCAAAAACATGGACCTTTAGTATTGCGATCACGTCAGGATAAACTTTTACAGGAACCTCATAATCTCCGAGAGCTTTAATCGGTTCCTTTAACTCTAACTTTCGTTTGTCCACTTCAACTCCATGCTGCTTTTTCAAAGCAGCAACGATTTCCTTACTAGTTACTGAGCCAAACAAGCGCCCACCTTCACCTGTTTTCGTCTTAATTTCTATTAGAAGAGCATTGAGCTTATCTGCTAATTCAACGGCAGTTTCTTTTTCTTTCCCCTTCCGGCGATCTTCCGCTGCTTTTTTATGGTTGATATCCTGAATATTCCCAGTAGTTGCTTCAATCGCTAATTTTTTAGGGAAAAGAAAATTTCGGGCATACCCATCAGCGACTTCAAAAACTTGTCCCTTTTTACCAGTTCCTTTGACATCTGCTTGAAGAATAACCTTCATGTAAATTCCTCCTTACGATTCTGGTAGGCGACGAAAATTAAAAACTAAATCAAACAGTCCAAACATTATTAAACTGACGACACTGAAGAAGAGATAAAAAAAGCTGGTTAAAATTATTGCTAATTTCAAAAGGCGAGGGATCTTTGTCGATTGTAACAAATACACAAACAACGAAGTACCTAGCACTAAGGTTAATGCCCCGTAAACAACCATTAAATTAATACCTAAGACACGAAGAAATGTCCAAGAATATTGATCACCTAATAGATAGAATGCAAGTCCAATCACTGCACCCCAAACCGCATACCAAGGCAAACGCCAACGCGTGAACGGGACCCGCCCCTCATCTTCATTAAACCAGATTCTTGCAAAATAAAAAACAAATCCAAACTCAACTAATGAAACCAGCGCAACAAAACTAGGAAGAATTAAACCATAAATGTGAAATACTTGTTGCAATAAATCTCGAAACTGTACCTCGGTGATCCCTTGTTGCTGCATCACTGCCTGTAATCCAGGAGCTTGGTATTGTTGGACTGTCGTATTAATCAGATCACTTGCGTTTATGGCGCTAAACCCTTGAGCCATAAATGAAAGGGTGGGTATTGTTCCCAGAATTGCAGCCAAGCCAGCACTCCAGAAGAAGGTCACTCGCACCGGCCAATGCCTACGCCAACCCAAAACACCTAATAACCCCGCGAAGGGGACGAAACTCATCGAATTGAAGATCGTAGCTCCATAAATAACCACCGGTGCAGCATAACCAATAACCAGAGACAGCGTCGCTATAGGCAACCCTCTTCGACTGCCGACCAAAAACACTGCGAGTAACATAAGAGCCCCCCATATAAAGCCCCATGTTCCCAAAGCGATTCCCAGCCCAGGGAAGATTAATAGGATAGCCCCCGCTAAATAATTCAAGGCATCTTCATCTCTTAACAACATATTAGCCAATTCTCCTATACTTAGTCTTCAGGGGCAAGATAGCTTAAAAGTAAGCTCAGATCTCCCCACTGCTTTTCAAGATTCATTTTATCCGTATCTTTTAAGCCCTCAAGACGCTGTAAGAGCATGCGATCCAGACGGGAAAAATCAAAGCCTAACCGTCTGGCAAGCAAATAGCTCATCCCAACAAGATCGGCCAATCCCTGGACCATCTCATCCTCGGAACCACTCAGCGTCCCATGATGGATAAGCCACTGTGCCTGAATTAAATTGACCTTTAGTTCATCAATGGCCCTTAAGCCCTTGACAACATCAACTTCAAAATGTTCCAGGGTTGCTCCCTCCTAAAGTCCATTTTCTTAAAAGTACGGATGTCCGCACAAAACAAACTGCACTATGCCATACCGTTCGTGATAACTCTGCAAATCTCCTGCACTTCAGTCTTATGAAAATTTAACCATGTGAATAATCTTGAAAAAGATGAAAAGGGAGCTCTCGCTCCCTTTTTCTTACTCTACACTGTATGGCAACAAGGCAATACTGCGAGCCCGTTTAATAGCTAATGTCACTTGACGCTGATGCATTGCACAATTTCCTGAAATTCGGCGGGGCAATATTTTGCCTCGATCCGTAACATACTTACGTACTTTGTGTGTCTCTTTATAATCCATAGACACGACTTTATCTACGCAAAAACTGCATACCCGCTTACGTGGGCGACGTCCTCGTTCACGTTTCATACTAATTCTCCCCTTCCCTTCTCAAAACGGAATGTCATCATCCAAATTTACTTCATGTCCAAACGAGCCTTTTCCGCTTGATGAGGTTCCTTCCGAACTTTCATTCCTGCCGTCCTTTGGACTTAGAAAACGAACATCTTCAGCAATAACCTCAGTGCTCCAACGCTTTTGGCCGTCCTTATCATTGTATGTTCTAACTTGGATTCGTCCATCGACTGAAGCAAGCTTTCCTTTACTAAGATAGTTAGCACAAAGTTCAGCAAGTTGTTTAAATGCAACACATGGAATGAAGTCAGCTTCCTTTTCACCTTGAGCATTTTTGAATTTACGGTCAATAGCTAGTGTGAAATTTGTTACAGCTACACCATTCGGGGAGTAGCGTAATTCGGGGTCTCTAGTTAAACGGCCAATCAAAACAACCCTATTCAACATACCTGCCCCACCGTCCTTTTAGTCTTCTTTTCTAACCGTCAGGAAACGGATTACGTCATCGGAAATTTTCATAACCCGTTCGATCTCTTGGGATGTACGGCCTTCACCGTCAAAGTTCATCAAGATGTATTGACCTTCTTTGTAATCTTGGATTTCATAAGCCAACCGTCGCTTACCCCACTTTTCAACCGTCAAGTTATCGCCACCATTATTGGCTACGAGCCCATTTAAACGATCAACCAGTGCTGTGGTCGCTTCTTCATCGAGATCTGGCCGGATGATATAAAGTAATTCGTACGCTTTCATATTTGCACCTCCCCTCGGACTAAGCGGCCCCGTTAAACGGGGCAGGGATATTTATACTACCAAGCAAAAATTATACCATTATAATTTCAGAAAAGCAAATTCCCTTAAACGTTAAACCGGAAGTGCACAATGTCACCGTCGCGCATTATATATTCTTTTCCTTCCAAGCGAACTAAGCCTTTATCCTTGGCGCCGTTAAGCCCGTTGTTGGCGACGAAATCCTTATACGCGACTACTTCAGCCCGAATAAATCCATGCTCAAAATCCGTATGGATTACCCCTGCTGCTTGAGGTGCCTTAGTTGCATGATGGATTGTCCATGCTTTCACTTCTATTGGGCCTGCTGTAAAGAACGTCATGAGGCCCAATAGATGAAAAGCCACCCGAATCAAACGGTCTAAGCCAGATTCTTCAAGTCCTAAATCTTGTAAGAATATTTCCTTCTCGTCCTCTTCCAGTTCTGCAATCTCTGCTTCAATTTGAGCACAAACCACAACGGCTTCTGCCCCTTCTTCCGCTGCGATCTTCATTACTTGTTGAACGTAAGGATTATCGGCTGCTGTAGCTAGACCGTCTTCGCTGACATTCGCAACATAAAGCACCGGTTTTAGAGTCAAAAGTGAGAAACCCTTCAGAATGGCTCGTTCCTCATCAGTATACGTCAAAAAACGAGCCCCTTTTCCTTGATTAAAGATTTCCTTTAACCGTTCCAAAAGGGCTACTTCTCCTTGAACCTTTTTATCCCCCGTTTTTAAGAGCTTAGACGAACGATCCGTTCGTTTCTCTACACTCTCCATATCTGCTAAGACCAGCTCAAGATCTATCGTCTCTATATCCCGTTTTGGGTTAACGTTTCCCTCAACGTGGATCACATTTTCGTTTTCAAAGCAACGCACAACATGCACAATGGCATCGACCTCACGAATATGGGACAAAAATTTATTTCCTAAGCCTTCTCCTTTGCTCGCTCCTTTTACAAGTCCAGCAATATCGACAAACTCCACAGTAGCAGGAACAATCTTCTTGGGATTCACCATATCAGCTAGTTTTTGCAAACGGAAATCAGGCACTTCTACCATTCCTACATTCGGGTCAATCGTGCAAAATGGATAATTTGCAGCCTCCGCACCAGCTTGGGTAATTGCATTAAACAAGGTGGATTTACCAACATTCGGCAAACCAACAATTCCTGCATGTAATGTCATGCTTTACCTCCTCTTTATACACACCTAATTTTCTTCGGTCCCTTGTAGAATCTCCTTTAAATTGCGTTCGAGTTTGACTCGAGAAATCCAAGCTTGGTGTTGACAGCCTAAGCACTGAATTCGAAAGTCCATTCCCGTCCGCATCACTTTCCAGTCAAGGCTTCCACAAGGGTGTTGTTTTCTAAGACGAACAATATCTCCTACCTTCAACGGAATCATTTGTTACCCCCTATCGCACTTTTCAGTGCAATCCGTTAATCCTTATACTCCAGAAATGCTCGATACGCACGCATCATCATGATCAAATCTGCCACCGAGGATATCTCCCAGGGTGCATGCATGCTTAGAATTCCTACGCCGCAATCCAATACCTCCATGCCGTAAACGGCCATATACTGAGCTATAGTTCCACCGCCGCCTTGGTCAACTTTTCCTAATTCGGCAGTTTGCCAAGAGATTTTGGCTTCATCAAAAATTCGACGAACCTCTGCGATGAATTCCGGGTTCGCATCGCTAGACCCTGATTTGCCACGAGAGCCGGTATATTTACTCATTACCACACCTCGGCCCATAAAAGCTGAATTCCGCTTGTCCATAACCTCTGCATAATTAGGATCATATCCAGCGGTGACATCCGCCGAAAGTGCTTTCGCCCGAGTTAGTGCTCTCCGAACCATTAACCCATCATAAGTTCCATTTTGCAAGGAGATAAGCTCAGCAATAAAGTTCTCCAAGTAGCGCGCTTTCATACCAGTATTGGAATCACTGCCAATCTCCTCTTTATCCGAGAAAAGTACAAGCGTTGTCCACTCCGGTTGTTCAATATCTTCAATCGCTTTCCAAGCAGCAAAGGAACATACTCGATCGTCTTGTCCATATCCCGCAATAAAACTCCGATCCAAGCCCGCATAGCGAGCCTTCCCAGCAGGTACAACCTCTAGTTCGGCGCTTACAAAGTCATCTTCATCAATCCCATATTTATCCTTTAAAAGATGGAGAATTGCCAATTTCACACGTTCTTCTCCATCTTCACTGGCAGGATCATGTCCGAGTAATAAGTTTAATCCTTCCCCCGTTATGGCCTCATGCATCTTTTTGTCATTTTGATCTTTTGCTAAATGCGGAAGTAAGTCAGTAATCGTTAATATAGGGTCTTCATCCACTTCCCCAACAACGATTTCTACTTTACTTCCATCACGCAAGATAACGACACCATGAATAGCAAGAGGCAACGCAGTCCATTGGTATTTCTTAATCCCACCATAATAATGCGTTTTAAAAAAGGCCAAGCCTTCTTCTTCATAAAGGGGGCGCTGTTTTATGTCTAACCGAGGAGCATCAATATGTGCCGCAACTAATCGGAACCCTTCGCTTAACGGTCGAATACCCGCTATCGCTAAAATGCCAGCTTTCCCTCGCACAGCCAGACTTACCTTCTGCCCAGGAGTAAACCCCTTTGCCTCTTTAAGCGCTTTAAAACCTGCCTTTTGCGCCCAGCCCTCAAGGATTTGCCAAGACTCCCGTTCTGTTTTTCCTTCACTAAGGAAGGCTAAGTATTCAGCCATTGCTTGACGTTCCTTCTCCGACATTAAAAGTTCATCCCAAGCCAAATTCACCTTTTTCGAACTCATCAAAATAACTCCTTTACTTTCAAAAAATTTTAAAAATCCCTTAATACTAAGTTTTCTACTTTGCTGTTGTTTTATGTGTAGTTAAAACCAAACTCCCTGGGCTTGTGACAGTGGCTCTAGTAGTTTTTGACCGAGTTGTGCTGCAAGCACTTGATCCAATATATGAAAGGTCTCCAGCAAATAGGGATAAAAAGATGAACTCTGAATGAGCGCATTGAAACTACCACCCACTCCTAATTGTAAAAGGGCCGATAATAACCCGGCCATAACAGACATGCCAATAAGTGCACTAAGTCCTCCGAATAGTAGACCCCCTCCCCGATTTAAAGACCCGCCCCAACTACCGAAAGGACGAAGAAGTATAGCAAACAAAAAATGAATAATAAGTATTACAATATAAAAAACACACCCAAAAGCAATAAGACTTAAGACACCCTCGGTCAACATCCCTGCCAAACGATGTGTTACTTGCTCAATGGCTTGAGGCGTCGGAACACCAGATTGATTCTCAAATAAACTGCGCCATTCTGGCGGCAGTGCCCCTAGGATGTTCCCTAAGGCTTGATGTTGCACTGAAGAGGCTTTAGCCTGAACAGAGGGTAGTATCGCTCTATAGATCACAGGCTCCAGCCATTTCTGAAGTGGGAAATATTGTTCAGCCCAGCGAAGTGCAGCCATGTACTGCCATGACGCTACTAAAAAGCCAACAATGCTACTCAAGAAATTTACAACGCTGGAGATTAGGCCTCTTTGATAACCGTGTAAAGCACCTAACAAAATTAGCCCTAGAATAAAAATATCTATAAGATTCATGTAGTTCCCCCTTTAATTATCTGATAAGACTCTTCTTAACATTTCTACTAACTGTATAATATTCGATTGAAGCCTTTGGAAATCCTGCTGCAAAGTCTCGTTCAGCTTAAGTTAAATTCAAAGTGTCTCTCATTTGGACAAAACCATCAAGGCAAGAAGTGGAAATCGGAACATCCACTTATAGAAGTGGGTGTCTCGGAATTGTAAAAAGACAGCTTCTCGCTGTCTTATATTTGCATTCCAATTAATTCGATTATGGCGGGGATGCGTGCGAATCGAACACACCTCGGAACGTTCTGCGTCCCGACACGCGGATTTGAAGTCCGGGAGTAGCACCAGCCACTATCCATCCCCATTATCGACAATAATATAACACATTCATTGTAATTATGGAAGTAATATTTCTACGCTAGTGAAACATTCCTACTAACAAAAGCTTGAGGTTTTTTTATAATGCAAACAACTGCCTTCTAAATATTGTTCGACTAAACCCTTAATTTCTTCTTCTTGCAATGTAAGATGCATCAATTGGTACTTGGCTTGGCGAAATCCTTTTACACACTCCAGCGTGAGGTCTGTTAAATGAGTACATCCATAGTTCATTCCCACGGCCGCTTGGATCTGCTTTCTCACATTACGATTTAAGTCTATACCCACAAGATTGTTAATTAGCTTTTGGGTTTGACCACAATCTGTATGGGGAATACGACGAAATTCACTTTCTGCAGAAGTAATTATATTACTCTCCAAGTCAACTCCAAGGGTTAGACAAAGTTCATGGTGACTGTCTAGTAAAAATCCATCCACAGTAACCGTTTTTTCGTCGTCTGAGCGGACATTGACGGTTATGGATCGGTTAAACAGATACATACATTTCCTCATTTCTTCTAGTAAATCAAACACTACTTCCCGGACCCTTTATATTATAGCCCATTTCACAAATAAAGAAAGTTACTGTATGTATAGTCATCCAGTAACTTTCTTTATCCTCGATTGAAAAACTTATTTCCACCCATACTACCCTCACATGTGGAAGTTAGTCTTACAAATAAAAGAGTGGCTTTTAGTTGTGCAAATTATTATTTATTTAAGGAGCAACAACAATCTTGTCCTTGCCACCGGGGCTGTGGATAGTGTGGGCAAGCTCTTTTAAGGAATGCCCCAAACTGCTTACCCAAGCCTTGTGGTCAACCTGAAGCGATTAAGCGCAGGGTTGTCCACAAGGCGGCACTATCCACAGTCCGCTGCACTATTGAGCTCTCAAAAGGGGTGGAATTTACCTTTACAAAAAAAATGGTTATTCTTCACGCCCTAGCTTCGTGTACCCCAAAACAAGTAAATTGGGCTTGTTGTCCGTCTGGTTATAACAAATCCATCGTCAATTCGGTAAACGTAAACAAATTTTACCAAAATTATCACTCTAATGTTTGCTTCGGTGGAAATAAACTCTACAAAGTGGAAGTTACCTTTTCAATTCACCTAACTTTCTTTATTTCTTTATTTCTTTATTTATAACGCATTAATTTTTAAGGAGATATCCTTTTTTCTCTAACGACACTTTCGCTTCGGTCACTTGTTCCCCCTGAAGGTGTACGAGAAACTGACTATAATTATCTTTTTGATGATAAAAAGCAAAACTAGTAACATCTACTTCAAACTGTTTTATTGTCGTGGCAATGTCCAACAAAAGACCAATTTTGTCTTTTGCTTCTATTACAACACGCTCACCTGGACTTCGAGATCCCATAATATCTAAGAAAGCATCCAAAATGTCATATCCCGTTATAATCCCGACCAATTTACCATCCTCTAGAACTGGAAGTCCTCCGATTTTATGTTCTCGCATTAACAAGGCAGCGTCCTCAATACGTGTGTCTGGGTGACAGGTCACAACTCTCTTTAAGGCAACTTCACGGATCGGAGTTTTTGCTATGAGGTAATTAACCTGCATTCCCGAGAACCCCTAACGAGGATTCGACACTAACAGCCTCTAAAGCCGCATAAACACTGGATTTCTTCTAAATTTTACTTGAATTATTACTCGTTATGTGTTATTATATACATAACGAGGATGTG
>Ga0209587_1000170_pt1 | contig 31740 bp, 30 predicted proteins | sample NGEPerD_2_FD_184512 | JGI IMG/M metagenome (GOLD analysis project Ga0209587, IMG submission 184512) | Arctic peat soil microbial communities from the Barrow Environmental Observatory site, Barrow, Alaska, USA - NGEE PermafrostL1-D... | ecosystem: Environmental > Terrestrial > Soil > Wetlands >...
CCCTGGACGCGAGCGCCGTGCACCCTGAGAGCTATGACGTGGTGAGAGCCATGGCCTCCGACTCGGGTGCCATGGTGGCTGACCTTCTCCGTGACGCGGAGCTTCGTGATCGCGTAGACCTGAACCGCTACGTCACCGGGACCGTGGGACTCCCCACACTGCGGGATATTATGGCTGAGCTGGAGAAACCGGGTCGCGACCCACGGGAGGCCTTTGAGGCCTTCCACTTCGCGGAAGGGATTGAGGCATTGGAGGATCTGGAGGAGGGCATGCGCGTGCCGGGCATCGTAACCAACGTGACCGCCTTCGGCGCCTTCGTGGATGTGGGGGTGCATCAGGACGGCCTGGTGCACATCAGCCAATTGGCCGACCGATACGTGCGTGATCCCGCCCAGGTGGTCACTGTGCAGCAGCGGGTAATGGTTACCGTCCTGAAGGTGGATCTGGAGCGACGGCGGATCTCACTCAGCATGCGGTAGGCAGCTCGGGAATAACGGCGGCTCAGGGATGATGAAGGTGGTAATCTATCCTGCAGCTTCTTGTTAGTCGCCGCCGGAGGCATCGGCTGAACCCGGCGGACGGGATCGGAGGAACGATGGTTGATGATGCATGGGTGGTTTGGCTGTGAATGAGGAGGTATCTCCAATGGGCGTCTGCGCTGGGACTCGCGCACGGTCCGTCCGGATTAGCGTGGCGATGGTCCTCACCGTGGCATTGGCCTGGGCTGTTCTGGGGGTAACGGGGGCGGGGATTGCGCAAGCACGCTCCTTCTCAGATGTTGACTCTTCGGTCTCCTACCACCTTCAGATCCAGGTGCTCTCCCAGCTGGGAGTGATCAATGGCTTCAACGACGGCACCTTCCGTCCCGACTCCCCAGTCACCAGGCAACAGTTCGCCAAGATGGTGGTCCTCAGCATGCGCATGCCCGTGGGGGAGGGGGACATATGCAAGTTTGTGGATGTACCGGCATCAGGTCCTGACGACCTCTATCCGGACAATTACGTGGCGGCCGTTGCACGGGAAGGGGTGACCACAGGAACTCGGGCGGCGGGGAAGGGTCTTCCCGCGCTCTTCTCGCCTTGGGACAGTATCTCTCTCGCTCAGGTGGTGACCATGGTGACCCGGGCCTCCGGAACGCCTCTGAGTGTAGCCCCGGATGGGTATCACTCCGACTGGGGAGATTTTGACCCGGCCCATGGTCCAACGGCCCGCACCGCACAGTACAATGGGTTGCTCAGGGAGTTGCCCGGCGTGGGAGTGTCGCCGTGGCGGCCGGCCACCCGGGCGGAGGCCGCCGCCGTCCTCTATAACCTCATGGGTACAGACGTGGAGTCGGTTACCGGCCGCTTCCTGGGCACCTCTGGAGACCTGGTGGCCTATTTCCGGGATCATGGTCAGACGGGGGAGAAATTCACCGTGCCTCTGCAGGATCTGGCCCGTCTCTACGTCAAGTACGGCCGGAGGTTTGGCATTCGTGCGGATGTGGCCTGGGCGCAGATGGTTCACGAGACCGGCTGGGGCCGGTACGGGGGAGATGTGCTGCCGGACCAGAACAACATGGCCGGCATCGGGGCAACCGGCGGTGGCGAACCGGGAAACGTGTTCGCCACCGCTGAGCATGGGGTGGTAGCGCACATTGTCCACCTCGCTTGGTACGCGTACCCTGGCCACTTGGAGGATCCCTTCTGCAGGCGTGTGTACGAGCCCGACGAGTATGGGGATCCCCGCCATTTCGAAGGAGAGAGTGGTCCGCATCGGGGCAACGTGCGTGTTGTTCAGGGCTTGGGGGGAAAGTGGGCACCCAGTCCTCAATATGGTGAGGCGGTGCTGAACCATGCGCTTGGTATTGCGCAGTCCAAGGGCTGGTAGGATTAGTCTTCCGTTTGCCATAACCGCCGCTCTTCACTAGACTTCTCGGCACCTGTTAGCAGATAGGAATAAGCGTTCCCAAGGAGAGCGGTTTCCATGGACATGACCATAACTGAGAAGATCCTCGCCCGGGCGGCGGGGAAAGAGACAGTGAGGCCCGGTGAGCTCATCATGGCCCAAGTAGACTTCTGCCTTGGGAATGACATCACGGCTCCGGTGGCCATAGAGGAGTTTCGCAAGGCCGGTTTCACCTCCGTCTTCGACGCGGGCAGGATTGCGCTGATCCCAGATCACTTCACGCCCAATAAGGACATCAAGTCGGCGGAGATGGTCAAGGGGATCAAGGAGTTTGCCCGCGAACACGGTATTGAGCATTACTACGACATCGGGCGCGTCGGGGTGGAGCACGCCCTGCTTCCGGAGCTGGGCTTGGTGGGACCTGGGGACGTTGTGGTGGGAGCGGATTCGCATACGTGTACATATGGCGCGCTGGGAGCCTTCGCCACCGGAGTGGGGTCTACGGATCTGGCTGGCGCCATGGCGACCGGGAAAGTCTGGTTTCGGGTGCCGGAGACTTTGCGTTTTGAATTCCAGGGGCGGTTGGGCCCGTACGTCACGGCGAAGGACCTCATCCTCTACACGATTGGGAAGATCGGAGTGGATGGAGCGCTCTACCAAGCCATGGAGTTCACGGGGTCCGCCGTCGATGCGCTCTCAATGGAGGGGCGTATGACCATGGCCAACATGGCCATAGAAGCGGGCGCCAAGAACGGCATCTTCGCCCCTGACGAGATCACCCGGGATTATGTGGAGGGGCGCTTCAGGCGCGAACCGGAGTATTTCTATTCGGACCCCGGAGCGGAGTATGCGGGAACGTATTCCTGGCGCACGGAGGATATTCCGCTCCTGGTGGCGACGCCTCATCTTCCCTCCAACTCCCGGCCCGCCGAGGAGCTGGGGAACACGCGGATCGACCAGGTGGTGGTGGGGAGCTGTACCAACGGACGGATAGAGGATCTGCGCATGGCGGCCGAGATCCTGCGGGGCCGGAAGGTCCATGCGGACGTGCGCTGCCTTATCATCCCCGCCACGCAGTCTATCTGGAGACAGGCTCTGGACGAGGGACTCATGGAAGTATTCCTGGAGGCGGAGGCCGTGGTCAGCGCACCTACGTGCGGACCCTGCCTGGGTGGTCATATGGGTATCCTCGCAGATGGCGAGCGTGCGGTGAGCACCACCAATCGCAACTTTGTGGGACGTATGGGGCACGTGGGTTCAGAGGTCTATCTGGCCGGTCCCTACGTGGCCGCTGCAAGTGCCGTGGCCGGACACATCGCCACGCCACAGGAGATCGGGGGAGGGAGCAAAGGATGACAGGCCAGGATGGGAGCATGGGTAAGGAGCAGGAGATCATGCTCCGCGGGAAGACCTGGGTCTTCGGCCGGGACGTGGATACGGATCTCATCATAGCCGCCCGCTATCTGAATATGACCGCAGCTGAAGAGCTGGCTGACCATGTCATGGAAGATGCGGATCCTGAGTTCTCCGGCAAGGTCCAAGCAGGTGACATCATAGTGGCCGGGGAGAACTTCGGCTGTGGGTCCAGCCGGGAGCATGCTCCCCTGGCTCTCAAGGGGGCTGGAATCTCGGTGGTTATTGCCAAGAGTTTTGCCCGCATCTTCTATCGCAATTCCCTGAACACGGGTCTACCCATTCTTACGGCACCGGAGGCGGTGGACGGGATCACGGAGGGCGATGAGATAGAAGTAGATCTGAAGAACGGGAGGATCACGAATCTTACTTCCCAGGAGGAGTTTGAAGCGGAGGCGCTGCCGGAATTCATGCAGGAGTTGGTGGCTGCCGGAGGGCTCCTTGATTACTTGAAGCGGGACATGCAGAAATCAAGGTAGTTACGGGAAACATGAGACATGGAGGATTGATGAGCTACAAGTTGGCGTCCATCCCGGGAGACGGGACCGGACCGGAAGTGGTGAGGGAGGGTCTCAAAGTCCTGGAAGCAGCTGCTTCCAGGGCCGGATTCGGTTACACATTGGAGGAGTATGATTTCGGAGCGGAGCGCTACCTCCGAACCGGTGAGACTCTGCCGGACACAGCGGTGGAGGAGCTGCGTGAGTTTGACTCTATCTTTCTGGGAGCCATAGGGCATCCGGATGTGGCACCTGGCGTCCTGGAGCAGGGCATTCTACTAAGGGCCCGCTTTGACTTGGATCTATACATCAATCTGCGTCCGGTCAAACTTCTTCCGGGGGTGCAAACACCTATCTCGGGCAAGGGCCCGGAGGATATAGACTTTGTAGTGGTACGGGAGAACACGGAGGGTCTATATGCCTCCACCGGCGGGTTCCTGCGCAAAGGTACGCTTGACGAGATTGCAGTCCAGGAGAGCGTGAACACCCGCAAAGGAGTAGACCGCTGCCTGCGACATGCTTTTGACTACGCCCAGCGTCCGGACCGCAAAGGTGAATTGACGCTCTGTGGCAAGACCAACGTGCTGACTTACGCCTGGGATCTCTGGTGGAGGGCGTTCAATGAGATCGGAGACGCAGACTACCCTGAGGTCAAGCGCGAATATGCCCACGTTGACGCCATTTGCATGTGGTTCTTGAAGAACCCGGAGTGGTTTGATGTGATCGTCACGGACAACATGTTCGGGGATATCATCACGGATCTGGCCGCCATGATCCAGGGCGGTCTGGGGATAGCCGCGGGAGGGAACATCAATCCAGAAGGCACAGCGATGTTTGAGCCCATGGGTGGCTCGGCTCCCAAGTACGCTGGCCAGAACAAGATTAATCCTCTGGCGGCGATAGGAGCTGTTCAGATGATGCTGGACCACCTGGGGGAGAGAGAGGCCGCAGGTTGGGTGGAAGGCGCTCTTATCCGGACCATAGGAGACCTGGATTCTCTGGCCGCCGGTCGCATGGGAAAGACCACAGAGGCGGTGGGGGACCTGGTGGCCTGTTATGTTGGAGAGGTAGCATAGTGGGGGTGCCGGTTCGTCGGAGCAGGGAGGTTTGAATGCAGATCTATCTTGACGGAGAGTTCGTAGCTGAAGAGGAAGCCAAGCTCAGCGTGTTTGACCATGGGCTTCTCTATGGAGACGGAGTGTTTGAGGGCATCCGCGCCTATAACGGCAGGGTGTTCGAGTTGGAGGGGCACATTAAGCGCCTTTATGACTCCGCCAAGGCCATAGCCTTGGACATTCCCATGAGCCGGACTGACATGATAGAGGCTACTCTGGAGACCGTCCGGCGTAACGGGCTGGAGGATGGCTACATCCGTCTGGTTGTGACTCGGGGCGTGGGGGACCTGGGTCTTAACCCGGTGAAGTGTGAGAAACCCACAGTGTTCATCATAGCCGCCACCATCAGGTTGTATGCGGAGAAGATGTATCGTGACGGGCTGAAAATCATCACCTGCTCCACCCGCAGGAACACTCCTCAAGCCATAGACCCGGCCGTGAAGAGCCTGAACTACTTGAACAACATCCTCGCCAGCTTGGAGCTGCGGGGCACTGGTGCTCACGAGGGGCTGATGTTGAACACTGACGGCTATGTGGCTGAATGCACGGCGGACAACTTTTTCATTGTCAGGGATGGGTGCATTGTGACTCCTGCTCCCGGCGTAGGAGCTCTTCGGGGCATCACGCGGGCTGTGGTAATGAATCTGGTCAGAGAGGAAATGGGTCGGGAAGTGGAAGAGGGACTTTACACTCTATATGACGTATACACGGCGGATGAAGCGTTCCTTACCGGGACCGCTGCTGAGGTTGCGCCTGTGGTGGAGTTGGACGGCCGCAGTATAGGTAGCGGCAGACCAGGTGAAATGACGCTTGAACTCATGGAGCGATTCCGTGCTTATGCCCAGCGCTCAGGTACGCCAATCTATCCGGACTGATGCGGTGAGATGCACAGTAGATGATCCCATAGGTGGATGATGAGTAACGGCAGGCACATGGCGCTCTATGACACTACCCTCAGGGATGGTATGCAGATGGAGGGAATGAGTGTCTCTGTGGCAGAGAAGATCCGGATAGCCTTGCGCCTGGCCGATTTGGGCATTGACTATATAGAGGGTGGTTTTCCCGGCTCCAATCCCAAGGACGCGGAGTTCTTCAGGCAGATGGAGAAGGAGCCACTTGGGGAAACGCGCTTGGCGGCTTTCGGTACCACGAGGGCCGCTGGTGTCGCTGCGGAGAAGGACAAAGTATTGCGCACCCTGGCGGATACGAATCTCCCTGTGCTTTGCATCGTGGGGAAGACTTGGGATCTCCACGTGGAGAAAGTACTCAGAGTGGACCGGGAAGAGAATCTACGCATGATCTATGATTCGGTCGCCTTTCTCCGGGGTCGTGGGCATGAAGTCATCTACGATGCTGAGCACTTCTTTGAGGGATACACCAACCACCCGGAATACGCGGTGGCCTGCCTGCTGGCGGCTGTAGAAGGAGGTGCGGGCACTGTTGTGCTGTGCGATACCAACGGGGCGAATCTCCCCGTGCAGGTTAGAGAGGTGGTCCGTAACGTAGTGGGTGAGGTGGGGGACTTATGCGTTGTGGGTATACACAGTCATAATGATTCAGCCTGTGCGGTGGCGAACTCTCTGAGTGCAGTGGAAGTTGGCGCTCTGCACGTGCAGGGAACAATCAACGGTTATGGAGAGAGGTGCGGGAACGCAGATCTTTGCAGTATTATCCCCAACCTCCAGGTCAAGATGGGGTTCCAGTGCATCCCTGCGGAGAACCTGGCCGGGATCACCGATCTTTCCCACTTCGTGGCAGAGGTCTGCAATCTGCCACCTGATCCGCATCAACCGTATGTGGGGCGCAATGCCTTTGCGCACAAAGGCGGTCTGCATGTCTCCGCCATTTCTGAAGATCCGCGAACATTTGAGCATATTGAGCCGAGAGTGGTGGGAAACATTCCGCACATCCTGGTATCCGAGCTTTCGGGCAAGGGAACGGTACGCAGACGCTTGGAAGAATTGGGGTATGCGAGCAACCATCAGAGTGAATCTGCGGGAAGAATCCTGGAAGTGCTGAAGGCTCGAGAGCATCAGGGGTATCAGTATGAGGCGGCAGACGCTTCGTTTGAGCTGCTGCTTCGTGATGAACTGGGGCTTGAGAAGCACTTCTTCAAGCTGGAGAGCTTCCGGATAATTGTGGAGAAGCGTGAAGATGGGGCTGTGATGACGGAGGCCACCATAAAGGTGCATATCAACGGTGAGAGGGTCATCCAGACGGCGGAGGGCAACGGTCCAGTCAACGCCTTGGATGGCGCCCTGCGGAGGGCGATAGAGAGGAAGTTCCCCAGCCTGAGGGATATCCATCTGGTCAATTTCAAGGTGCGCATCCTGGAAGAGGAACAAGGCACCGGCGCCGTGACCAGGGTGCTCATAGACTCGTCTGACGGGCAAGACTCGTGGGGGAGCGTGGGGGTGAGCGAGAACCTTGTGGAGGCTTCGTGGCAGGCCCTGTCTGACTCGATCACCTATGGGCTGCTCAAGCACGAAGATGCAACAACAGATCTCGGGTGAGCAGACGCTGAAGGCGGAAGATGTCCTCTCAGGGCTGACATATCTTCTTGAGGCTTAAGGGTGGTTCGGATAGAATTCAGGGCAAGGCGCAGCCCGAGCGATATCTATGGTAGTTGAGGAGAGGAACGGCGTCGCATTGGCGGTAACTGAGCATCGTGAACAGAAGCGTGAAGCGGATGCGCGCTTCTGCCACCTTCATCTCCACACGGACTACTCCGCGCTGGACGGAGGTTGCACCGTAGATCAGGTGACGGCCAGAGCTGCGGAGTTGGGAATGCCCGCGGTGGCAATCACCGACCATGGCGTGCTCTCAGGGGTCCTGCATTTCTACAGGAGCGCAGTGGAGCGAGGGATCAAGCCCATCTTAGGCTTAGAAGCCTATGTGGTAGAGGATCGGCACCGCAAAGACTCCCAAAAGGAAGATAGGTGGCATCTCACCCTTCTGGCGGAGAACAACAAGGGATATCGTAACCTGCTGCGGCTGTCCAGCCGAGCTTTCCTGGAGGGATACTACTTCAAGCCCCGTGTGGACTATGAGCTTCTCAGTGAGCACTCGGACGGATTGATTTGTCTCTCTGGTTGCCCCTCTGGACGCCTGTCCCGTGCGCTCATGAAGGGAAGCGATCAAGAGGCGCGTGAAGATACGGAACGCCTGCTCTCCATCTTTGGGAAGGGGAACGTCTTTCTGGAGATACAGTGTGCAGGTATCAAGGAGCTGGAAGATCTGCCTCCTCGCCTGGCTGACCTCTCAGAGACTACCGGCCTACCCCTGGTGGCCACAAACGATGTGCACTATCTGGGAGAAGAGGACGCTGAGGCGCACGATGTTCTTCTCTGTATCCAGACCGGATCCAGGCGGGAGGAGGAGAACCGGCTGAAGTTCAGCAGCCAGGAGTTCTATCTCAAGAGCGAGAAGGAGATGCGGGAAGCATTCCGCGACTATCCGGAAGCCGTGGATAACACACTGCTGGTGGCAGAGAGATGTGAGGTGGAGCTCTCCTTTGACCAGATACTGCTGCCCAGCTTTGAGACACCCGCAGGGGAGAGCGAGCCAGGATTCCTACGCGGTCTGTGCCGCGAGGGAATGCTCCGCAGGTATGGGGACTCTCCGCCCGAGGGCGCGGAAGAGCGCCTGGAGATGGAACTTGCTGTGATTGAGGAGATGGGTTTCTCCGCATATTTCCTTATTGTCTGGGATTTCGTGGAGTACGCGAAGAAAGAGGGCATACCCGTCGGCCCAGGGCGGGGCTCCGCCGCAGGATCTCTCGTTGCATACCTATTGGGTATCACTGACCTGGACCCCATACAGTTTGACCTGCTCTTTGAGCGTTTCCTAAACCCCTCGCGTATCAGCATGCCGGACATAGACATAGATTTCTCAGTGGCCGGTCGGGACCGGGTCATAGAGTATGTGGCTGAGAAATACGGCAGGGATCGTGTCGCGCAGATAGCTACATTCGGGACTATCAAAGCTCGGCAAGCCATCCGTGACGCTGCGCGGGTCATGGATGTCCCCTACAGTGAGGGGGACAGGATCGCCAAGATGATCCCGGAAGGTCCATCTGTGACCTTGGCGGATTGTATGAAGAAGGGCCGGGAACTCGCAGATGCTTACCAAGAAGAGGAGATGGTGCGCCGGGTAGTGGACATGGCCCGGCCCTTGGAGGGGTTGATACGGCAAGACTCCATCCATGCAGCCGGTGTGGTCATCTCCGATAGGCCCCTGACGGAACTGCTACCTCTTCAGCAGAAGGGGGATTCTGAGGTGGTCACCCAGGTGCCCATGGGGGATGTGGAGAGCCTGGGACTTCTCAAGATGGATTTCTTGGGCCTGCGCAATCTGGATGTGATCGCGGGGGCGGTGCGTATCATCCGGGAATCCGGGAGCAGGGACTTTGACATTGACTCTATTCCCATGGATGACAGCAAGACTTTTGAGATGTTGGCCCAAGGGGATTCTGAGGGTGTCTTCCAGCTTGAATCCAGTGGCATGCGGGATGCCATGCGTGAGGTGAACCCCTCCACGTTTGATGATCTGATTGCCCTGGTGGCCCTCTATCGTCCTGGTCCGATGGAGTACATCCCGCAGTTTGTCAGGAACAAGCGCGACCCCGAAAGAGTGAAGTACGTGGATTCTCGGCTGGAGCCTGTGCTTCGCCCTACATACGGCGTGGCTGTCTATCAAGAACAGCTCATGGAGATCGCCAAGCGTATCGCCGGCTTTACCCCTTCTGAAGCGGATGATCTCCGCAAGGGTATTGGCAAGAAGATCCGAGCCGTCTTGGAGAGGTTGGAGCCCAAGTTCCGAGAGGGAGCTCAAGAGAACGGCACAGCTCCCAAGGCCATTGATTACCTTTGGAACCTCATGGAAAAAGCGGGGGACTACTCGTTCAACAAGTCTCATGCCGCGTGCTACGCGCTGATTGCCTATCGCACCGCCTATCTGAAGGCTAATTATCCCGTGGAGTACATGGCGGCCTTGATATCCAGCGTCATGAATACCAAGGACAAGGTGCCCTTCTACGTGGCGGTTGCGGACGAGATGGGCATAGAGGTGCTGCCGCCCGATGTCAACGAGTCCGCGCTGGATTTCCGGGCGGTGGACGGCCGCATTCGCTTTGGTCTCAATGCTGTGAAGAATGTGGGAGTCGGCGCCATCACCTACATATTGGAGGAGAGGGAGGCAGGCGGTCCCTTCGAGGATATCTTCGAGTTTTGCGAACGCGTAGATACGGCGGTCTTGAACAAGAGAGCGCTGGAGAGTCTGATAAAGTGTGGCGCTCTGGACTCCACGGGTAGTTCGCGCAAGGGCATGTTGCACGTACTGGCACAGGCTGTGGGGCATGGCCAGAAGGTGCAGTCGGATGCGGCTTTGGGTCAGGGTTCTATTTTTGACTTGATGGATGCCGGCACCGAACAGGACCAAGGCGGGGTGGCAGGGGGCGGCAACGGATACTCCAATGGGTCTCGGTCCGCGGAGATCCCTGCTGGGGATTTCTCTCAAGAAGAGAAACTGGCTTTGGAGAAGGAGGCACTTGGCCTGTACGTGTCTGCCCACCCCCTGCATGATTTGCGCCATCAAATAAGGAAGGAAGCTGAGAACCTGATTTCTGAGCTTCCAGGCCTGAGTGACGGAGCCAGTACCACGGTCGTAGGAATGGTGTCCAGAGTGAAGCAGATCACAACCAAGGCTGGTGAGCCTATGGCCTTTGTGACACTGGATGGGTTGGAGGGGTCGGTGGAGGTTCTTTGCTTCCCCAAATTCTTTGGAAAACACCGGGAGTTGATGAAGGAAGACATGGTCGTCAAGGTCAGAGGTAAAGTGGACAGGAAGGATGAGACAGACACCAAGATAGTGCCCTTCCGGGTGGAGTCCTTCGCGGCGCGCAGGGAAGATGATCCCATTTGCATCGTGTTGGAGGATAAGAACCTGCCCAAGAACACGCTGGGGGCCCTGAAGAGCTTGCTTGCACACTTCCCTGGATCTTGTCCAATAGAGGTGTACATCAAGGGCGATGAGGGGAATTTCCGCCTGCGTTTTGGCGATCAATACCGGGTTGATCCGCAGACCAGTTTGTTCGCTGAGCTCAAGGTGCTGCTGGGCGATGGCAAGGTCTCTCGCGGACAACCGGTTGCGGTAGGGTGATCTGATGGTTCGCCTGCGTACACCTGCAGGGACCAGAGATGTTCTGCCCACGGAGGCGGCGGAGCTGCGTGTGATAGAAGATGCGGTCCGTCTGGTCTTTCGCGGGTTCGGCTATGGAGAGGTAGTTACTCCCACCTTGGAATATGAGGAGGTTCTGGCCCTGTCGGAGGAGGCAGCGCTTCTCACCGGCTTTCGGATGCTTGATGAGCATGGAGAGCTGCTCCTGCTCCGGCCGGACCTCACGACTCCCATTGCCAGGATGGTCGCGGGGCGTCTGCGCAATGGCACTCCGCCGCATCGAATCTATAGCGTATCCAATGTCTTCCGCCGCATATCTCCCCAGCGAGGGCGGGAGATTGAGTTTCGGCAGGCCGGTGTGGAGCTACTGGGAGCGGAGGGGCCGGAGGCGGATGGAGAAGTCATCGCTGTGGCCTGCCGGGCCCTGGACTCAGTGGGCCTGGAGGGATATCGGGTTGGGGTGGGACATGTGGAGCTGTTCCAGGCTCTGCTGCAGGCCGTGAACATTGGTGTGGAGGAGCGGCGGGATCTACTTGCCTGCTTGGTGGAGAAGGATTTCGTGGGGTATCGCCTGGTTTTGGACGGATTGAACCTGGGGAAGGATGACCGTCTTGCCCTGCTCGATCTACCAGAGATGCGGGGAGGTCCGGAGATCTTGGGGAAGGCCCGTACCCTGGTACGGAGCCGGGGCATGGAGGAAGCGGTGGCTCATCTGGAGAGGCTGGCTGCCGTATTGGAGACCTACGGGTACGGTGACAGACTGCTGTTTGACCTGGGCATATTCCGCAACCTGGAGTACTACACCGGGATCGTATTCGAGTTCTATGCGGCTGAGTTGGGCGCCACCCTGGGCGGCGGAGGTAGGTACGACAATCTGCTGGCCCGGTTTGGCACACCAATGGCGGCGGTCGGGTTTGGGGTGGGTTTGGATCGTATCCACGCCTCAGTTTTGGAACAGGGCGGGGATGTCGACAGCGGACTGGTGCTGGTGCTCATGCCAGGGGCTCATTCTCGCTGGGTGAAGGTGGCGGATCTCCTTCGGACCGGGGGAGTCGGCGTCTTCGCTCTGCCGGAGGAAACAGATGAGGAGAAGATGTTCACCCTGGCACGCCAGAAAGAGATCCGCCTTTTGGTGGAACCGGATCCAATGGCGCAGGGTGAGGGATGGATGGTGCGTGATCTGGAGCGGGCTCTGGAATCACGGTGCTTCACAGACCAGCTGGTTGAAGAGATTCGCCGCATATCTGCCGCTGGGGATGTGGGGATGGCGTGAAAGGTCTGTGCATAGCCCTGTGTCGCGGCGCTGTGTTTGAAGAGGTGGCGTCTCTTCTGGAGAGGGCCGGTTTTGATCTGAGTGAAGTGCGTTCCAACACCCGCAAGTTGGTGTTTGACGCTCCGGAGGGGACGCGTATCATCACCACACGGCCTACGGATGTGCCCACATACGTGGAGAACGGTGCGGCGGACGTGGGATTTGTGGGGAAGGATGTCCTCATGGAAGCACGCAAGAACATCTTTGAGGTACTGGACCTGGGGGTCGGCTATTGCCGCATGGTTTTTGCTACTCCCTCCGGCGTGGATCCCTCTCTTGAGACGCTGCGTCACCTCGGTACGTTCCGGGTGGCCACAAAGTTTCCCAACATTGCCAGAAGTTACTTTCTTGAAAGGGGTATGAACCCGGAGATCATCAAGTTGCACGGCTCAATTGAGCTGGCCCCTCTGGTTGGCTTGGCGGAAGGGGTGGTGGACTTGACTTCCACCGGTACGACTCTGCGGGAGAATCAGCTGGAGGAACGGTTCCAGTTGCATGAGATAACCACTCGCATGATCGTCAACCGTGTATCGCACAAGATGCTTGCGCCCCAGGTCAGTGGACTGGTCTCCTGCCTACGTGCTCTAGTGGAAGATAGCGAGTGATCGGCACACCCTTAACATGGGATGTGATTGGGGCTGAGGTGGCCGGCCTCAGGATTCCTCCTGAAGCCGTGCGCGGGCTGAGGCAGTCGGTGGCGCAACTGGTGGAGGCTGTGGAGATGAATGGGGACCGGGCATTGGTGGAAGCCACGGTTCGCTTCGATTGGCCGGAGGCCAGTACGGAGACTCTGCGCGTTCCTGTTGAGGCCATCGAAAACGCGGGGTCCGAGGTTGCTCCTGAACTTCTGGAGGCCCTCCGGGTGGCCAGAGACAACTGCCGCTTGTTCCACGAGCAGGAAATTTCCGTTGACTGGGAAGCAGAAGCAGAGCAAGGTCAGAGAGTGGGGATAAGGCACTTACCTGTTGGGCGCGTTGGCCTGTACGTTCCAGGCGGAATCGGGTCTTACGCCTCCTCGGTTGTCATGAATGTCGTCCCCGCGCAGGTGGCGGGGGTTGAGCAGATATTCATCTGCACGCCTCCCGATCAGGAGGGTGGTGTGAGCAAGTCTGTCCTCGCCGCCGCTGACATGTTGGGTGTTCATGAGGTGTATCGGGTCGGCGGCGCACAGGCTGTGGCGGCCATGGCCTTCGGAACTGAGAGTATCAGGCGGGCGGACGTGATCAGCGGGCCGGGTAACGCCTACGTGACAGAAGCCAAGCGTCAAGTCTTCGGGACTGTGGGCATAGACGGTTTGGCCGGCCCGAGTGAAGTGTTGATTGTAGCTGATGATTCCGCCCGCCCCGACTGGGTGGCGGCTGACCTGCTGGCTCAAGCTGAACACGGCAGCGGAGCGGTGGGGATCTTGATCTCAGAACCAGAAGGCTTCGGGGTTGCTGTGTCTCGTGCGATTGGGCAGTTGCAGGGGCGGGTAACTGGGACGGCTCCCGCAGATGATTTGGAAGTCCCGCCGGTTCCGGCCGGCATTCATCTCTATCGTTCTGAGGTGGCGGACTTTCGCGGACTGGCCACGAACTTCGTGAATGAGTACGCACCTGAGCACTTGGAATTGCATGTCCGGGAGCCCCGGTCTTTTCTGCGGGGAATCAAGTGCGCCGGTGCGGTCTTCATCGGAAGAGGTACGCCCACCGCGTTCGGTGATTATGTGGCGGGTTCCAATCATGTCTTACCTACCGGAGGAGCCGCACGCTTCTCGTCAGGGCTCTCGGTTTACACCTTCATGCGTTGCACTTCTCTGGTGGAGGTGGGGCCGGAGTCCGCAGCTCGTCTCTCTCCATATCTGACGCGTATCGCTGAGAGCGAAGGGTTTGTGTTCCATGGACTCTCCGCGGAGATGAGGGTCGGGCGGGAAAGTGGAGAGTCGTTGTGCGATGGTAAGTGACTGCCTGGCACTGTGGTATTCTGCTTCGCATCCGTTTGGGGTGACTGGTATTCCCACGATAAGGAAGGCGATATGGTTCCAGCAGATCGTTCCCAGAGCAGCTTGGGCGGGTCCCGGAAAGCCCAGGTAGAGAGACGCACATCTGAGACCGAGGTAGATGTCAGCATTGATCTGGACGGTCGGGGCCAGGCTCGGGTTGAGACGGGGATAGGTTTCTTTGACCATGTGCTGGAGCTGTTCGCGAAGCACGGGCAGTTTGACATCACAGTGACGGCCCGTGGTGATCTTGCCACAGGCCCGCACCATACGGTTGAGGATGTGGGCATCTGTCTGGGCCGCGCGCTATCTGAGGCCGTGGGCAGCGGAGCGGGGATCAGGCGCTATGGGAGTTTCTTGCTTCCCATGGACGAAGCTCTGACCCTCCTCAGTCTCGATCTCAGCGGCAGACCCTTCCTTGCGTATGATGTGGGGATCTCCGTAACCGAGATTGGGGGTTTTGACGCTGATCTGACCGAGGAGTTCTTCCAGGCCATTGTGAACAACGCCCGCATGACGCTGCACATCAAACTTCTTGCCGGATCGAACTCGCATCACATCGTGGAATCGGTGTTCAAGGGGTTTGGCCGAGCGTTGGATGAGGCCACTGGTTTGGATGGCCGTACATCTGACATTCCCTCCACCAAAGGAGTCCTCTAGACCCTTGCTATATGTGATTGACTACGGCTCCGGCAATCTCCGATCGGTCCAGAAGGCCTTTGATTACCTGGACGTTTGTGCGGAAGTGGGTTCAGACTCGCGGCGCATTCTGGATGCGGATGGACTTGTGCTGCCGGGTGTGGGGGCATTCGGGGCGGCTATGCGAGAACTGGAGCAATCTGGTCTGATGGAGACAATTAGGGAGAGGGTGACGGCGGGGGTGCCCTTCCTGGGTATATGCTTGGGCATGCAGTTGCTTCTGGAGGGCAGCGAGGAGGATCCAGATGTGCTTGGTTTGGGAATAATACCCGGTACTGTCAGGAGCCTGCCCTCGGGAGTGAAGGTGCCGCACATGGGCTGGAACCAGGCGGAGATCATGAAAGACAGCTCGGTCCTGGAGGGCATTCCGGATGCGTCTGCCTTCTACTTTGTACACAGTTACGTGGCCGTGCCCACCCGGCCGTCTGACGTGATGACTACCACTGACTATGGAGTTACCTTCGCTTCGGGGTTGGAGAGCGGCAATGTCACGGCGTTTCAATTCCATCCGGAGAAATCGAGCGCACTGGGTCTCCGTATCTACTCCAACTTTGCCCGTATTGCCCACGGTGAGGATGGCAAAGGTTGAGGCTGTTTACAGCAATAGACATTCAAGCGGGGCGTTGCGTTCGACTGCGCCGTGGAGACTTCGCTGACGAGACCGTCTTCAGCGAAGATCCTGTGGAGATGGCCGTGCGTTGGGTGGAGCAGGGCGCGAACTATCTGCATGTTGTGGATCTGGATGGCGCGAGGTTGGGCGAACCCCGCAATTTCGAACTAGTACGACGCATGGCTGAGGAGACGTCCGCGGTGGTGCAGTACGGAGGAGGCGTGCGCTCGGTAGAAGCGTTAGAAATGGTGACCTCCAGCGCCGTGCGGAGGTTGGTGATTGGCACATCAGCCTTGGTGGATGAGCCTTTCCTGGAAATGGCCTTGGACCTTCTTGGCACCGGGCTGGTAGTGGCCGTTGACGCCGAGGAGGGCTATGTCAAGACGCACGGCTGGCGTGAGAGATCTGGCATGACTGCGCGCACTTTCGTCAGGCACCTGGAGGAACTGGGTTTGAAGGAGGTCATCTACACGGATATCTCGAGAGACGGGATGATGGATGGTATAAGTCTGCGTTCTATCCGGGAGCTGGCCGAGGAGACGGACATAGGGATAATTGTGTCGGGCGGGGTGACTACGCTGGCGGATCTCCGCACGCTTGGGGAGTTGGATTCGGTTGGAGTGACTGGTGTGATAGTGGGGAGGTCGCTGTACGAGGGCCGTTTCACCGTGAATGAGGCCCTGGAGGCGTTGACGTGCTCCTGAAAAGAGTCATCCCTTGCCTGGACGTGGACAAGGGCCGCGTAGTAAAGGGTACGAATTTTGTGGACATTCGGGATGCCGGAGATCCCATTGAGCTTGCTGCTCTCTATGATCGTGAAGGTGCAGATGAAGTTGTATTCCTGGATATTACGGCCTCTCACGAGAAGCGAGAGACCATCGTGGGGTTGGCTCATCGTTGCGCGGAGAAGGTATTCATTCCCTTCACTATCGGGGGAGGAATAAGAGACGAGGAGGGCGTGCGCGCAGTGTTGAACGCCGGGGCGGACAAGGTCTCCTTGAACTCGGCGGCCCTGGAAGATCCGACCATCCTGACGTCCTGCGCGCGCCGTTTCGGTTCGCAATGCATGGTTGTGGCCATTGATGCCAAGCAGGTATCTTCTGATCCTCTGTGCTGGGAGGCGTATGTCAACGGAGGGCGGAAGTCTACGGGACGGGACGTTGTGGAGTGGGCGCAGGAGGCCGTCAGTCTCGGGGCCGGTGAGATACTTTTGACTTCTATGGACAGGGACGGTACCAAAGAGGGTTTTGACCTGGAACTAACGCGGAAGGTGAGCAGGGCGGTCAATGTGCCTGTCATCGCCAGCGGTGGAGTGGGGAACCTGGAGCACCTTGTGGAAGGTGCGGTCCAGGGCGAGGCGGACGCGGTTCTGGCTGCCTCAATATTCCACTACGGGCAGTATTCTATCCGGGAAGCTAAGGAGTACATGAACCTCCACGGGGTTCCCGTCCGCCTCTAGTTTCAGCTATCTGAATCCGCTTCCGGTTCCGGTGCCGGTCCTCCTGTTACGTGGGCGCCAGCCAGATTCTGCAGTTCCCTTGCGCTCATGCCGAGGCGATTCCCCAAGACCTCGCGCGTGTGTTCGCCCAGGGCGGGTGCGTAATCTGAAGGCCTGTCTAGAGCGGGGTCCATGTGAATTGGTTGGCCGGCAGTTTGGAAACTGACGTTTCCTGGAGCGCGGACCTCATGGATCATGCCTCGTGTGCGGATGTGCCTGTCCGCCACGATATCTGAGACCTTGTTCACCGGTCCGGCGGGGACCGATGCCTTGTCCAGCTCTTCAAGCCATTCGGCGGTGGTGCGCTGGGAGAAGATCGGCTCCAAAGCCGTATTCAGCCTTCCGTGGTTATCCGTGCGGGTCTTGTTGTTCTGGTAGCTGGGGTCGGCCAACAGCTCCTCAGCATTCAACGCATGGCACAGACGCTCCCAGATCCTCTGGTTGGCAGCTCTCACTGCGACATGTCCGTCTTGGGTTGCAAAGACTTGAAAAGGCGCAATGGATGGATGGCGCGTTCCCAGCGGTGAGGGCGTTTCACCGGTGACGTCATACCGGGTGATTGCGTTCTCCAGGAGGGCGACCATGGAGTCCAGCATTCCCACGTCCACTCTGCGCCCCATTCCGGTGCGCTCTCGTTCCTGGAGCGCTGCCAACACCCCGATCACGGTGAATGTGGCTGCGGACAGGTCGGCCAACGAGGCTCCGGCTCTTACTGGTTCAAGAGTATTCTCCGGGCCGGTAATGCTCATCAAGCCGCTCATGGCCTGGACGATCACATCGTAGGCGGGTCTTTCCGCATAGGGTCCGGTCTGTCCGAAACCAGAGCAAGAAGCATAGATGAGAGCGGGGTTCAGAGCGTGTACTTGATCCCAACCCAGCCCGAGTCTCTCCATTACTCTCGGCCTGAAGTTCTCCACCAATATATCCGCCCCTTCCGCCATCTCCAAGGCAATCTCTACCCCACGATCCGTCTTGAGGTCAAGGGCGATGCTCTTCTTGCCCCGGTTCACTCCGGCAAAGTAGCCACTGCTCCCTCCTCGGAACGGGCCGAAGCCGCGTGCCTCATCGCCGGAATCGAGCGGCTCTACCTTGAATGCTTCCGCCCCCAAGTCCGCCAGCATCATGGTGGCAAAAGGTCCTGCCAGAACGCGTGTGAAATCCAGCACAGTAAGGTGCTCTAACGGTCCGTGACCGTCTCTGTCTCCCGGACTCGGCTCCTCCATGTTCATATTCGCCCTCCTGTCTGCTCCCCCGAAACCACGATTGTACCCATGTAGCGAGAAGGTTCTTGATTCAACTGCAAACATGATACCTGCTCCTGGGTGTGGACACCTATGGAGGAAGGCGTGGATGATTGACTCTCCGCTCTCGGTTCTCTTTACTGCGGTCCTGAGTCGGTCAAGGAGCGCTCTCAGCCTGGTCTGATAGCATATTGGCGGTATGTGGAAGTCCCAGGAAATAACACTGAGCTGCAGTGAAGAGAAGGTAGATGCATCCTCGTCCTTCCGCACCGGCCTCCGCAAAGTAGGGATGCGGCTGCTTGGACCGGGGCCGTTGCTGGCTGTCCTTGCCATCTTCCTCGTTTCCGGGATTGTGGCATTCACTTCGTATTCCGGTTCGGCTCTTGCTTCCACTCTTTCTGAGAAGAGGGAGGAGTTGGAGGCGGCCAGTGCCAGACTTGCGGGGATCCAGGCGGAACTGGATGAGTTGACTCGCCGTTACACTGATGCCGAGTCGCGCCTCTATGAGATTGAGGACGCGGTAGCCGACACGCAGAAGAAGAAAGATCGTGCCGCGGCGGACCTGGACAGTGTTCAGGGTCAGTTCAACGAGAGGTTGGTGCGGATCTACAAACAGAAGCACACGGCAGCGCCGCCGCCTTTCCTGGAGATCTTATTGGAGGGTGAAGACCTGACGGTGGTTCTCTCTCGCTTGAGTATGCTGAACAGAGTAGCCAGACAAGACGAGGATATCCTTGCACAGGTGAGCGGCTACCTGGAGGAGATGCAGAGTTTGGAGAAAGAGCTTCAGGCCATGAAGGCGGAGCAGAAGAAGAAGGTTCAAGAGTTGGGCGCTGCAGGCGTGGATATGGAGCAGCGGATGCGACACTTCGCTGCTGAATACAACCGCCTCAAGAGTAGAGTGGCGGAGTTAGAGGAGGCTGCCCGGAGAGCCAGACGGGAGGCCAAGGCCCGCGCCCGCGCTCAAGCGGCCCGTTCATCCGGGTCGTCGGCAGCTCTGGTGGGGTTTGTGTTTCCTGTGAGGGGCCCACATAGCTATGTCAACGACTGGGGCAATCCTCGGTCAAGCGGACGGAGGCACCGAGGTACGGATATCTTTGCTCCCAGAGGGACTCTGGTTGTGGCTACCGTGGATGGAATAGTCGCCACGGTCAAGCACAACCGGGGCCTGGGGGGGACCACGGTATGGCTGAACGGCTACAATGGGGTCGGATACTACTTTGCTCATCTGGATTCCATTGCTGGCGGCATCAGGGGTGGCGTGAGGGTATCCGCGGGGAGGGTGATTGGCTACGTGGGGAATACCGGAAACGCCAGGGGTGGGGCGACTCACCTTCACCTGCAGATTCATCCCGGCAACGGATCCGCCATCAATCCCTATCCTATCCTGAGGGCCACTGACTGACATTAATCCAGGGACGGAGTTCTCATGGAAGGCGATGCCAGAAGCGGATCAAGAACCCGGCGGGTGGCCTCTGACGGTCTTCTAGGGGGTATCCAAGACGTCGTCTGCTGAATAGTCTTCCAGCCAGAGGAGGAAGAGGTCGTCGGCTAGACCCCTGATGTAGTCGTGCCCCTTGGGTCCCTGTTCCAACCCATCCAACCATCTGGAAGGTATGGCGTTGATGCCTAAATAAGCTCCGGAGAGCGCGCCCGTCATGGCACCGATGGTGTCTGTGTCTCCTCCAACTGATATCGCGCAGACCATAGCGTCCTCGAAGGATGCCGGGTGAGCAAGGAAAGAGTAGAGGGCGGTTGGGACTGAGTGGAAGGAGCGCGGGTCATTCCCCAGGACGGCTGCGACTTTCTCCGCATGTTGCTTCCTCTGATTGGCATCCGCGGAAGCAGGGAGGCCAGGCGTGGCTTCCAACAGATGGGTCACGTTGTCCAAGCATTCGAAGAAGAGGCTCTCATCATCCTCAAGGAAAGCGGCTACGTCCTCGAGGAAGGTGGAGGTGTTGAGATCCCCGCCCTCCTTGCGTCTGTTCACGGCCTGAGCAATACTCAGTGCCTGTACCGCAGCCCCCGCCTGTCCTAATGCGTGGCTGTGCGTGATCTGACTGCTCACGCGGGCCTTTGCCGCTGCAGTGGAGAGATTGCGGTGGTAAAGTAGTCCCACTGGAGCGACTCGCATGGCGGATCCATTGCCGAAGGATCCGTTCCCAAATACAGTGGATCCCGCCTTGTCCCAGGGCACGCCGCTTGCCAACCGCTCCAATGCTTGCGTTGTTCCGCTGCCGTATCCGCGTTGCGGATCATGGTTCGCCAGGAAGCGTTCGGCGATGGCGGCGCCGTCAAAGCCCCTGCGGAGAATCAAGGCTTCGGCTATCCCAACCATCATCTGTGTGTCATCCGTGAAGGTCCCGGTGCTTTGTGCGGCGTGGTGGAATTCCTTCACTGTCCCGTGCTTGCTCTGAATGTGACGTGGCTGTAACCCTTCCAAAGGCATGCCCAGGGCGTCTCCCACGAAAGTGCCCAGCATCGATCCCACAAAGCGCGACCGGATCTGTTCAAAGGGATCCGCGCTCGTTGAGGAACAGAGTCGCATTGTGGATTGGGAATCACTCATATCAGGTAAGTTTAGTGCAGGACGCTTGAGGCTGCCAGGGGTATGCATTGTTCTTGTGGCGAGAAACTCCCATAGGTAGGGAAGGGGTATTATGAGTTGGTTTGACAGATTGCTCGGTAGGCGGGTGGTTTCGGGTGTGACTCTGTACCATGATCCCATGTGAGCGGACTGCCAGGAGGCGAGGAGTTTTTTCGCCCGGCACGGGATAGACGCTGAGGAGCTAGACATCCGGAATGAAGAAGTCGTTAGGGACCAGATGGAGGATCAACTGGGAAGGGTGGCTGTTCCCGCAATCCTGATCGGGGGTCAGGTCTATTGGGGTTTTGAGGAGAACAGGAGTTCCATTGCAGCCATGCTTGGGGTGAGGGAGGAAGATGAGCAGGATTAGGCACCGCGGAATCAAGAGAATAACTGGGCAAGAGGGCGGTTCACTAGTGGATCGGCATGAAGTGGAGAAGCTTCTTCTGATTACCGGGGCGCTGGAGGTTGGCATAGTGGACGCTTTGGATGAGAAGCACGGGCTCTCTGCAGCAGCCGTTGCCGAGGAGTTGGGCGGAGACGAGAGGGCCTGTCGTGTTGTCTTGGATGCTCTGGCCTCTTTGGATCTGGTGGATGTATGGAGTGCAAGCAGTGGAGAGCCTACCTATACCCTCAGTACGTACGGGGACGAGCATCTGGTGGCTTCCGGAAGTTCCTTGGAACGCTCCAGCCTTCTTCACCAGAGGAGCAAGGTGAAGGGATGGCTGGACATCCCGGATATCGTGCGCGACGGGGCGCCAGGGCGAAAAGGAGGTGGCTCACGGGATCTGCGCAGTTTTGTGCTCACTATGGCTGAGGGCGCTTCCGAGGTGATGGAGGAGGTGGTGGACCGGGTGACGGACTACGCTCGGCCTGTTCCGGTCCAGACCATGTTGGATGTTGGTGGTGCCGTTGGGCACATGGCGCTTCGTTTTGCGGATCAGGGGATGGATGCGACACTGGTGGACCGTGCAGATGTAATACCTGTTGCGCGTGAGCATCTGGGAGAGAAGGCGGAGATGATTGCATGCGTGGCCGCCGACTTCACGGAGGAGCTGCCCGTGGGTCCTTTTGGCGTGGCCTATCTGGGCAACGTGTGTCATATCTACGGGCCAGATACAAACCGCAAACTTCTCCAGAGGGTGCATTCCGTATTGGCGCCGGGCGGGACGGTGGCTGTGCGTGATTTTGTTTGGGAACGGAGTGAACGAGCACCGATGTTTGCGGTGAACATGCTGCAGGCTACTGAAGAAGGTGGAGTGTGGAGGGAGGAACAGTACAGAGGCTGGCTGGAGGAAGCAGGTTTTGGACGGGTGGAGGTGCAGGATCTTGAGTATTCTGAGAATCAACTTGTCCTGGGGAAGCGCCAGGGGGCAAGGTAGCTCGCTTGAGTTGCCCGGCTGGTGTGTGTTTGGCTGCGGCCTGCCTCGGATATAGGAAAGACCGTGTCTAAACTCGGCTTTTATGGAAGTGAGTAGGAAAGGAGCCTAAACCCGATGTCCAATTCGATGAAGAACCTGAAGGAAGCCTTTGCCGGAGAATCACAGGCGAATCGTTCCTATCTGGCTTTCGCGGCCAAGGCGGAGGAGGAGGGATACCCTCTGGTCGCCAAGAGATTCCGTGTGGCCGCGGCGTCTGAGACGGTGCATGCTATCAACCACCTGAAGGTGATGGGTGGGGTGAAGTCTACCGCTGAGAACTTGGACTCTTCTATCAGCGGGGAGAACTACGAGCATACGAGCATGTACCCAAGTTTCATGGAGGAAGCAGAGAAGGAAGATGAGCAGGAAGCCAAGATCAGCTTTGATGCGGCCAACCAGGCAGAGAAATTCCACGAAGCCATGTTTAAGGAAGCTCTGGACAATAAGGACGACGTTCCGGACAAGGCCTACTTTGTTTGTCAGGTCTGTGGGATGTCCTATGAGAACGAACCTCCGGAGAAGTGCGTGGTATGCAGGGCGCCCAGGAGCAAGATCACGGAAGTCAAGTAGGGACATACGCAGTCAAGAAGAACGTGAATATGCAACAGAGTGAGAGGGTGGTGTGATGCAAAGCTATTTACTCAAAGACGACATCTGGTGGGTAGGTTCCATTGACTGGAACCTGCGTGACTTCCACGGCTATGAGACATCGCGTGGCACCACGTATAACTCCTACCTGATCCTGGATGACAAGCCCGCTCTGGTTGACGGCAGCCGGCACGGGTTTGGGTCGGAGGTATTGTCCCGTATCGCCGGGCGTATCGACCCCAAGAAAATAGAATACTTTGTCGTCAACCATGTGGAGATGGATCACTCTGGCGAGGTACCTCGTCTGGTTGAGGAGCTCTCGCCGGTGAAGGTGTTGACCTCTAAGCGCGGCGAAGATGCGTTGATGCAGCATTATGGAGAGGCCACGGTAAAGTCCTGGGATCTCCAAGTCGTGGGCAACGGGGATGAGGTCTCATTGGGCGCGCGCACCCTGTCCTTTATTGAGACCCCCATGCTTCACTGGCCGGACAGCATGTTCACTTATGTCAAGGGCGCCAACGTCCTACTACCCAACGATGCCTTTGGCCAGCACTTGGCGGGTTCGGAGCGCTATGCAGACGAGGCGGACATGCATGTGGTCATGGAGGAATGTGTGAAGTATTTCTCCAATATCCTCATGCCCTTCGCCAACAAGATCTTGAAGACCATTGAGATGCTCCAGGCCTCAGGGTTGGAGGTGGACGCAATTGGTCCCAGTCATGGGATCATGTGGCGACGCAAAGAAGACGTGGCCCGCATCATCGCCGCCTACACGCGTTGGAGTAATTTTGAAGCTCCGCACCGCGTCGCCTTGATCTACGAGACCATGTGGCACTCTACTGAGCAGATGACAAGAGCTATTGAGGACGGAATCGCGGAGGAAGGTGTGGAGTGCAGTGTCCTACGTCTCAGCAGGACGCCCATGGCGGAAGCGGCGCGGGCGGTACAGGAGTCTAGAGGCTTCCTTATCGGGTCTCCTACCATGAATAATGGGATGCTGCCTGCGATGGGTGCGTTCATGACCTATTTAAAGGGTCTGCGGCCTCAAAAACGCGTCACCGGAGCATATGGATCCTATGGCTGGGGTGGAGGTGCGGCGAAGAGCATTTCGGCCGAGCTGGAGGCCCTGAAACTACAGGTTCTGGATCCTTTGGAGATCAAGTTCGTCCCCACGTCCGATGATCTCGCGGAGTGCCACCTGTATGGCCGTGAGGTTGCGCGTGCTGTGAAGGAATGGGAGTGACCTCCCGGGTCCTAGCCTGGGTTGCTGTCACTTCCTGTCACCCATCACTGCGCACCGCGGAGGCTTGGAGAGCGTGCTGTAATCCTGCTCAGAAGTCCTGTTCTCCCCGCATCTGCCCCGGTCGCTTGATGGCTGCGTAGTTTTTGGGTGGTTGGATTTCTCTGTATTGGTCCAGTTGTCCGAGACCCTCTAGACGTTCATAGATGAGGGTCCAGACGCACGGCTTCTCATCATCTACCTCGCAATTGCCGTGGTTTGTGCCTCCGCATGGCCCGTTCAGAAGTCCTTTGGGGCAGCGGGTGACGGGACAGATTCCGCCCGACCACTCGAGAACACACTCTCCGCATGTGGAGCATTTCTCTTGGAAGTGCATGTGGCGCTGCGAGTTCCCCAGGAAGAGGCTATCGTTGGTGGGGTAGACGGGGAGGTCTGTTGCCTCCACTGCCGCCTGCACGCCGGCGCCACAGCTCATCACAAACACCACATCTGCGCGGGCAACCTGTTCCTTATGCTTGCGGAAATGTCGCTTAGTGTCCAGCTCGTGGCAGGGCGCGTACACTACCGTGGACCCCGTAATCTTGTGGCCCTCCTCCGTGAGCATGCGGCCTAGCTCTTCCACTTCCCATTCTCCGCCGGTTTGACACTGTGTGGAGCACTGTCCGCAGCCCACAATGAAGACGTGTTTGTGGCCTTTTGCCATCCTCATGATGTCATCCATGGGTTTCTGCTTGGTAATGATCAAGTTACCCTCCGATCTTTGGTGAATATGAGTCTGCAGGCAGCTTCCTCATCACTTCGTAGCAGTGCCGTGTCCAGAGAGTACGATGAGCCCGTGGCCGAGAGCATGCCTCGGATGATGGCCCGGTCGAGAGCACAGACCAGGCGTGGTCTAGGTGCAGCGATCTCTCTGTACAGACAATTCCTTAGTGTGATGTCCACCCTGTTCCCATCAGACTGAGTCTCCACATCCGCGCCCGCTTCCGTCAGGGGTTGGAGCGGGTCTGCTCCCCCACCCTTGCTCTCCTCCGCGAGTTTCTTGCCGAATTCAGATCCTACCTCCTCCACCACCATGGTGGCTGCGTCTCCAAAAGACTCCAGGCTCCCAAGCAAGAGACTTGCCAACACTTCGTACTGCCGGGCCGGCAGTTGCAGGTCCAAGCGGCGCCCGCTGCGGGAGTAGACTTTTGGTGGGCGTCCGCCCCCCGGGTTACGCCGAGTGCTTGCTTGTAAGAGTTTCGTCTCCAGAAGGTGCTCCAGATGTGCGCGGGCAACAGTCCTGTGCACATTGAAGTAGTCTCCTACCTCCCCGGCTGTCAGAGCGGTGTGTGATTCAGTCACGTAGTGGAAGATCGCGCGGCGTGTGGGGTCTCCCAGGGCATCTGCAAGCACATCCAGATCGGCATCCGGCAAGAGGCGAAAGCTAGGGAACGCGATGTCCGCAGAGAGCTTTGCTTGTGAATCCATCATTGGAAGTCTATATGGCATACTAAGCGAAGACAAGAGGTTTTGTTGCCGCGCACGCACACAACCCGGTGTTCGCCTACTCTTGGGGTCGCTGGTACAATGTTTCAATGTTCCTGCTAAGGAAGCTTGGCTTTGAAGGGAGGAGTGCAGTATGGGGAGATATGTGATTCTCGGAAACGGGGTCGCAGGCACCAGGGCCGCAGAGATGCTCCGTGACTTGGATCAGGACGCTGAGATCGTGGTGGTGACCGAAGAAGTTCACCCTTTCTACAGGCGCCCTCTGCTTGTGGACTACGTCACGGGTCGGGTGGGTGTTAGTCTTCTGGCGGGCAGGAAGAAGGATTTCTATGAAGCCAAGCGCATTGAACTTCTCCTGGATCGTCGCGCGGAGTCAGTGGACCCTGCAGCCAAGGTGGTTACCTTGTCTGACGGCAAAGAACTGGGATACGACAAGCTGCTGGTGGCAACCGGACGGAAGCCGGTGGGTCCCGAAGATACTCAGGATGACCGGATCATCTACATGAAGACTCTGGCCGATGCTGACAGGATTCGTGGAATGAGCGGCCGGGGACGGAGTGCTGTGGTGCACGGGAACGGAATGTTGGCTTTGGAGATGGTTCGGGCATTCACCGGTGTGGGTTTCGAAACCACATATCTTGTTCCCAGCGAGCGTATCTGGCCGGACGTTCTGGACATTGACGCGGCGGACATTGTTGCCTCTCGTGTCCGATCTGCGGGAGCGGAGATTATGTACAGTGCGGAGATTTCTGAGGTGCAGGGGGAAGGTCGGGCCTCTGGCGTTGCTTTGAAGAGCGGGCATACGGTGACGGCCGACACTGTGGGGATCGCGGGAGAATATCTCCCTTCTGTTGATTTCCTGCCCGGTGGGATGTCGGGATACCGGCCTGAACCAGGTTACTCCACGCCCTGGAAGGATGTCTTTATCGCCGGCGATGTCACTGCTGACCCTCAGATGGGGCACTTCAATTGGCTTCGTTCCTGGAGGCAGGGAGCGGATGTGGCTCGGGCCATGAACGGCTCCGGCGCGGCCGAGTTTCAGAAGGCGGATCTGCTCAATACCCAGGTGATGGGATTGAGTCTGATGGCGATAGGTCAGACCGTCACCAAATATCGGTCAGGATATAAGGAAATGCGGGGGGACTATCCGTACGCCGAGTTCTACAAGAAGCTTGTGTTCGATCCGGACGAAGTCCTGGCGGGGGCGTTGCTGCTGGGAAACATTGCAGAGGCTGGAGCGTTGGAGAAGGCGTTCCGTTCAGGTGTGCGCAAGTCTGATCTGGATGGGGCACTACTGCATCAGATGTTCGATGTGACCTATGAGGTGAGTTTCAAAGGAGTCCAGTGCCCTGTGTGTCGCCACGAGATCCAGTTGGAGGCGGAGGCCAAGGTAGGTGACACGGTCACGTGTCCTATTTGTGGCGCGGAGGTGTCCCTGGAGAAAGGCTCTCAGGCGTTTCGCGCAAGGGTTGCGAGGTAGTCGCAGGTGGCAGTCACAGTACTGGGGTTGGCAGGTAGCCCACGCCGCCGAGGCAACACGGAGACGTTACTGGACTGGACCTTGTCTGCTGCCGAGGAAGCCGGTGCCCGGGTGGTGAAGTATCGGCTTAGAGATCTGGATATCAATGGGTGCCGCGCTTGCGATGCCTGCTTTAAGGATGGCAATTGTGTGGTAAGGGATGGCATGCAGGAGCTCTATCCCTACCTGCGCACTGCGGGGAGCGTGGTCCTGGCAGCACCCATATTCTCCATGGGCATGTGCGCTCAAGCGAAGGCCATGGTGGATAGGTGCCAACCTTTCTGGGCGACCAAATACATACTGGGGAGAAAGGTTACTCCTGAGGGCGTTCCGCAGCGCTTGGGGGCGTACTTGTGTGCGGCAGGCAGCAGTGGAGAAGATGTGTTTGATGGTGCTCGGCAGGTTGTGAGGTACTTTTGGCATGTCTTGGAGGTTGAATCAACCGGCGAGATTCTTGCTCCAGGCGTGGATACCAAGGGCGAGATAGAGCAACAGTCAGGGGTTCGCGAGGCGGCCTTGGACCTGGGCCGCCGTCTAGCAGGTTCGAGCGGGTAGCGGGCAGTATTCGCTCACGGGCGGCAAGGAGTGCGTATCTTGAAGACCGGTGGTTCAGGCATCTCGGTGCTCGTCGTTGACGACGACGATAACGTTCGTCGCCTGTTGGCGGCCTACCTCACGGCGGAGGGCTATTCGGTGAGAGAGGTCTCAGATGGAGTCAGTGCGGTGGCCCAGGTCCGCGAAGACCCTCCGGACATGGTGATTCTGGATCTGATGCTTCCCGGCATGGATGGCCTGCACGCGGCCCACCAGATCAAGGAGGTGGGAGGCGTGCCGGTCCTGATGCTGACCGCGCGCGGGGATGAGGCCGATGTGCTGAGCGGTTTTGAGGCGGGAGCGGACGATTATCTAACCAAGCCTTTCAGTCCGAAGATCTTGGTCGCGCGGGTCAGGGCGATCCTCAAGCGAATGGGTGTAGAAACCGGAGAGGATGGCGATTTCATTGAAGTCGGAGGGCTGAGGATAGATCTTCGTGGCAGACAGGTGGAGGTCGCCGGCTCCAGGGTGGAGCTCACGGCTTTGGAGTTTGATCTACTCCACGCCCTTGCACAGCATCCGGGGTGGGTGTATTCCAGACAGCAACTCTTGGAGGAGGTTTGGGGATACGAGTATCTGGGTGAGTCGCGAGTAGTTGACGTGCACGTGGCCAACCTTAGGAAGAAGATGGCTGATGACATTGGCCAACCAACGTACATCCGGACTGTGCGCGGTGTGGGATACAAGTTACAGGCACCGGAGAAGTAGTCCATACGGTATGGGAGTTGTCCGAAGAAGAGGGTGTTTGTTTTGAAGTTCCGCTGGAAATTGTTTCTGACCTATCTGGTGGTAATCGCTGCTGTCGTAATTGTGGTAGCCGTGTCAATAAGAAGCATAGCGGTGGATGCTGTCTTCTCCCATATGGGAGGTGGTATGGAAGGCATGGGGATGATGGGCGGCATGACGGCAGACACGCAACAGGCTGTGGAACGAGGAGTGGGTGAGGCGCTCGCGTGGGGAGTCATCGCGGCAGTGCTGCTTGCAGGAGTGATCAGCTACCTGGTTTCTGCTTGGGTGGCGGGGACGGTAGCAGACATGTCCGTCGCTGCTCAACAGATCTCGCGCGGGGAGTATGCCCAGCGCGTCACTTATGGCGCGGATGATGAAATCGGAGATTTTGTCAATGCCTTCAACAGCATGGCTGCCCGCCTGGACGAGACGGAGAGGATCAGAACGGAGTTGTTGGCTATGATTTCCCATGAACTTCGCACTCCGCTGACGAACATTCAAGGCTACATGGAAGGGCTCATTGATGGAGTCATACCTGAGGAGGCTGAGACCTATCAGCTGGTGCACGGGGAAGCTGCCCGGCTGTGCCGGCTGGTCACTGATATGGAGACCGTGAGTAGGGTGGAAGCGGGTGTGGAACCTGTTCGGTCTGGCGCGCTTGATGCAGAGAAGATGGCTAGAGACTCTGTGGCGCGGTTGCGCCCCAGGTTCGAGGGTAAGGGGGTTACGGTCGATTTAGCACCGGGCTTGAATGTCCCCCTTGTGTCGGCGGATGAGGACAAGCTGTTCCAAGTGCTCTTGAACGTCATCGGGAATGCAATCAAGTACACGCCGGCCGGCGGAAAGGTGGAAGTCTCAACCGGGGTTGCGGAAGAAGGTGTTATCTTCCGGGTGCGAGACACAGGTATTGGCATCCCTTCCGAGGACCTACCCCACATCTTTGAGAGATTCTATCGGGTAGACAAGTCTCGGTCTGCAGCCGGAGGCGGTACAGGAATAGGGTTGGCTGTTGCTCGTGGGTTTGTGGATCAGATGGGCGGACGGGTATGGGCAGAGAGCTCGCCCGGAAAAGGGACTACGGTAAGTCTGGTGCTGCCTACAGCCTAGTCTTCTGATCTGGCGACATTGAACCCCTCCCACATACGTGACTCCGTGGGCCCGTCTTGTCCCTGGTACTTGGCGGTCGTGCCTTTGCTACCGTATGGGTTGCGGGCCGGAGAGGAGAGGCGAGCAAAAGACAGTTGGCCTATGAGCATCCCTGGGTAGATCTTGATGGGCAGTGTGGCAACGTTGGAAAGCTCCAGCGTGATGCGGCCGCTGAAGCCGGGGTCTATCCATCCTGCTGTGGCGTGGCAGAGAAGACCAAGGCGGCCCAGTGAGCTTTTCCCTTCCAAACGTGCCACATGCTCTGGTCCCAGACTCACCCTTTCTTTTGTCGATCCCAGGGTGAACTCTCCCGGGTGGAGAACGAATACGTCTCCATCCTCCACGCTCGTCAGGCGAGTCAGATCATCTTGCCTCTCCCTTGGATCGATGCAGACATACCGATGGTTTGAGAATATCCGGAACTCGTTACTCACCCTGATATCGACGCTGGCAGGCTGTATGAGCGCGCGGTCCAGGGGGTCTATCTCTATGTCTCCCGCCTCAAGTGCAGCCAGAATATCGCCGTCTGACAGAATCACGGTTGGCGGAAGGTGAATAGTATAGATTGAATCATGGTTCTCGCATTCTACCCTGCGGATGCTCCGGTGCACAAACAGTCTGACGGGGAAGCGACGGCTCATGCGCTGGCATGGGGTTGGCGAATCGGCGTGAGAGGGTATGTGGAACCCACGGGATCATGGTTTCTGAGGTAAGGAGGCGTAGTGGGAAACAGCGTGAAGAAATGCCCAAGCTGCGACTGGGTGCTGAAGGACAGGGTGGAAGAAGAGGTGAGAACCGGTTCCAGCGGCAGCCGCTCCACCGGTGTGTGTGATGCATATCGCATCTGGGCATGTATGAATCAGGACTGTGTTATGTACAAGACGGACTTGGAAAGAGAGCTCGTCTCGCCGGATGGGTAATTCACGGTCCGGCCAGAAAGGGGCAGAAAATGGTAGACATCCACTATTGCGAGAATTGTGAAGAGCATGAGGCAGAGGTGAGACTGGCTTCTCCGGGCGGGGAGACGAAGTATATCTGCACGTCCCCCGAGTGCATGATGGCGGCGAACATGTGTCCTAGCTGCGAGGTTGAGCTCCAGGTCAAGGCGGGTCCGAACGGTGAAGAGATGTACTCTTGCCCGCATTGTGATTTTGAACACACGTATGAGGATTTCGGTCAGGCGTGACCGAGATCCTGACAGCATGCGGGGAGTGCCCAGAAAGTGGGAAGTGCTTTGGATGTTGACGTGTCTCCAGCGATGAGTTCCCGCACCTGGGCGGAGCGGGTCCTGTGGCTTCTCACCGTTGTGTTTCTGCTGGTAGGAGGCCTTTGGGCCTACTCGCGTATAGATGAAGTGCCTGAGCGACCGGACTATGGCCTTTTCTTGGAGAAAGCGGACCTGCCCGCCCTTCAGGGTAAGCTCAATGGTGCGCAGACACAACTTCAGGAGGATCGCAGCCTTCTGGATCAGGCGCAGTCGGTTCGGGCCGAAGCGGAGTCCGAGTATCTCTTCCGCCGAGAGGAGTATAGAACGGCGGTGGAGGCCGGTACCGCTGCTCCCGCCCTCAAGGAGGCCTTTGAGGAAGCCCGGTCAACGTGGGAGGCGGCCAAAACCAGGGAGGCTGAGGCACAGTCCGCGGTCTCTGCGGCTGAAGAGGATGCCCAGGAACTCCGGCAGCGGGTGAGTCAGGAAGAGCAGACTGCACGGACGGCCTTTGACCGGGCGGACCGCAGGTATCAGGCAGTAGCGGCCGGCTTGCGCTTGGCCTATCTACTGGCTGCCTTCGCCGCCTCCCTATACTTGTGGCGGTTCCTGGTGGGCCGGGGTTCGAGATTTCATGAGCTGGGACTGGCCTTCGTGGTGTTCGCTGCCATTCAGATGGCGGTTATGGCAGGGGATTATGCCTGGCACTACCTATCCGAGTACGCGCCGCTGCTCATATCGATAGCGGGAGTGGTGGGGACGGTGGGGGCTACGGTGGCCGTCAAGCGCTACCTTCTTGC
>Ga0209587_1000171_pt1 | contig 31651 bp, 31 predicted proteins | sample NGEPerD_2_FD_184512 | JGI IMG/M metagenome (GOLD analysis project Ga0209587, IMG submission 184512) | Arctic peat soil microbial communities from the Barrow Environmental Observatory site, Barrow, Alaska, USA - NGEE PermafrostL1-D... | ecosystem: Environmental > Terrestrial > Soil > Wetlands >...
GTTCACTTGAGGGCTCCGGATGGTGGCGGTGGGTGGTCCGGTGGGTTGGGGCCAGTCACGGTGGCGGGCGCGTTTGACGTGCCACTTGACGTACTTGCGTTTGATGAGGCGCGGGTTGGATCGGTGCCGGCGGGCAGGGTTGAGCCGCCGGCAGAGCAGCGCGATGGCGTGTCGCCAGCCGTGGTCAGTGGGCAGAGGGGGAAAAATCGCGCGCCGCTGAGATGGAGCGGCGAGCGATGCGCAGAGCAGCGACGAAGCTGACCCGGTCGGGATCGACCCGGGCGTCGTCGGCGGCTTCCCACATGAGGGTCCCGATCGCGAAGTGACAGCACAGGTGACCCCAGATCTCTTGGAGGCTCAGGGACTACTGCACCTTCAACAAGCGCAGTCTCACCCACCAGAAGGGCCTTTTCGCGGACGCGCGGCCGACGCGGCCCCGCGATCACCGACTCGCTACTGAAATACCCGGGTTAACGGGTACCCCTTCGCACATAAGAAGCGACCCTGCGAAACGATCGTGACCGCAGCGCTGAGCACCGTCCCGACGCCCGATTCGGTGAAATCAGCCGCAAACGGAGACGGCATCGTCGCTCGACGCCCGACCTCCAGCAACTGTTGCTGTTTGTCGCGTTGGGTTGCGGGATGGTCAACCTCGAAGAACTCCACTCCGGGCGTGCGGAACCGCAACGCTCGACCGTCGCAACCGGCACCGAGGATCACCATCTGGTGGACTCCATCGGCCATGGCCCGCAGGACCGCGTCATCGAAGAACCGCGTCCGGACCGCGATGTAGTCAAAGAAGTCGCCGCAACTGGACCGGGTCGCCGGGTGCGCGCGCAAGGCTGGTGATGAGTGCCGCAGCGAGTCGTTCCTCGGACGCGGGATCGCCGGTCGGCGACGACGGTCGTTCAGCACAGACCGCGCGACCGCGACGCCTCGGGCCGTGAAGGAAGGGCCGTCGGTGCGCACGACAGCATCACACCACAAATGTGCCTGTGGGACAGACGCGGCAACTCCCAGCGCGACCACGACCGCGATGGCGGCGATGCGTGTGGGGGTTCCGTTCGCGTTCGAGGTCTCATCTCCTCTCGCACGAACGCGAGCTGGCGACCAGGAGCCACGCGCGTGTCGGGCGGCGCGGACCTGATGAGACGGTTCTCGAACCCGACCTCCATGGCCGGGCTGTGCTCGTTGAGCCAGACATGTCACTGCTGTTCGTTCACCCGGCGGTCGCGAGTGGACGCGATCCGGCTCTCGGTTCACGCGTCGATCAGGCTCGGAATAGCTGAAGACCTCCGCCCAACGCGCGGTACTGACACCTCGACGGCACCGCTCACGCGTACAGAACGACGCGCGGCGATCTCTCGCTACCGCGCCTTATCAGGCACGTCGGGCGAGCGGCGCTTGACGTGTGGCTGGGGCCCGTGATCGATCTTCTGGTCTAGGCCGCCGGGAGCACGTAGCCGGCGATGACCGCGTAGTGCGCGGCGGCTGCGGCTATCACGAGCGCGTGGAACACCTCGTGGTAGCCGAACACCGCGGGTATCGGATCGGGACGTTTGCGCGCGTACACGACCGCGCCCGCGGTGTAGAGCACACCGCCGAACACGACCAGCGACAAGCCCGCAACGCCGAGACCGTCGAGCAGTTGCGGCGCCGCGACGACTGCGACCCAGCCGAGCGCGACGTAGGGGAGCGCCGCAGCCCATTTCGGCGCGTCGATCCACGCCACCGTGAGCACGACACCGGCGAGCGCGCCGATCCACACGGTGAGGAGGACCGCGGTGCGTAGGCCCCCGTCGAGCATGATGCCGGCAATGGGTGTGTAGGTACCGGCGATGAGGACGAAGATCATCGAGTGGTCGAGGCGACGGAGATTGCGGCGTACCTTGGGAGGCCAGTCGCGGCGGTGCAGCAACGCGCTCACGCCGAACAGCCCCGACAGCGACGCCGCGTACACGGCGACCTCGACGCGTATCGCGGTGCCATGCGCGAACACGATGAGCGCGCTGCCAGTGAACAGCGAGACGAAAAACGCGATCTGGTGCGATACCCCACGCAGGCGGGGCCGTCCAGTGACCACGGCTGTCATGGTCACAACTTACCGACCTTCCTGCGTATCGACCCGTTAGGCACCTGTTGCATTGAGTCGGCGCACGCCGTGCGGACGGCCGCGAGGCGTCAGATGGGCGATTCGTGCGGCCCGGAATCGACCGTTGATTCGCACACAGCACCAGCCCAAAGGGGAGCCGGCGTTGTGTCCGATTTGCCATCGATCAACGCAACAGTGCCGGTAGGGATGAGTAGGGATGGACCCACGAATCAGGCGGACTCGGTGGACAGCCGGTCAGCGAATATTTACGCCAGAGATGGCTCGGGCGATGACGAGGCGCTGGATCTCCGAGGTCGGCGTCCCTTCGAAGATCGTGTAGATCTTCGAATCGCGGTGCCACTTCTCGACCGGGTAGTCGCGCACGTAGCCGTAGCCGCCGAGGATCTGGATCGCCTGCTCGGTGGCCCATACCGCGACCTCACCCGCCTTGAGCTTGCTCATCGAGCCCTCACTGGCGACGAACTGTTTTCCGTTGCGCGCCATCCAGCACGCCCGCCAGACGAGCAGCCGGGCCGCGTCGATCTCCATCTTCATGTCGGCGAGCTTGAACGCGATCGCCTGGTTCTCGATGATCGGTCGGCCGAACGTAACCCGCTCTTTGGCGTAGTCGAGCGCGTACTCGTACGCGGCCCGAGCGATGCCCAGTGCCTGCGCGCCGACCATCGGTCGGCTCGCCTCGAACGTGCTCATCGCTGCTTGCACGCGGGTGCTCTTGCCCTCGCGCGCCCGGGCGAAACGCTCCTCGAGCTTCTCCTTGCCGCCGAGTAGGCACGAGCCGGGGACGCGCACATCGTCGAGGATCACCTCGGCGGTGTGGCTCGCGCGGATGCCCATCTTCTTGAACTTCTGGCCCATCCGCAGCCCGGGGGTGCCGGGCGGGATCACGAAGCTCGCGTGGCCGCGCGCTTTCAGCCCGGGCTCGACCGCGGCGACCACCACGTGCACGGTCGGGACCTTCTCGATGCCGCCGTTGGTGATCCAGGTCTTGGTGCCGTTGATCACCCACTCGTCCTTGGCCTCGTCGTAGACAGCCCGGGTGCGCAGGCTGCTCACGTCCGAGCCGGCATCGGCCTCGGTCACCGCGAACGCGGCGAGGTGGATGTCGTCAGGGGTGCCGAAGCACTGCGGGATCCACTCGGCCATCTGCTCGGGTGTGCCGCTGCCCAAGATCCCGGACACGCCGAGGGTCGTCCCGAGGATCGCGAGCGCGATGCCGGCGCAGCCCCAGGTCAGCTCCTCGCTGATCAGCGCGAAAGTGAGCCCGGCGGGGTCGGAGTAGAAGTTCGTCATCGCCTCTTGGGAGTAGAGGCCGATGTTGGCCGCCTCCTGGATCACCGGCCAGGGTGTCTCCTCGCGCTCGTCGTACGGCACTGTTGCATTGAGTCAGCGCGCCGCCTCCAGGGAACTTGCCTGGTGTCAAATGGGCGATTCGTCCGGACCGCAATCAGCCGGCTCGTTCGGTTTGCACACCGAAGCCGACTCGACGTGAGCACCGATCCGTGTCCGCTTTGCGCTAATGCAACAGTGCCGCACAATGTCTTGATAGACGTCTTCCTCGGAAACGGCGGGCCCACCCCGTCGCTCCTGCCAGCGTCGCAGGACCACCTGCGCGACGTCGCCGGCGCGCCGGAACAACGCCTCGCCCAATCCCAGCCGTGTGTGACAAGCAGGCGCACCCGACGCGACGACCACAACAGGCCGCCCGCCTCCATCTTTCGGTGTTGCGTTAGGGCTCACCGCGCGTTTGATTGCGCGATGGTGTAGTTCCATTCGCCGTGCCATTCGTGTGGTGTGAGTGGGATGGCCGCGAGTTGCTGGTCGCTGATTTTCACGCCGGTGGGATACCAGTCGGGGTCGTAGGCGGCTTCGCCGCGTCGATGGCCCGCCAACGCCTCCAGGGCCGCTCCCCGAAACGCAAGCGGCGGTCGTTGACCCGTCCCGACAAGGCCGCCGCACCTCTGCCTGACCTGGTCGGGCGGGACTTCACCGCCGAGGCGATCAACGTGAAGTGGTGTGGAGACCTGACCGAGATTCCCACCGATGAACCCAAGTTGTACTTGGCGACGGTCGAGGATCTCGCGTCACGTCGCCTGCCGGGGTTCGCGCTCGGTGAGCGTCACGACGCCCCTCTCGCCAAGGCCGCTCTGTGCATAGCCGCGGCGACGCGCGGCGGTGACATTCGCGGGGTGATCTTCCATTCCGACAAGGGCGGCGAATACACCGGCGACGTGTTTGCGGCTGCATACAAGGCGTTGGGTGTCATCCAGTCGATGGGCCGGGTCGGTTCCGCGTTGGACAATGCCGCGGCTGAGTCCTTCAACTCGACGCTCGAGTGGGAGTTGTTGTCACGCCGGCACTTCGTCACCAAGGACCAGGCCCGCCGCGAGGTCGCCGCGTTCATCGATCGATACAACCATCGGCGTCGTCACAGCTCAGCCGAGATGCTCGCGCCTGTCGCCTACGAACATGTCCTCGCCGGCCGCGTCGCCGAACCGGAGCGGGCGGCATGAAAACCAGGCCTCTCAGATCGCCGGAGAAGCCATCGCGCCGGTCGCGAAGCATTACGGCGCGATCGTGGAGCCGTGCCCACCACGGCGCGGGAACCGCAAAGGCGCGGTTGAGTCCGCGGTGCGTTACACGTGTGGACGGTGGTGGCGGACCATGACCGCGGCCACCCCTGAGGAGGCGCAGGTGTCGTTGGATCGGTTCCTCGCCGGTCCGGGCGACGCCCGGCCGCGTCGCACCGCCAACGGCGCGAAGACGACCGTCGGCGTGCTCGGCGATGCCGAGCCGCTCCTCGTCCTGCCAGCCGTGGCGTTCCCCGCGACGATTGAGGTCACTCGGGTCGTCGGACCGAACGCAACGGTCGCGTTCCGAGGGACCCGCTACTCGGTGCCACCCGGGCTCACCGACGTGAGCCTGCAGCTGCGGCACCGGCTCGGCTCGGCGACGGTCGAGGTCCACTCATCGGCCGGTGCTCTGTTGGCCGCGCATCGGCTCGCGCCGGCTGGCGCTGGAAGCATCGTGCGCAGCGCCGAGCATCACGCGGCGCTTGAACGGGTGGTGTTGTCCGCGTTCACGACTGACCGGCCGTGTGAGCGCAAAGCGAACCGGCCGCCCGGCCCCGAAGCGCTCGCGGCCGCGGCCGACCTGCTCGGCGAGGAAGGCCGAGCGGTCGTCGTGGACCTGGCCGGTTACGCCGAGCTGGTGGAGGTGAGACGGTGAGCGAGAACTCGACCTACCAGAAACTGCGCGCCCATCTCGCCTACCTGCGCCTCACCGCGGCCGCCGAAGCGCTCCCGGGTGAGCTTGACCACGCAGCCAAGGCCAAGCTCGGACACACCACGTTCCTGGAACGGCTCCTCGACGTCGAAGTCGCCGCGACCGAAGCCCGCCGCCACGCCGGCCTCGAACGGTTCGCGAACCTGCCCGCACCCTGGCGGCTCAACGACTTCGACTTCGACGCCCAACCAAGCGTTGATCGCAAACTCGTCGACGAGCTCGCCACACTCCGTTTCTTGAAGACGCCACCAACGTGTTGTTCATCGGCCCGCCCGGTGTCGGCAAGACCATGCTCGCCGTCGGGCTCGGCCGCGCGTCGGTCGATGCCGGCTACCGCACCTACTACACCACCGCCGCAGACCTCGCCGCACGATGTCACCGCGCGGCGCTCGAAGGACGGTGGGCGACCACCATGCGGTTCTTCGCCGGACCACGACTGTTGATCATCGACGAAGTCGGCTACCTGCCCCTCGCATCCGAAGCTGCCGCCGCGCTGTTCCAAGTCATCACCCAGCGCTATCTCAAAAGCTCCACGGTGCTCACCACCAACCTCGGCATCGCCTCCTGGGGTCAGATCTTCGACGACCCCACCGTCGCCGTCGCGATGCTCGACCGGCTCCTTCACCGCTCCGTCGTGTTCAACATCGACGGCGAGAGCTACCGCATGCGCGCCCACCGCGCCCGCGCCGACAACCTCCGAAAGGCGGTGACCACCCAGCCCAACACGTAGTCTCGACCCCACCCCACCCAGCCGATCACCTGGGGAATTTCGACGATCGACACTGGGGAGAATCCGCGATCGCCGACACAGGGTCAGGTGCGCGACGTGGAGCTCCGACTCGAGACCGAGCGCGCCGGCCACGGCCTCCGCAAGGGCGGTCATTGCCTCACCGCCGGTGGCGAGGCCAACCCAGACGGTGCGCCGCCGTCGCCCCGAGCCGAAGGTGCCGACACCACCCAGCCGCGCGGCGAACGAACCCGAGCCGGCGACCGCTTCGAGCTGTGATGCGACCGCCCGCTCGTCGACGACGTCGCCCAGGAACCGCAGTGTGAGGTGCCACCGGTCGCGCCCGGCGACCAGGTCGGACCAGGGGGCCAGGCGCCGGGCCAATGCGTCGACGACCGCGGGCGGCGGACGCACCGAGACGAAACAGCGACTCATCGCGCGCCGATGTTTGATGCTTCCGTGACGCATGGCGCCACCGACGGAGCAAACGTCGCGGAGGCGGCCCCCACCTAGTCGAGCGACTCCAGCCGCAGGCGCGCCAGGTTGAGCACCGAGATGGTGGCGAACTGGCGGATCCGCTCACGATCGCCCGGCAGCACCGTCGAGACGACCTCGGTCGGTCGACCGGGCAGGGCGATGCCGAAGAAGACCGTGCCGACGGGCTGGTCGTCTTGGGTGTCGGGCCCGGCGACGCCGGTCACCGAGATGCCAACGTCCGCGCCGAGGACCCGCCGGGCGGCATCGGCCATCTGCCGTGCGGATTCCTCGCTCACCGCCCGTTCGGCGGTGACACCGAGCACGGAGCGCTTCACCTCCGTGGCGTAGGACGTGACCGAGCCGCGAAACACCCGGCTCGCGCCGGCGACGTTGGCGACCCGCGCTCCGACGAGACCACCGGTCACCGACTCGGCGATGCCGAGGGTCCAGCCGCGCTCCTCGCAGAGTCGCAGCACCTCGGAATCGACCGTCTCGTCGTCGACGCCGAAGACGAGATCACCGAGCACCGCGCGCAGCTCCGTCTCCTCGCCGGCGATGAGCGCCAGGGCTTCGGCGTGCGTCGCCGCTTTCGCGGTGATGCGCACCACGATCCCTTCGATCCCCCGGGCGAGGAACGCGATCGTCGGATTGCTCTGCGCGTCAACGCGGTGGTCGATCATCTCGGCGAGGCCCGATTCGGACGCGCCCCAGGTCTTCAGTGACCTGGACATGATCACCGACTGCTCCCCGCTGCGTGCGAGCAGGTCGCCCAGCACGTGGTCGGTCACCATCTGGCGCATCTCGTAGGGCACACCCGGCACCGCGTAGACGACCGAGTCGCCGATCTCGCACCGCAGGCCGGGCGCCGTGCCGATCGGGTTCGGAATCACGCCCCCACCCGCGGGCACGTCGGCCTGGCGCAGATTGTTGGCGGGCATGTCCCGGTGGCGCGTGCCGAAGAGCCGTTCGATCGCCTCGACCAGCTCCGGACGGCGCTCGAGCTCGACGCCCATGACCGCGGCGATCGCTTCGCGGGTGACGTCGTCGGGAGTGGGGCCGAGCCCGCCGCAGACGATCACCGCGTCGGCCTGGTCGGCCATCTCGGTGAGGGCGGCGACCATGCGCCCGAGGTTGTCGCCGACCTTGCGGTGCTCGTAGGTGTCGATGCCGACCGCCGCGAGCTGCTCGCCGATCCACGAGCTGTTGGTGTCGACGATCTGGCCCAAGAGCAGCTCGGTTCCGATGGCCAACACATCACAGCGCACGAACGGGAATCCTACGGCTCCGCTCGCCGGGCCTCTCGCGGGGCCGTCTCGCGGGGCTGTCTCGCGGGCTCAGGCGGGCGACCTCAGGCGGTGCGGGCCTCGACCCAGCCGCCACGAACGATGTCGAGCGCGGAGATGACGGCGAGCGCGACGGCGGTCCAGACGACGACGACGTGCAACGCGTGCGCGTCGGCCGTCGGCGGGAACAACACGATGCCGACCGCGAGCATCTGGACGAAGGCCTTCCACTTCCCCCACTGCCGAGCCGGCAGCGAGATGCCACGCCGAGCCGCCAACGACCGGTAGATGGAGACGAAGACCTCGCGCGTCGCGATCAACGCGACGGGAACCCACCACACGTCGCCCCGCGCGACGAGCGCGAAGAACCCACCGAGGATGAGGATCTTGTCCGCGAGCGGGTCGAGAAACGCGCCGGAGCGTGTCGCGCCGTCACGCCGGGCAAGCCAACCGTCGAGGCCGTCGGTCGACGTGAGGACGAACCAGAGGCCGACGGTCAGCCACGAGGCACCCCGATCGACGACGAGGATCAACGTGGGGACCGCCAAGACGATGCGGGCCACGGTCAACACGTTGGCCGGCGTGGCGACCGCGGTCACGCCGAAACGGTGTGCCGGCTTCGCCGGGGGTTCCATCGCCATCACGCCGATGCGACCTTGGCTTCCAGGTCAGGGCCGAACGCGGCGGTGACCTCGGCGGTGACGACGGCGCCGGGCCGGGCGAGCTCGGCGCCGTCGAGCCGTACGACGCCGTCGATCTCGGGAGCCTCACGGTGGGTGCGCCCGACGGCGACGCCTGTGGTCGGGTCGATCCAGTCCACGAGCACCTCGACCGACCGGCCCACGAGCCCATCACGCGCGTCGCGCGTGATGGCGTCACCGAGCTCGGTGCATTCCCTCAGTCGCTCCGCGACGAGGGACCCGTCCACCTCGCCCTCGAGGTCGGCCGCGGCGGTGCCGTCTTCGCGGGAGAAGGCGAAGAACCCCGCCCAGTCGAGCCGGACCTCCGCCAGGAAGTCGGTGAGCTCGGCGTGGTCGGTCTCGGTCTCGCCGGGGAACCCGACGATGAAGCTCGAGCGGAACGTCGCGTCCGGCTCCGCGGCGCGGATGGAGGAGATGATGGCGGCGAAGCGGTCGCCACTCCCCCAGCGTTTCATGCGTCGCAGCAGCGGCGCCGACGCGTGCTGGAGTGACAGGTCGAAGTAAGGCACCACAGTGGGAAGCTCGAGCATCGCCGGAACGAGCGGATCGCGGACTTCGCTCGGGTACAGGTACAGGAGGCGAATGCGCGCGAGCCCCTGGGCGGAGAGCCGGTCGAGGCGCCGAAGCAGCGGTGCGAGCGCGCCCGGTTCGCCGGCGTCACGTCCGTACCACGCGAGGTCTTGCGCGACGAGCACGATCTCGGCGGCACCACCGTCGAGAAGCCCACGGACCTCCGCCTCGATCGACTCCGGCCTCCGCGAGCGCTGCGCCCCGCGAAACGACGGGATCGCGCAGAACGCGCACGCCCGATCGCAGCCTTCGGCGACCTTCACGTACGCCCACGGTGCCGCCGGGGCCGGACGGGCGAGCTCGAGCAGGTCGCGGACCCCGCTTGGCTTGCGACCCCGAAGCACCACTTCGGCGAGCGAACCCTCGCCGGCGAAGCCGACGACCGCGTCCACCTCGGGCAGCGCCTCGGCCAGCTCGGATCCGTAGCGTTCAGCCATACAGCCGGTCACGACGAGCCGGGCGCCGGGCTTGGCCGACCCGGCCAGCGCCAGCACGGTGCCGATCGACTCCTCGCGGGCTGCCTGTACGAACGCGCACGTATTCACGACGACGAGATCGGCGGTGGCAGCCTCGGAAGACCGCTGCAGACCGTCCGCGACCAGCGAGGCTTCGATCTTGTCCGAGTCGACTGCGTTCTTCGGACACCCCAAAGTCTCGACGAAGAACCGCGGCACGCCAGAAGTCTACAAGCCGGGCTCCCTAGACTGACCGGCCGTGTCCGCCCCGGCTCCTCTGATCCACGGTTCCGTCGCACCCGGGTGGGGAGGCGTCGCCGACGCCTTCGCCGCCAACTTCACCGACCGGGGCGACGTCGGCGCCGCGTGCTGCGTGTACCACGACGGCGCGGCCGTCGTGCATCTCTGGGCCGGCCTCTCCGATCCCACCGAGGACCGGGAATGGACCGAGAACACGATCCAGCTCGTGTTCTCCGCGACCAAGGGCGCGACGGCGGTGTGCGTCCATCTCCTCGCCCAGCAGGAAATGCTCGACCTCGATGAGCCGATCACGGCCGTGTGGCCCGAGTTCGCGGCCCACGGCAAGGACGCCATCACCCTGCGCATGGTGATGTGTCACCGCGCCGGGCTCGCCGCGATCGACGGGGATCTCACCCTCGATGACGTACTCGCCGGTGACGCCGTGACCGCCGCGATCGCCGCGCAAGCCCCGAACTGGGAACCGGGAACGGCCCAGGGCTACCACGTGCGCTCGTACGGCTACATCGTCGGTGAGGTCGTCCGGCGGGTCACCGGCCACTCCTTGGGACGGTTCTTTGCCGACGAGGTCGCCGGGCCGCTCGGTCTCGACTTCTGGATCGGTCTCCCCGAGGCCCAACTGCCGCGCGTTGCGCGGGTCATCCCGCCCGACGAACCGGACGACCCGGACCTGCGCGCGCTGGTGGCGGAGTTCTTCGCGGGCGACTCGCTGACGGCGCGCGCGATGTCGGGCCCGTCGCGGTTGTTCGCGTACGACGAGATGTGGAACGACCCCCACCTGTTGTACGCCGAGATGCCGTCGTCCAACGGCGTGGCCGACGCGCGGTCCGTCGCGCGCATGTACGCGGCGACGCTCGGCGAGGTCGACGGGGTCCGGTTGCTCGATGACGACACTCTGGCCGACGCAACCACTGAGCAGAGCAACGAGCGCGATCTCGTGATCGGGTTGGCCTTGCGCTACGGCACCGGCTTCGCGCTCGCGCCGACCATCGGGCTCTCTGCGGGCCCGGGCGCGTTCGGCCACTCCGGGGCCGGCGGCTCTGTCGGCATGGCCGACCTCGACACCGGTTTCTCCTTGGGCTACGTGATGAACCGGATGGAGCTGGTCGAGACCGAGGGACGCGCCGACGCGCTCATCGCGGCTGCGTCACGCGCGGCATCGTCCGTGTGATGTGCTCCGGTGCGCGCCCGTACACCCGAGACTCACGCCTTGGCGCGTAGCTCCTCGAGCTCGGCGGCGGTCATGAGCACGGCGCGGGCCTTGGAGCCCTCCGAGGGTCCGACGATGCCCTTGCGCTCGAGCAGATCCATGAGCCGGCCGGCCCGGGCGAAACCGACCCGCAGCTTGCGTTGCAGCATGCTCGTCGATCCGAGACCGCCGGCGACGACGAGCTCCATCGCCTGGTCGAACAGCTCGTCGTCGTCTTGGAGGTCGACGGCGCCACCCGCGGCGGCGGCTGTCTCCTCGACGACGCCATCCACGTAGCCGGGCTCGCCACGCGCTTGGCGTCGCCAGTGGGCGACGACCTTGCGGACACACTCCTCGTCGACCCATGCGCCCTGGATGCGTTGACCCAGGCTCGACGACAACGTGATCATCAGCATGTCGCCCTCACCGACGAGCTTCTCCGCCCCGGCCTGATCCAAGATGACCCGCGAGTCGGTGACGCTGCGCACCTTGAAGGCGAGACGGCTCGGCACGTTCGCCTTGATGAGACCGGTGATCACGTCGACCGACGGACGTTGCGTGGCGATCACGAGGTGGATACCGACGGCTCGGGCCATCTGTGCGAGACGGCACACACTGGTCTCGACGTCACGTGCCGCGACCATCATCAAGTCGGACAGCTCGTCCACCACCACGAGGATGTACGGCAGCCGGCGATAGGTCGTGCCGCCGTGCGGATCAGGGGTCTCCTCGGTGGGCAGCTCGCCCCGGTCGTACATCGCGTTGTAGCCGTCGATGTCGCGCGTGCCGATATCGGCGAGCATCTCGTAGCGCATCTCCATCTCGCGCACCGCCCAGTCGAGCGCGTTCGCGGCCTTCTTCGGGTTGGTCACCACGCTCGTCAGGAGATGGGGCAGCCCGTCGTAGCGACCCAACTCGACCCGCTTGGGGTCGATGAGGATGAGCCGGACCTCCTCGGGCGTGGATCGCATGAGCAGCGACGTCACGATGCTGTTGATGCAGCTCGACTTCCCCGCGCCGGTGGTCCCGGCGATCAGGACGTGGGGCATCTGCGCGATCGGCAGCAGAACGTCCTTGCCCGCGATGTCGCGACCGAGCGCGACCTCGAGCGGGTTCTTGGCCTGGCGCGCCTCTTCGGACGCGAGGACGTCGCCGAGGGTCACGAGCGGGCGCTGCTTGTTCGGTACCTCGACACCGATCGCGCTACGGCCCGGTATCGGCGCCAGGATGCGCACGTCGTGGCTGGCCATGGAGTACGCAATCTCCTTGGCCAGGCCGGTGACGCGGCTCACCTTGACCCCGGCCGCGAGCTCGAGCTCGTAGCGGGTCACGGTCGGACCGACCGTCATCCCGATGAGATGCGCTTCGACACCGAACTCGCGCATGGTGGCTTCGAGCACCTGACCGCCGGCCTTCAGCACCCGCTGGTCCAACTTGCCGCCCGAGCCGCGCTTGAGGATGGTCTTCGGTGGGAGCTTCCACACCGGAGGACGGTGCCTCGGCCCGAGGTCGATGGCGAGCTGGGGGTCGTCGCCGGCGAGCACGGCAACTTCGGCCGCGTGTGGGGTTCCGGCGCCCGCGCCCGCGCCGGTATCGGTATCGGTATCGGTATCGGCGTCCAGGTCGGCGGCGACGTCACCACCGCTCCCAGGACCATCGATCGCAGCTTCCACGAGATCGAGCTCCGCGTCCGCGGCGGGCTCGGGCTCGTCCATCGGCTCCGTGCCCGACACGGCCCCACCTTCATCGAGCTCGTCGTACAGCTCCGCCGTCGCGCGGCGCGTCGTGGCCCTGGGCGACGCTGTCTCGGCCATCGTTGCACCGCTGGTCGAGCCGGTCTCCGCAGAGTCGTCGGCCGTGGAGTCGTCGGCCGTGGAGTCGTCGATCGTCGACAGCTCGCTGAACCGGCGTCGGACGTAGCGTGTGGTCGCCCGCGTACTGCGGCCGATCGCGGCGAGGACGCGGTGCAGCGGTACCCCCGGGGTGAGCAGCGCCCCGAGCACGATCGCACTCACCAGGACAATGCCCGCGCCGACGGCGCCGAGGCCGCTCGCCATCCGACCGCCGAGAAGAACACCCACGATGCCCCCTGAGCCGCGCAACGCCACCGCGGGTGCATCCAGCTCGGGCGCGTCGCCGGTGACATGGAACAAGCCGGTGACGCCGATCAGGACGAGTGCGAGCCCGATGCCGATGCGCAAGGGCGCGGCCCCACCGGACTCGTCCGCGTCGGCCTCGTCGGCTGCGGGGCGGCCCGCGAGTACCAGGACGGCAGTGACGAGGAAGGCAACGGGTACGAGGAACGCGCCTCGCCCGAGAAGGAACGTGATGCCGTCGGCAACCGCCGCCCCGATCGGGCCGGCCAGATCGGTCGCGAGGGCGAGTGCAGCGAGCGAACCCAGGGCCAGGAAAGCGATCCCGACCACGTCGGCGACGTGGCCTCCGAGCTGGCGACCGACCGCGGATCGCATGCGTGCCGACGCCGAGGGGCGCGCTGATCCAGTCCGCCTCGATCGGGAACGGCCGCGACGAGGAGTCGCCGGGCGTCGGGACGGCTTCTTCGCTCGGGACTTCTTGGTCCGCGTCGGAGAGCGGCGCGTCGCGGTCTTCTTGGCAGCCATACCCCAACGGTAACAGTGGCAACACCAGTCACACAGGGACCATCAGCCTCCGACGTCGGCCTCTACCCGAGCTCGGCCTACCCCGCTACCCCAGCTCAGGCTGCCCCGCTACTCCAGCTCAGGCCACCCCGCTACCCCAGCTCAGGCTGCCCCGCTACTCCAGCTCAGGCCACCCGGCTACCCCAGCTCAGGCCACCCGGCCAGCGCTTTCGCGAACCAGTCGTGGTGCTCGGCCACCCGCATTCCGACGGATTCGTAGAGCCGGCGGGCGCCCTCGGAGTCGCCGAACGCGACCTCGACCACCACCCGCATCTGCCCCTGATCGCGCAGCGCCGCGAACGCCGCCGCCAGCAGCCCTTGACCCACGCCGCGGCGCTGCCACGCCCTGCGGACCCCGAGGTTGCTCACGTAACCGGTGCCGCCGACGTCGTACACGAGGATCGCCCCGATGATCGAGCCGGTCTCGTCGACTGCCACCCGCCACAGGGCGGGGTCGAACGCGGGGTGTCGCACCCGAAGGGCCAGCCACTCGTCGAGCCGGCGGCGGGAGAAGCGGGCGAGGTCGGCGAACGCCTCCTGCATGACCGAGCGCACCGCCTCGACGTCCGAGTCGGGATCGAAGACCCGCGTCACGACCCCGGTGGGCGGACCCTCGATCGATTCGAGTCGGCCCAGGTCGATGGTGAGTCGCAGCCGGGTGTGCAATGGCGCGAACCCGCGGCGGGTCAACAGGTCGCGCTTTCCGGTGTTGGCGCTCGATGCGTAGAGGCCGAGCTCGGCGCCACGTTCCGGATCGGCGAGCTCGCGGGCCCGCGTCTCGACGAGGTCGAGAAGCTGTCCACCGAGGCCGCGCCCGGCGTATTCGGGGAACACGAACGCGTCCGACTCGAACTCCCGTCCCGGCTCGACTGCCCACACGAACGCGTAGCCGACGATCCGACCCGTCGGGCCGACTATGACCCAGGCGTCCCGATCGAGCTCGAAGCGCGGCCGCTCCCAGTCGTCGAGCAGGTCATCCTCGGTGAAGTCGGGCTCGCCGAAGTCGGCGATGTCGTGAGCAGTCACGACCGCTGCGACCTCGACGGCGTCGCGCGGGCGGGGAGATCGGAGGCGGTACCCAGTGGGAAGCTCCACGGCGGATCGCCTCCGAGGCTCGTCACCTCCCGACCGGTCCGCGTTCACGATGCCGAGGCGTACCCACCGGCCGCGCCGGTCAGGAAGGCGACATGACCGGCGATGCGCTTCGACCAGTCCCGGATGGTCGCCATGGCTCAGACTTCCATCACCACGGGGATGACAGCCGGACGGCGGCGGGTGCGCTGGTTGATGAATCGGCCCAGCGATCGGCGGGCGTGGCGGCGCAGCGTCTCGAAATCGGTCGCACCCTCGCCGGCCGCCTCGGCGAGCGATTCGGTCACGACGGCCTTCGCCTCATCGAGCAGCTCTTCGGCTTCCGGCGCGTGCACCCAACCGCGGGTGACGATCTCCGGACCCGTGACGATCTCGCCGGTCTTTGCGTCGACGGTCACGATGACGACCACCACGCCTTCTTCGGCCAGGTTGCGTCGATCGCGCAGGACGCCATGGCCGACGTCACCGACGATGCCGTCGACGTAGAGGTACCCGGCGGGCACCGCGCGCCGTTCGACCTCGAGACCGTCGGCGGTGAGCGTGAGCGCGTCGCCGTCTTCGCACACGATCACGCGATCCTGGCCCACGCCGGTCGCGGCCGCCAGACGCGCGTGATTCACGAGATGGTGGTACTCACCGTGAACGGGCACGAACCACTCGGGCTGCGTCAGGTTGACCATGAGCTTGAGCTCTTCTTGCGACGCGTGACCCGAGACGTGCACCGGCGAGTTCCCGCCGTGGATCACGTCGGCACCCGCGCGCATGAGCCCGTCGATGACCCGCGTCACGTTGGTCTCGTTGCCGGGAATGGCGTGAGCCGAGATCACGACGAGGTCCTCCGCGCTGAGCTTCACGTGCTTGTGCTCGTGCGCAGCCATGAGGGAGAGGGCGCTGAGCGGCTCGCCCTGCGACCCGGTACAGATGATGCACACGTCGCCCGGCGCGTAGCCCGATACTTCGTCGATGTCGATGATCCGGTCCGCCGGGATGTCCAACATTCCCATCTCGCGGGCCAACGTGACGTTCTTGACCATCGAGCGACCAAGGAACACGAGTCGCCGTCCGGCCCCGAGCGCGGCGTCGGCCACCTGGCGAATCCGATGGAGGTGCGACGCGAAGCTCGCCACGACGAGACGGCGGTCGGGATGGTCGCGAAACAGGTCGCGCATCGCCTGGCCGACGGTGGACTCCGACGGGGTGAACCCCGGCTCCTCGGCGTTGGTGGAGTCCGACAGCAGCAGCCGTATGCCACCGTCGCCCCGGGCGATCTCACCCAGGAGCGCGAGGTCGGTCGTCCGGCCGTCCACCGGAGTGAGATCGAGCTTGAAGTCGCCGGTGTGGAGGATGGTGCCGACCGGCGTATGGAATGCAACCGCGAACGCGTGCGGCACGGAGTGGGTGACCGGGATGAACTCGCAGTCGAACGGCCCGATCTGGCGCCGGTCGCGGTCCTCGATCGTGATCAGCTCGGTGCGGTCGAGCAGCCCGGCTTCCTCGATTCGGTTGCGGGCCAGGCCGAGTGACAGGCGCGAGCCGTAGATCGGAACCGAGAGGTCCCGGAGCAGAAAGGCGAGGCCGCCCGCGTGGTCCTCGTGCGCGTGGGTGAGGATGACGGCTTCGACACGATCTGCGTTCTCACGCAGGTACGTGAAGTCGGGCAGGACCAGATCGACGCCGGGCATGTCCGCGTCGGGGAACATGAGCCCGCAGTCGTCGACCAGGATGCGCCCGTCGACTTCGAGGCAGAGGCAGTTGCGACCGATCTCACCGAGACCGCCCAAGAAGACGACCCGCACGGAGTCGGAGCGGGCGCGAGCGGTCATCCAACGAGGCTAGCCCGATCCTGGCGAGCTCAGGTCGAGCCGACGGGGACCGACAACAGTGTGAGTCCGGTGTCGGGATTGGACGGGACGACGACCACGAGCGCCTCACCACCGCGGTGAGCGCGCACCCAATCGGCGCCCGCCGCGGTCGGGCTGAGCGTCAGCTGCACGGAGTCGCCGCGAGCCACGTCGATCGCGCCCGCGTCGGCGACGAGCACCGGGAGGGTCGAACCCGGATTCCAGGCCAGGACGAAGACTGCGCCCGCGCAGCGGAACGCCGATCGCTGTGGGCAGGTGAGGTCCACCCGGCCGCGGCGCGGGCGGACCCGATCGGAGCTGGGGCCGTCCACGAACGGAGTGACGAACGGCCCGCGCGCGTCGAGCGTCGCCTGGAGGAGCTCCGGCTTGCCGGTGATGAAGCCGTCGACACCGATGTCGAGGAGCGACTCATAGCTCGCGGTCGTGTCGTCGCCGTCACCGTTGAATCACACGTAGACCGCGAGGTCGTTCGCGTGCGCGTCGAGCACAAATTGTTCGGTCACGACCTCGATGCCGCTGAACGTCGGCGGCACCTGCAATGACGTCTCGCCCGGCAGCGGTCCGCGCGAGCCGAACCACGCGGTGATCGTGTCCAGGCCCGGACTTGTGTCGATGCCGGGTGCGACGGCGTGGAAGTGGTCGAGGATCGTGTCGTCGAACGACACGACCACGACCTGGTCGGCCGCGTCGTACTCGTCGATCAGCGCGGCGAGCGCGTCGGCGGTGGCGAAGGCGTCGGGACCGTCTTTGATCTCGAGGTCGAGCAGCCGGTCCGGGAACTCCTCGAACACCTGCCGAAGCGTCGGGATGGCGAAGTCATCGGCGTCATAGCCCGCGGGTGGGGCAACCTCACCCGTGCGGACGCCTCGCAGCGTGTACTCCTCGACCGGTCGGTCGTGGCAGCTCCAGCAGCCGGGCACGAACCAGTAGGCGTTGTCGAACGCCTGGAGCTCGGCGACGGTGAAGTTGCGAACCTCACCGGTCCCGTTCGACGTGCGGTTGATGGTCGAGTCGTGCACGACCATCACTTCACCGTCCGCGCTGAGGCGGAGATCCATCTCGAGCGCGTCGGCCCCGACCGCAACGGCCCGTTTGAACGCGTACATCGTCTCGTGGGGAGCCTCGAGGTCACCCCCGGCGTGCGCGATGTTCAGTGGCCGTCGCGCCAGCCAGGTGTTGGCCGGTTCCCCGGGCGGCGACGCGGCCGGCACGCCGGTCGCGGCCGGTACGGCCACGAACAGCGCCCCGAACAGCGAAAAGGCGACGGCGACGACAAGGAGGCGGATTCGGCGCATACCGTGGTTTCTAGGCGCTGGCTCGGTCCTTCGCCACTTCGTCCAGCAGCGTGTATTCCTCACCGGTGTCCGTCCAGTCCTCGAACTGGATCACGCCGAGTTCGGTGAACTTCTGGCGCAGCCAGCCTTCACCCGCGTCGAGCAGGCCGAGCTTCTTGCAGTTCGGCACGATCTTCGAGAAGAGCATCGACTGGAACATCTGCCGGCCCTCGTCCTGGATGACGAGCGACATCGCCTCCTTGACGTCGACGCCCATCTTCTCCCAGACCTCCTGCTGGAGGAACCGGTCGCGCATGCGCACTGCGGCCTCGAACGCGAACTCCTGGCGCTCGCGGATCTCGGGCAGCGTGAGCTCGGCGTAGTACTCCTGCAGCGACAGCACACCGAACGCGACGTGACGGGCCTCGTCGCTCATCACGTACCGCAACATCTTCTTGAGCAGGGGCTCGCTCGTCATCTGGTGGATGAACCCGAAGGCCGCCAGCGCAAGACCCTCGACCATGATCTGCATTCCGAGGTAGGTCATGTCCCAGCGGTTGTCGGAGATGATGTCGTCGAGGAGCATCTTGAGGTGCGCGTTGATCGGGTAATGACCCGACAGCTTCTCGTCCAGGTACCGAGCGAACACCTCCACGTGGCGAGCCTCGTCCATGACTTGGGTCGCGGCGTAGTACTTGGCGTCGATCCACGGCACGGTCTCGACGATCTGCGCGGTGCAGATCAACGCACCCTGCTCGCCGTGCATGAACTGCGACAACGTCCAGTTCTGGCCCTCGATGCCGAGCTGGACCCACTGGTCGTCGGTCCACGACTCGAACGCCGTGCCCTTGAGATCGAGACCACCGGAGAACGGACCGTTGAGGTCCACCTCGGCATTCGCGATCACTTGGGCGGCCTGGTCGACCTCGATCGACCAGTCGAGATCAGTCGACGAGTTCCACTGAGAGGTCTTGGCCTTCTCGTACAGCTTGATGAGGGGCTGGCGCGACTGCTCGTAGTCCCAGGTGAACAGCACGTCGGAGTTCGCCTGCACCAGGTGGACGAGCGCGTCGACATCGTGGTTGGAGACCGCGAGGATCGCTTCGAGGTCGTCGAGGTTCTCGCGACCGATGATGTCTTGGTTGGTTGCCATTTCGCTACCCCCGTTGGTGGGACGAGACGTTGGTGAGCGCGGGAATGACGAAGTCATGCACGAGCTCTCGGACTTGGGTGGCATCGGTCATCGGGATCGTGGCGGCCTGCTCGCCGAAGTGGGAGAGGAAGACCCGCGCGATCCATTCGGCGCCGTCGGGCGCGCGCTCGGCCGGCACGAACCGGGCGAGCATCGGAGCGAGGGAATCAGAAGCCCCGGAGAGGAATCGGTTGCCGCCGTCGAAGGTCAGCATCGGCAGTACGAGCTCGGGCTCGTGCTCGACCACGAAGCTGAGTGCCGGGTGCTCGCCGAGCTCGTGGGCCGCGCTCGTCGCCATGGCGACGAGCGCGTCCTCCAGCGTGGCTGCCTCGGCGGCAGATCGACCGATCTCGGCGACGATCCGGTCGCCCTCGCGGGCAACCGCACAGTCCAGGAGCTGCCGCTTGTTCCCGAAGTAGCGGTAGACGGTCGCCCGCGCGCAGCCGGCTTCACGGGCTACATCGTCGAGGGTCGTCTTGGCCACGCCGTAGCGGGCGACACAGACCAGCGCGGCATCGAGCACCCGCGTCTCCACGGAGGCTTCTTGGCCCAGTGAGGACTCTCGGCCGACGGGGGTCTTCTGGACCGTTCGCATCTTTTGAGACAGTAAGGCGATGACCGTCTCACAGTCAACATGTCTGAGGTCACACCGTGCCCGTCACCCGCGCGTAGGAACACAGCCCGGTCAGCGGGCGAGCGCGGCGTCGGTGAGGACACCGGCGAGGAGGTCCTCGCGAACCAGCCGGCGCACGGCCTCGGGGTCGTCGAGATCCCAACTCGCCGGCGAGCTGATCAGCGACAACAGCATGCGGGCCACGAACTCCGCCGCTCGGGCCTGATCGACGCCAGCTCGGAGCCGGCCCTCGCGCTCCTCACGTTCGAGATACGGCCCCAAGAACGCGGTGATGAACCGCAGCGGACGTTCTTGCTCGGTGATCATCAACGGCAGCAGCCGCTCCGGCTCGGTCACGAGGATCTTCTGGAGCACCTCGTGTTCACGCACGGCACCGTGGGCGAAGCCCAACCCGTCTTCGATCAACCCGGCGAAATCAGCGGCTCCGGCGACGGCTTCGGCCAAGCGGCCGAAGAAGCGGCCCATCTCCCAACCCACGACGGCCGCCAGCAGCTCGTCCTTCCCACCCGGGAAGACCCGGTACACCGTCGCCCTCGACAAGCCGGACTCCTTGACGACGTCTTCGACCGTCGTCTTGGCCAGCCCAAAACGGGCGACACACGCGTAGGCAGCTTCGAGGAGTCGCTCACGGAGAGCGGGGTCGGTGGTGGCCACGAGCTCGAGCCGTCCGGTGCCTAGAGGTCGAGCAACGCGTCGAGCCCGATCGTCAGGCCGGGACGATCGGGTACGGCGCGCACGGCGAGCAGCACCCCGGGCATGAACGAGGTCCGGTCGGTGGTGTCGTGACGGATCGTGAGCGTCTGGCCGGTCGTGCCGAGGATGACCTCTTGGTTGGCGACGACGCCGCGCATGCGCACGGCATGGACCCGGATACCAGCGGGTCCGACACCACCACGGGCGCCCTCGACGACCGTCGTGCGGGTCGGGTCGTCGGCCCACTCTCTCGACGCGGCCGCCATCCGCTCAACGGTCAGCATCGCGGTACCGGACGGCGCGTCGGCCTTCGCGTCGTGGTGATATTCGATCACCTCGGCGGTCTCGAAGTACGGGGCCGCGAGCTCGGCGAAGCGCATCGCGAGGACGGCGCCGATCGCGAAGTTGGGCGCGATGATCGCGTGGGCCTGGCTCTGTGCGAAGGCGTTCCGGAAGGCGTCGAGGTCTCGGGCGTCGAAGCCGGTCGTGCCCACCACCGCGTGGACGCTGTGATCTGCGCACCACGTGAGGTTCTCGCGCGCCGCATCGAGCACGGTGAAGTCGACCGCCACATCGATGCCGGCGGTCTCCATCGCTTCGGGACCCGCTGCGACCGCCAGGTCACTCCCGGCCACACCGAGCTGGTCCAGGCGCATCCCTGCCCGTTCGGGATCAACCGCGGCGACGAGCTCGAGGTCGGCGGCGTCGAGCAGCGCCCGGCACACCGTTGCCCCCATGCGGCCACCCGCACCGAACACCCCGACTCGGATCACCCGTCGAGCCTACCGATCCGACCGACGTTTGATGCTTCCGTGACGCCTGGCGTCACGGAAGCATCAAACGTCGCGGGCGGGGCGCCCGAGGGTCAGGCGAGTGGGTGGGACTCGTCGAAGCGGTCGGGGTCGAACGGGCCGACCACGGTGAGAGTGCGAGGGACGTCCACGAGGACGCGATCCACAACCCGAGCGATGTCGTCGGGGGTGACCGCCTCGACCGCGGCGGCGAGCTCGTCCAGGCTGGGAACAGCGCCGAGGGTGAGCTCGCTCCGTCCGAGGCGTTGCATCCGGCTCGCTGACGTCTCGAGCCCCAACGCCATCGATCCGATGAGGTGGCCCCGCGCCGCCTCGAGCTCCCGGTCGGTCACGCCTCGGTCCGAGACGATGCGGTCGAGCTCGGCGTGCAGGACCTCGATGGTCTCGTCCACACGCGCCGGCGTCGTGCCGGCATACAGCGCCAATGAGCCGGTGTCCTCGTACGCGGCGCGATACGAGTACACGGAGTAGGCGAGGCCACGACGCTCGCGCACCTCCTGAAACAGCCGGGACGACATGCCCCCACCGAGCACCTGGTTGAGGACGGTGAAGGCGTAGCGATCGTCGTCATCACGCGCCAGCCCGCGCACGGCCATGCCGACGTGGGCCTGTTCGGTGTCACGCCGCAGAACCGTGTGCTCTACGGGCACGGTGAATGCCGGCATCGGCCGCTTCGGACGTACTCCCGCGCCGCGTTCGAGCCCCTGTTCGACGAGGTTGACGACGACGTCGTGGTCCAAGTTCCCGGCCGCGGCAACGACGACATTCGACGGGTGGTAGTGGGACGCGTGGTAGTCGGCGACCTGATCGCGGGTCATCGCGCCGATGGATTCATGGCCCCCGAGCACCGACCGCCCGAGCGGGTGGTCGGGGAACAACGCGCCCGAGAGCAGGTCGTGCAACACCTCGTCGGGCGCGTCGTCGCGCATCCGGATCTCTTCGAGGATCACCTGGCGCTCCGCGTCCATGTCGCCGGCGTCGAGCGTCGGTGACCAGATCACATCCGACAGGATCTCGATCGCCAGCGGGAGGCGATCATCGGGAACTCGCACGTAGAAGGCGGTGCACTCGTGGCTCGTGAACGCGTTCATGTCGCCACCGACCGACTCGATCGCCTCGGCGATCTCGGGGGCGGTGCGGCTCGGTGTGCCCTTGAACAGCAGGTGCTCGAGGAAGTGACTGGCTCCGGAGCGCTCGTCGTCTTCGTCGCGCGCTCCGGTACCGATCCAGAAGCCGATGGCAACCGAGCGGAGCTCGGGCAACGTCTCGGTCACGACGCGGGCGCCGGAGGCGTGCCGCGTCAACCTGATGCCGCCGGCCTCTGCGCCCATCACCGCCTCAATCGACTCTCATCGCGTGGACCTGAAGACGGGGGTCGCCCGCCCCGGCCGGAGAGTCAACGCCTGCGGCGACCTCCGCCACGACCGCCGCGGCCTCCCTGGCCGCCGCTGCCGCGATCGCCGCCACGACCCGCTTCCGCGGGGCCGAGGTCGCCGAACTCCTCACGAGCCTGGTCGTCCCAAGCCTCATCGAACGAAGCGGTGTCGCGGTCTCCGCCGCCGGACTCGTCCCGGCTCTCACGGCGCCCGCGACCCTCGTCACGCCCGCGACCCTCGTCACGCCCGCGACCCTCGTCACGCCCGCGACCCTCGTCACGCCCGCGACCCTCGTCACGCCCGCGGCTACGACGCGCCGGCCGGTCATCACCGCCACTGGACCGGCCATCACCGTCTCCGTCCCATTCGTCACCGACGAGCGAAAGCGAGAGCTTGCCCTGGTTGTCGATGTCGTCGACGCGCACCGTCACCTCGTCACCGAGGTTGAGGACGTCTTCGACGCGATCCACCCGCTTGCCGCGTCCGAGCTTCGAGATGTGGACGAGCCCGTCACGCCCGGGCAGGACGTTCACGAACGCACCGAACTTCGTCACGTTGACGACCTTGCCGGTGTAGTCGACGCCGATCTCTGCGGTCGGCGGATCGAGGATCAGCTCGATCCGGCGACGGGCCTCTTCGACCTTCTCGCCGTCCTTGGAGCCAATGCTCACCGTGCCCACCATGCCGTCGTCGGATACCGCGATGTCGGCACCGGACTCCTGCTGGATCGTGTTGATGACCTTGCCCTTCGGGCCGATCACCTCGCCGATCTTGTCGATGGGAATCTCGAAGCTCATGATCTTCGGCGCAGTCGGGCGGACCTCGTCGCGCGGCTCGGCGATCGCGTGGTGCATCACGTCGAGTATCTGCAGGCGGGCTTGCTTCGCCTGGGCCAAGGCCTCGGCGAGAACGTCGGCCGGCAAACCCTCGATCTTCGTGTCGAGCTGGAGCGCGGTCACGAAGTCGGCCGTGCCGGCGACCTTGAAGTCCATGTCACCGAACGCGTCTTCGGCGCCGAGGATGTCAGTCAGGGTCGTGTACTTGCCCTCGGCGTAGACGAGACCCATCGCGATGCCGGCGACAGCGGCCTTGATGGGCACACCGGCGTCCATGAGCGACAGGCTCGAACCACACACCGACGCCATCGACGTCGAGCCGTTCGAGGCCAGCACGTCGGACACCAGGCGCAAGGTGTACGGCCACTCTTCCTTGCTCGGCACGACCGGCAGCAGGGCGCGCTCGGCGAGAGCACCGTGACCGATCTCCCGCCGCTTGGGCGAGCCCACCCGACCCGTCTCGCCGGTGGAGAACGGCGGGAAGTTGTAGTGGTGCATGTACCGCTTGCGGTCTTCCAGGCCGAGCGTGTCGACGATCTGTTCCATGCGGGCCATACCCAGGGTCGTGATCGTCAGCACCTGCGTCTCGCCCCGCTGGAACAGACCCGAGCCGTGCACGGTGTTCACGAAGCCGACCTCGGCCGCCAGCGGCCTGAGGTCGGATGTGCCGCGACCGTCGATCCGCACACCGTCGGTGACGATGCGCGAGCGGACCACTTGCTTCTGCAGGGCCCGGAACGCCTTCTTCACCGGGCCGGCCTCGTCGGCAAGGGGCCCGGGCTTTTCGGGCGTGCCGCACAGCGCGACCAACAGGGCCGCCTTGATCTCGTCGAGCCGCGAGTTACGTTCGGTCTTGTCGGCGATGGCCATCGCCTCGGCGGTGTCGGACTTCGCCTCCACCTCGACCGCGTCGAACACCTCGGGCGAGTAGTCGACCCGCGGTTCGTAGGGCTTGGGCGCGATCGGCCCGTGGGCGGCCTCGACGGCCGCAACGAGCTCGGCCTGGAGGTCGATCGACGCGCCGATCCACTCCTTGGATGCTTCGAGGCCCTCGACGATGACCTCTTCGGTCACCTTCGGGGCGCCCTCTTCGTAGAGCTCCCAGGCGGCCTCGGTGCCACCGGCCTCGACCATCATGATCGCGATCTCGCCGTCTTCGTTGCGACGGCCCGCGACCACGAGCTCGAACGTCGATTCGGCAACCTCCGCGTAGGTCGGGTGCGCGATCCACTCGCCCTCGTGGTGCGCCATACGCACCGCGCCGATCGGCCCCTTGAACGGGATCCCCGACACCATGAGCGCGGCGGACGCACCGTTGATGGACAGGATGTCGTGCGGGTTCTCCTGGTCGGAACCAAAGATCGTGGCGATGACCTGCGTCTCGTCGCGAAAGCCTGCGGGAAAGCTCGGCCGCAGTGGCCGGTCGGTGAGTCGGCAGGTCAGGATGGCCTTCTCACCCGGACGGCCTTCACGCCGGAAGAACGAGCCCGGGATCTTGCCCGCGGCGTACATCCGCTCTTCGACGTCGACGGTGAGTGGGAAGAAGTCGATGCCCTCCCGGGGCGTGCTGGTCGCGACGGTCGACAGCAGGTCGGTGTCGCCGACGGTGACGCGCACGGCGCCGTCGGCGAGCTCGGCCAGACGGCCGGTCTCGAGGTTCATGATGAGTCCGGCCTCGTTGATCGGGCCGGACACGCGAATCGCGTCTCCCATGGGAACGCGCTCCTCTCTGTATTGGTTGGCGCGAGGCGCAGCGGTTCCCAGTTGTCACGGCCCCGGAGTCTGAGTGACCAGACCTGGGCGGTGGCGACTGAGGACCCCCGTCACGCTCGCGCCGCTACGCGAAACGAGGAGCGGATGTCCGCTCCTCGAAGTGAATGGCTATCGGCGGAGGCCGAGCTTCGCGATGAGTGCCCGGTACCGGTCGACGTCGTTGCGCCGGAGGTAGTCGAGCAACCGACGACGCCGTCCGACCAGCATGAGCAGCCCACGGCGCGAGTGATGGTCCTTCTTGTGGACCTTCAGGTGCTCCGTCAGGTGGTTGATCCGCTCCGTGAGGAGCGATACCTGCACCTCCGGTGAACCGGTGTCGGTTTCGTGGAGGCGGTGCTCGGCGATCGTGGCGGCGGTATCGGGCATGCGCGAGGCGAGACCTTCGTCTTCAGCGGTTGCCGTCGAGACGCCTGGAGAGACAGCCTGACGGATCTCGGGAGGCTAGCACGCCCTTGACGAATTGGGGTTTCGCCGGGACTCGAGCGCGGCTCTTCTCCCTACCGGACACGACCTGACGACCGACCCATCAGGGGACGAGGAGCCGGCGGGTGGACTCCACGTCGCGTTGGATCTGGGCGATGAGCGCCTCGACGGAGTCGAACTTCTCCTCGCCGCGCAGGCGCTCGACGAATCCAACCTCACACGGCTGGTCGTAGAGGTCGCCGGAGAAGTCGAGGACGTGGGCCTCCAGCAGGGGGACCTCGGCATCCTCGTAGAAGGTGGGTCGCAGACCGAGCGAGATCGCCGCGGGTCGGGCCGCGCCATCGGCTCCGGCGAAGGTACCGGCGTAGATCCCGACCGCCGGGAGGCACAGCTCGGGGGCGACGGCCAGGTTGGCGGTGGGAAAGCCCAGCTCGTGGCCCCGCTGATCGCCCCGGGCGACGGTGCCGCGCACGGCGTGCGGCCGGCCCAACAGCTTCGCCGCGCCCCCGACGTCGCCCTCGGCCAGCAGGCTCCGGATCCGGGTCGAGGAGTAGGGCGACCCGCCGTCGCCCTCGGGCGAGACCAGGCCGAGCCCGATGACCTCGAAGCCGTGGTTCGCGCCCATACGGTCCAACAGCGCGACGTTGCCGCCACGCCGGTGCCCGAAGTGAAAGCCCGCACCCACGATGACGAGGCCGGCCCGCAACCGTTCGACGAGCACCTCGGCCACGAACTCCTCGGCGGTCTCGGCCCGACGCGCGTCATCGAACGTGAGCACACACACCGTGTCCACCAGGCCGGTTGCCTCGAGCAGCTCGAGGCGCTGGTCGAGCGTGTTCAGCAGCTTCGGCGCCGACTCCGGCCGAACGACCTGGGCCGGATGGCGATCGAAGGTCACCACCGTCGCGGCGAGATCCCGCGCCCGGGCGAGGTCCGCGACGAGGCGCAGCACCTCTCGGTGACCGAGATGCACGCCGTCGAACGCCCCGATCGTGACCGCACTGGCCGGGGCATCGACGTCGACGTCGTCACCGTCGCGCAGCACCCTCACGACGCGACCACCACGACCGCGGGCTTCAGCGTCTCTCCGCGTCGTTCGTACACCGCGAGGAGATCGCCTTCGGGTCCGACCACCGCGAAGGGACCGGGCGCGGCCACCGATGGTTCGAGGGCCGCCGCCGGAAACACCGTTCCGTGCGCGACGCCGCGGGCGGTCTCGGCGTCGGCGGGCGCCTCGGCCAAATCACGCATCGCGTCGCGCGGGCTCATGAGCGCCTCGGCTACGTCGGCCTCGACCTCGTCGAGCGGGCGGGCCTCGTCGATCGTGAACGAGCCGACCCTCGTCCGCCGAAGCGTCTGCACGTGGGCGCACCCGCCGAGCGCCTCACCCAGATCGGCCGCGAGGGCCCGGATGTAGGTGCCGGTCCCGCACTCCACGAACAACGTGGCCACGGGAAAGGGGCCGGGTTCGAGACCCTCCACATCGATGCGGTCGATGCGCACCCGGCGAGGGGTCCGCTCCACGGTCTCACCTGCCCGGGCGATCTCGTGCAGCCGTCGGCCGCCGACCTGCACGGCCGAGACCATCGGAGGGAGCTGGTCGATCTCACCCACGAACCTCCGCGTTGCCGCGGTAACGGCTTCGAGCGAGACCTCCATGGTCCGACGCTCAAGGACCACTCCGGCCGCGTCGAGCGTGTCGGTCGCGACGCCGAACACCACGGTCGTGCGGTAGGCCTTGGATGCGCCCTGGAGGAATCGCAGCAGGCGCGTCACTCGACCGAGACCGACGAGGAGGACCCCGGTGGCGTCGGGATCGAGCGTGCCTGCGTGGCCGACTCGGCGCTGACCGGCGGCCCGGCGGACCCGCGCCACGACATCGTGGCTGGTCATTCCCGCCGGCTTGTCGATGACGAGCAGCCCGTCCAGCACGACCTGACCCTAAGCGGTGCCGAGCCGGGGCGGCACCGCCCGGAGCTCGGTCACTCGACGCACACTGTGAGCGCCCGTTGCACAGACCCGGCGGCACTGCCGGGTCCGGAGGGAGCCGGATCGGAGATCAGAGGGCGGCGCGGATGCGGGCGACGACATCGGGGATGGCTCCGGCACTGGTGAATCCGGCCGCGAAGCGGTGCCCGCCGCCACCTTCGCGTTCGGCGATGAGCCGCACGTCGACACCGCCGAGCGACCGCAGGCTCACCCGGAGCGACCCGTCGGGCTCCTCTTTGAGGACGCACGCGACCTCGGCTTCCGCCGTGCGGCGGACCAGGTCGATGAGTCCTTCCGCCTCGTCGATGGTGACGTCATGGCGTTCGAGGTCGGCGAGCGTGACCGACGCCCACACGAAACGCTGATCCGCGCACAGCTCGGCTCGCCCGAGCACGTCCGCGACGAGCTGGAGATAGGCGAAGCGGTGCTCCTCGAACAGCGTCCGGCTCAGGCTCTCGACGGGGACGCCGTAGCCGACGAGCTCGGCAGCCAGCCGGAACACCTCCGGCGTCGTGGTCGTGTACTGGAAGCGGCCGGTGTCGCACACGAGCCCGGCGTAGAGACAGACCGCGCTCTTCTGAGTGAGCGGCAACGAGAGCTCGTGCATGAGGCGTCGCACGACCACCGCCGTCGCGGCCGCGTTCGGATCGATCACGTTGATCGTTCCGTAGCGGTCATTCGAGATGTGATGGTCGAGCACGACGAGCTCGCGTGCGGCACGTGCCGCGGGCTCCAGGTCACCGAGGCGGGCCACCGAGCCGCAGTCGAACGTGACCATCACGTCCGGCTCCGACGGGAAGTCACCGGGAGACGTGAGGAGGTCAAGCCCGGGAAGCTCGCGGTAGTGCGCCGCGACGACCAACGGCGTCGGGAACGAGGCGACGCTGGGGCGTCCCGCGGCGCGCAGACCGTGATGCAGCGCGAGCATCGAGCCGAGTGCGTCGCCGTCCGGACTGACGTGGCAGGCGAGCGCGACAGTGTCGGCCGCGCCGATCGCCTCGGCTGCGGTGCCGAGCGCGTCGCCTACGTCATCGGTACTCATACGCCCTCTCCCGGCGGTGGTGGCGGCTCCGGGCCGGCACGCTCGCCGGCGTGCAGGCGGCTGATGATCTCCTCGATGCGCTGTCCCTGTTCGATCGCGGGATCGATCCGGAACACCAGCTCCGGCAGATACTTCATGCGGACCTGCTTGCCGAGAGTCAATCGGAGGAGGCGGGACGCCGAGCGCAGCGCCCGCATCGTGGCCCACGCCTCCTCATCGCTCGGCGACTTCCCCTTGGCCGTGACCTGGGAGTAGTACACGATCGCGTGGCGAAGGTCGGCGGCGACGTCGACGCCGGTCAACGTGACCAGGTTGAGGCGAGGATCGGAGAGGCGCGCGAGCTCTTCCGCCAGCACCTCGCGCACGACCTCGTTGAGGCGAGCCGAGCGCGGGTAGCGGCGGGGCTGGTAACGGCGTGTCATGGGGTCTCGGCGTAGGTCACCTCGCGGTCGACCACGTCGAGGTCCGACGCGGTGTCCACGAACCGGGCGACCGAGTCGTACAGCTCGTCGAGCCGGCCGGCACTGCCCGACACCAGCGCTACCGCGATCGTGGCTCGTTGCCATGTGTCCTGATGGTCGACCTCGGCCACCGAGACCTTGAACCGGTGGCGCAGCCCATCGACAATCGGGCGGAGCGCGGCCCGCTTCGCCTTCAGGGAACGGCTCGCCGGGACGTAGAGCTCGAACGTGGCGACGAGCGCGTGGACCGGACCACCCATCAGCGCGACCGTCACGCGCTCGTGCGGGCGATCTCTTTCATCTCGTACGTCTCGATCACGTCACCGGGCTTGAGGTCCTGGAAGTTCTCGAGTCCGATACCGCACTCGAAGCCTTCCTTGACCTCGCGGACATCGTCCTTGAACCGCCTGAGTGAAGCAATCGACCCGTGCCAGATGACAGCACCGTCTCGAAGGAACCGGACCTGCGAACCACGGGTGATCGCGCCGTTGCGCACGAAACAACCCGCGATCTTGCCGATCCGGGGCACACCGAAGATCTCCCGGACCTCGGCCTCGCCGGTGACGACCTCTTTGAACTCGGGCTTGAGCATGCCCAGCAGCGCGTTGCTGACGTCGTCCAGAACCTTGTAGATCACTTCGTAGAGGCGGAGCTCGACACCTTCGTGCGCGGCGAGCTCACGCGCCGTGCGATCAGGCCGCACGTTGAAGCCGATCACCGTCGCGTTCGACACCGCGGCGAGATCGATATCGGACTTCGTGATCCCGCCCACACCGCGCAGCACGAACGACAGCCGGACCTCGTCGTGCTCGTGGTCGAGCTTGCGCAGCGCCTCGGTGAGCGCTTCGAGGGAACCGTGCACGTCTGCCTTGACGAGGAGGTTCAACGTGGCCACCTCGCCCCGCTGGACCATCGAGAAGATGTCCTCGAGGCGAGCCCCACCGGCCAGCATCATCGGATGCGCCAGGTTTGCCGCCCGGCGGCGATGCGAACGCGCCTCGGCGACCGTCCGGGCGACCTTCTCGCTCGGAGCGACGCGCAGCTCATCACCGGCCAGGGGTACGTTGTCGAGGCCGAGTATCTCCACGGGCGTGGAGGGACCGGCTTCGGTGACGGGCTTGCCGTCCGAGTCGAACATGGCGCGGACCTTGCCCCAGCCACCACCGGCCACCACCGGCTCACCGGTCCGCAGCGTGCCCCGCTCGACGAGCGCGGTCGCGACCGGACCCCGGCCAGGGTCGAGGTTCGACTCGAGCACGAACGCGCGCGCCGGCGCCGTCGGGTCGGCGCGCAGCACGTCGGCGAGCTGCGCTTCCGAAACCAGGATCAGACTGTCGAGCAGGGTGTCGACACCGATACCTGCCGGCGCGGCGACATCGATGACGATCGTGTCACCGCCCCACTCCTCGGGCACAAGCTCCTGTTCAACGAGCTGCTGACGCACTCGAGTCGGATCCGCGTTCTCGCGGTCGACCTTGGTGACCGCAACGACGATCGGTACCTCGGCGGCTCGAGCGTGGTTGATGGCTTCACGCGTCTGCGGCATGACGCCGTCGTCCGCGGCGACAACGAGGATCGCAATGTCGGTGGCCTGCGCGCCGCGGGCCCGCATGGCGGTGAACGCCTCGTGGCCAGGGGTGTCGATGAAGGTGATCGCGTGGCCGTCCCGCTCGACCTGGTACGCGCCGATGTGCTGGGTGATCCCGCCGGCCTCGCCGGCAACGACGTCGGTCTGACGGATCGTGTCGAGCAGTGTGGTCTTGCCGTGGTCGACGTGGCCCATCACGGTGATGACCGGCGCGCGCGGCTGGAGCAGCGCCTCGTCCTCTTCCTCCTCCTCGCCGAGGAGGGCCAGGAGCTCGAGCTCGGCCTCCTGGCCGGGCTCGACCAGCAGCACCTCAGCACCGAGCTCCTGGGCGATGAGCTCGATCATCTCGTCGGCCAGCGACTGCGTCGCGGTCACCATCTCGCCCGCGTCGAACAGGATGCGGACGATGTCTCCGGTGCGACGGTTGAACTTGGGAGCCAGCTCCTGGACGGTCGAACCTCGGGGCACGACGATCTCGCCCTCGGGGATGGGAGCGTCGCTCGGCGTGAGCGTGAGTGATGCCGGACCCTGATCCTCGAAACCGCGACGACGACGCTTCTTCCTGCGCCGGGGCCGCTGACCCTGCGGGCCGGGTCGGCCCCGTCCGCCGGGTCGACCGGCGAAACCTCCGCCGGGGGCACCACGACCACCACCCGGACGACCGGCAAAACCTCCGCCGGGAGCGCCGCCCGGTCGACCGGCGAAACCTCCGCCGGGAGCACCACGACCACCACTGGGTCGACCGGCAAAACCTCCGCCGGGGCTGCTACGACCGCCACCGGAAGGCCGCGATGGGCCACTGCCGCGCGAACCCGGCGGGGGTGGGATCGGACGTCCGCCGGGTTCGCGCGGCAGTGGCCCATCGCGGCCTTCCGGTGGCGGTCGTAGC
>Ga0209587_1000172_pt1 | contig 31511 bp, 32 predicted proteins | sample NGEPerD_2_FD_184512 | JGI IMG/M metagenome (GOLD analysis project Ga0209587, IMG submission 184512) | Arctic peat soil microbial communities from the Barrow Environmental Observatory site, Barrow, Alaska, USA - NGEE PermafrostL1-D... | ecosystem: Environmental > Terrestrial > Soil > Wetlands >...
CCACCGGTCGGTGCGACCGAGATCGGCCGCCACCTTGCCCGGCGGCTCGCCCGCCAGCACCCTTGCAACCGCCTCTCGGCGCGCTTCTTCCTCGGCGTTGCCCACCCGCTCCTCCTCTGCTTGACGTCAGTCGTGGGCAGAGGATGCAGGCAAGCGCGTTGGAGCGGCGGAACGATGTGGTGCCAGAAACGTGGCTGAGCGGCGGAACGATGTGATGCTATGTACTACGGAACGATGTGATGCAGGTTGTCACCTAGTGTCGCCTCGAGTAACGAGCCATCTGCCGCTTGCGCGCCGCTCCGTAAGGAATGGAGTCCGCAACGATGTGCGGTCTTGCAACAGCCATGGGCTCGGGTGGGAGGACGGCGTGAGCGTTGACGGGGAGGCCGAGAAAGGTGGTGAGCAGCACGCCGGCGATTAGCCGCATGCCGCCGTGCGGGGCAAGCTCGGCCGGACCGCCGAGCGGAAGGGTGCCACACTTGGGCGGTGCCCCCGCCGAGGAGTTGTGCCGTTGGCTGAAAAAAGAATGCGGGTGGGAATTCATGTCGGACACTGGGAACGTGGGCCCGCCGACCTAACCGAGGTAGCGCAGGAGGCCGAGCGAGCCGGGCTCGACTCGGTGTGGACATCGGAGGCGTGGGGCTCGGACGGGCTCGTCTTGCTCACGTGGATCGCGGCCAAAACCCGGCACATAGCGGTGGGAACCGGCATTCTGCAGATCCCGGCGCGAACTCCCGCGAACGTTGCGATGGCGGCCATCACCCTCGACCACCTAACCGGGGGCCGGCTGCGGCTCGGCCTGGGCACGAGCGGCCCCCAGGTTGCGGAGGGCTGGTACGGAGAGCGGTTCGAACGGCCGCTCGAGCGAAGCGATGAGTACATCCGCATCATCAGAGCGATCCTTCAGCGCAAAGAGCCCGTGCGTTTCGAGGGGGCGCACTACCAGCTTCCCGCCACCGGTGGAACCGGGCTTGGAAAGCCTCTCAAGGCAGAGGTGGTCCCGCTGCGGGCGGATCTGCCCATCTACCTCGCCGCCATGGGACCGCGCAACACTTCGCTCGCAGCGCGCGTTGCCGACGGATGGCTGCCGTTGTTCTACTCTCCGGAGAACCGGGACATCTTCGAAGGTGCGCTGGCGAGAGGTTTCGAGTCGAGCGGCCGCTCCCGAGAAGACTTCGACATCTCCCCGGTGGTGCCGGTTGCGATCGGCGACGACCTCGGCGAGTGCCGGGACGCTCTCCGTTCCACAATCGCCCGCTACATCGGGGGCATGGGAACGAGGGGAGCAAACTTCTACAACGCGCTGGTCAGAAGGTATGGCTACGAGGATGCCGCCGAACGAGTCCAGGCATTGTTTCTCGATGGAAAGAGGACCGAGGCGGTGGCGTCGGTCCCCGATGCGCTCGTGGACGAGCTATCGCTGGCCGGGCCCGTGGAGCGGGTGCGCGAACGGCTCGAGGTCTGGGCGGGAGCCGGAGTCACGACGCTGCTGGGCCGCGTTCGAGACGTTCGGACCGTGCGATTGCTGGCCCAAGCGGCCGATGGACGTCTGGCCTAACAGCAGGGTTTCAAACGATTGCATGTTCATGTACCGCTCAGGTACATAAACGCGCAGTGGATGCCGGAGTACGCATCGAAGAAGCTTCAATCGGTCCGGGAGGCGAGCTGCAGGACGGCGATGATGGTCATGGCGTCGGTGATCTCCCCTGAGCGCACCATCTCGATAACGCGTTGCAACGGAGTGGGCCGGACTTCTATGAACTCTGTTGTGTCGCCCCCGCCCCAGGCCTCCACCAAGCTCAGGTCGCGAGCCACGTAGAGATGGGCGGTCTCGTCCACTACGCTCTTACTGGTGTGGAACGACGAGATGTGGGAGAAACGGCCGGCTCGGTATCCGGTCTCTTCCAGGAGTTCGCGCTGCGCCGCATCTTGGAAGCTCTCCTCTGAATGCACACCCCCGGTGGGCATCTCCCAGCGCACCATGCCTGCGACGTAACGGTACTGGCGGATCAGCAGCACGGTGTCGTCGTCCACGAAGGGAAGCACTCCAACACAGTTGCCGAGAGTCACCACGCCATAGGTGGTCGTCTCTCCGTTCGGCATCTCGACGATGTCTTCCCGCAGGGAGAGCCACGGGTTTTCGTGGACAAGCCGCGACGAACGCGCTCGCCAGGGCGTAGTTGCCTGATTGTTCCGCTCCGGATCTTGTTCGCTCAAGCTAGTTTCCTTCTTGTGTCCGAGGACCGCACTAGCCTACGGCCGATCCGAAACCCTCTCGAGGTCGTCCGCGGATACCTCCAAATCGAAGATCAGGCTCAACGACAGGGCCCAGCCGTGCATGAACAGCCGCCATCCGTCGTGGATCTCGAGAGAGCGCTCGGCGGCCCGGCCCCCGGCCTGTTTCAACATAGTCAAGTCTCCACGGTAGTTGAGCTCCCACAGCAGCGAGCCTTCGGGCCACGCGACCGCGTCGGTCACCGGGCTCCCCGGCAGGTCTTTGCCTAGCCCGGTTGCGTTCACGATCAGAGAGCCTGGGGGCAGAGATCCGACAAGCTCGTCCGCCTCGGCTCCCGGCGGGATCGTTGCGGTGGTGATCGAGCCGGCCTGAGACATGCGAGCAAAGACCTGCGCCGCGTGTTCGAGGCGCTCGGGCCTGGTGTCGGCGACCGTTACTCGTCCCTTCGAGAGGTCCGGGAGAGCGAGGGCAACGGCCAATCCCGCCCCCCCGGCTCCCAGGACGAGCGCGTCGTCGACCTTGCCGCTCCGGGCCTTCAGCATCTCGTGCAGCGCTCGCCTGGAGCTGAGAGGGTCGACGGTGTGCGCCTCGAGCCCATTCGTTCCCCTGGCGATGCAGGCGGCCTCGCCCATGACCTCGACCAGGGGGTCCGCGAGGGGCAAAAGGTCAGAGCAGGACCGGTAGAGGTCGAGCTTGTGGCTCGTGATGACCGCTCCCGCGATCCCGGGCTCGTTCTGCAGGCGGCGCACGAACCTCCGGTACTCGTGGGGTGGCGAGTCCAGCGGAAGATCCACGCCTTCGAGCCGGGCGTCGATACCAATCGCCTCCATCCACCGGGGCCAGAGCTTCGCCGTGCCGGACGCCGTGGTGCTCACGCCCAGGAACAACACCGTGTTGGCGTGCGGGGTCACCTCGGCGGCCTCGACATCGCTGCGGTGTCTATACGATTCTCGGCGTCAAGGGGGCCGAGCGAGGAGGTCAGGGTGGGTTCGCACTCCATCACGATGCTGGGAACGGGACTCATAGGTGACTTCTACACGATGACGTTGAACGGGCGGCGCAGCCGTGACTCCGTGAGGGTGGCCTACTCGCGCAGCGATGAGCGCGGCAAGGCCTTCTGCGAGCGCTGGGACGTCCCCGAGCACACCACGGATCTTGCGGATGCGATCAATCACCCCGACACCGACACGGTGGTCGTTGGGCTTCCCAACCATCTCCATGAGGAGGTCGTCTCAGCCGTCGCAGCCGCCGGCAAGGCGGTGCTTTGCACCAAGCCTCTGGCTCGCAACGCAAAGGAGGCCCGGCGCATACTCGAAGCGGTCGAGAGTGCAGGTGTGTTCGCCGGCTACCTCGAGGATCTCTGCTATACGCCCAAGACCCTGAAGTCGCTGCAGGCCGTGCGCGACGGCGCCATCGGAGAGGTCACCTGGGTGCGCTCGCGCGAGACCCATCCCGGCCCCCATTCCGCGTGGTTCTGGGATGGGTGCTTGACTGGCGGAGGTGCGATCGTCGATCTCGGCTGTCACTGCATCGAGATCATCCGCAACTTCGCCGGCAAGTCGAACCGCCCGCTCGAAGTCATGTGCTGGACGGACACTTTCGTCCACCCGATCGACGACGAGGACAACGCCATCGCTCTGATCCGGTTCGAGTCCGGAGCCATCGGGCAGTTCGAGGTCAGTTGGACTTTTCGAGGCGGGATGGACCTGCGCGACGAGGTCGCGGGGACCGAAGGAACGATATGGCTCAATCATTTCCTGCGCACGGGCTTTGAGATGTTCACCACCGGAGGCAGTAGCGGCTACGTTGCCGAGAAGTCCGAGTCGGAGAAGGGATGGCTGTTCCCGGTCGGCGACGAGGTGGCGGAGCTGGGCTACGTCGACATGTTCGGAGATATGTTCGACTCTATGGAGGCGGGCCGCGAACCTCGGGAGAGCTTTTACGACGGGTACGTGGTCAAAGCGATCATGGACGCTTGTTATCGCTCGGCCGATTCCAAGAGATGGGAGTTGATCGATGTAGAGTGGCGGGGCGGGAGTGCGGCCCGCATCGAGCGCGCTGCCGAGACCTTCGACGGCCACGTCGTGATCAAGTCGGAGACACTTCCCGACGGCCGCCGAAAGATGATCCTGAAGCACCCCGACAGCGGCGAGTTCGTAGACCGCATCGTCTAAACCGTGAGACCCCATGCCGAGTGGTGGATAAAGGTTGCATAGCAACCACTGACCACCACTCGGCGTCAAAGCCCCGCCTACTTTGTCCCGATCCCTATATTCACCGGGCTCGTGAGAACGGCGGGTCCGTTGTCACCAGAACGTTCACGGAGCATGCCGTCGAGCACCTGCCGCATGGTTGCTTTCTGCTCCTCAGTTAGATCAGCGGTCAGCATGCCGGCGATGGGATTGCTGTTCAGTACCCAGTCCCACATCTCCTGTCCGGACCTGAACTCGAGTCTCTCTGCAGAAGTCTCGACCCTGACGTCCTTCAACCCGGCGTCACCGAGCCGTTGGCGTAGCACCCCAGGATCCGACACCTGAAACTCAAGCGGCGGGGGATCGTCCGGCAGGCCGGCGAAGTTGGGGACGACCGACTTGAGTGCGCCGATGAAGAAGTGAAGGAATTCGATCTCCGCCGGCGAGCCGTAGGCAATCAACACGACGCGACCGCCGGGTTTGGTCACGCGCACCATTTCACGTAGTGCGCGCGGCTGATCGGGCACGAGCATCACGCCGAACAGCGAGCCGGTGACGTCGAAGGCATCATCTTGGATCTCGAGTCGGTGAGCATCCATAACTCTGCCCTGCGCGTCGGAGAGTTCCTCTTCACGTGCCCGAGCCTCGAAGCACTCGATCATCGTCGGGGACCAGTCCGTCGCCAGCACCTTGGCGCCGAGCCGCGCCGCCGGAAGGCTCAGCCCCCCCGGCCCTGCGGCAACATCGAGGAAGCGATCCCCGGGCTTCAAGCCTGCCAGAGAGAGCGCCTCGTCTGCCAGTGGCACTTCCCCAGGTGCGACGTGCCGGTCGTAGCCTTTAGCAATCGCGTCCCAAGCCTCCACCGGTGCTGCGTGTTCGTCCTGCGTGACTCCCAGTTCTCCGCTCACCATCGCTGCCTCCTTCGTCGCTCCAACATTCCGATCCGGTCCCATCAACCGGAAGCATGAAGCCGACTCTAGGGAGAAGCGGGGGCCGCGACTACGGGCAAACGATCCAATCTGTAGCTAGGGCGCGTGGGTATTTCTATGTAGCCACGCCTAAACGAGCCCATGCTCGTAGGCGTAGGCGGTGGCCGCGGATCGAGAGGAGAGCCCCAGCTTGGTGAAGATATTGCTGACGTGACGGGCAACCGTCTTCTCGCTGAGGAAGAGCTCGGTCGCGATCGCTCGATTGGTCTTGCCGGAGGCCACAAGTTCCAAAACTTCCACCTCGCGCCGGGTAAGTCCCCCGGCGGTCTCGCCGGTGGATGTGGCCATGATCTTCGTCACCCGCTCGAGGTCGGGCCCGGCGCCAAGCTCCTCGAATGCGCCGCGGGCGGCGTCGAGTTCCATCTCCGCGCTGCCGTTGTCCCCGAGGGCGCGGCACGCGAGCCCGATGAGCACCCGGACGCTTGCGGCATGATGTGGAGCGTCGAGCCCGCGCCAGGCTACGAACGCGTCGCGCAACCTTGCAAGAGCTGCCTGCGCGTCACCCTCGGCCAACAGGACGGCTCCCCCTGAGCTTGCGGCGACGGCATGAAGGAACGGCGCGTTGAGTCCCGCCGCGATCTCCGCCAGCTCGTCGGCGGCACTCCGCGCAGCTGCGAAATCATCTGCTGCGAGCATAATCTCGACGTATGCGGGGAGCAGCCGCGAACGACCCAGGGGTTCCTGTGTCTCGTCCAACGCGCGCCGGATCGCCGCCGCCGCAACCTCGACTTGGTGCTGGGCGAGCCGGAGCAACGACATGCCCGGCTCCGGTTGTCGTCCTGCGCGGCTGGCCTGACGATAGGCCTGCTCCGCCTTCTCGAACTCCCCGCGCAACCGCTCGATTTCCCCCAACTGGTAGTAGGCGGAGCCGAGCGAGTCCCACGCGGTAGGGCCCGAGAGCCATTCGCAGGCGAGCTCTGCTGCTTCCAACGCGTCTGTCCATGCCCCCTGGAGCTGGAAGATCTCGCAGCGATGGACCAGGCAGTTCCCGCGATAGGGGACGAGGTCGGGCTGGGAGTCGCACCAGCGGGAAAGCGCCGCAGTCCATTCCCGCGCGCGGCGCAGGTCGAAGACGCTCTGGCACAGGTCGATGACCGCGCAGTAGGCGACGCCGGCGACGAGCGGGGAGACCTCTCCTGATACGACGGCGATCATAAGCTCGTCGAGCAGGGCCGTGCCCTCAGTGGTCCGTTGCTGCATGATCAGCGACTGGCCGCGCCCCAGCCGTGATAGCGTCATCACGTCGGGATCGTTGAAGCGTTCGGCGATCTCGCCTGCTTGCACGAAGCTCTGGTGCGCCGTCTCCGGTTCGCCTTGAAACATGATCGGCAGTGCTGTCAGGAACAGCAACCAGCCTTGCTCGGGGCAATCGTCTTTGGCGGTCTCCAGAACTCGCCGCCCGCGCGCCACCCAGCCCATGGCCGGGGCCATGTCGCCCTTGAAGAACAATCCGCAGGCGTGCCAGAACGCACACCGCGCCGCCGCGGCGGGATTCTGGCCGCGCAGGTAGTGGTGATGAGCGCGCGTCCAAGCATCGGCGGAGACGTCATCCTTGCCGACCATGTATGCGGTAATCGCCAGCCGCTCGAGATCCTCGCCCTCCAACGGTTGTTCTCGGTCGGCATTAGACAAGCGGGCAAACGCGTCGCCCCACACCTGCTTGCCGAAGGCTTCTCGGCCTCTTTTGAGCGCGTCGATCTCGGCCATGTCCTGACCTTAATCGCCAAGTCGATCTCCGGCTCCAGTTATCGAACGAGATTATCCTAAGAAATTCTAAAGTCCTCATGCGGCGACTGGATTCTGGGCCGTTTCTGTCACAGCCCTCCTGTAGCGTGAAGTTCATGGGAGAGCCTTGTTACGACGGCTTCGACACCGATCAGCTCGGTACCGCGATGGATCAGTTGAACGGCCTCCACAACGCCGCGCTGTGGCAGCTTCTTCGTGTGGTCGCGGCCTACGAGAGAAAGAGCGCGTGCGAGAGCGACGGCATGAGGACCATGGCCGAGTGGTTGTGCACGCGCTACGGCGTCAGCCTCAATACGGCCCGCAGCTGGACCGAGGTCGCGGCGGCACTCGAGGGCCTGCCGCTGCTGGCGCAGGCGTTCGCGAAGGGCAGGCTCAGCTTCGACAAGCTCTCTGCCCTGCTCCCGATCGTGACCCCAGAAAACGAGTCAGAGCTGTTGGAGCAGGCGCTTAGCCTCAACCTCGGCGCCCTCAAGTCGCTGGTGCGCCGGCACCAGCCGGTGACCAAGGAAGAAGACGACAAGGCCCATGAGCAGCGCTCGCTGCAGTGGTCGTGGGACGAGCGTAAGAACAGTGTCAGGCTGTGGGGCTACCTAAGGGCCGACCAGGGAGCAACGGTCGTAAAGGCCCTGGAGCGGGGCGCCCACCTCATCGGGCGCAACCCCAACGGGACCTGGGACCCGCTGGGCCAGCGTGCTGCCGACGCCCTGGTCGAGCTGTGCGGGCAGGCGCTGGCGGCTGACTCGGATGCGGACCGGGCCACGGTCGTGATCCACGCCGATGCCTCCGCTCTGGTGGCGGCAGAGGGCTCGGCTCTGACCGAGGAGGGCTTTGCGCTCTCGTCCGAGGCGCTGAGGCGCTCGTGCTGTGACTGTCGCCTGCAGATCGTGGCGCATGACCAGAGCGGCGAGGCGGTAGGGATCGGACGCCTGTCGCGCTCGGTGAGGCGGTGGCTGGTGCGCCAGCTGCGGGCCCGGGACCAGGGCTGCGTGTTCCCCGGCTGCAATCGCAGGCGCTATCTGCAGTCACACCATGTGTGGCACTGGACCAAGGGCGGGCCCACCGATCTCGACAACCTCTGCCTTCTGTGCACCTATCACCATTACCTCGTGCACGAGGGGGGCTGGGAGATGAAAATAAGCAAGACCGACCCTCCGGTGTTCTACCGGTCCAACGGGCTGGTGTTCGAGCCTGTGCCCGAGCCCTTGTGCGATGACATCTTCTCCCGCTTCCTGTGGGACGTGGAGCCGGAAGTGGCCGATACGTCGTAGACCACGTCGGGCCCAATCATTCCGCCGGCAAGACTCCCCACACGATTCAATACGTGCATAGATTCATAGCTGAGTCCGAGGCGGTAATTAAGGTCCATCAAAGATCTCGTGGGTCCCTACACGACGCCAAACGATGTGTGGCTCGCCTTCGACCTGTTCTTCGCCGTACTCAAACGTCGCTCGACCGTCATCGGCCCACGACATTTCGAAGATACCGGGAGCTCCTTTCACGCCCTTGACACGAAGACCTTTGCGGAACGCCCTCTTCGCTTTGAGGTCAGCGACAGACTTGTCGACGGCCCCCTTGAAGCGCTTCTTTTCCCCTGAAGAGAGAGCGGCGTAGTCCTTCGCGAACCGACCGGTTCTCCCGTAGGTAGGCAAGCGCGCTCTTTAGGCTGCTATTCGTCGAGCGACGCGAGAAAGTCCTCGTCGGTCTTGAAGACCTCGACGCGCCCCTCGGCGATGTCGAGATAGGCGTCGCGCTCACCAGCTTGCCAGGCGGGTGTCCAAAACCAAGCTTGGGTTGCGTCTATGACCTTCTGTGGCTTCAACAGGATGCCCTCGGGAACCATTTCTACTTCGACCAGGTCCCCCTCCTCCAGATGGGCGCGTTCGCGGATCTCACGTGGGATCGTGACCTGTCCCTTCGCTCTGACTCTAGTGTCCGGCATCGCTAGCTTGCTCCTGTCGTCGCCTGCATTATAGTCGATATTCTTACAAATGGAAAGTGAGAATTTCCTCCCAATTGTCGGCTCGAATCTTGTCTGGCTTTAGTCAAGGAGGAGCTGTGGGTGGATTCATTGGGATGATTCACTGAATCGACGGCTCGAAGCTAAGAAACCGTGCAGGGTTGTCGACCATGATAGTTCGCCAGGTAGCGTCGTCGATCCTGTAGCCGGGGAGCACCTTGGGGAACTCTGTGGCCAGCCATGCGAGGCCCGGCCCCCCTTCGAGCGTCCGCCAGAGTGATCGACGCGCCCCGTCCGTGCCCAGCATCAGCTGCGACGAGTATCCCTTCGACAGCATCTCGCTCAAGAGCCACGCGCTGCCATCCGTGGTGTCGGCCCCCTGACGCAGAGCCTGGTCGTACTCGAGGTTGACTCCCGCCGACAGTAGCTCGCGGTGGTAGCCGACGTCGGGTTTTTTGTCCGTGTGGGAGAGGGCGACTCTGTCCGCGGGCACCCCGAGCTCATTCAACAACTCGAGCTGGGCGACCGCCCCCAGGCCCTCCTCGCTATGTGTGAGCAGCGGCGCCCCTGTGGCGAGGTGGGCGCTAGCGGCGGCTTCGAATACCCGTCGCTCGGCCGCATCAGGACGCTCGCAGAGCGTCGCGCACTTGATGATCCGCACAACGTTCGTCCTATCGGTCTCGGCCCCGACCCTTGAACTCGTCGAGGATCGCCTCTGTCTGGGTGGCGCCGACGCGGTCCACTCCCAGGGACAGGACCTCGATCAGCGCATCGAGGCTCCTGACTCCACCGGCCCCTTCCCTTTAAGAGGGGCGACACCGTGGCGCGCATGAGCCGCAGGTCCTCGAGCGTCGCTCCGCCGGGGGCGAAACCGGTAGAGGTCTTGACTAGTGGGCGGCCGCTCCCTCGGCCAGCCGGCAGCCTCTCACCTTCTCATCGTCGGTGAGATAGGCGTTTTCGAGAATCACCTTGACGATGGCGTGCTCGCCCGCCGCCGCAACCACTCCGGCGATGTCGTCGCCCACCCAGGCGTCCTCCGAGGACCGCAGCCGCCCGATGTTGATGACCATGTCGAGCTCGGTCGCGCCCTCGGCAAGGGCCTGCTCGGACTCGAAGACCTTCGTGGCGGGGGTGTGGGAGCCGTGAGGAAATCCGATGACGGTCCCCACCGCGACGGGCGAGTCGCGCAGCATCTCGGCGGCCAGGACCACGTCCGCCGGCTTCACGCACACGGAGGCGACCTCATAGCGGGCCGCCAGCTCGCAGCAGCGAGTGGTCGATGGATTGGGCCAGCTTCTCGTAGGTGATGTCGGTGGTAGCAGAGGTGTCCATGGGGGCCGATCCTCGCGCACTTCTTGCCGAGTGGTGGATAAAGGTTGCTGTGTAGCCATTTACCACCACTCGGCCCCAAAACGTCGGCTAGAATCGCCGGCATGGGGCGCACCCAGGTCTTCGGGATCGTCCTCGCGGGCGGGGAAGGCAAGCGACTCATGCCGCTGACGGCGGACAGGGCCAAGCCGGCGGTGCCGTTCGGCGGCAGCTACCGGCTCGTCGACTTCGCACTCTCGAACCTCGTCAACGGCAGCTTGAGAAAGATCGCGGTGCTGACTCAGTACAAGAGTCACAGCCTAGACAGGCACATCTCACAGACCTGGAGATTGTCGTCGATCCTGGGCAACTACGTGACGCCGGTGCCGGCCCAGATGCGGCGCGGCCCCCGTTGGTTCGCCGGCTCCGCAGATGCGGTCTACCAAAGCTTCAACCTCATCTACGACGAGGAACCCGAACACGTCTGCGTGTTCGGAGCCGACCACATCTATCGGATGGACCCGCGCCAGATGCTCGAGTTCCACATCGACACGGGAGCCGGGGTCACGGTTGCAGGCATACGTGTGCCGAAGTCGCAGGCACCCGAGTTCGGTGTCATCGAGGCCGGTGACGATGGACGAATGATCGAAGCCTTTCTGGAAAAGCCACATGACCCCAAAGGCCTGCCGGATGCGCCCGATCAAGTCTACGCCTCGATGGGAAACTACATCTTCACGACCAAGGCGCTGATCGATGCGTTGAGCATGGACGCCACGGATGAGGACTCGGCTCACGACCTCGGCGGCGACATCATCCCCATGATGGTCGAGCGGCAAGAGGCCGCGGTTTACGACTTCACCGGCAATCACGTCCCCGGTTCCACCGATCTCGATCGCGACTACTGGAGAGACGTAGGGACACTCGATGCCTATCACGAGGCTCACCTAGACCTGGTGTCTGCTCAACCCGCATTCAGTCTCTACAACTCGCAGTGGCCGATCTACACATGGAACGATCCACTTCCGCCCGCCAAGTTCGTGCACGAGAGCGAAGGGCGCGTGGGCCGGGCGGTCAACTCGATGGTCAGCAGCGGTGTAGTCATCTCGGGAGGCGAGGTGCGCTACTCCGTGCTGTCGCCGGGAGTGAGAATCAACTCATACTCGACCGTAGATCACTCCGTTCTGATGCACGGTGTCAAGGTCGGTCGTCATGCGGTGGTTCGCAACGCGATCGTCGACAAGAACGTGAACATCCCCGAGGGAGCGCGCATAGGCGTGGACCACGAGCTCGATCGTGAGCGCTTCACCGTCTCCCCCGGGGGCATAGTGGCGATAGGCAAGAACCAGAAGATCAACTGACCTCGGGCCAAGGTAGTCAAAGTGCGACTGTTGCACAGCAGCTACCGAAATCGGTGGTTGACGTGCGACTGTCGCATACCACCCCCCGAGGTACCTGCTCACAGCAAGCGCTCGGCCAGTAACGCGGCCGCCAATGCCACCATTGCCCACGTCAGCGCCTTGAGGGCCCGCTCGAGCGGGCGCAGAAGCTCTTCACGGTTCAACGGCTGCACACCGCCGGTAGCGAGCTCTAGCTCGCCTTCCACACGCACTACTCGCCGCCGCAGATCGCGCGCCGGAGTGCTCAGGGCTCGCTGCGCGTACGACAGCGCGAACGCGGCCGCCGCGCCCAGGAGCGCGACCGCAGTAATGGTCTCTGCCTGCGCGTAATAGGACACGAGCAAAGGGAACGACCCCCATGACGCGGCGAACCAAGAGTCAGAGTGAAAGCGGCCGGAGAACCACTCCAGGTTGTAGGCCACAACCAAGAAAACACCGGCTGCAATCAACGGGATAAGGCCCGGACCCGCCAAGCCGATCCCGTAAATGCCCACTCCCACCGCACCGATCAGCGCGCTTATGGCCGCCCACTTAAGGCTCGCATCAGAGATGGAGGTCTTGAGGGGGCGCCCGTTGAGCTCGTCGAGGGCATGAGCCGCCACCCCGACGGCAAGAAAGAAGGCGATGATGCTGAGTGACAAGCGAAAGAGATCCAATTCCGGCGCAAGACAGGCGCCGATGACGACATGGCAGAGATGCCACAGGGTGTAGGGAGGATGCAGCACCGTCAACCATTGCCTGATGACACCTTCACCCCCAGCATAGAAGGCGGGAGGCAGCGGCCTCTCGCTCATCTCTTGTATCCCCACATCACGAGGCCGCTTCCCAAACTCATCTGCCTCACGGTGACATCGCTCAGGCCCGCGCGCTCCCACGCCTGCACCGTCCACTCGATCGGATAAGCGCGGTAGTGCTCCGTGATGTTGGGTCCGAGGAATCGCCCTACGCGCAGCCACTGCTTTCCGCCACCGAGCCATCCCATCGCCGGAAGCAGCGCGCGCGTGTGCAGCCACCATCCCCAGCGCGCCCACAGACGCTCTGGAACCGCAAACTCGAGGCTCGCCATAATCCCGTCCTTTTTCACCACGCGCGCCAGCTCTCGCAGCACGGCCTCGGGATCGGCGACGTAGCGCAGCAGGTAGGTGAAGGTCAGCGCATCGAAGCTCTCGTCGGGGAAGGGGAGCATCTCGGCGCTGCCGAGGGTGCAAACAATGCGGTGTTCGTAACCTCCTTCTTCCACGAGTGAGCGGCCGCGTCCCAACATGTCTTCTGAGATATCGAGGGCCACCGTCCATGCGCTCGTGTCGTGTGCGAGCGCAAGCGCAACTCCGCAGGTACCACTGGCGACATCGAGCACCGTGCCGGGGTCCGAGCGGACCACCTCCTGCAGCATCGCCTGGTGCCAGCGCCGGTTCTGCGCAAAGGAGAGAACTTCGCCGAGCACGTCGTAGCGGGCCGGGAGCCCGGCGAAAAGATCCCTCCCAAACCGGTTGCTTCGGGACTGGTTCGGTTGATTCAACTCGGCTGATTCCCCCAAACCTCTCATATATGGCGCTTCGTGAGAAAATGCCGACCACTGTTCTGTCGCGGAAGAGCGTATGTGAACGGGACCTAAGTGCACCTCCCCGTAAATGCGGTGGCATTCGAGCGCCTCTCATCCCCGCACGCGGCGTTCCACGGCTCCGCCGAGGTCGGAATTGGGATTCAATTGTGGCTCACGTACCTTCCAGGTACGCACGCTCCTCGTGCCTGGCGAATCGGGGAGCAGATCGCCGCGTGCCAGGATGGCGTCGATGAGGGTAGGGCCCGCCGAGGGCCCTTCGCGCATCGCGACGGCCACGGCGCGGTTCAACTCGACGATGGGCGATGGGTCTGCCTGCGTGAGCGGGTCGTAAAGCCAGACGATCCGACCCCAGTCCGCGGCGGCTGCTGCTGCCTCGGCGTGGACCGCAGCGATCGCCATTTGGAGCGTCTACGGGCAGCAGGCGGATCAGGGTCGCCAGGACCGACGCGACTCGGATCGGTAGAGGAGGTCGATCCGCTCGCGCATCTCGGCGGCGACGCCGTCGCTCACCGAGCCGAGCGGACCCGCTCGAGGAGGTCGATCACCGGGCGCAACTCGATGCTTCCAATGTGCGCCGACGGGATCCGCCCGGCGATCTGGATCGCCTCGTTCAGGTCCCTGGCTTCGATGAACACGAATCCGCCGAGCTGCTCGTTCGTCTCGGTGAATGGACCTTCCCTCTCCGATAGCTTGCCGTTGCACACACGCACGGTCGTGGCCGCTCAACATGTTCCAGTGCCCTCACCAGGATGGGATGACCGCTCTTTCGTGGCTCCTCGGTGTTGGCGAGGGACTCGTCCACGAGTCCGTCGATCTCGCCCTGTGACATGGCATTGAGCCTGACCACCTCCTCGGCGTATACCAAGCATAGGTACTTCATAGCGGTCTCCTCGCTGCCCGATCGATGGTGAACGCTAGTTGGTCGCCGCTTGAAGCTTTAATCGACACCCCGACCGCAATGCCGTAGCCAGGTTCGTCGGCCTTCCCGAAACGGCGAATCGATCTCCCTGGGGCGGCGTGTCGATTTCGACCCGGACCGAGCGACAACCTCACGAGAGGGCGACGGGTATAGCGGCGGGCGCTGGTGAACGTTACGTCAGGTTGCACCCTCAACGCGATCGTCGGAAGGAGACGGGAATGAAGGTAGTGAAAAAAGTGACGTCGAGTGACGGAACCTCGATCGCCCTCGGGCGGGCCGGGACGGGTGTCGCATCTTCGTCTCGCCGGAGCATCGGAGCGGCGGGATTAGTTGCGGGCTGCTCGACGCCGTCGATGCCGAGTTGGCGCGCCCTCGGCGACGCGGATCGAGATGATCCAGACCGACAACCGGCGCCGAGTTTCCAGGTTGGCACGGTGTCGCACAGTCCCGCAGTTGTTATGACGTATGGCACTTTAAGGACCAGGCTGATCGTCCGGACCGCCGCGGGACACGTGTCATCCGGATCGGCACTCAACACACCCAATCACCCGCTGATGACCTGTTCTTTCCCTCGTGGGGCGGGCAGGACTCGAACCTGCGACCGACGAATTATGAGTCCGCCGTCCCCGGCGGGCGGGTTTGGCTAGTCCAGGGCGTTATAGGGACAGAGAAGGTGCCGCTGATCACGATTGATCGGCGCGAAAAGCTGGTCGTGTGCGCTCCCTTCTGCCTGGCCCTCTGCCGGGGGGCACAAACAAAGGGGAGCGCGCGTCAGCGATCCCGAGAGCCGGCGAGAAGGAGATCGGCTCCCTCCGATGATGACCCGCGGATGGAGTCGGGCTCTGTCCTTCGAATCGACGAGTCCTGAGCGCCTGTACCCATCGCCCCACACCTTCGGTCGGTTGCGTCGTCGTATCGCGCGGAGCAGATGGAGAAACGCGCACCAGTTCGGCTTTGAGGATCCCGGAGCTCGTCGCCGCCGAGGGCTGAGTACTTCTTGACACTGGTGGCGTCCCCCAAGCCGCACGTGTACACGCATTCTTGCGAACTCAATTTCTCTCCCTCGCGTGCCGACAAGACGACAAGACAAGGAGGTATCAAAGGTTGGCGGATCATCCATTTGTTGGAAGTGAGAAGTCGGGTGCTCCTTCGGGCGCGGGGGCGACTCAGGACGCGCTTCTCGAAACGCGCCTCCACGAGGCAACCGGCAGCAAGCTGTCTCTCACGTTACGGCAACAGGCGCGCGATGCCGAAGGCGAGCCCCCCGGGTGGTCTAAAGGCGTTGATGCCCCCGCCCGAGACTTCCCGACCTTGCCTCCGGTCGCGCAGATGGCCGCCGTCCGCGAGCGCGTTCCTCCAGCCAACCGCGGGCCCGAAGACGAAGTGCCGTCTGCGGCTGGCACCATCCGTCTCCCAGAAGACCTCAAGAACACGGACTCATCTTCGACCCAGAGCGCGGGCAACAAGGCAAACGGTGACAGGTTACCCCCCGGCATCCTCCTCATAGAGGACAGTCCGGGAGACGCCCGCCTCGTGCTGGAGATGCTTCGCGAGGGCTGGCTATCCGAGTTCGAATTTCAGCACGTGGAGCGGGTGGCGGACGCCGGGACGTACCTGACAGATCCACGATATGAGTGTGTTGTCCTCGACCTCTCGCTCCCCGATGCTGACGGACTGCAAGCGCTCACTTTGCTCAGGGCCATCGCTCCGGATGTGCCGATCGTGGTCTTTACCGGGCAGGACGACGAGGACTTAGCGTTGGATGCGGTTCAGCATGGAGCTCAGGATTACCTCGTCAAGGGAAGAATCGACAGTCATCTGCTCAGGCGGTCGATCCGTTATGCGGTCGAGCGCAAGCGACTCGAGAACGAGCTTGCCCATCTGGCTCTGCACGACGCGCTAACCGGACTGCCCAATCGGAAGCTGTTTCTCGACAGACTCGGCCAGGCCCTCGTTCGCTCGGATCGGACCCGGCGGATGGTCGCTGTGCTGTTCTTCGATCTCGATCGCTTCAAGGAGATCAACGACAGCCTCGGGCATGCGGCTGGAGACCAGGTGTTGGTTACCACGGCGAACCGCATCCAAAGTGCAATCCGTCCCACCGACATCCTGGCACGCTTCGGTGGCGACGAGTTCACGATCCTGTGCGAGGACGTAACTAGCGACCTCGACGCCATACACATTGCCGCTCGCGTGGAAGAAGCCATGGTGAGTCCACCGGTCTTAGGCGACCAAGAGGTCACTCTCAGCCTCAGCATCGGAGTCAGTCTGTCCCAGGGTTCAAACACCCAACCCGAGGCTATGCTGCGCAATGCCGATGCAGCGATGTATCGGGCAAAGGAACGCGGCAGGGCTGGCGTCGAGCTGTTCGACGAATCCATTGGAGCGCGCCTAAGGGAGCGACTGCAGACCGAGAGTTCTCTTAGGCAAGCCGTGGATCGGGGCGAGTTTCGCGTCCTCTATCAACCCCAAATTAACTTGGAGACCGACGAAATCGTCGGCCTCGAGGCACTCGTTCGCTGGGAGCACCCCGAGCGCGGGCTGCTGCTGCCATCGGAGTTCTTGTCCGTGGCTGAGGACGCGGGCCTGGTCGTCCCCATCGGGGCGGGGGTCATGCGGGAGGCCTGTGGCCAGGCGGTTCGGTGGCGTCAGGACCGACGCGAACGGCTCGAGATACTCGTCAATCTTTCCGCCCGCCAGCTAGTCCAGCCCGACTTTACAGACACGGTTGCGAACGTCATACGCGAGACTGACATCGAACCCTCGACTCTCTGTCTGGAGATCACTGAGAACGACTTGGTTGATGACACTGAATCGATAAAGACGACTCTTCAATCGCTTAAGGATCTGGGCGTGCGGCTGAGCATCGACGACTTCGGAACGGGTTACTCGTCGCTCACTTACCTCAAGCGCTTCCCCGTTGACCTTCTCAAGATCGACCGGTCATTCGTCGGAGGGCTTGGACGCGACAAGGACGATACGGCGATCGTGGCCGCGGTCATCAATCTGGCCGAGACGCTCGGTCTGGCCGTCAGCGCCGAGGGCGTCGAGACGTCCGAACAGCTCTCAGAGCTCCGTGCGCTCGGTTGTGGTTTCGCTCAGGGCTTTTACTTCGCGCGGCCGCAGCCGGCCGAGGATGTGAGCGTGCTGCTCAGAAGTTAAAACCACACATGGCAAGCGTCGGGAAGCCATGCCAAGAGGCATACGAGTCGCAACGCACATTTTACGTCGTCTCTGTGGGTGGCAGCTTCACGATGGGTAGCCAGATCTCCTCGATGGACTTGACGACCGTCATGAACCGCTCGAGACCCATCGGCTTTCAGACGTAGCAGTTGGAACGGAGATCGTAGCTTTCGGTGATGTCCTCATCGCTCGTCGAGGTCGTGAGGACCACGACCGGAATGCGACGCAGGTCGGGATCTTTTTTTGAGCTCGGCGAGAACCTCACGGCCATCTTTCCTCGGCATCCTTAAGATCGACCGCTCCTTCGTGGACGGCTTGGCCACGACCCCGAGAACTCCGCGATCGTGACTGCGGTGATCAACCTGGCACATACGCTGGGTTTTGCGACGGTCGTCAGGGGTGTGGAGAGGCCCGAGCAACTTTCCGAGTTGCGCGCGTCCGGATGCGAGGTCGCCCAGGGAACCCTCTTCGCATCCGTCGTGCTGCCGCCGGACCTCATGGGACTGTCCGATATCGAAAGCGAGTCCTCCGCCGGCGGGAAGGTTCGGCGGGCGATGGATCCCATCAAGTTTCCGCCGACCCTGGCGAGAGCCTCTCGGCATGTGCTGAAGATCCTGGGCGTCGCCGCTCGCCTACTACTTGTCCGCCAAGTTGAACACCTCGGCCCAGAATCTCCTCCGTCCTTTCGTATGCAGCGGAGGACCAGCGAGTTCGCCGTCGGTTCCGGGCGAACGCTTCGAATGCGGCTCGATGACCGGCATGAATCAGCTTCCGGGCGAACAGCGGGTCGGCGTAGAACTCCTCGGGGCGTACCCGGTCACCGCCGTTGTTGCCGGGCTCATGTAATCGAAGCCCGGGTCCGGCCGCACTCGGTCGCGGTAGATGATGTCCTGAGCGTTCTCGGCCATCAGGCGGAACCGTTCCTCGCTCTAGCGCAGTTCGGCAAGCACCCTGTACTTTCAACTGCGTACCGCAGAGCGAGCAGGTCGGACGGGAAATCGCCCTTCACGACGAAGCCTTGGGCCCCGCCTTGAGGGCCTCGGGCGACGGCTTCATCGGTGAGGCCGGTCAGCACGACGATAGGCACGGACGGTACTTCGGCCCGGAGCTTTGCGACCCCTTCGACCCTGAGCATCGGGTAGCCTGAGATCGAGTAGGAGGACGTCGAAGACCGCTTCGGCGAGGCGTTCCGTCCCCTTCCCGAGCCGCTCAGCGAGCTCCAAGTCGAACCGCGTGTGCCGAGCCTCGGACAGCGCCTCGCGAACCAGCGCCCATCCACCGGGTTGTCCTCGATCAACAAGACCCGGAGGTGATCCGCGGTTACGAGTCACCTCCGGGGGAGCTTCACGGTCGTGAGCCAGAATTCGTCGATGAGACGAATGGTCTCCAGGAACTGCTCGAGGTCGACGGGCTTGGTGAGGTAGCAGCTCGCGTGAAGTTCATACGCCCGGACGATGTCCTGCTCGTCGTCCGAAGTGGTAAGGACGACCACGGGGATCCGCCCAAGCTCGGGATCCGCCCGGATCTCCGCGAGCACCTCTCGCCCATCTTTCCGAGGTAGATTCAGATCCAAGATGACGAGTTCCGGGCGGGCCGCGTCCGCGAACTCTCCCCGTCTCTTGAGGAACGCTGTCGCCTTTTCCCCGTCAGCGACGATGTGAAGGTTGTTGGGGCTCCTCGCCTCCGCAAGTGCTCCCCGAATGAGTCGCACGTCCCCCGGATTATCCTCGATGAGCAAAAGTTCGACGGGCCGGTCGAATCGTGGAGTCATGGGGCTCGGGGCTCCTCTAAGGGCATTGTGAAGAAGAACGTTGAGCCCTTACCGGGTTCGGACTCGACCCAGATCACGCCCCCATGCCGCTCGACGATCTTCTTGCAGATCGCGAGCCCGATCCCGGTGCCCGGGTACTCGCGAGAATGGAGCCGCTGGAAGGCCGAGAAGATCCGCTCCACGTGCGCGCGCTCGATTCCGATGCTGTTGTCGCGGACGAAGAACCGCCATCCCTCCGCAGAGCGCTCTGCGCCAACTTCCACGACCGGTGGACGATCGACGCGGAACTTGATGGCGTTGTCGATGAGGTTCTGGAAGACCTGAAGGAGCTGTGAGGAGTCCGCCTCGACGGTAGGGAGCGGCTCATGCCTGATCGTGGCTCCGGCCTCATTTCGCGGGATTTCGAGATTCACGAGCGCCTGTTCCAGGATCTGCTCGCAGTCGGTCCGCTGCCGCTGGAGTTCCGCAGAGCCGACGCGGGAGAACGCGAGCAGATCCTGAATGAGCACCTGCATTCGCTTCGCTCCGTCGACGACGAAACCGATGAACTCGTCGGCATCCTCGTCGAGCTGCCCGTGGTACCGCTTGGCGAGGAGCTGCGTATAGCTCGACATCATTCGTAGGGGCTCCTGAAGGTCGTGAGATGCCACGTGGGCGAACGTCTCAAGCTCGGCGTTGGAACGGGCCAACTCGCTCGTCCTTGCTCGAAGTGATTCCTCCGCCTGTGAGCGCTCGGCGACCTCCGCACGGAGGTCGATGTTGACTCGCTCTACCTCCGATCTTTCGAGGTCGAGGTCCTTGAGGATGTTGAGGACCACCTTCTGAGCCTCTTCGAGCCGGGACTTCTCGCGGCTTAAGTCGTCGAGGACGTTGAGAAGCGCCTTATGAGTGACCTCTCCTTGCATCTTCTCGTTGCTGAAGTCATCGAGGACGTTGAGCATCGCCCGTTGCATGTCGTCGAGCATCCGTCGTTCCTCGGCAGATTCCCGCCTGCGCTCCGTGATGTCCCGCACTGCGGCGGAGACCAGCAGCCCTCCCTCCTTGGGCTTGAGCGCCGAGAGGGAGATGTCGACGGGGAACTCGGATCCGTCCTTTCGCCGGGCCGAGAGGGCGAGGCCGGCGCCCATCGGCCGCGTGTCTGGGTTGGCGACGTATGAGGCGCGGTGAGAAGAATGCACGCGGTGGAAGCGCTCGGGAACCAGGAGCTCGACCGGCTTGCCGAGGAGCTCCTTGCGCGGGTAGCCGAACAGGGCCTCCGCCTGGAGGTTGGCGAATTGGATCAAGCCGTCGCTGTCAACGACGACCATCGCGTCGGGGGCGGATTCGATCAGCCTCTGAGCGTCTTGGACGCTGAGGGCCGTCTTGCGATAGGCCCCCGCGCTGAGCGGGCTACCCTCTCTCGGGTGTTGGGTGTCGGTGCGGATCACTCCTCCTCGCCCTCGGCCTGTGGAAGCGATCTCCTCAGCTCCTCGATCTCCTTCTTCAGCTCGATCATCTTGAGCTCACGTCCGACGGTCAGCCTCTGGAACCGCTCGAGCTCCTCCAGCCTCTCCAGCTCCCTGGTCCGCTGCGAGGCATCGGTCTCGGCCTGCTTCTGCGCGGTCACGTCGCGGGCCGCCGCGAACACCCCTAGCACGCTGCCGGCGGTGTCCCGGTAGACCGAGGCGTTGTAGAGGACATCGGTGAGCCCGCCGTCCCGGTGGCGGATGGTGAGCGGGTAGTCGGTGGTCGACCCCTCGACGAACACTCGCAGGTAGCCCTCGCGCGCCTTGTCGGGCTCGGTGAAGTAGTCGCAGAAGTCGGCCCCGATGAGGGTCCCGCGCGCCACGCCGGTGACCTTGATGGTGGCCTCGTTGACGTCGGTGATCTTCCCCTCGGGCGAGATCGTGACCAGCGGGTCGAGCGACGACTCGATCAGGGAGCGCGCGTACTGGGAGGCGGCCTCGGCTCGCTCCTCAGCACGTTTACGCTCGGTGATGTCGCGACCGATGGCCGACGCGCCGATGACGGCGCCGTTGGCGTCGTGAATGGGGGAGATGGTGAGGGAGACTTGAACGATTCTCCCGTCTTTTCTGAGCCGGCGGGTCTCGTAGTGGTCGACGCGCCCGCCGTCCCGGATCGTTTGAAGGATCTTCACCATCTCATCGGGGATGTCCGGGGGGATGATGACCGCGATGGACTTGCCGACAATCTCCTTTTCCTCGTATCCGTAGGTTTTCTCGGCCGCCCGGTTCCAACTGGTGATCGTCCCATCGAGAGTCTTGCTGATGATCGCGTCGTCGGAAGAGTCGACGATCGACAGTGCCAGGCGTTGGAGCTCGTCGGGGGTCGGCCGGCTCACGCTGGCCCCACCCGGCTTTGCGATCGCCGTGCCATGTCTCGCCTCCTCGTTTTACAGCCCGGCGTGCCCTCGATCGCCTGGGTCCCGACGGATCGATTCTACGGTCCTCGGCGAGCCCCCCAAGCCCCCGGCCTCCGCTGTCCTCCATGAAGTGAATGTCGAGGCGGGAGCGAGAGGCGGGTGAGCCGCAGGCGTCCGTCATGCCTGAATGAGAGATCTCCCACAAAACCTCGAATCACCGTCATTACATCACATTAGGCGTTGACGACTTGGAGCAGGCGCTCTCCCGACGCCGGAGAAGGCGTCGCATGCTGCCTGCCTGCTGACCTGTCGGGGAACGCGATTTCGAGGGGTCGGTTGCGAGAATCGGGAGCGAGCGGTCCCGATCGGCCCGTCTTGACATCCCATGCGTCTCGCTCACGCATGCCGATCAACCCGTGACCCCCGCCGGAGCGCGTCCCGCCATCGGCGACCACGGGGTTCGTGACGGTGAGCTGGACCGCCGCGTCGCCGAACGCAAGCTCGATCCGGGCGCGCGGAGCTCGTTTCGAGCGGATACTCCCGCGTCCTGGGGAGACTGCCGCCCGCCCCACGCCCAGCTCCTCGCCGTCGAGGACCCTGGTTACGTCCGACATCGTCGGCCACATCGAGAGCGGGGGCGCCCGCGATTCCGGTCTCAGGGTCGGGTTGGGCACTTCGGACATCCCGATCTTCGGTCACATCGACAGGCCAACGACGGGCCGCGGAGCTGCGTAGCCTCCCCTACGGCAGGGTCGCCGGCGCCTTCGGGATTGCGTGGTCGCGGACGTTTGGGAGAGCGCCTCCGATGCGCCCGCAGCGGTGGTTGGGGGGGACGCCGAGGGGCGACGCCCAACACCTGCCGTTAGCCGGCGAGGGCTCTTTCCAGATCCTCCGGCGGCTGGGGACGGCCGCAGTGGAACCCCTGCGCGATGTCGCAGCCGAGCGCCTTGAGCTGCTCGAGCTGGTGCTCGGTCTCCACCCCCTCGGCGATTGCCGCCAAGTCCATGTTATGTGCGAGAGTGATCACCGTTGCGGTGATGGCGGAGTCGCCGGAGTCGTGGCCGATGCCCTGCACGAAGGAGCGGTCGACCTTGAGGATGTCGACGGGAAAGCGCTTCAGATAGCTCAAAGAGGAGTACCCGATCCCGAAGTCGTCGAGTGCCAGCCCCACCCCTAGATCGCGAAGCCCGACGATAGTATCCATCGTCGAGCGCCCCACTCCCATGAAGACACGCTCGGTGATCTCCAGACAGAGGAGGCCGCTTGGACTGCCGCATGATTCCAGCCCGGCTCGAACCATGTCACCGAACTCGGGCCGGGACAGGCTCTGGGCGGACACGTTCACCGACAAGGACAACGTCTCCCAACCCCGATCCGCCCACCGCCCGAGTGTGCGACAAGCCTGCTGGACGACCCAAGCATCGACGTCCACGATCAACCCGGACTCTTCTGCGATGGGAATGAACTCGACGGGCGCCAGCAGCCCTCGTCGGGGATGCTGCCACCTGATCAACGCCTCGGCCCCCACGATGCGCCCCTCGCTCAAGCTCACCTGAGGTTGGTAGTAGAGGCGAAGCTCGTCGTTCTCGAGGGCTGACCGCAGCTCGTTCTCGATCTCCAGTCGCTGAACTACACCGTGTCGCAGCGCATCGTCGAACACCTGATAGCGCCCGCGCCCACCTTTTTTCGCCTTGTACATGGCGGCGTCGGCATCTCGCACCAGTGCCTCGGGAGGATCGTGCGGCGAGGTGGACAGGGCAACCCCGACGCTCGCCGAGAGCACCGCCTCGGTGTCGCCCAGCTGGATGGGGTCGGCGGCTGCTTCGGCGATCCGCGTCGCTATCTCCCGAGCCTGAGCGAGCGACTCCACCTCCTCGCACAGGACAACGAACTCGTCGCCGCCGAAGCGGGCGACCGTGTCGCTGGGCCTGAGCAGCCTCTCGAGCCTGTGAGCCATCGCCATGAGGACCTTGTCCCCGGCTTCGTGTCCGAGGCTGTCGTTGATGACATTGAAACGGTCGAAGTCCACGAGCATGACTGCGGGAGAGCCCGTCGTCCCGCGCTGTGAACGGGCAAGCGCCTGCTTGAGGCGGTCGAGCAGCAACGTCCGGTTGGGAAGACCGGTCAAGGAATCGTGCAGCGACTGGTGTGTGAGCCGTTCTTCGGCTCGCTTTCGCTCGGTGATGTCGGCCACCTGGTGGATGAGGTAGAGAAGGTGTCCCGAGGCGTCGGTGACGGCTGAGGCCACCAGCAAGATCCAGACGGTCCGGCCGGAGGAGTGAAGCAGCCGTTTCTCGGTCTGGTAATTGCTGATGGCGCCCGAGAGGATGCTCTCCAAGTGAGCACTTTCCGCAGACCGATCGTCCTCGTGCGTCACCCTTTCCGTCGTCGTTGTCAGAAGCTCTTCTTCCGAATAGCCCAGGAGGGAGCACAGGGCCGAGTTGACCTGTTCCATGCGGCCGTCGAGGCTCACCATCGCCATCCCGATCAATGCGTTGGTGAACGTGTGGCTGAAGGCGTTGCTGAGCCGCTCGCTGGTTGCGCGCAGCCCGTCCTCGCGAAGCTTGTGCTCGGTGATGTCGTGCAGCACGCCGACGCCACCCACCACATCCCCATCTCTTCCAAAGAGAGGGGCTAGGTGGCCGTCGTAGAAGGAGCCCCGGCCCGTATCCGAATGGACGTAGGCCCTGTTCGAGAATCCCGCCGCACGGCCTCCGAGCGCGGCCCGAAACGATTCCTGCTCACCCCAGCCTTCGAGCGAGGTGAACAACTCGGAGGAGTTTTCACCCAACGCCTTGGAACGAGGCACCCCCGAAATCCTCTCCATGGCCTGGTTCCACTCCGTGATCTTCATGGTCGTATCGAAGGCAAAGACGCCGTCGACGGTGCTGGACACGACCGTCTGAGCAAAATCGTGCGCTCGTGAGATTTCTTCCTGAGCCTCCTTGCGCTCGGTCACATCCCGCAAGAAGGCGTTGAAGGTCAAGCCGTCGCGCTGAACCAGCGGCCACACCGTGAGCTCGACGGGGATCTCGTGCCCATCGCGATGGAGCGCGGGCAGCTCGATGCACTGGTTCAATATCGTTGGGTTCCCGGTGTCGAGATAGCGGGCCACGGTCTTCTCGTGAGCGGCTCGAAGCCGCGGGGGGATGATGGTCTTGCTGAGACTGCGGCCAACGGCTTTGTCACGCGCCCATCCGAACACGGATTCTGCCTTCTCGTTCCAGTCGGTGATGAAGCCTTGCGGATCCATTCCTACGAAGGCGTCGTTCGCCGTCTCCATGATGCGGCGCGCCCGTTCTCCGCTGTCCATGAGAGCGTCCCGAGCCCGGCTTCGTTCCGCAACGAGGCCGAGCTGTGCCCCCACGTGCTTCATGACCTCGAGCAGTCCCTCGTCGGGTTCGAAGGCCTCTTCGGAGAAGAACTCCAGTACTCCGAGCACCTCGGGACCGAGCGTGACCGGAAAGGCAAAAGCTCCTCGGACGCCGCACGCTTGGGCGGCCTCCCGTCGCGCGAAGACGGGATCGGTGGCCACGTCGATCCATAGAGGCTGTCCTGTCTCCAACACACTGCCGGGGAGGCCCTCGCCGCGGCTAAAGGTGCGGGCCTCGCTCGCCTTGATCAGGGAGGCGAATCGCTGTGCTTCCTGCATGTGCCATATGCGGGTGGACGTGAGGACGCCCGGCTCGGTGAGCAGGTAGCCGTGGCCGAGCGGCAGCTTCCTGCGCACGCACACTGCGGCGATTACGATCTCCAGGGCCTCCTCTACGGACGAGGCTTCGTTTGCCGCCACAGCCGCGATCTGCAGCAAGGTGAGGAAGTCCTCTTTCCGGTGCAGGGCGCGCTCCGTGGTCTTTCGCTTGCTAACGTCCTTGCCGACCAGATAGACAGATCCGTGCGAGCCATCGCGGGCGCCCCGCCATTCGATCCATCTGAGCGATCCGTCCCGAGCGCACAGGCGGGCGTCGAATGGCGTTGGGGACATGCCGTCCTCTGGCAGCGCGGAGAGCAAGTCCTGGACGCGGATGCGATCTTCGTCGTGGAGGTAATCGATGAAGCTTGTGCCCAACAGGTCGGAGGCCGACGGACCCAACGATTGCTCGAGGGCGGAGTTGACGCGCTCGAGGCGGCCGCTGCGCCCCACCACGCACATGGGGTCGCCCGAGAGGTCGAAGAGTCGCTGGAAGGAAGCGCTGCTCTCTGTGTTCGACCGACTCAAAGAGTACGCGGCTGACGATTGGAGCAAGGGTCTGATATCTCTTGATGTTCGTGAGAGTAGATTTGGTCGAGCGCGCGCAAAACGAAATACCTCTTCACAGACACTCTCCTTTCACTCCCGGAGTCCCCACTCTCCGGAGTCCCACGGCGTATTCGGTACTCATCGGCGGGCCCCGGGTCGACTTGAGCGAACAGATGCTAGCTTTGCGGCGATGGCGGGATCGATCTTGGGGCACCCAGTCAAACGCATTGAGGATCCTCGCTTTCTCAGCGGCGAGGCCCGCTACCTGGAAGACCTCCCTGCCGACGGTGCGCTTTACGCCGTGTTCGTGCGTTCGATCATCGGGCACGCTCGCATGGAAGGCATAGAGAAGGACGAAGCGCGCGCTCTCCCTGGAGTCGTGGGGGTATTCGACTCTGCCGATCTGGGCCTGCCTGACATGCGGGCCCAGAACGCGCCCAGGACCTTCTCTCGTCCGATCCTCGCGCGTGACAAAGTCCGTTTCGTGGGAGAGCCGGTCGTGGTCGTTGTGGCCGACGCGCGCGCGACAGCCATGGACGCGGCCGAGCGGGTCCTCGTCGACTACGACATGCTTCCGGCCGTGAGCGATCCTGTGGCCGCCGCACAGCCGGATGCACCAGTGCTGTTCGAGGACCACGGCGGCAATGTGGCCACCACCGAAAGCTTTTCCTCGGGTACTGCAGGGATCGAGCCCGAGGTCGTGATCAAACATCGCTTCGTCAACCAGCGCCTGGCGGCTCTGCCTCTCGAGGTCAACGGGGCGCTGGCCGTCCCCGAGGGGGACGGGCTCACCTTGTGGGTGCCCTGTCAGGCACCCTTTCTGATGCGCAAGGATGTCGCCCGGGCCCTCGGCCTGGACAGGGCCGCGGTCCGCGTTATCGCTCCCGCGGTGGGGGGTGGGTTCGGCGCCAAGATCGACACCTACGCCGAGCACATCGCGATCGCGGCCCTCGCTCGATTATTGGGCCGCCCGGTTCGCTATATCGAGACCCGTTCCGAGAACATGACCGCGATGACTCACGGCCGGGGGCAAGTGCAGGACGTCGAGCTCGGGGCGAATCGCGACGGGCGGATCCTGTCTCTGCGAGCCGACATCGTCGCCGACCTCGGCGCTTATCCACAGGGCGGTGCCTACCTGCCCGACCTCACCCGCCAGATGCTGTCGGGTGTCTATCGCATTGACTCAATTCAGTACAACGCGGCGCTCACGGTTACTGATGCAACACCTACATCTGCTTACAGAGGGGCCGGCAGGCCTGAGGCTGCGGCCCTGGTGGAGCGGGCCGTGGACATGCTCGCGCATCGGCTCAACATGGACCCCGCCGAGATCAGGCGCAAGAACTTCATCCCCCGGGACGCGTTTCCGTTCACGACCGCCACCGGCGCCAAATACGACTCAGGGGACTACGAGGCCGTGCTCGATATAGCTCTCCAAGCCGTGGGCTATAAGGAGCTCCGCGAGGAGCAGCGCCGGCGCCGGGAGCGCGGCGACGCAGGGTTGCTCGGGATCGGTCTGTGCACCTACGTGGAGGTGACGGGCCTCGAGGGGGGCGAGTTCGGCGAGGTAAGAGTCGATGATGGGGGCCGCGTGGAGGTGCTAACGGGGGTGTCGCCTCACGGACAAGGTCATGAGACCGCCTTCACTCAGCTCGTCGCGGGGCTTCTGCACGTCCCCTTCGAGGCGATCGAGGTTGTCCACTCGGACACCGGCCGCATCAAGAGGGGCACCGGGACGATGGGCTCGCGCTCGCTGCAGCTCGGGGGGAGCGCGATCATGCGTGCCTCGGAAGAGGTCGTGGACAAGGCGCGCCGTCTCGCGGCCCACATTCTGGAAGTCTCCGTCGAGGACGTGGAGCTGTCAGATGATGGCCGCTTCGCCATAGTGGGCGCCCCCGACCGCTCGCTGTCGTGGGCGGAGCTCGGAGGGGCCGCGCGAGATCCCCAAGCGCTCCCCGAGGGCATGGACCCAGGGCTCGGCGTGCAGCACTTCTTCGACCCCGAGGACACGACATACCCCTTTGGGGCTCATGTCTGTGTCGTCGAGGTGGACTCCGAGACGGGCAAGGTCGAGCTGCTGCGCCACGTCGCTGTCGATGACTGCGGCACGATCCTCAACCCGATGCTGGTCGAAGGACAGGTGCACGGAGGCATTGCGCAGGGGCTCGGCCAGGCCCTCTTCGAGGAGGTCGTCTACGGCGAGGACGCCCAACCCCTCAATGCGAACCTCGCCATGTACCGGATGGCGAGCGCGGCCGAGCTCGTCTCCTTCGAGCGTCACTACACCGAGACGCCCACGCATATCAATCCGCTGGGGGCGAAGGGGATAGGGGAGTCGGCGACGATCGGCTCCACTCCGGCGGCCCAGAACGCGGTGGTCGACGCGCTGTCCCACCTCGGCGTCGAGCACATCGACATGCCTCTCACCCCGGAGCGCGTGTGGCAGGCGCTCCAAGAGGCGGCCGGCCGCTCCTAGCTCGGGCGCCTTTTGGCCGGCCCCGGGGCTGGGAAGCCCGGGCTGGGAGGCCCGGGCTGGGAGGCCGCGGTGGCCGCGTTAGGCGGCCTCGCGCTCGAAGATCGCGGCGATTCCTTGCCCTCCGCCGATGCACATCGTTACCAGGGCGTAGCTACCCTCGGTGCGCTGGAGCTCATACAGGGCTTTGACCGTGAGGATGCAGCCGGTCGCCCCGATGGGGTGTCCCAGCGAGATGCCGGAGCCGTTGGGGTTCGTGCGCTCGGCCGGGAGCTTGAGGTCCTCGGCCACGGCCAGCGCCTGAGCCGCGAAAGCCTCATTGAGCTCGATGACATCCATGTCCTCGACGCTCAACCCGGCACGGTCCAGGACGGCCCTTACTGCAGGAATGGGGCCGATGCCCATGTAGCGGGGCTCGACTCCGGCGTGTGAGTAAGCAACGAGGCGCGCCAGCGGCTTGTACCCGCGGCGATCTGCCTCTTCCCGATCGGCCAGCACGACTGCGGCGGCTGCATCGTTGATGCCGGCGGAGTTGCCCGCAGTGACCGAGCCCTCTTTGCTGAACGCAGGCTTGAGCTTGGCCATCGCCTCCATGTCGACGTCGGTGCGCACGTGCTCGTCCGTGTCGACGACGGTGGTGCCCTTCCGGCCTTTGATCTCGATGGGCAAGATCTGCTTCTTGAAGTGTCCCTCGGCGGTGGCTCGGGCGGCTCGCTTGTGGCTCTCGACCGCCAGCGCGTCCTGCTCCTCGCGCGTGACGTTCCACTTCTCGGCCACGTTTTCCGCGGTCATGCCCATGTGGCAGTCGTCGAAGGGGTCGGTGAGCCCGCCCACCACGGAGTCCACTAGCTTGCCGTCGCCCAGGCGTTGGCCCCAGCGGGCGCCGGGGACCCAGTACTGCCCTCGGCTCATCGACTCCGCGCCACCGGCGAGCGCAAAGTCAGTGTCGCCGAGCATGATCATCTGAGCCGCCGAGACCACGGCCTGGAGCCCACTCCCGCAGAGGCGGTTGAGTGTGAACGCCGGGGTTTCGATCGGGAGGCCCCCATTGATCGCGGCCACGCGAGCCAGGTACATGTCGTGGATGTCCGTGTGAATGACGTTGCCGAAGACCACATGCTTGATGTCTGCGGGCTCGGCCTCAGAGCGCGATACCGCCTCGCGCACGACATCGGCCGCCAGCTCGGTGGGCGCTTTGTCCTTGAGGCCCCCGCCGAATTTGCCGATGGGCGTCCTTACTCCACTCAGAACTACGACTTCACGCCCGTGGTGGGTCATGTCGGCCCCTCCTCTTGTTGAGTCTCTCGACTTGGTTTGAAGCGCGACCCGAAGGGGCCCGCTCCATAACCCTGACCCTACCCGTTGACCGCCCTCGCCATGCCGATTAGGTTGAGCGCGCGAGGCGGCCGACCGAGGCTGCTCGAAGTAGTCGGAGGGGAGCAAAGTCGTGGGAGAGATAAAGGGGCAGGTCGCCCTCGTCACCGGAGGCACTCGTGGGATCGGGCTCGCCATTAGCGAGCGGCTGGTCGAGCGGGGGGTGAAGGTCGCCGCCGGGTACTCCCGTGACGCCGAGGCGGCCACGCGGCTCGTCGATGCCCACCCGGGATCAGAGATAACCCTCCATCAGGGAAATATCGGGCGTGCCGAGGACTGCGAGCGGGTGATCGGCGAGGTCATCGAGCAACACGGCCAGCTCGACATCCTCGTGAACAACGCCGGCATCAACATCGACAAGACGGTCCGCAAGATGAGCCCCGAGGACTGGGATCAGGTCGTGCGCGTGAACCTCTCGGGGGCCTTTTATCTGTCGCGCGCGGTGCTCAACCACATGACCGAGCGGAAGCACGGCCGCATCATCAACATAAGCTCGGTCATCGGGCTGACGGGCAACGTGGGCCAGGCCAACTACGCCGCCGCCAAGTCCGGTCTGTTCGGCCTCACGATGAGCCTCGCGCTCGAGACCGCCAAGAAGGGCGTCACCGTCAACTCGGTAGCTCCCGGCTTCATCGAGACCGAGATGGTGACGGCGATGCCCGAGAAGGCGCTGGAGAAGATCATCGCCCAGATACCCGTGGGCCGGCTGGGCAGGGGCGACGAGGTCGCACGAGTCGTCGAGTTTCTCGCCGACCCCGACTCCAGCTACATCACCGGGGAGGTCTACGGCATCAACGGGGGCCTCTACATGTAGGGGTCCGGGGACCGGCGCTCAACGAGGTACTCAATCGCGCTCTGAGCGCTCTGAAGTACCGATTCGGTACCCCAGAGCGCGCTGTGCGCGTTTCACTCCTCAGTCGGTGTCGACCGCCTCACACAGCTCCTGGTGGTCGTTCATATAGTTGAAGCCCCCGCTGGTATAAAGCTTGTCATCACCGGCACCGCCGTACATGGAGTCATCGCCCGTATCCGGTGCGCCGGGAAAGTCGTGCCAGTGCCTTGCAGTTGACCTCCGTCGAGCATCTGGTCGTCGCCGCCTCCCCCGTACAAGACGTCGGTCTCGGAGGGGTCGGGCTCAGGGCGGCCGTAGTAGGGGTTCTGGAGTGGGTCCCCTCCTTGAATGCTGTCGTCACCGGCCCCGCCCCGCACGATGTCGTTGCCGTTACCACCGATCAAACCGTAGTGCCCGTCGTGGTTCTCGGGACGAATAGCGTGCTGGTCTCCACCGCGGCCGCCGCAGATGATGTCGTTGCCGTTGCGGCCGTGGATGAGATCGCTGCTTCCTCGCCCGTGGATCACGTCGGCGCCGGTTGTGCCGTAAATGAGATCGGAGCCGGGAGTCCCGACGATGGTTGCCCTGTGCCCGAAGCAGAAGTAAGTCTTCTCCGTGGCCTGTGCGACCGGCATGGCGGCCACAGCAGCGAATACGAGCCCGATAATAGGCAACCAGAACTTTCGACGCATATCTTCTTCTCCCTTGTCGGCCCACCAGACGCCGGACAGGCGCTGTTCTGCGGGCCCTTGTTCCCGTGTGGAGGGGCGCCACTCCCTTAGTCACTAGGTAATTCGCGAAGGCGGCCCGGCAGCGAAGGGAACATTGAGCCTGCAACCACGCCGGAGTGGTTAGAGGCTCAAAGTTCGGGCGGCGACCTACGACGAGGCGCGACCTACGACGAGGCGCGACCTACGACGAGGCGCGACCTACGACGAGGCGCGACCTACGACGAGGCGCGACCTACGACG
>Ga0209587_1000173_pt1 | contig 31425 bp, 34 predicted proteins | sample NGEPerD_2_FD_184512 | JGI IMG/M metagenome (GOLD analysis project Ga0209587, IMG submission 184512) | Arctic peat soil microbial communities from the Barrow Environmental Observatory site, Barrow, Alaska, USA - NGEE PermafrostL1-D... | ecosystem: Environmental > Terrestrial > Soil > Wetlands >...
CTGTCGTGGCCTCGCCTGACCAGCTCGGAGCGGATCATGCGGTCAGCCGTGCTGCTGCTCGCGGCCGTCATGGCGATCACCTTGTTGTTCCCCAGGCACTGACGCCGACAGCCGGAGCGGCCTGACCCCGGCCAAGGACTTCAAACCAAGGATCAGGGCAAAAAGGACAAAAGGACGCGTCCCCGCTCAACCTTGGGGGAAGGGAGCAGGGACGCGCTGGCCCTATGTTCTCACAACGGGATCCCATGCGTCACAACAGATCCCCCGCGTCACAACGGGCTTCCCAGACCGGCATACGGGCCTCACCCTTGATTTTGACAATCATTCTCATTGAGACTGATAATCAGTGACATGACGACCCGAAGCCTCCGCGTCGCCACCCCCCGTGTCGCCAGCCTCGGTGTCCTACCCCTCATCATCGCGGCGCTCGCACTGAGCGCCTGCGGATCTGCGAGGGTCGCCGCGAACGGCACGGTGGGCGGCAGGCTCGCGGTCGTCGCCTCGTTCTACCCTCTGCAGTTCGCCACCCAGCAGGTCGGCGGAGACTTCGTCGCGGTCACGAGCCTGACCAGGCCAGGCGCCGAGCCGCACGACATCGAGCTCACGCCACGAGACGTGGCCACGGTCAGCCGGGCGAGCCTCGTGGTGTACGAAAACGGCCTGCAAGCCGCCGTCGACACAGCCGTCGAGTCCGAAGGGGGCAACCGAGGCCTCGATGTCGCCCCGGCCGCCCACCTCGACCTGAGACTTACCTCTGGCATCACCGATCCGCACTTCTGGCTCGACCCGCAGCGCTATGCCGAGGTCGCCACGGTGATCGCCGACCGGCTCGCTCGGATCGACCCTGCGCACCGAGTGGAGTACGAGACGAACGCCAAGGTCTTCGAGGACAAGCTCACCGCACTCTCCGGAGAGCTCACCACGGGTCTGGCCAGCTGCCAGCGAAGAGACATCGTCACCAGTCACTCCGCCTTCGCATATTTCGCCAAGCGTTTCGGCTTGAGGCAGATCGCGATCAACGGCATCTCCCCCGACCAGGAGCCCAAGGCTGGCGCGCTCGCGGCCGTCAGCACCTACGCCAAGGCTCACGGAGTGACCACGGTCTATGCCGAGACACTGGCCAGCCCGGCCATCGCGCAGACCGTGGCCGAGGAGACCGGCGCCAGGATGGCCACCCTCGACCCGATCGAAGGCCTGACCGACCGGTCGAGCGGCAAGGACTATTTTGAGGTCATGCGCGCCAACCTCACAGCTCTTCGGGCCGGTCAGGGCTGTTCGTGACCGCCACCTTGAACGCTCCCGACGACGGCTCGCAGGCCATCAGCTCGCAGGCCATCAGCTCGCAGGCCATCGTCTCGCTGCGGTCCGCGTCCTTCGGGTATGCCGACCGCGCGGTCGTCTCCGACGTCACCATGGACATCCATGCCGGTGAGGTCGTCGCGGTTCTGGGTCCCAACGGCTCCGGCAAGTCGACACTGGTCAAGGGGCTGCTCGGCCTCAACAACCACCTCGGCGGCCAGGTAGCGCTCTTCGGCACGCCGATCGACCGTTTCCACGACCACGCCCGCCTGGGGTACGTCCCGCAGCGGCATACCTTGTCCGCTTCCGTGCGCGCGACTGTCGCCGAGGTCGTCGCTATCGGCCGGCTGCCCCACCAGAGCTGGCTGGGCAGGGCGAACCACGAGGACCGGCGAATCATCAAGGAGTCCCTTGCCGTCGTCGGACTGGATGACCGGGCCGCGGTCGATGTGAGCACCCTCTCCGGTGGCCAGCAACGTCGCGTGCTGATCGCCAGGGCCCTCGCCGCCCAGCCCGACGTCCTGATCATGGACGAGCCCACCGCCGGCATCGACCTGGCCAGCCAGGAGATCCTGAGCCAGGTACTCGCCCGACTGGCCGCGCGCGGAGCAACGATGCTGATCGTCACCCATGAGCTCCGGGCCCTGAGCCGAGTTCTCACCCGCATCATCCAGATCAACCAGGGCCGGGTCACCTTCGATGGCCCTCCTGGGAATCACGAGCTGTCGCAAGCGTCCCCGGGACCTGCCCTCGACGACCACGACGGCCACCATCACGACGGCGATGACGACCTCCCCCTGACCTGGCCGGCAGCCGGGCCGCTTGACCGCCTCCCTGGATTCCACGATGCCTGAGATCCTCGCCTACGACTTCATGCAGCGAGCGCTCCTCGCGGCCCTCCTCGTGGGTCTCGCCGCGCCGATGGTCGGGGTCTTCCTCGTCCAGCGCCGGCTGTCCCTGATCGGTGACGGGATGGGCCACGTCGCGTTGGCGGGCGTCGCCGTCGGTGTCTTCACGAACCAGGCGCCGGTCCTCACCGCCATGGCGTTCGCCGTTGTTGCCGCAGTGGTCATTGAGCTGGTGCGCGCCCGCGGCCGAACCAGCGGCGACGTTGCCCTGGCCGTCATGTTCTACGGGGGCATCGCGCTGGGCGTTGTGGTCATCGGCAGATCCCAGAGCGGCGCGCCTGCGAACCTCGACTCCTACCTCTTTGGCGCGATCTCCACGACGACCAAGAGTGACCTGCTGGTCTTCGCCGCCCTGGCACTGGTGGTGGTCGCAGTCACCTGGGCACTTCGCCCTCGCCTGTTCGCGGTCGCCAACGACGAGGAGTATGCGCGGGCCACCGGCATGCGGGTCACCGCCCTTAACATCACCTTGGCCGTGCTGACCGCCGTGACGGTCGTGGTCGCGATGCGCGTGGTCGGGCTGCTGCTGATCAGCGCCCTGATGATCGTGCCCAATGCCACCGCGCAGCTGGTCGCCGGCAGCTTCCGGGCCGCGATCCGGCTGGCCGTGGCTATCGGAGTGATCTGCAGCGTGGGCGGCGTGGCGACGGCCTACTACGCCGACACCCCCGCCGGCGGCACCATCGTCCTGCTGGCCATCGCGCTCTTCATGGCGGCTTCGACATATAGCGCCATGCGCGATCGGATCGCGAGACGGCGACACCTCGAGGCAGAGCGGCACGAGCACGAACACGGCGTCAACTGCGGCCACCCCATGATCGAGCACGACAACCATGTCGACTACCTGCACGACGGTCACCGCCACGCTCCGCACCAAGGACACTACGACGAGCACGACCCACACAAGACGCCCCACGAGCACGACCCGCTCACGACGCATGACGATCCGGTGAGGCACTGATGACCCAAAACGTGCGTCGGCCGACCCGACAACGCGCTGCCGTCGAGGCGGTGCTCGCGGACATCGACGACTTCCTGTCAGCCCAGGACCTACACGCCCGCCTGCGAACCCTGGGACAGAGCGTGGGCCTGGCGACGGTGTATCGCACCCTGCAGGCGATGGCCACCGACGGCCATGTGGACATGATGCGCACCGGCGACGGCGAGGCCGTGTATCGGCGGTGCAGCTCGGGCTACCACCACCATCACCTGGTCTGTCGTTCCTGCGGGCGAACGGTCGAGGTCGAGGGGCCGGCTGTTGAACGTTGGGCCGACAAGATCGGAGCCGAGAACGACTTCAGCGACGTGGTCCACACCCTGGAGATTGTCGGCACCTGCTCCGACTGCCAGACCTGACCCAGCCCTAACCGGGACCCATCGCGCGATCAACAGCGCCGCCGTAGCGTCGATCGCGCTCGGCGTAGATCTCGATCGCTCGCCACAGGTCACGCCGGTCGAAGTCGGGCCAGAGCGTGTCCAGGAAGACCATCTCGGCGTAGGCCGACTGCCACAGCAGGAAGTTGCTGGTCCGCTGCTCCCCGGAGGACCGCACGAACAGGTCGACGTCGGGCATCGACGGTTCGTCGAGATATCGCGCGATGGTGTGCTCGTCGATGTGGTTGGGCTTGAGCCGGCCTTCCTGGACGAGCTGTCCGATCCGGCGGGCCGCGTCGGCGATCTCGGCCCGGCCGCCGTAGTTGACGCACATGGTCAACGTCATCACGTCGTTGTTCCTGGTCATCTCCTGGGCGACCTCGAGCTCTCTGATCACCGACCGCCACAGACGTGGGCGTCGGCCCATCCACCGCACCCGCACACCCCAGTCGTTGAGGATGTCGCGGCGGCGCCGGATCACGTCACGGTTGAAGCCCATCAGGAAACGGACCTCTTCGGGCGAGCGCTTCCAGTTCTCGGTGGAGAAGGCGTAGGCGGACACGTTCTTGACGCCGATCTCGATGGCACCGGCCACGACGTCGAGCAGCGAGGCCTCTCCGGCCTCGTGGCCCTTGGTGCGCGGCAGTCCTCTCGCGTTGGCCCATCGACCGTTGCCGTCCATCACGAGCGCGATGTGTCCGGGGACAAGCTCGGCAGGAATGGCGGGTGGGCGGGCCCCGGAGGGATGTGGGAAGGGCTGTGTGCTCACACCCGCTCCACGAGGCGCAAGGAGCGCACGCCGCGCTCGAGATGCCACTGCAGAAACGCTGTCACCAGGCCGCTGCCCTGACGTCGATGCTGGGGCAGGCTGGCGTCGGCGACGTCCCAGTCGCCAACAAGCAGGGCGCCCAGCAGCTCGAGGGTGGCCAGCGCTGGGGAGGCCGAGCCCGGCGTCCGGCACGATGGGCAGACGGTGCCACCGCTGGCGAGGTTGAAGGCACGCTGGGGCCCCTCGGCACCGCACTGCGCGCAGTCGTGGAAGCTCGGTGCCCACCCCGCGACGGCCAGCGACCTCAACAGGTAGGAGTCCAGAACCAGCCCTGCCTCATGCTCCTGACCGGCCAGCGAGCTCAGCCCGCCGGCGAGCAGCAGGAACTGTTGCACCGCAGGCTCGCGTTCTTCGGTGAGCCGCTCTGCGGTCTCGAGCATGGCTGTTGCGGCGGTGTAGGCGACATAGTCGCGGGCGATCGGATCGCCATACGGCGCAAGGGTTTCAGCCTGGGTCACCGTGTCCAGGGAGCGCCCCTCGTAGAGCTGGACGTCGACGACCATGAACGGCTCGAGCCGAGCGCCGAAGCGCGACTTGGTCCGACGAACGCCCTTCGCGACGGCCCTGACCTTGCCGTGCTGGCGCGTCAGGAGCGTGACGATGCGGTCCGCCTCACCCAGCTTCTGGGCTCGAAGGACGATCGCGGCGTCGCGATACAGGGCCATAGGAGCCATTCTCCTATGCCGGACCTCCAGCGTCGGTATGACGTGCCGGTCACCGACCGCCGATAGGTTGCCAACCACGGAAACCGATGGCGCATCGTCAGATGCCACGCCGGCCCTTCAGCGCGTCGACCAGACCATCGCCCCGGGCATCAGCTGACCTTGAGAGCCTCACGTTCGGAACGGTTGACGGCCGATACGACGGCCTTCAGCGAGGCGATCACGATGTTGGCATCGAGGCCGACCCCCCACAGCACCCGCTCGCCCACCGCGGCCTCGACGTAGGCCGCTGCCCGCGCGTCGCCGCCGGACGACAGCGCGTGCTCGGCATAGTCCAGGACGCGCACGTCGACGCCGAGGGTCGACATCGCCGACACGAAGGCTGCGATCGGGCCGTTGCCACTGCCCTCGATCGTGATCTCTTGACCTCCGTCGGTCATTCTCACGGAGATGGTGTCGGCACCGTCGACCGTCGAGTCCGAACGCAGGCTCAGCAGTGAGAACCGGCCCCACTGCTCGGTATTGGTCGCTGTGGCTTCTGCGGCAGTCACCGGCAGGTACTCGTCCCGGAACGCCGACCACAGCGCTGCCGGCAAGATCTCGCCGCCGACGACGTCGGTCCGCCTCTGGATGACACCGCTGAACTCGATCTGGAGCCGGCGCGGCAGGTCGAGGTGGTGCTCGCTCTTGAGGATGTAGGCCACGCCACCCTTGCCCGACTGGCTGTTGACGCGCACGACGGCCTCGTAGGACCGGCCGATGTCGTGAGGGTCGATCGGCATATACGGCACGCCCCACACCAGGTCGTCAATCGACTCTGCTGACGGGTCCGCCGCCAGGTCGTACTCCATGGACTCGAAGCCCTTCTTGATCGCGTCCTGGTGCGATCCGGAGAAAGCCGTGAAGACCAGGTCGCCGCCATAGGGGTGACGCTCGTGGACGGGGAGCTGGTTGCAGTGCTCGACCGTGCGCCGGATCTCGTCGAGGTCCGAGAAGTCGATCTGCGGGTCGATTCCCTGGCTGAACAGGTTCATCCCCAGCGTCACCAGGCAGACGTTTCCGGTCCGTTCGCCATTGCCGAAGAGGCAGCCCTCGATCCGGTCGGCGCCGGCGAGGTAGCCCAGCTCAGCTGCGGCCACACCGGTTCCGCGGTCGTTGTGCGGGTGCAGGGACAGCACGATCGACTCACGGGGGATCAGGTGTCGGGACATCCACTCGATCGAGTCGGCATAGACGTTGGGGGTGATCATCTCGACGGTCGCCGGCAGGTTGATGATCACCTTGTGGTCGGGCCGGGCGTCGAATACCTCGATGACCTCGTTGCAGATCCGGGCCGCGAAATCCTGCTCGGTGCCGGTGTAGGACTCCGGTGAGTACTCGTAGTAGACGTCCGTCTCCGGCACGGTCTCCTCGAGCTTGCGGCACAGTCGCGCGCCCTGCAACGCGACGTCCACGATGCCGTCCTGGTCCAGGCCGAACACGACGCGCCGCTGCAGCACCGACGTCGAGTTGTACAGATGGACGATCGCCTGCTTGGCCCCACGGATCGAGTCATAGGTGCGCTCGATCAGGTGGTCACGCGCCTGCGTCAGCACCTGGATGGTCACGTCGTCGGGGATGTGCCCGCCCTCGATCAGCATCCGCACGAAGTCGAAGTCGGTCTGGCTCGCCGACGGGAAGCCGACCTCGATCTCCTTGTAGCCCATGCGCACCAACAGGTCGAACATCCGCTTCTTGCGCTCGGGGTTCATCGGGTCGATCAGGGCCTGGTTGCCGTCACGCAGGTCGACGGCGCACCAGCGCGGGGCCTTGGTCATGCGCTTGGTGGGCCACGTGCGATCGGGGAGCTCCACCGATATCTGCCGATCGAAGGGCAGGTACTTGCCGACCGGCATTCCGCTGGGCTGTTGGGGGTGAATCATCGTCTCGCCTCTCACGTCTGGTTGCATTCGGTGTGGCCGGGCAACTCAAACTCCGCGACGAGGGGGGCCGGGTTAGATGGCCTCGCCGCGGCAGCGAAGGAGGAGCAGGGCTCCAGACGCGATGCGCACGGAACCACCGTATGCCGTGAACCATCCGACCGTCCACCAATCGGACGTTGGTCCCGCATGGTGGACGCCGCCGCCGCTAGGCTCATCCCCATGGACGCGCTCGACCTGGACGATGCCATGGAAGCGGAGGTCGACGATCTGCTCCGGGAGGGGCTCGTCGTCTGGCTGACGACCGTGACCCCTGCGGGGCAACCCCAGACCTCACCCGTTTGGTACCACTGGGACGGGCACACCTTCCTGATCTTCAGCCAACCCGGGCAAGCGAAGCTCGCGAACATCGCGGCGAACCCACGTGTGTCGTTGCATCCGGTCGGCGCGCCCGACGCCGATGACGCAGTAACGATCGAGGGGACGGCTGCGCTCGATCCTTCTGCCCCGCCGTGCGATCAGATCCCCGAGTACATCGCCAAGTACCTCGAGCGGATCGACTATCTCGAGTGGACGCCGGCGAGCTTCGCGGAGGACTACTCCGTCGCGCTCCGGATCACGCCGACGCGGTTCCGCATCCTGTAGCCGCGGCACGAACCCGCTAGAAACCGAGGCGCTGCAGCTGTTTGGGGTCGCGCTGCCAGTCCTTCGCGACCTTGACGTGCAGGTCGAGATAGATCCTCTGGCCGAGCAGCGCTTCGATGGACGCACGCGCGGTGGTACCGACCTCGCGAAGACGGGCTCCACCCTTGCCGATGATGATGGCCTTCTGGCTGGACCGCTCGACAAACACATTGACCCGGACATCGAGCAACGGCGAGCTCTCCGGGCGACCCTCACGGGGCACTATCTCGTCGACGACGACGGCCAGGCTGTGCGGCATCTCGTCGTCAAGGCCCTCGAGCGCCGCTTCCCGCACCAGCTCGGCGATCATGATGATCTCGGGCTCGTCGGTCAGGACACCATCGGGATACAGCATCGGCGAGACCGGCAGGTATGAGGAGAGCACCGCGGCGACCTCACTGACCTGATCGCCGCGCACGGCCGAACAGGGAATGATGGCGGCCCAGTCGCCGAGCTGGTCGATGGCGATGAGGTGCTCGGCCAGCCGCTTCTTGTCCACCTTGTCGCTCTTGGTCGCGATCGCGACGACCGGACGGCGCTTGGCCCGCTGCAGCTCGGCGAGCTCCTTGGCGATGTAGGTGTCGCCAGGACCGATCCGCTGGTCGGCGGGGAGGCAGAAGCCGATCACGTCGACCTCGAGCAAGGTCTCGCGGACCAGGTCGTTCAGTCGCTGCCCCAGCAGGGTCCGCGGTTTGTGCAGGCCAGGGGTGTCGACCAGGATCAGCTGCGCCGTCTCGGAGGTCGCGATCCCCCTGATCGTGTGCCGCGTGGTCTGCGGCTTGCTCGACGTGATGGCGACCTTCTGGCCTACCAGCGCGTTGGTCAGCGTCGACTTGCCGGCGTTGGGGCGGCCGACCAGACAGGCAAAACCCGCCCTGAACTCCTGCGTCACGACGCTTCCTCCTGGGTTGACCTGTGTTCAGCGTTCCGGCCCGACGTTGTCCGTCCAACGTCTGAAGTCTCGTCAGCTGAAGTCTCGTCAGCCAAGCGTCGCACGATCACGGTGGCGATGCGGTGACGACGCCCGGCCATCCGCTCGGCCGTCAGCGACAACCCGGCGACCTCGCAGTGTGAGCCAAGGATAGGAACCAGGCCGTTGGTCTTCGCGAGCAGTCCGCCGACCGTGTCAACCTCGTCCTCCTCAATGGTCACGTCAAAGAGCTCAGCCAGGTCATCGATGTGCATCGCGGCCGGAACGCGGGTCGAGCCGTCCTCGAGCTCTTCGACGCCAGGACCCTCGCGGTCGAACTCGTCGTCGATCTCTCCGACGATCTCCTCGAGGATGTCCTCGATCGTGACCAAGCCTGCGGTTCCACCGTATTCGTCGATGACGACGGCAAAATGGTTCTGGTCCCGCTGCATCTCACGCAGCAGATCGTCAATCGGTTTGCTCTCAGGAATGTACTGGGCTGGGCGCATCTGGTGACGTGCAGGCTGCGCGCCGGCGTCCGCGTCGGCATAGACCCTGCGGGCGACGTCCTTGAAGTAGAGCAGCCCGAGCACGTCATCCGGACCGTCACCGACGACGGGGATGCGCGAGAACCCCGATCGCAGGAACAACGACATCGCCTGACGCAGTGTCTTGTCCTGATCCATGGTCATCATGTCGGTGCGGGGCACCATCACCTCGCGCACCACCGTGTCACCCAGCTCGAAGACCGAGTGGATCATCTCGCGTTCCTCGGCCTCGATCAGCGAGGACTCCCCCGCCATGTCGACCAGGTCGCGCAGCTCGGCCTCGGACTCGAACGGCCCTTCACGATATCCGCGGCCAGGGGTCACGGCGTTGGCAAGCAGCACCAGGAGGCGCGCCACCGGGCCGAGCACCCGGCGCAGCATGACCAGGATCGGCGAGGTCAAAAGCGCCACCAGGTCAGCGTGCTGGAGGCCCAGCGTCCGAGGTGAGACCCCGACGATGGCAAAGGAGACCACGGCCATGACACCGATGGCGATCAGCAGGGTCGGCCAGAAGTCGTTGACCAGATCGGCCACGGCAAGCGTGATCAGGACGGCCGCTGCTGCCTCCGCGAGCACTCGCACGAAGGCCGCCACCGAGAGGTAGGCCGCACTGTCCGCCACGATAACGGCCAACGCCGACGCGCCTCGTCGACCCTCCTCGACGAGCTCACCGGATCGGTGACGCGAGAGGCGTGACAGCGATGACTCGGCGGCGGCCATCACGAAGGCGACCACGATGCTGGCGAACGCCGCAATGATGAGCTTGATGACCATGACTGGTAACGGACCGTTGGAGGGCTAGAGCTCGGCGGGGCGGCCGCGACCGGCCAGGAACGTCAGGAGCAGGGTGCGCTGGAGCTCGAACATCTCGCGCTCCTCGTCAGGCTCGGCATGGTCATAGCCGAGCAGGTGCAGGATGCCGTGGGTCAGGAGGAGCAGGAGCTCCTCTTCGGTCGCGTGACCCGCCCCGACCGCTTGATGCTCGGCCACCGACGGGCACAGCACGATGTCGCCCAGGACGCCCTCGGCAGGCTCCTGGCCATCGCGCCCAGGCCTGAGCTCATCCATCGGGAAGCTCATGACGTCGGTCGGTCCGGGCAGGTCCATCCACTGCACGTGCAGGACCTCCATCGCCGCCTCGTCGACAAGCTTGACGCAGAGATCGGCCTGGGGGTGGACCTTCATCTCGCCCATCACGTACTTGGCGCACGCGACAAGCTCCATCTCGTCGAGGGAGAAATCGCTCTCGTTAAGAACGTCGATGCTCACGGGTGTTCACCGCCTTGGCCTCGTGGGCGCGCCGGGCACTCGACGAGCTGGGCAGGTCGTCCCAGCGTCCGTAGGCGTCCACGATGGCCGCGACCAGGTCGTGACGCACCACGTCATGGGAGTTCAGCTCGGCGAAGTGCACGTCCTCGACCCCGTCGAGGATCTCGCGGACCACTTTCAGCCCGGACGGTGTGCCGCCCGGCAGGTCGATCTGGGTCACGTCTCCGGTCACGACCATCCGGGAGCCGAAACCCAGCCGGGTGAGGAACATCTTCATCTGCTCGGGTGAGGTGTTCTGCGCCTCGTCCAGGATGATGAAGGCGTCGTTGAGTGTGCGGCCGCGCATGTACGCCAGCGGAGCCACCTCGATGGTGCCGGCAGCCATGAGCCTCGGGATCGAATCGGAGTCGACCATGTCGTGCAGGGCGTCATACAGCGGCCTGAGGTAGGGGTCGATCTTGTCGTTGAGGGTGCCTGGAAGGAATCCGAGCCGCTCACCAGCCTCGACCGCGGGCCGGGTCAAGATGATCCGGGTGACCTGTTTGGCCTGCAGTGCTGCGACCGCCTTGGCCATGGCCAGGTAGGTCTTGCCGGTGCCTGCGGGGCCGATGGCGAACACGATGGTGTGCTTGTCGATGGCGTCCACGTAGTGCTTCTGGCCCAGCGTCTTGGCGCGGATCGTCCGACCGCGGTTGGACACGATGTTCATGGTGAGCACGTCTGCGGGACGCTCGTTCGTCTGTGCCCGCAGCATCGACACCGAACGCTCCACCGCATCGCGGTTCAGCGACTGGCCGGTCGCGAGCACGACGAGCAGCTCGTCGATCAGGCGCTCGAGCAGGGCCACCTCGGCCGCAGCACCGGAGACGTGGAACTCGTTGCCGCGCACATGGATGTCAAGGTGCGGGAAGGAGTGCTCCATCGCGCGTAGCAGCTCGTCCCGGGTGCCGAGCAGCGTCACCATGGAAAGGTCCGGCGGCAGGACGACGGTGTGCGCGGGCGGGACACCGGCCGGTGAGGGCTGGCCCGGCGCGGACGGGGGCTCAGGAACGGTGGGCTGTCCAGCATCAGTCATGTTGTGCCCAGTCTACGTGGGTTGTCAGCCCGGCGGCCACGTCATCGCCCGTCCCCCCAGCACGTGGACATGGGCGTGGAACACCATCTGATTCGCCAGCGCGCCGGTGTTGAACACGGTGCGGTAACCAGCCTCGAGGCCTTCCTGAGCCGCGACGGCACCGACCGCCTCGAACAGCTCGACCACGCTCTGCGGCGATGACGCACCCAACGCCACGACGTCCGGCTGGTGCTCCTTGGGAATCACCAGCACATGGGTCGGCGCCTGCGGCTCGATGTCACGAAACGCCAGCGTCGTCGCCGTCTCATGGATGATGTCGGCGGGGATCTCACGCGCGACGATCTTGCAGAACAGACAGTCGCCCGGCGTCGCAGGGTTGTCGGTGCTCGCGTGTTCGGTGCTCGCGTGTTCGGTGCTCATGGGACGAGCGTACGGCTGGCCCGGACACCGCGGTGGACACACCGGTCAACCGCGGAATGGAGCCGCGCGTCATACCAGCGTGAGAATGTTGACCGTGGCCGAACGAGGAGAGACCGGGCCTGCCATCGCGGGGTGGGAGGCCGATTCAGCTCTCACCGACCTGTATGCCGCCCACTGGCATTCGCTCGTCCGCCTCTCGTGGCTGCTGGTCAGGGATCAATACGTGGCCGAGGAGACGGTGCAGGAGGCCTTCGTGGCTATGCACTCCCACTGGTCCCAGCTTAGGGACCGCGACCTGGCCCTGGCCTACCTCCGCCGCAGCGTGGTCAACAGCTCACGCTCGGTTCTTCGTCACCAGGTCGTCGAGGACCGCTATCTGAGCACAGAGACCAGAGCCCGCACCGCCTACGGCACGACCACGGAGCCCAGCGCCGAGACGCTCGCCCTCGAGCATGCGACCGGCGACCGGTTGGTTGCCGCTCTGGGTCGCCTGCCCCGACGACAGCGAGAGGTGCTGACCCTGCGCTACTACCTTGACCTCAGCGAGATCCAGATCGCCGATGCCCTGCATATCTCGCCGGGCTCGGTCAAGGCTCACGCCCACCGGGGCCTGGCCGCCCTGCGCGCCAAAGTGGAGGGCAGGTCATGACAGACGACGACCTGCGGGACAGTGACATCGAGCGTCAGCTCCGCGAGAGCCTTCGCCGTCACGCCGAGCGGATCACCCCAAGAGAACGACGAACGGAGATCCTGGCCATGGTGCACGAGCAGACAGAGACATCAGAGCCCCGGCGACGCTGGCTCATCCCCGTTGCCGCAGCCGCGTCGGTGGCTCTCATCGGCGCCATCGCGTGGGGTGTCGCGAACACCGGCAACCAGCAGGTCACGCCCGCAGCGACGTCCACGTCGAGCACGACCGGACCGACGACCTCGAACGCGACGGGGGTGACCACCCAAGTGGCGTTGCCGGCATACTTCGTCGGCGCCAACTCGGGCACCGGCGAGACGTTCGGCCTCTACCGGGAGTTCGTGCGGACTGCCGTTCCTGCCGGTGCCACGCCGGCACAGAAGGCCAAGGCGGCCGTTGCTGTGGCGATGAACGCCCAGCCGTTCACCAACTTCGAGCCCTACATCCAGCCATGGTCGGGGACAAAGGTCGAGGACCTCACGCTCATGCCGGACCTGATCACCATCACGCTCAGCGGTCCCGGTGCGAGCAGCTTCACCCCTGAGCAGACCAAGCTCGCGGTCCAGGAGCTCGTGTGGACCGCCCAGGCGGCGATCGGCCAAGGGACCATCCCGGTGAAGTTCGTGGTGGCAGATGGATCCCCGGAGCTGTTCGGGACCTATGCCACCAACAAGACCTACAACCGCCCGACCAAGGAGCAGCAGTACGAAGACCTCGCGCCGATCTGGATCCTCTCTCCCGAGCGCGGCAAGGTGTTCCCGGCCGGTGCGCCCGTCGTGGCCAACGGCGAGTCCTGTGCCTTCGAGGCGACGACCCAGTGGGAGCTGAAGAAGGGCGGGGTGATCGTCAAGTCCGGCTCCACCATGGCCTCCAGCGGGTGCCCGATCCGAGGCACCTGGCAGGTGAACCTGGGCGTTCTCGCCCCTGGCAGCTACACGTTCCGGATGTTCGAGGTCAGCATGAAGGACGGCCAGAGCCTCGTGGCCGAGACGTCAAAGCCCTTCACTGTCAAGTAGTTCGGAACGTCATCGGGCTCAGCGCCAGCGTCCTGCGGCACTCATCACCGCGAGGGCCGCAGGTCCGGCGCTTGACGAGCGAAGGATGTTGGACCCCAGCCGAACCCTCACCGCTCCGGCCGCAACGAAGGCGCTGAGCTCATCCGGAGCGATCCCGCCCTCGGGACCGACGATGAGGACGACGTCACCGGACGTGGGCAGCTCGAGCCCTGCCAAGGCGGGCTCGGCATCCTCATGCAGGACGAGCGCCAGTGCTGCCTCCTCGATCCGCTGTATGACGGCCTGGTGGTTCGCAGGCCCACTCACCACCGGGACACGGGTCCGCCGCGACTGCTTGGCCGCGGCCAGCACGATCGACTCCCACTTGCGCAACGACTTGGCCGCTCGTTCCCCGCGCCAGATCACGACGCTGCGAGCAGCTTGCCAGGGAACGACCTCGTCCACCCCGAGCTCGGTGGCGGCCTCGATGGCCTGCTCGTCCCGATCACCCTTGGCCAGTGCCTGAACCAGCACAAAGCGCGAATCCGGTTGCGGGTGACGCGTTATCGCCTGCACTCGCAGGTGCAGCTCACCCGGCCCGACACCCTCGACGATGGTCTCGGCGCGACAACCCATACCGTCGGCGAGCAGCACCTGCTCACCGACGCCAATCCGCTTGACCGTGGCGGCATGACGACCCTCAGAACCGTCCAGGACGAACAACGTCCCGGCAGCGGCCCCCGCCAGCCGATCCGCCGATACGAAGAACAGCGGGGCGGTCACGTCGCGAGCTTCGGTGCCCGGGAGGACATGGGCCTACTTGCCCAGGAACGCGTCGCGCAGCTTGCCGAACAGTCCCTGCGAAGCGGGGGTGAGACGACCCTCAGGACGCTCCTCGCCTCGCAGCACCGCAAGCTGGCGCAACAGGTCCTCCTGCGCGGCGGTGAGCTTGGTCGGAGTCTGGATGGTGGCATGGACCAGGAGATCGCCGCGGCCGGTCCCCCGTAGATGGGTCACGCCGAGGCTCTTGAGCGTGATGACGTCGCCCGGCTGGGTGCCCGGCTTGATCACGAGATCCTTCATCCCGTCAAAGGTGTCGAGCTTGATGCTCGCGCCCAGGGCGGCTGCGGTCATCGGGAGCTCGACAGAGCAGTGCAGGTCATCGCCGCGGCGCTGGTAGGTCTCGTGCGCGATGACGTTGATCTCGACATACAGGTCACCGGCCGGCCCTGCTCCCGGACCGACCTCGCCGCTGCCCGAGAGCTGGATCCTGGTGCCGGAGTCCACCCCTGCCGGGACGCGAATGGTGAGGTTGCGGCGGTTGCGCACACGACCCTCGCCGGAGCACTCGAAGCAGGGGTCGGAGATGACGACGCCGTAGCCCTGGCAGGCGCTGCACGGTCGGGAGGTCATGACCTGGCCGAGGAACGAGCGCTGGACCTGCCGGATCTCACCTCTACCGGCGCAGACGTCACAGGTACGCGTGCCGGTTCCGGGCTGCGATCCTTCGCCGTGGCAGGTGCCGCAGGCGACCGCCGTGTCGATGGTCAGCTCACGTTCGACCCCGAAGACGGCTTCTGACATATCGATGTCGAGCCTGATCAGGGCGTCCTGGCCCCGGCTCTGGCGCGACCGTGGCCCTCGCCCTGCGCCACCGGCCGCCTGGCCGAAGAAAGCGTCCATGACGTCTGAGAAGGAGAAACCCTGGCCGAAGCTGGAGTTCGCGGCGCCGTAGGGGTCCGCGCCGGAATCATAGGCCCGCCGTTTGTCCGGGTCGGACAACACGTCATAGGCCTGGGAAACCCGCTTGAACCGGTCCTCCGCCTCGTCGTCCGCGTTGACGTCCGGGTGCAGCTTGCGGGCCATCCGGTGATAGGCCCGTTTGATGTCCTCGGGCTTGGCGTCGCGGCTGACGCCGAGATCCTTGTAGTAGTCGTTCAATGAATGTCCTTGCGCAGATGTGGTGTGTAGCTGCCCGAGTCATGGGGTGCACGAGCGATGGGGGGTACGGGCTATGGAGGGGTACGAGCTATGGGTCGAGAATCTGGGAGACGTAACGGGCAACCGCGCGGACCGACGCCATCGTTGTCGGGTAGTCCATGCGGGTCGGGCCCAGCACCCCGAGCCCGGCCAGGACATCTGTGCCTGTGCCGTAGCCGGTGCTGACCACGGACGTGGCACTCAACCCGGCGTGCGGGTTCTCATGCCCGATGCGGACAGCCACCACGTCGCCTTCGTCGCTCATGGTGGTCAAGAGCTTGAGCAGCACGACGTGCTCCTCGAGAGCCTCGAGCACAGGACCGATGGTGAGAGGGAAGTCGGTGCCGAACCGCATGAGGTTGGACGTCCCCGCCAGGACCACCCGCTCCTCACGCTCCTCGACCAGGGCGTCTTCGAGCGAGCGGACGACGGCTCGAACGAGGTCACGGTCGGCCGGCGCGAAGCTGTCGGGCAGCGACTGCAGCAACGAGGCTGCCTCGCTGAGCTGATGTCCGCTGGCCTTGGCGTTGAGCCCCGATCGCAGGTCGGCGATGAGGTGTTCGCCGTCAGCGCTCAACAGGTCGCACGAGGACTCGATGACTCGTTGTTCGACCCGACCGGTGTTGACGATGAGCACGACCATCAGGCGGTTGGCACCGATCGGCACCAGCTCGACGTGTCGCACGGAGGAGCGGGTCAGCGATGGGTACTGCATGACCGCCACCTGCTGGGTCAGGGATGCCAGCAACCTGACCGTGCGATCCACGACGTCGTCCAGATCGACCGCCCCCTGCAGGAGGGTCGAGATGGCGGTGCGTGCCGGGTCGCTCATCGGTTTGAGCTCGCTGATCTGGTCGACGAACACCCGGTAGCCGGCGTCGGTCGGGACCCGCCCGGCGCTTGTGTGCGGAGCCGCGATGAGTCCTTCGTCCTCGAGCGCTGCCATGTCGTTGCGAATGGTGGCCGCCGACACTCCGAGGTGGTGTCGTTCGAGCAACGCCTTGGAGCCGACCGGCTCGGACGTCTGCACGTAGTCCTGAACAATGGCGCGCAGCACCGCCAGCTTGCGTTCCTCGATCATGCGCCGCCCCACCTCCGTCTCGTTGACCCAGCCAGCGAACGTCCCAGTCTCGCTGGCGGCGCGTTGGCACTCCGATCTGTCGAGTGCCAAGTCTACGATGCCACGGTGAACGATCGTTACGGCACTGATGTTCTCTCCGGTGACTGGCGCGTCCCCAAGGGCGGGCGGGCGCGCGAGGTCGAGGCCGAGACCGGGCTTGTGGTCGAGGATGTGGAGACCGGCTGGTGCGGTGCGGTCGTCAGGGTCGAGAAGGCCGGAGGGATTCAGGTGGTCCACCTCGAGGACCGCGGCGGCCGGAGCAAGGGCTTCCCGCTGGGGCCCGGGTTCCTGCTCGACGGCGCACCGGTCATCCTGACTCGACCGACGGCTGTCGCACGCGCCGCAGCCGAAGCCGCCAAGGTCGCGGCGTCACGGACCGCGAGCGGCTCACGGGCGCTCGAGGGCGTGCGAGCCAGGGTCGCGTCAGGGTCACGCATCTTCGTCGAGGGCAAGCACGACGCCGAGCTGGTCGAGAAGGTCTGGGGCGACGACCTTCGGATCGAGGGGGTGGTGGTCGAGATGCTGGACGGCGTCGACGATCTCGCTGCCGTCGTTCGTGACTTCGCACCAGGCCCGGGTCGTCGCCTCGGGGTTCTCGTCGACCACCTCGTCCCCGGGACCAAGGAGACCAAGCTGGTTCAGGAGGCCCGAGCGCTGAGCCGCTTCGCGCCGTACGTCAGGATCCTGGGCCACCCGTATGTCGACGTGTGGCAGTCCGTGCGACCTGAGCGCCTCGGGTTCCGGAGCTGGCCGATCATTCCCCGGGGTCAGTCCTGGAAACATGGGATCGTCGCCGAGCTGGGCTGGGCGCATGAGTCCCAGACCGACATCGCACACGCGTGGAAGCGCATCCTGGCGACCGTCCGCACCTATGCAGACCTCGAGCCGACACTGCTGGCCAGTGTCGAAGAGCTGATTGACTTCGTCACTGACGAACATGGGCTCAGTGTGACGACGCAGGAGTGACGAACAAGGGCTCAGCGTGACTGCCTAAGGACACGCCGTGGGAATGTATTGACAAACACTCGACCCCAATCGGTTCTGAGCAGTAGATTTTCTCATAAGGCGCGTTTTGAGCGCTCGACCTTACGAGGGGTATGTGATGAGTGAAATACCGCAGGACCCATCAGCTCAGGGTGACCAACCACCGCCGCAACCGTACACAACGCCTCCCCCGCCTCCACCTCCGACGAGTGAGCCCGGACCGGCATACGGCGCTCAGGCGCAGGCGCCCGTCTCGCCGAGTGACGCCCGCATGTGGGCCATGTTCGCCCACATCGGCGGCCTGTTGACAACGTTCATCGCGCCGCTGGTGATCTTCCTGATCTACAGGGACCGTGACCCCTTCATCCGTCGCCACGCGGCACAGGCGCTGAACTTCCAGATCATCATCGCGATCGGCTACTTCCTCTCGAGCCTGCTGATCTTCGTGTTCATCGGACTCCTCACCTATCCGCTCTTCTTCGTTTTGTCCGTGGTCTTCAGCATCATCGCCGCGATGGCCGCGAACAAGGGCGAGGAATACACCTACCCGATGATTCCCCAGATGGTCACCTAGGCTCGGCCACCAACAAACACAGATTCAGCCACCAGCAACACCAGCAGGCGCGGCACGACGGTGTCCGCCAGCAGAGCGACCGCGCAGGGTCAGAACGACCCGGCGCGGTCGCTCTGCGCTCGGCCCCTCGACCGGCCCGTCCGCGATACGGTCGGCAAACCACTCGACAGAGGAAAGCGATGACTGAACACACACAGGACTACCGGCACCAGGAGCCGCTGCACGTCCAGCAACCCGACGGGCCGACACCGCAAGACCGCCCGCCGGCACCTCAGTTCCCCGGCACGCCTTCGGCCTACCAGCCGGTGCCGATGTCCCCCGCAGACCAACGCACCTGGGCGATCGCGACCCACCTGTCGCCGTTCGTCGCCTCGTTCGTCGGCGGCCTGTCGTTCCTGGGCCCCCTGATCATGTTCATCATCTTCAAGGACCGCGGCGCCTTCATCCGGCACCACTCGGCGGAGGCTCTGAACTTCCAGCTAACCATGTGGATCGGGCTGATCATCTCGTTCCCGCTGATGTTCGTGCTCATCGGATTCGTCACGGCCGGCGCCATCGCAATGACCATGCTGGTGTGCCACATCCTCGGCGCGGTGGCGGCCAGCGAAGGTCGCGACTACCGCTACCCGTTCACGATTCGCTTCGTCAGCTAGAACCCCAGCAGTCGCCGCACGACGGTGTCCGCGAGCAGGCGGCCGCGCAGGGTCAGGACGACCCGGCGCGGCTGCATTGCGCTCGGCCCGTCGACCAGTCCGTCCGCGATCAAGCCGGCGACGGCCTCGCTGCCCTCGGGACGCAGGAGGTCGATCGGCAGCCCATCCACCAGACGCACCCCGAGCAGCACTCGTTCGTCGTAGCGCTGGTCGTCCGTGAGCAGCTCCCGACCAGCCGCCGGCGACAGCCCCGCGTTGAGCCGAGTGGCAAAAGCGTTGGGGTGCTTGACGTTCCACCACCGAACGCCGCCAACGTGGCTGTGTGCCCCCGGTCCCACGCCCCACCAGTCACCATCGAGCCAGTAACCCTCGTTGTGGCGACAGCGGTCGGCCTCCGTGCGTGCCCAGTTGCTGACTTCGTACCACCCGAAGCCGGCGGCTCCGAGGATCTGGTCGGCCAGCTCGTACTTGGTGGCCTCGTCGTCATCCTGCGGTGCCGGCACCTGGCCCCGTCGAACCTGAGCCCCCAGCTTCGTGCCTTCCTCGACAACCAGTGCGTAGGCCGAGATGTGGTCAGGCCCGAGGTCGATGGCTGCGTCCAGACTGGTTCGCCAGTCCTGCAGGGACTCCCCCGGCGTGCCATAGATCAGGTCGACGCTGACCTTCAGCCCGGCGGCTCTCGCGGCCCCGACGGCCTTGGCCACATTGACCGGATCGTGGGTGCGTTCCAGTGTTGCCAGCACGTGCGGCACGGCCGACTGCATGCCGAAGCTGATCCGGTTGAACCCGCCAGAGGCCAACGCCTGCAACGACGCCGGAGTGACCGAGTCCGGGTTGGCCTCGGTGGTCACCTCCGCGTCGTCGGCCAGACCAAACCCCGTTCGTATGCCGTCCAGCACCCTGACCAGGTCGGCCGCCGCCAGAACGGTTGGAGTGCCTCCGCCGAAGAACACGGTCGCCACCGGCGGCGCGGCGGGGCCCAGCACGCGGGCGGCCAGCTCGAGCTCGCGCAGGGCGACATCGGCGTACGTCCCGACGCCGGCGCCGTCAACGCCGAGCTCGGTCAGCGTGTAGGTGTTGAAGTCGCAGTAGCCACAACGCACCGTGCAGAACGGGACGTGGACATAAACACCGAAAGGCGCCGTCCCGAGGGTCTTCAGCGCGTTGGCCGGAAGCTCTCCTGACGGCGGGGCAGGTTCACCCTCGGGCAAGGCACTCGGCATACATCCATCCTCGCAGGGATCCAGGCACACGGACCACGGGCGAGGTCAGCCGGAGTGGGTCAGCACACCGGGTTCGTTCCAGTCAGTGGAAACCGGGCAGGACCTGGTCGCGATCGGCGTGTCGAGGCCGCACGCCGGTGAGCCGAGAATACTTTGCCAGACCACTTGCGGACCGTCACCACACCGGCGTAGAACTCTCACTACGCCGCCGGAAACGGGAGCGGGATCGGATGGAAAACGAGTTCTTGACCAGTGGGCTTGCCTGCTGGAACCGCCAGGTGAGGCGTGCGGAGAGAGCCAGTGGACCACCCGTGAGATTGTCAGCCTTCACCGTTGATGATCAACCGCAGGCCCCGGAGACTCATACTCCCCGGGGCCTGCATCAATGTCGGGGCGACTTCAGTCGGGAGCTATCAGTCTCAGTCGGGAGCCATGTGTTCCCACCGAAGTCGCAGGTGCGCTACCGCAATCGACGGAGGGCATCGTCGGTGGCAACGGGCACAATCGGTCCATGATTGACCACCTGTCGATCCAGTGTTCAGACGTCGGCGCCAGCGCCCGGTTCTACGATGCGGTCCTTGCTCCTCTGGGCGGCCACCGCATCATGGACTTCGGGGAGGTCATTGGCTACGGAACCGACAGCCCCACCTTCTGGCTCGGCGGTCACCAGACCGGCGAAGGTTTCAGAGAGTCGCACATCGCCTTTCAGGCACCCTCGCGAGACGCGGTCAATGCGTTCTTCGATGCGGCGGTCGCTGACGGGGCAGAGATCCTGCATGAGCCACGGGTCTGGCCGGAGTACCACGAGTCCTACTACGGGGTGTTCGTCCGCGATCCCGACGGCAACAACGTCGAGGCCGTCTGCCACGTCCCCGGCTAGCTGGCCAATGGGCACGTCAGACCCACGTGGCCGGCTTGCCCACGTGCCCGGTCGAATGAGTCGATGGCGCTTGAGTCGATGACGCTAGTCCCGCCGGACCTCGAGGTCGTAGATGGCGCGGCCGGACGCGAGCCCCTTCTCCTCGAACCGGGTCATGGCCCGACCCTTGAAGCGCGGGGCGAAACCGGGTTCGCCGGCATACGGGTTGGTCAGCGAGCCATGTGCGTCGAACACGTCGCGCATCTGCTCGGCGTAGTCCAGCCAGTCGGTCGCCAGCCGCAGTGTCCCTCCCTGGGCAAGGCGGGATGCGGCCAGCTCGGCAAAGACCGGATTGACCAGCCGTCGCTTGTGGTGACGCGCCTTGTGCCAGGGATCGGCGAAGAAGACCCAGATCTCGGCAACGCTCGCAGGGGTCAACATGTGCTTGAGCACCTGCACGGCGTCGGCGTCAACCAACCGGACGTTCGTGAGGTGGTGGTAGACGATCTTGGCCACTGTCGCGGCCAGACCGGGGCGATAGACCTCAACGGCCAGGAAGTTGGTTCCCGGATTGGCCTGCGCCGCGCACACAACAGCGTCTCCGGTGCCTGAGCCGATCTCGACGACCAGCGGGGCCACCCTGCCGAAGTCACGCCTTGCATCAAGGAGAAAGCCGGCGGCCACCGAGGTGGTTGCCCGCGCTCTTGGCACGTCGATCATCAACCGCTTGCGGTGTTCGTCCCAGGTCCGCTGCATGGTGGGGCGCAGCCGGTGGTCGCGGTGGACGAACGAGACCGACCGGCGCTGGAACGGCTCTGCCGGGATGCTTTTCATGGAGGAGCTACTTCTTGGTCCGGTCCCCGCCGGACGCGGCGTCGTTGGACAGCGCGGCGATGAAGGCTTCCTGGGGCACCTCGACCCGGCCGACCATCTTCATCCGCTTCTTGCCTTCCTTCTGCTTCTCGAGCAGCTTGCGCTTGCGCGAGATGTCGCCGCCGTAACACTTGGCAAGAACGTCCTTGCGCATTGCACGGATGGTCTCCCGGGCGATGATCCGGGCGCCGATCGCGGCCTGGATCGGCACCTCGAACTGCTGGCGCGGGATGAGCTCACGCAGCTTGGACGCCATCATGACGCCGTAGGAGTACGCCTTGTCCTTGTGCACGATCGAGCTGAAGGCATCGACAGCTTCGCCCTGCAGAAGAATGTCCACCTTGACCAGGTCGGCCGTCTGCTCGCCGTCAGGTTCGTAGTCAAGGGAGGCGTATCCGCGAGTCTTGGACTTCAGCTGGTCGAAGAAGTCGAAGACGATCTCGGCCAGCGGGAGGGTGTAGCGCATCTCGACGCGCTCTTTCGAGAGGTAGTCCAGGCCACGCAACGTTCCACGGCGGGTCTGGCACAGCTCCATGACGGATCCGATGAAGTCGCTGGGGCAGAGGATCGTCGCACGCACGACGGGCTCGCTGATCTCGCCGATCTTGCCGTCGGGGAACTCGCTGGGGTTGGTCACCGTGATGACCTTGCCGTCGTCGAGCTTGACCTCGTACACGACGTTGGGCAGCGTCGAGATCAGGTCGAGGTCGAACTCACGCTCGAGCCGCTCGCGCACGATCTCGAGGTGCAGCATGCCGAGGAACCCGACCCGGAATCCGAAACCGAGCGCGGCTGACGTCTCGGGCTCGTAGACCAGCGCGGCATCGTTGAGCTTGAGCCGGTCCAGGGCATCGCGCAGGTCGGGATAGTCCGAGCCGTCGATGGGGTAGAGACCGGAGAACACCATGGGCTTGGGGTCTCGGTAGCCGCCGAGGTCGACCTTGGCCGGCTTGGACGCGTTGGTCACCGTGTCGCCGACCCGCGACTGACGCACGTCCTTCACCCCGGTGATGAGGTAACCCACCTCGCCCACGCCCAGCCCCTTGGAGACCACAGGCTCGGGAGAGATGACGCCGATCTCGAGCAGCTCGTGAGTTGCCTTGGTCGACATCATGAGGATCTTCTCGCGCGGGTTGAGGTTGCCGTCGACCACGCGCACATAGGTCACCACACCGCGATACGTGTCATAGACCGAGTCGAAGATCATCGCCCTCGCGGGAGCATTGGGGTCGCCGACCGGCGGAGGCAGGTCGCGGACGATCTGGTTCAGGAGGGGCTCGACGCCGTCACCGGTCTTGCCCGAGACCCGCAGACACTCCTCGGGCTGGCAGCCGATCAGACCCGCGAGCTCCTCGGCGTACTTCTCCGGCTGGGCCCCGGGCAGGTCGATCTTGTTCAGCACCGGGATGATGCGGAGGTTCTTCTCCATCGCGAGATAGAGGTTGGCCAGGGTCTGGGCCTCGATCCCTTGGGCGGCGTCGACGAGCAGCACGGCACCCTCGCACGCGGCCAGCGACCGGGATACCTCGTAGGTGAAGTCGACGTGGCCCGGAGTGTCGATCATGTTCAGGCAGTACGTGACGTCGTCGATCTCCCACGGCATACGCACCGCCTGGGACTTGATGGTGATGCCCCGCTCGCGTTCGATGTCCATGCGGTCGAGGTACTGCGCGCGCATCGCGCGCGGGTCCACGATCCCGGTGATCTGCAGCATCCGGTCGGCCAGGGTCGACTTGCCGTGGTCGATGTGGGCGATGATGCAGAAGTTGCGGATGAGGTCGGGCGGCGTCGCGTGCGGCTGCAGGGCGTTACGGGCCTTGGGTGACACGGGCGAACTACCTCAGGATTCTGGACACATTGAGATTCTGGACAACATTTACTCGAACACGAAGGGGCGGCCTCGAACACGATGGGGCGGCGATGAATGCGGGCCTTGCTCCATCCTCCCACGACGACGGCCTGCACACGGACGGAACCCCGGGGGCGTCAACGCTCTCCGGACTGCTGAACGGCCGGCTCCGAGCGGGACAGCACGCCGGACAACGCGACGAGGACCACGCTCAGAACTAGAGGGAGGGCCATGGCATGACGGATGCCGACCTGCCTGATCAGCGCGCCGATGATCGCCGGGCCGATGAGGAAGGCTCCATAGCCGAACGTCACCACGACCGCGAGCATCCGCCCGCCGCCGGCGTGGCCCGCGACCGCGTAGACCTGAGGAGCGATGATGCCGACTCCGAGGCCGACCAGGGCCCAGCCCACCAACAGGACGGGGAGCGACTGGCCAACGATCGCCACGAGGTAGCCGATGGATGCCACCAGCCCGCCGAGGCGCACGACGTTGGCGCGACCGATTGCCGCGACCGCGAGATCGCCGAACATCCTGATCAGGACCATGAACGCGCTGACCGCGACCAGCCCCAGCGCCCCTGTGGATGCTTCGACCGCCGCCACATCAGTGACGTGGACGGATGACCAGTCGACGGCGGTGCCCTCGGCCAGACCGAAGCTGAACGCCATTGCCCCGAGCAACACCGCGAACGCCGGCACTCGAGGACCGGCATCGGGTCCTCTGACAGTCCTGATCCCTGCCGTCATCGGCACCCACCGCGAGATCCCCACGCAGGCGACCACCGAGACCGCGCTGAGCGTGACGAGAGCGGGAGCGATGACCGCGCCCCCCTCGCCCGCCAGCCGGGCGATGAGGACGACCGCCGACGCGCCGGCCAGGTTTCCCACGCTGAAGCCGGCATGCAGCCGGCTCATCACCGGCTTCACCCGAGCTTGCTCCACCCGGACACCGAGGGCGTTCATCGAGACATCCATGGCTCCGTTGCCCAGGCCGGCCAACGCCGCGGCCGCGGCGGCGAGCGGAAGGCTCCGAGTGAACGCCAGGGCCGCGACCCCCGCGATCAACAGCGCGGCCGCCGGCAGCACGACGCTCCTGGCGCCGCGGCTGTCGGCCAGGCGCCCCCCGATCTGCATGGACACCAGAGCCGCCGCAGCCAGCGAGACCAGCACAACCGCCAGCCCACCCGCGTCGACGCCCAGCCGCTCGCGCATCGCCGGCAATGTCGCGCCGATTCCGCCGACGAGAGTGCCGTTCACCGCGAAAAGGCCGGCCACCGCCACCAGGGACTTTGTGCCAGCCAGGTTCCCGGCGACCTCAGCGTCGGCGTCTGGCGCGATGGGGGCCTCGGTCACTGCTCGATTGTCCCAGTCGCGCCGCGACAGTCTGACAACGCTGGATGCAGCGCTGTGTTCACCCGTTGTCAGAGCGGCACCGCCGGTCACCTCCGGATTCACGAACGCGTATGCCGGTGGCGTCCTTCTGGGGGACGGTCGACAAGCCTTCCTCAAGGCGTCCGGGCCCGAGTTCCCCTTTCCGGTCCTGTCCCTCGGCCGGCCCCTGGCCGCAGACACCGACGCGTTGGGGGCCGGCGCCCAGAACGACCACCTCATCCACTTCGACCTGCGGCCGGACAACCTGCTCGTCGGACGCCGGGCGGGCGAGGTGGCCGACCGCGCATACGTGCTGGAATGGAACTGGGTCACGTTGGGGCCGGCGTGGTGCGACTGGGTGTCAGTGATCCCGGCCATGCAGGCCCAAGGGCACGACCTCGGCGAGCTTATGGACTCGACGCCGCTGTCCCGGTCCGCGGACCCGCACGCACTGGACGTCTGGCTGGCCCTGCTGGCGGTCTACATGCTGGTCTGTTTCGAGGATGAACCACCGCTGGGGGCCACCATGGCCCTGCGCCGTCACCAGCGGTTCTACGCCCAGGTCTTCCTCGACTCCCTGGCCACCCACCGCGGCTGGCTCTGATCAGTCGAGCGTGAAGGCCCGTCCGGCGCGCGCCCTCTCCCTGGTCTCGTCCAGTAGCTCGTCAGCGGCCAGGATCGACGGCAACAGCTCGGGCTCGAGGGTGAGCGCGCGGAACACCTGCGCGACCGTGACGCCGTGGGCTGGACGGTTCACCACGGTGATGGGATCGCCGCCGCGGACCAGACCGGGGCGGACCACGCTCAGGTATGTGCCCGGCATCGCGGCTCGGGCAAACGTCCGCAGCCAGCCGCTCTCGGCGATCCAGGCGCGGAACGTGCCACACGGTATGCGCGGGACGGTCACCGCCAGCTCGAGCTCGTCCCCGATCCGCCAGCGCTCGCCGATCACCGCTCCGTTGACATCAACCCCGGTGGTGGTGAGGTTCTCGCCGAATACGCCGCCCGCCAGAGTGCGCCCCAGAACGGACTCCCAGTGGTCGAGATCCTCCCTGGCGTAGGCGTACACGGCCTGGGCGTCGCCCCCATGGTTGAGGCGGTCGCCGACCATGTCCCCGACCAGCCCGCTGCCCAGCCCGTCGCGCTTGGTACCGGGCGCTCGCACCAGGACCGGCTCCGTCGTGGGCACCTTGTCGATGCCGGTCACGTCTACCTCGCGCTTGTCCGGGTTGGGCTGGACGCGCGCGAGGTTCACGGAGAGCACTGCGCCTTCGACCGAGGTGCCGGTGACGTCGATGCTCATGGCCCAAGGCTAGACCGGCCACATGGCGCAGGTCCGTCATTGATCGAGCACCTGCGCGGCTGCGCCGTCAATGACGCATGCGCGCTATCTCAAGTCGCTCGACCGCTAGGGTCGGCGCATGGCGAAGCGCAGCCGTCTGGGATCACAGCTAACGAGGGTTCTCGGCCGGGCGCTGGGCCGAGCCGGGCGCCGGGACCACGCGCCGCCTGCGCCGGAGAGAGGCACGGCATACCCAGGTGACTTTGTGGGGACCCCCGAGATCAACTACGCGCCCAACCCGGGGAACGACAACGTGGCCGACCCGGGCGAGATCGTCTGGACCTGGGTGCCGTTCGAGGAGGACCACACTCAGGGCAAGGACCGTCCCGTGCTGGTGATCGGGCGGGATGGGCCGTGGCTGCTGGCCCTGCCGTTGACCAGCAAGGACCACGACCACGACGCCGATCAGGAAGCGCGGGCAGGTCGCCGATGGGCTGATGTGGGGTCGGGCACCTGGGACCGCCATGGCCGCGCGAGTGAGGTACGGCTGGACCGGATCGTGCGCGTCAACCCTGATCTGGTCCGCCGCGAGGGCGCGGTCCTTGACGAACGTCGGTTCAACGCGGTGGCCGATGCTGTGCGTCGCACGGACTGACCAACCGCACCACGACGACCCCACTCAACGTCGAAGGCCGGCTCCCGAGGGAAACCGGCCTTCGTCTCGTGGAGCTGAGGGGACTCGAACCCCTGACCCCCTCCATGCCATGGAGGTGCGCTACCAGCTGCGCCACAGCCCCTCACGATTGCTCGTGCGGTGCCCCAGTGGTCGGGACCGTGGGAGAGTTTATCGGCCACCCCCCGTCATTCACCAAATCGGGATGCTCACAAGGGTTTTGAGCCGACGTTCCATGCCGCGATCCGCCACCCACCGGCATATTCGCGCAGCTCGGCCCAGTGGCAGTTGCGCAGCCCGCCGATGGACTGCCAGGCCAGGTGCTGGTCCAGGTCAACGAGCGAAGCGACGATCGCTCGCCCCGAGACACCGTGCGTGGCGATGACGGCGCACTCCCCCGGCGCCAGGCTCGGCAGCATCTCGTCGATGGCCGCCCGTGCGCGCTCGGCCACCTGACCAAGACTCTCGCCGTCAATCCCCCGTTGGATGTCCTCACCGGCCATGAGCGCAGCCTGCTCCTCGGGGAACTGCTCAGCGACGTCCCCGGCGGTCATGCCCTGCCACTGGCCTGCGTGGATCTCGCGCAGCCGCTCGTCAAAGCGCACCTGAAGACCCACGAGCGATGCGAGAGCTCGCGCCGTGTCAGCTGCCCGTTCGAGGTCGCTGCTGACGATCATCACCGGGCTGTATGCCGCCAGGGCGACCGCTGCGGCCTTCGCCTGCTCCCGGCCTGTGGCGGACAATGCCGTGTCGAGCTGGCCCTGCCAGATGCCGCCGGCGTTGTGATCGGTTTCGCCATGACGCCAGACGATCAGCCTGCGGCCGCGAGTGGTGGTCGTGGTGGCTGGCATGTCAGACTGCGAGGTCGATGGCCGGGCAGTCCTTCCACAGGCGCTCAAGCTGGTAGTAGGTCCGCTCCTCTTCGTGCTGGACGTGGACGACGATGTCGGAGAAGTCGATCAGCACCCAGCGGCCATTGCGTTCGCCTTCCCTGCGCACCGGCTTGACGCCGAGCTCGCGAAGCTTGTCCTCGATGTTGTCGACGATCGCGCTGACCTGGCGGTCGTTGGGAGCCGACGCCAGAACGAAGATGTCGGTGAGCGCGAGCTGCTCGCTGACATCCAGAGCGACGATCTTGCTGGCCAGCTTGTCCTCGGCGGCTGCGGCTGCAGCTCTGGCGAGGTCAATGGCGTATTGCGTGGCGGCCACGCGGTCCTCCTGAAGGTTGGTCGTGCTGGTGTGCGGTCGTGCCCTTTCTTGGTCCTGCTCAGATCGTGGGAGCAGGCACGGCCGGTGCTGGCCGATAGAGCTTGTGTTTGGCGATGTACTGCACGACTCCGTCAGGCACGAGGTACCAGACCGGTTCGCCCTCGGCAACCCGTGAGCGACAGTCGGTGGAGCTGATGGCCATGGCGGGGACTTCCTGCAGCGTCACTCGGTCCGTCGGGAGGCCGATGTCGGTCAGGACATGTCCTGGCCGGGTCACGCCGACGAAGTGGGCGAGGTCCCACAGCTCGTCGACGTCCTTCCACGACAGGATCTGGGCCAACGCATCGGCGCCGGTGATGAAGAACAGCTCCGCGTCCGGGCGCTGGGTCTGCAGGTCGCGCAAGGTGTCGATCGTGTAGGTCGGGCCTTTCCTGTCGATGTCTACGCGGCTGACCGTGAAGCGAGGGTTGGGCGCTGTGGCGATGACCGTCATCAGGTAGCGGTGCTCGGCCGGTGACACGTTGGCCGAGTCCTTCTGCCACGACTGCCCGGTGGGGGCGAACACCACCTCATCGAGGTCGAACAGCGCCTGGACTTCGCTGGCTGCCACGAGGTGGCCATGATGGATGGGATCGAACGTCCCACCCATGACGCCGACGCGCATAGTCAGTTGTGCGCGCCAGGATCAGGCTTGTCGTACCTGGCGGCTGTGTTACGGAAGGACCACAGCACCCCCAGGAGCACGAGGAAGCATCCGAAGGCGATGACGCCGAAGGCCCACGCCGGCATCGGCAGCTCGCGCACGACGGTCTCTGCGGTGGCCAGCGTGGCGACGGTGGACGTGAACAACATGAGCACAGCCTAGCCGGTGGACAGACTCCGGCGTTCAGTGTCGAATCTGGTCACCGGCGGATCCCGCTCACTGGCGGATCTGACCATCGCCCTCGACGACCCACTTGGTCGTGGTCAGCTCTGCCAGGCCCATCGGTCCCCGGGCATGGAGCTTCTGGGTGGAGATGCCGATCTCGGCCCCGAACCCGAACTCGCCGCCGTCGGTGAACCGTGTCGATGCGTTGACCATGACGACCGCCGCATCCACCTCCGCCGCCCAGCGCCGCGCCGCCGACCGGTCCTCGCTGACGATGGCCTCGGTGTGGCCCGTGCCGTACTGCTGGACGTGCGCCAGCGCCTGGTCGAGCGAGTCGACGATGCGCGCGCTGATGTCCAGTGAGAGGTATTCGCGGGCGAAGTCCTCGTCCGTGGCCAAGCTGTATGCCGCGCCGGCCTCGCGGGCGAACGACTCGATCTCGGCATCGCCGTGGACGGTGACCCCGGCCCACCCGAGTTTTGCCAACACCTTGGGCAGGAAGTCCGGGGCGACGCTTCGATGGACAAGCAAGGACTCAGCCGCGTTGCAGACGCCGACCCGATGGGTCTTTGAGTTGACCGCGATGGCCAGCGCCTTGTCGAGATCCGCAGCAGCGTCGACGTACACGTGGCAGTTGCCGACACCGGTCTCGATGACGGGCACGGTCGACTCACGCACCACGGTCTGGATCAGGTCGGCCCCACCACGCGGGATAAGCACGTCGATCAGGCCGCGTGCCGTCATCAACGCTCGGACCGCGTCGCGGCCACCCTCGTCCAGCAGAGCGATCGCGTCGGGCGGCAGACCCTGGGCCTCCAACGCCGTGCGCAGCACCTTCACGAGGACGCGGTTGCTGGCAGCGGCTGCTGAGCCTCCGCGCAAGACGACCGCGTTGCCGCTCTTGAGGGCCAGGCCGGCTGCGTCAACGGTCACGTTCGGGCGAGCCTCGTAGATCATGGCGACGACACCCATGGGCACGCGCAGCTGGCGGATCTGCAGACCGTTGGCCAGCGTCGACCCTCGCACGATCTCGCCGACCGGGTCCGGCAGTGCCGCGATGTCACGCAGGGCCTGTGCCACCGCCTGCACCCGAGGCCCGTCCAGCCGCAGCCGGTCCAACAGTCCCTCGGCAAGACCCTCTGCTCGTCCGCGTGCGATGTCCTCGTCGTTGGCCGCGATGATCTCTGCGGATGCCGAGTCAAGGGCATCGGCCATGACCAGGAGCGCCTCATCCTTGTCGGCGCGCGTCAACAGCCCGAGCCGGCGCGAGGCCAAGCGTGCCGCGCCGGCCAAGGCGGCGACGTGCGCGGTGATCTCCGGATCGATCGAATCAGCCATGACCCCAGCGTATGCCGCGTTGAGCCGACGTCCCCGATGAAGTTGGATCCGCACCCCCGGACCACATGGAGCAGGCCCGTCATTGACTAGCGCACCAGCGCCGATGCGCCATCGATGACTCTGGTGCGCTATGTCGCTGGGACCGGACTGGCTAAAGCAGGACGAGGTCGTCGCGATGCACGACCTCACGTTCGAACGACGGTCCGAGCTCACGGGCCAGGTCGTGCGTGGTACGGCCCAGCAGCGCCGGCAGCTCGGTGGAGTCGTAGTTGACCAGGCCTCGGGCGATGGCGTGACCGGATGGGTCGCACAGGTCAACGGGATCGCCGTCGCCGAACCGACCCTCGACCTTGAGGATCCCCGCCGGAAGCAGCGACTTGCGTCGCTCAACGACGGCCGCCACCGCTCCGTCGTCCAGGATCAACCGGCCACGGGCAGTGGTGGCATGGGCCAGCCAGAGCAGCCGGCTGGCCCTGCGGGACCCGGTAGGCACGAACAAGGTGCCGATGTCATCGCCTGCCATGGCCGCAGCGACCTGATCCGTCGAGGTCAGGATGGTCGTGATGCCCGCCGCGGTGGCGATGGCGGCGGCCTCGACCTTGGTGGCCATCCCGCCGCTGCCAACGCCCGATCCCGAGCCCCTCATCTTGACGTCCGTCAAGTCACCCGCACCGCGCACCAACGAAATTCGCGAGCTACCCGTCCGGGAAGGCGGGCCGTCATACAGCCCATCGACGTCTGAGAGCAGGATCAGCGCGTCCGCGTGCACCAGGTGCGCCACCAGCGCCGCCAGGCGGTCGTTGTCCCCGAACCGGATCTCGTGGGTGGCGACCGTGTCGTTCTCATTGACCACCGGGACGACACCCAGGTCGAGCAGCCGGTCCAGGGTGCGCCGGGCGTTGGCATAGTGCGATCGGCGCGTGACGTCCTCGGCGGTGAGCAGCACCTGGCCGACGGTGAGGTCGTGCTTCTTGAACGCGTGGCTGT
>Ga0209587_1000174_pt1 | contig 31410 bp, 30 predicted proteins | sample NGEPerD_2_FD_184512 | JGI IMG/M metagenome (GOLD analysis project Ga0209587, IMG submission 184512) | Arctic peat soil microbial communities from the Barrow Environmental Observatory site, Barrow, Alaska, USA - NGEE PermafrostL1-D... | ecosystem: Environmental > Terrestrial > Soil > Wetlands >...
TCACCCGGGTCGCTCAACGCCTCCTGGCCATGGCCGCCGGGATTTGGCGCAACTGGGTCACCGGGGCCAAAGCCAAACGCTCACTGACCGCCTACGACCACTGACCTTCAAGGAATCACTCATCTAGTACACCTCGCGCGTGGCGACAGCTGATTCCGGTAGTTCGGGTCGAGGCCTCCGCTGCGGCTAGAATGGGTGGCGAACCCTTTACACCTCCCACGGGCAGAACCACGGTCCAGGCGCGGCAGCGCGCCCACGCCGGTCGTCCGTCATACGAAAGTGACTCATCTCTTGGCTTCGACCAACGACCTCAAGAACGGCATGGTCCTCAGCATCGGCAACCAGCTCTGGTCCGTTGTCGAGTTCCAGCACGTCAAGCCCGGCAAGGGTCCGGCGTTCGTGCGGACCAAGCTCAAGGCGGTCCTCTCCGGAAAGGTCGTCGACAAGACCTTCAACGCGGGCACCAAGGTCGACACCGCCAACGTCGACAAGCGAACGATGCAGTACTTGTACAAGGACGGCGACGACTTCGTCTTCATGGACGGCGACACCTACGACCAGCTCCACGTCTCCGCGGCTGTGGTGGGCGACGCTGCCCAGTACATGCTCGAGACCCAGGACGTGATGGTGGCCACGCACGATGGCGCCCCCCTGTACGTCGAGCTGCCTGCCTCCGTGACTCTTGAGATCACCTACACAGAGCCTGGTATGCAGGGTGACCGCTCGACCGGCGGCACCAAGCCGGCGACCCTCGAGACCGGTGCCGAGATCGCCGTCCCGCTGTTCATCGAGCAGGGCACCAAGATCAAGGTCGACACCCGCGACGGTTCCTACCTGGGCCGAGTCAACTGAGGTGTCTGCACGCTCCAAGGCGCGCAAGCGCGCTCTCGACATTCTCTTCGAGGCCGATCAGCGCGGTCTGAACGCCGACACGCTGTTGGCGCAACGGATCTCGAACCCGGCAACCCAGCACCCTCTCAACGACTACACGGTCGAGATCGTCCAGGGTGTCGTCTCCAAGTGGGTCGAGATCAACGAGCTGCTGGCGACCTACAGCCAGGGTTGGACGATCGACCGCATGCCGGCCGTCGACCGGGCCATCTTGCGCATCGGCGCCTGGGAAGTCGTCTACAGCGAGCTGGTCCCCGACGTCGTCGCCATCTCGGAGGCTGTCGCGTTGGCGACCACGTTGTCGACCGACGACTCGCCCACCTTCGTCAACGGGCTCCTGGCCAGGCTCGCCGAGGTCAAGCCGACCCTGGTCTGAAGCCGGCCTGACCACTCGCGCGTAGCCGCGGACGTGTCGGCAGGCCTCGGCATCGCCGCGCGGTGCTACGATCGCCGCGTTCGATCGACATCCTTTAACGACCCGTCCAGTGAGGCGGGGAAGGAGGTCCGGCGCTGTGACGCGACCAGACTTTGTTCCACCATCCGATGGCCGTTCGGCCGACCAGCCCGCCGAGACCGCGCGGGTCGTGATGAGCTCCGGTGACGTGTCCCGGGCATTGCGGCGCGTGGCCCACGAGATCCTCGAACGCAACAAGGGCTCACAAGACCTGGTTCTCCTTGGTATCCCGACCCGTGGCGTCTCACTCGCACGCCGCCTCGTGGCGGTGATGGCCGAGGTCGAAGGGCAAGAGGTGCCGTGTGGCGCCCTCGACATCACCTTGCATCGCGACGACCTGCGTCGTCAGCCGACACGGGAGGTCGAGCAGACCACCATCCCCGCACCCGGGATCGACGACAAGACGGTCGTGCTCGTGGATGATGTGCTCTTCTCCGGACGTACGGTGCGCGCCGCCATGGATGCCCTGTCCGAGCTCGGCCGTCCACGGGCTGTCCGACTCGCGGTCCTGGTCGACCGTGGACATCGGGATCTGCCCATCCGTGCCGACTACGTGGGCAAGAACCTGCCGACCTCCCGCAGCGAGCGCGTGCAAGTGTGTGTGGCCGCGTACGACGGCCTGGACGAGGTTCGAATCAGTGGAGGAGAACGATGAACCGTCACCTGCTGTCGATGAATGACCTTGACAGGCAAGACATTCTGGCCATCCTCGGCACAGCCGAGTCCATGCATGACGTTCAGCGTCGCGAGGTCAAGAAGCTCCCCACACTGCGCGGACGGACCGTGGTGAACATGTTTTTTGAGGACTCCACGCGCACCCGTTCATCCTTCGAGCTGGCCGGCAAGTGGCTCTCGGCTGACGTCATCAACATCTCGGGCAAGGGGTCCTCCACCAGCAAGGGTGAGTCCCTGCGCGACACCGTGCGAACGGTCGCGGCCATGGGTGTTGACGGTTTCGTCATCCGGCACGGCGCCAGCGGCGCCCCACATCAGGTGTCCGAGTGGGTCGACGCGGTGGTCATCAACGCCGGTGACGGGACGCACGAGCACCCCACGCAGGCCTTGCTCGACGCCTACTCGATGCGCCAGCGCCTCGGTGACCTCGAGGGCAGGCACGTGGCCATCGTCGGCGACCTGACACACTCCCGGGTGCTGCGCTCGAACCTGATCTGCCTGAGGACCCTGGGCGCCCATGTCACTGTCGTGGCGCCGCCGACCCTGATGCCCAGCGGCATCGCGACCTGGGCCAAGAGCGAGGGTTTCGACACGTCATACGACTTCGATGCCGTCCTGCCCACCGTTGACGCGGTGATGATGCTGCGGGTCCAGCGTGAGCGGATGAGTGGTGGCTTCTTTCCGACGGAGCGCGAGTACACCGTCGGCTACGGCTTGACGCGGGAGCGGCTCAGATCCCTCCAGGAACACACGGTCATCCTCCATCCGGGGCCGATGAACCGCGGCCTCGAAATTGCCACGGACGCTGCTGACGCTGCGCAGTCGCTGGTCCTGGACCAGGTCTCGGCCGGAGTCGCTGTCCGAATGTCCGTGCTCTACCATCTGCTCGCCGGCGAAGGGACTGTCGCATGAGCCTCCTCATCAAGGGTGCCGACCTGCTCGGCGCCGGCCGCAAGGACCTGCTGATCAGCGACGGTGTCATCACCGGGATCGGCAGCCTCAAGGCCGCCGGCATGCGGACCGTCGACCAGACCATCGACGCCAACGGCCTGGTCGCGCTGCCGGGCCTGGTTGACCTTCACACACACCTGCGTGAGCCCGGTCGGGAGGATGCCGAGACCATCGCCAGCGGCTCTGCCGCTGCGGCGATCGGTGGGTTCACCGCGATCCTGGCCATGGCCAACACGACTCCGGTCACCGACACCGCGGAGGCCGCCGAGCGCATCCTGGACCTGGGCCGGTTGTCCGGACTGGTCGACGTACAACCGGTCGGCGCTGTCACCAAGGGACTTGCCGGCGAGGAGCTCGCCGAGCTCGGCCTGATGGCTCGGTCGCGGGCACGGGTGCGTGTCTTCTCAGATGACGGCAGGTGTGTTGCCGACGCCAGGGTGATGCGCCGCGCCCTGGAGTACATCAGGGCCTTCGGTGGTGTGGTGTCCGAGCACGCGCAGGACCCCAAGCTGGCCGACCACAAGGCTTGCTGCCACGAGGGCGAGCTGTCCGGTCGCCTCGGCCTGCCCGGGTGGCCCAGTGTCGCCGAGGAGGTCATCGTTGCTCGCGACGTGATGCTGGCACGCCATACCGGATCACGGGTGCACATCGCCCACGTGTCCACGGCCGGTTCGGTCGAGGTCATCCGATGGGCCAAGGCACAAGGCATCTCGGTCACCGCCGAGGTCACGCCGCACCACCTGATGCTGACCACGGACCTGCTTGCGGGGTATGACCCGACGTTCAAGGTGAACCCGCCGCTGCGGCCGATCGAGGACGTCGAAGCTCTCCGCGCCGCCTTGGCGGACGGCACGATCGACGCCGTCGCGACCGACCACGCGCCGCATGCCCGTCACGACAAGGAGCACACCTTCGACAACGCCGCCTTCGGCATGCTGGGCCTGGAGACCGCGCTCTCGGTCATCAGCGATGTCATGGTTGGCTCGGATCGGCTGGACTGGGCGGGGGTCGCAAGGGTGATGTCTGTGCAGCCGGCGCGCATCGCCGGCCTGGCCGGTCATGGCCGGCCGATCGCGGTGGGGGAGCCGGCCAACCTCACGTTGGTCGACCCTTCGGCCGTGGTGACAGTGGACCGGGAAGCCTCAGTGTCCTTGTCCCGCAACAACCCCTGGCACGGTCGCCGGCTCACCGGCTCAGTTCAGGCCACGCTGCTGCGCGGCGTCCCGACCGTGCTGAAGGGAGCGCTGGTGTGACGGAGACCCCGTCGTTTCTGGACCGCCAGCCCGCGGTCCTCGTGTTGGAGGACGGTCGCACGTTCCGTGGTGACGCCTACGGCGCGGTTGGTGGAACCGTCGGTGAGGCAGTGTTCTCGACTGGCATGACGGGCTACCAGGAGACGCTGACCGACCCCAGCTACCACCGCCAGGTCGTCGTCATGACAGCACCGCACATCGGCAATACCGGCGTCAACGACGAGGACGACGAGTCGCGACGCATGTGGGTCGCCGGCTATGTCGTTCGTGACCCAGCGGTCCGGCCGTCCAGCTGGCGCTCCCGGCGTTCCCTGGAGGATGTGCTGGTGGAGCAGGGCGTCGTGGGTATCAGTGGGATCGACACCCGTGCGTTGACCCGGCATCTCCGCGAGCGCGGTGCGATGCGCGTTGGTGTGTTCTCCGGCCCGCTCGTGCTCGAGTCACAGGAGGCGCTGCTGGAACGGGTGCTGTCAGCTCCGCTGATGAGTGGCGCGGCGCTCGCCGCCGAGGTCACCACGTCAGAGACGTATGTCGTGCCGGCAGTCGGACAACGGCGCTTCACGGTCGCTGCCCTCGACCTCGGCATCAAGGCCCGGACCCCGGAGCACCTGGCCGCGCGAGGCATCGAGGTCCATGTGCTGCCGGCCACGTCCACGTTCGCGGACATCAAGGCCACCGGAGCCGACGGCGTCTTCTTCTCCAACGGCCCTGGTGACCCGGCCGTGGCGGACCGCGAGGTCGCCTTGTTGCGCGAGGTTCTTGACGCGGGCGTGCCCTTCTTCGGCATCTGCTTCGGCAACCAGATCCTCGGTCGTGCGCTCGGTTTCGGCACCTACAAGCTCAAGTACGGTCATCGCGGCATCAACCAACCGGTTCTGGACCGACGCACGGGCGCTGTCGAGGTCACAGCGCACAACCACGGTTTCGCTGTGGACGCCCCCTTGGAGGGCGATGTCCAGACGGCCTACGGGCAGGTGCGTGTCTCGCACATCGGCCTCAACGACAACGTGGTGGAGGGGTTGGAATGCCTTGATATTCCTGCCTTCTCGGTTCAGTACCACCCTGAGGCCGCCGCCGGGCCGCACGACTCGGCCTACCTCTTCGACCGCTTCATCGAGCTCATGTCCGAGAGCACATCTCCAGATGCCAACCTGCCCCGAGCGTTCGAAGGCCGCGCCTGATGCCCCGTCATACCGACATCAAGAGCGTCCTGGTCATCGGGTCCGGCCCGATCGTGATCGGCCAAGCCTGCGAGTTCGACTACTCCGGGACGCAGGCCTGCCGGGTTCTGCGTGAGGAAGGCCTGAGGGTCATCCTGGTCAACTCCAACCCCGCCACGATCATGACCGACCCCGAGTTCGCCGATGCCACCTATGTCGAGCCGATCACGCCCGAGGTCATCGAGGCGATCATCGCCAAGGAACGCCCCGACGCCGTTCTGGCAACCCTGGGCGGCCAGACGGCGCTCAATGCGGCCATCCTCCTGCACGAGCGAGGCATCCTCGAGAAGTACAGCTGCCCGCTGATCGGCGCCAGTTTCGAGGCCATCCAGCTGGGCGAGGACCGGCACCTGTTCAAGGGCGTCGTCGAACGATGTGGTGGTGAGACGGCGCGCAGCCACATCGCGCACACGTTGGACGAATGTGTAGCCGCCGCAACGGAGCTCGGCTATCCACTCGTGGTGCGACCGTCGTTCACCATGGGCGGACTGGGCTCGGGATTTGCCCACGACGAAGCGGACCTGCGCCGTATGGCGGGCGCGGGCCTGCATGACTCACCCACCAGCGAGGTGCTCCTGGAGGAGTCCATCGCAGGGTGGAAGGAGTACGAGCTCGAGGTGATGCGCGACCGCGCCGACAACGTGGTGGTCATCTGCTCCATCGAGAACCTCGACCCGATGGGTGTTCACACCGGCGACTCCATCACGGTGGCACCGGCGATGACCCTGACCGATCGCGAGTACCAACGGCTGCGTGACCTCGCCATCGCCATCATCCGCGAGGTGGGGGTCGACACGGGCGGCTGCAACATCCAGTTCGCGGTCAACCCGCGCGACGGTCGCACCATCGTCATCGAGATGAACCCGCGAGTCTCCCGTTCCTCAGCGCTCGCCTCGAAGGCCACCGGGTTCCCGATCGCCAAGATCGCCGCCAAGCTGGCCATCGGCTACACCCTGGACGAGATCCCCAACGACATCACCAAAGTCACCCCGGCCAGCTTCGAGCCGACCCTGGACTACATCGTGGTCAAGGTGCCGCGGTTCGCCTTCGAGAAGTTCCCCGCCGCCGACCCGACCCTGACCACGACGATGAAGAGCGTCGGCGAGGCCATGGCAATCGGCCGAAACTTCACCGAAGCTCTCCAGAAGGCGCTCCGATCGCTGGACCGCGCCGGCTCGAGCTTCCACTGGCGCAAGGGTGAGTGCCCCTCCAGGGAGCAGGCGCACGCACTGCTCGAACATGCCAAGACGCCCACCGATGGCCGAATCGTGTTGGTGCAGCAGGCTCTTCGTGGTGGACTGTCAGTCGAGATCGTCCACGAAGCCACCGGCATCGACCCATGGTTCCTGGACCAGATGGTGCTCATCAACCAGGTGGCCGAACACGTGGCGGCCAGCCCGCAGCTCACTCCCGAGGTGCTGTTGCTGGCCAAGCGCCATGGTTTCTCCGATGTCCAGATCTCCGAGCTCTCCGGTATGCCGGAGGCGGTCGTCCGCGGGGTCCGTCACGCGCTCGGCGTGCGCCCGGTCTACAAGACGGTCGACACGTGCGCGGCCGAGTTCGCGGCAGAGACGCCCTATCACTACTCGACCTATGACGAGGAGACGGAGGTCGCCAAGCGTGTGCGGCCTGCGGTCATCATCCTGGGCTCCGGACCGAACCGGATCGGTCAGGGAATCGAGTTCGACTACTCCTGCGTCCACGCGAGCTTCGCACTGAGGGACCACGGTTTTGACACGGTCATGGTCAACTGCAACCCCGAGACCGTGTCCACCGACTACGACACCTCGAGCCGGCTCTACTTCGAGCCACTGACCCTCGAGGACGTCCTTGAGGTGGTCCACGCCGAACGGCAGGCCGGGCCCGTGGCGGGCGTTATCGTCCAGCTCGGGGGCCAGACTCCACTCGGTCTGGCCAAGGCGCTCAAGGCCGAGGGAGCGCCGATCGTGGGCACCACCCCTGAGTCGATACATCTCGCTGAGGACCGGGGCGCCTTTTCCCGGGTGCTGGCTGAGGCAAAGCTGACGGCACCGCGGCACGGCACGGCATACAGCGGTGAAGAGGCCGTGGAGGTCGCCCACGAGATCGGCTACCCGGTCCTTGTCCGCCCCTCGTACGTCCTGGGTGGCCGCGGCATGGAGATCGTGTACGACGACGAGACACTGGTCGGCTACGTCACGCGCGCCACCGAGGCCGCGCCCGAGCACCCGGTGCTGGTCGACCGCTTCCTCGACGAGGCCATCGAGATCGACGTGGACGTGGTCTACGACGGCCACGAGATGTACGTGGGCGGCATCATGGAGCACATCGAGGAGGCCGGTATCCACTCCGGCGACTCGGCCTGTGTGCTCCCGCCGGTGACGCTTGGCCACGAGGAGCTCAGGAGAGTGCGCGAGTCAACGCTCAAGCTTGCCAAGGGAATTGGCGTCAGGGGCCTGATGAACGTGCAGTTTGCCCTGGCCCAGGACGTGCTCTATGTCCTGGAAGCCAACCCGCGCGCCAGCCGCACCATTCCGTTCGTGGCCAAGGCGACCGGCGTGCCCCTTGCGAAGGCGGCTGCCCGGGTGATGCTCGGCGCCACGATCGCCCAGCTGCGCGCCGAGGGGATCCTGCCACCGCAGGGCGACGGCGGGGCGATGCCGGCCCACGCCCATGTCTCCGTCAAGGAGGCGGTGCTGCCCTTCAAACGGTTCCGCACCCACGAGGGTCAAGTGGTCGACAGCCTGCTCGGGCCTGAGATGCGCTCGACCGGCGAGGTCATGGGCATCGACTCGGACTTCGGCGCGGCGTTCGCCAAGAGCCAGCTCGGGTTCGGCCCCGGGCTGCCCCGCAAGGGCACGGTCTTCGTCTCCGTGGCCAACAGGGACAAGCGCGCCATGATCTTCCCGATGAAGCGTCTGGCCGACCTCGGCTTCGACCTGATTGCGACCAGAGGCACCGCAGATGTACTACGGCGCAACGGAATTCAGGCATCTGTGGTGCGCAAGCACAGCGAAGGACCAGGTCCTCATGGTGAACCGACGATCATCGAGCGCATCGTGGCAGGCGAGGTGGGGATGGTCATCAACACACCGTCAGGACGTGACGCCCGGGCCGACGGCTACGCGATCCGGGCGGCAACGACGAGCATGGATCGGCCGATCATCACCACGGTCCAGCAGCTCGGGGCGGCAGTGCAGGGCATCGAGTCACTGATGACCGAGACCGTTCGGGTGAAGTCGCTGCAGGACCACGCCCGCGACCTCGACTTCTATGCCCGAACGGAAGACCAGGCGTGAGCGGAACGTCCCAGCAGTCGACAGGCCAGGAGCGCACGCCCCAGGTCGCGGGTGAGCTGATCGCCACCCGCAGGGTTGGCGCCTACCACCACCTGACGTTCGTGGCGCCGGGCGTGGCCGAGCTGGCCAAACCCGGGCAGTTTGTTGCGCTGGCGGTTGGCGGCGACACCTCGGCCAACCTGCTGCGCCGCTGTTTCTCCATCCACAAGGTGAGTCCGAGTGGCACCTACGGCGGCACGGTTGACGTTGTCGTGGCCGCTCGCGGCGCGGGCACCCGCTGGCTCGCAGGCCTGAGCGCGCACCACGAGGTCAACATCATCGGCCCGCTCGGACGCCCATTCCCGCTGCCGACAGAGCCTGTGGCCTGTGTTCTCGTGGGCGGTGGCTATGGCAGCGCGCCGTTGTTCTGGCTGGCCGCCGCACTGCGGGAGCGTGGTTGCCACGTCGAGATGATCCTGGGTGCTGCCACCGAGGACCGGCTGTTCGGCGTCGTCGAGGCGCGACGCGCCGCAGACGCGGTTACCGTGACCACCGACGATGGGTCGATGGGGGTGAAGGGCTGGGTATCCGACGTCCTGCCCGAGGTCATCCGGCGAAGCCACGCCGAGGTTGTCTATGGCTGCGGGCCGATGGCGATGCTCAGATCCATCACCGACGTCGCCGCAGCCGAGGGCGCCATCGCCCAGGTTGCGGTCGAGGAGTCGATGGCCTGCGGCATCGGGGTCTGTATGACGTGCGTGATGCCGGTCGTCGGCACCGACGGGCAGACCCGGATGGTGCGCTCCTGCGTCGATGGGCCCGTCTTCCGCGGTGACCGGGTGCGGTGGGATGCCTTTGAGTCCGGCTGGGGCCGCGTCCCTGACGATGCCTACGGCGCGGCCGCCATGAGGGGGCACTGATGACCGGCGCGAAGACGAACGCGGGCCCGAGCGACACGACCAGCGTGAGCGACGCCATAGACATGAGCGTCGATCTGGCGGGGATGCGGCTGCCCAACCCGCTGATGACCGCGTCGGGCTGCGCCGCGAATGGCAAGGAGCTGCACCGCTTCTTCGACATCGCTCAGCTGGGTGCGTTCGTGACGAAGACGGTGCTGGCGGATCCCCGCTCCGGCCGTGGCACTCCACGCATGGCCGAGACGCCGAGCGGGATGCTCAACTCGATCGGGCTGCAGGGACCGGGGGTCGACGACTTCGCCCGGAACGACCTGGTGTGGCTCAAGTCGGTGGGGGCTCGTGTGCTCGCGTCCATCGCCGGGAACACGGCAGGCGAGTATGCCGACGTGGCTGCGGTCCTGCGTGCGTCCCCGGCTTTCGACGCGGTCGTCGGCATCGAGGTCAACATCTCGTGCCCGAACGTTGCGAACCGGGGGCTCGTCTTCGCCTGCGACCCGCTCTCAGCCGCCAAGGTCATCGCCCTGGTCCGCGAGAAGCTCCCGCGTGACATCCCCATCTTCGCCAAGCTCAGCCCCGACGTGACCGACATCGTCGAGATCGCCCGTGCCTGCGTCAAGGCCGGAGCCGACGGGTTGACGATGATCAACACCCTGCTCGGAATAGTCATCGATACGGATCTTCTGCGTCCCCAAGTGGCCGGCGTGACCGGAGGACTGTCCGGGCCCGCCATCCGTCCGGTGGCAGTGCGCGCCATCTGGCAGGTGCGCGCCGCGATGCTTGAAGGACGCATCCCGACGGTCCCGATCATTGGTGTCGGGGGAGTGCGCACCGGCGACGACGCGTTGCAGCTGGTCGCGGCCGGAGCGAGCGCGATCCAGGTTGGAACCGCGACGTTCAACGACCCCAGCGCACCCATCCGCGTCAACCGTGAACTGGCCGAAGCCCTGCAGGACAAAGGCTTCGCACGATTCAGCGATGCAGTAGGTATCGCTCACACGAGGTTGGACCCGAGGCGATGACCGATTCCTTCGGCGCCAGGCTGCGCATCGCGATGGATGAGCGCGGTCCGCTCTGCGCTGGCATCGACCCCCATCCAGGACTGCTGGCACTCTGGGGGCTGGATGAGACCGTTCAGGGTCTGGAGACGTTTGCGATGACGTGCGTCGAGGCGTTCTCCGGGACCGTGGCCATCGTCAAACCCCAGTCCGCGTTCTTCGAGCGTTTCGGTTCTGCAGGGGTGTCTGTGCTGGAGCGCACGCTGGCGGCCCTGCGGGATGCAGGCACCCTGTCTCTGCTCGACGTCAAGCGCGGCGACATCGGTTCGACCATGACGGCCTACGCCCAAGCCTACCTGTCACAGGACAGTCCGCTGCGGGTGGACGCCATCACCGTCAGCCCGTTCCTCGGCTTCGAGTCGCTGCGCCCGGCACTGGATGTGGCCCACGACAACGGGCGGGGCCTGTTCGTCCTCGCTCTCACCTCGAACCCCGAGGGTGCCCAGGTGCAGCACGCGGTGATGGATGGCCGCAGTGTGGCCGGCCGCATCGTGGACGGCGTGACCCTGCAGAACGCGGACGACGCGAGCGCAGGAGTCCTCGGCAGCGTCGGCATGGTGGTTGGCGCCACTGTTGGCACGGCCGTCCAGGACCTTGAGCTCGAGCTCGCCGCCGCCAACGCCCCCCTGCTCGCCCCCGGTGTGGGCGCCCAGGGAGGGGCGGCCGAGGACCTGCGCGGCGTGTTCGGTGCAGCTCTTCCCAACGTCCTCGCCAGCAGCAGCCGCGAGATCCTCTCCGCCGGGCCGGACGTCGCAGCACTGAGGGCGACTGCGCGGCGAACCGCGCACCAGCTGAAGGCCATTCTGAACACTGGTTGACACCCCTCGTTGCCAGGGCGCGCCCCGACTCGCTAGGTTCGGGCCACACGCGTTATCGGCGGCCTGACCGGCCAGGGCATCGCGATGTACTCATTCGATTCGTCCCCATGAGGAGACTGACTGTGGCTCTTCCCCAGCTGACCCCCGAGCAGCGTGCCGACGCTCTGGCAAAGGCAGCCATCGCTCGTCGCGAGCGGGCAGCGGTCAAGAACCGTCTCAAGTACGCGCAGGGACTGCTGTCCGAGGTCATCGCCGACGGCAAGGTCAATGACATCGTCGGCAAGATGAAGGTCCACGCGTTGCTGGAGTCGATGCCGGGTGTGGGGCGCGTCCGTGCCCGACAGATCATGCTGGAGGTCGGCATCTCTGAGACCCGCCGGGTCCGTGGTCTGGGCAACAATCAGATTGCCGCCCTGATCGAGCGCTTCGAACAGTCCTGACCGGCGCCGGTGACATCCTCCGAGAGCCTGACGTCGCCCAAGAGCCGGTTGGTGGTCCTGGCCGGCCCCACCGCGGTGGGGAAAGGGACCGTGGCGGCGTACGTCCGGGCGAACTTCCCAGAGGTCTGGCTGTCGGTCTCGATGACCACCCGGAAGCCACGCCCGCGCGAGATCGACGGCACGCACTACCACTTCGTCGACGATGAGGAGTTCGACCGGATGCGTGACGCGGGGGAGTTCCTGGAGTGGGCCGTCGTCCACGGGCGGGCCAGGTATGGCACACCGCGGGGGCCCGTGCTCGAAGCGCTCGCGGCGGGGCGAAAGGCGCTGCTGGAGATTGACCTTCAGGGTGCCCGCCAGGTGCGGCAGCAGATGCCAGAGGCATTGTTCGTGTTCCTTGCCCCCCCCAGCTGGGATGAGCTCGTCCGTCGGCTGGTCGGTCGAGGGACCGAGTCCGCGGAGGAACGAGAGATCCGCCTGACGACTGCACGGCTGGAGCTGGCGGCTCAGCGCGAGTTCGACGTCACCATCGTGAACGATAGTGTTCAACGGGCGAGCGAAGAACTCGTATCATTGATGAACGCATGATTTTTGTCATGCGTCGATAGTCGCTGTATTCATATTCACCAACGAATCGAGATTGACCGTGTCTGGTACGCAGGCTGCCCCCGAGGGCATCACCAACCCGCCGATCGACGACCTGCTCAAGGTGGCGGACTCCAAGTACGCCCTGGTCATCTACTCGGCCAAGCGTGCGCGCCAGATCAACGCGTACTACTCCCAGCTCTCGGAGGGCCTGCTCGAGTATGTCGGCCCGCTCGTCGAGACCAGGGTCCACGAGAAGCCGATGTCGATCGCACTGCGGGAGATCAACGAGGGTCTGTTGACCTCCACCCCCACCGACGGCTGAGCCGGCCTGGCAGATGGTGACACGCAAAAGGGTGGTCCTTGGGGTCAGCGGCGGTATCGCCGCCTACAAGGCCTGCTCGTTGCTGCGGCTGTTCACCGAGAGTGGGCATGACGTGACGGTCGTGCCCACGGCCGCTGCGCTGAACTTCGTCGGAACGGCCACCTGGGCGGCGCTGTCGGGTAACCCCGTCTCCACCGAGGTGTGGACCGACGTTCACCAGGTGCCGCACGTGCGCCTGGGCCAGCATGCTGATCTCGTCGTCGTGGCACCCGCCACCGCAGATCTGATGGCCAAGGCAGCACACGGACTAGCCGATGACCTGCTGACCAACACCCTGCTGACTGCCCGCTGTCCGGTGGTGCTCGCCCCCGCGATGCACACGGAGATGTGGGAGCACCCTGCCACCGTGGCCAATGTTGCGACCCTGCGGTCCCGGGGTGTGCACGTGATCGACCCCGCCTCAGGGCGCCTCACCGGGGCCGACACCGGCCTGGGCAGGCTCCCGGAGCCCCAAGACATCTTCGCCGTATGCCGTGAGCTCCTGTCCCGGAGCGACGGCAGCGTCCCGGCCGCCGGCGGACTGGCCGGGCTGCGGGTCGTCATCAGTGCCGGTGGTACGCGAGAGCCGCTGGACCCGGTCCGTTTTCTGGGCAATCGTTCGTCGGGCAAGCAGGGCTACGCGCTGGCCGAGGTGGCACTCGCCCGCGGCGCAGAAGTGACGCTGATCTCGGCCAACGTGGCGTTGCCGGTCCCTGAAGGCGTGACCTTGGTGCCGGTTCAGACCGCCGTCGAGCTGGGTGAGGCCGTGGCCAAAGCGGCCCAGGACTGCGACGTCGTCGTGATGGCGGCGGCCGTGGCGGACTATCGCCCGGCGCACTACACCGACGTCAAGATCAAGAAGAGCCACGGCGAAACCCTGCCCGAGAGCCAGCCGTTGGCAACCACGATCGAGCTGGTTCGTAACCCCGATGTTCTTTCCGGGTTGGTGCAGTCCAGGGGGACCTCAACAGCGCCGGTGCTCGTGGGTTTTGCGGCCGAGACCGGCGATCCGGACCACACCGTCCTCGACCTCGCCCGAGACAAGTTCGTGCGCAAAGGCTGCGACGTGCTGGTGGCCAACGAGGTGGGCGTCGACAAGACCTTCGGGCAGGACACCAACACCGTCCATATCCTGCGGAGAGGCGTCGACGTCGTGACGCACGCCGGCCCGGCACCCAAGGACATCGTGGCCGCAGCGGTGTGGGACGTCATACAGGATGTCCTGTCCTCGGGATAACCTTGCGCCAACTCATCAGTCAGCAGCCGCTGCAAAAGGAGCACCAAAGTGTCCGCACGTCTCTTTACGTCCGAATCCGTGACCGAGGGTCACCCCGACAAGATCTGCGACCAGATCAGCGATGCGATCCTCGATGCGATGATCACCCAGGACCGGACCAGCCGCGTGGCCGTGGAGACCATGGTCACCACCGGTCTGGTTCACGTCGCGGGTGAGGTGGACACGACCGGTTACGTGGACATCCCGCGGATCGTGCGCGACACGATCCTGCGGATCGGCTACGACTCGTCGAGCAAGGGCTTCGACGGGAGGTCCTGCGGCGTCTCGATCTCGATCGGCCAGCAGTCATCGGACATCGCCCAAGGCGTCGACACCGCACACGAGAACCGCAACGGCGGGGTCGACCCGATGGACAAGCAGGGCGCTGGTGACCAGGGCCTGATGTTCGGCTATGCCTGCGAGGACACCCCCGAGCTGATGCCGTTGCCGATTCATCTCGCCCACCGTCTCGCAGAGCGTCTGTCGGCTGTGCGCAAGTCTGGCGAGGTGCCCTATCTGCGTCCTGATGGCAAGACCCAGGTCACCATCTCCTACGACGGTGACAGGGCGGTCAGGCTCGACACCGTCGTGCTGTCGACCCAGCATGCCCCCGACATCTCGATCTCCGGGCTGCTCGAGCCTGACATCGAGAACCACGTCATCAAGCCCGTGCTGGACGAGTTGGCCGCCTCCGGCGCCGACCTGGACATCTCCGACTATCGGATGCTGATCAACCCGACCGGTCGCTTCGAGATCGGCGGTCCGATGGGTGACGCCGGCCTGACCGGACGCAAGATCATCGTCGACACCTATGGCGGCATGGCGCGTCATGGTGGCGGTGCGTTCTCGGGCAAGGACCCGAGCAAGGTGGACCGGTCGGGGGCCTACGCCATGCGTTGGGTGGCCAAGAACATCGTGGCCGCGGGACTGGCCCGTCGCTGCGAGGTTCAGGTGGCCTATGCCATCGGCAAGGCCCAGCCGGTCGGCCTGTACGTCGAGACCTTCGGCACCGAGACCGTTTCCGCCGACAAGATCCAGGATGCGATCCCCAAGGTGTTCGACCTGCGTCCCGGCGCGATTATCGAGGACCTCGAGCTGCTGCGACCGATCTACACCGCGACCGCCGCATACGGCCACTTCGGTCGGTTGAGTGCCGAGGGCGTCGAGAACGGCTTTACCTGGGAGCGTCTCGACCGTGTCGAGCAGCTCCGGGCCGCAGTTTCCGGCTAGCAGCCACCCAGGGCAACGGCCCGGCATACTCGCGTCGGTGCCATGAGGTAGACCTTGGGCCATGCAGAACGGGACGGACCAGATGGGTGGGCAGCTCTCACTCGTCCGTGCTGTCGCCTCGCCGCGTGGGCGTTCGAGGGTGCTGCCGGCGGTTCAGGAGGCAGCAGAGACTGATCCCGTCGCGCTCGTGCTGGTGGACGTGGGGCTGCCACACCTGGACCGTCCCTTCGAGTACCTCGTGCCCGCCTCCATGGCAGACCTGGCGGTCCCCGGAGCGCGGGTGAAGGTGCGGTTCGCCGGGCAGGACGTCGACGGTTTCGTTCTCGAACGTGCCAGGACGGCGGACTACCAAGGCGCTCTCGCGCCGCTTCGCAAGGTGGTCAGTCCCGAGGCCGTGCTCACCCCTGCAGTGCTTGCGCTCTCACGCGAGATCGCCAGCCGGTATGCCGGAACGCTGGCAGACGTGGTCCGGCTCGCCGTCCCGCCCCGCCATGCTACGGCGGAGAAGAACCTCCCCAAACAGGCGCCGACGCCACCGGTTGCCGCGCCTGAGCCAGGTCCGTGGGTGAGCTACCCGGCGGGTGCCTCTTTCCTTCGACGCATCGCTTCGGGGGACGCCCCGGCGGCGTCATGGCTCGCTCTGCCGGGTCAGCGGGTGCATACCGACTGGCCGGCTGCCATGGCCGTGGCAGCGGCGACCGCGCTGGCCGCCGGCCGTGGAGCCCTGATCGTGGTTCCCGACCATCGCGATGTCGATCGGGTCGACGCCGCCTTGCACTCCGTGCTGGGGGCCGGGCAGCACGTCCGACTGACAGCGGGGCAGGGTCCCCAGGCCCGCTATACGGCCTGGCTGAAGGTCCTCCGCGGCCATGTCCGGTGCGTCGTGGGCACGCGCGCGGCAGTGTTCGCGCCCGTCCACGACCTGGGCCTGGTGGCCTGGTGGGACGACGGCGACGACGTGCTCGTGGAACAGCGCGCCCCCTACCCCCACGTTCGCGAGGTGCTCCTCACCCGAGCCAGGCTCGAGGGCGCAGCTGTGCTGACTGGCGGGTTCACGCGGACGACGTCGATCCAACAATGCGTGGAGTCCGGCAAGCTGCGGACGGTCGTCGCCGACCCAGCCGCCCGTCGCCAGGCGGCGCCCCGTGTTGTCGTCGCGGGCGAGGGCACCGATGTCGAGCGTGACGGTGCGTCGGCCCATGGGCACCTGCCCTCGGCCGCGTGGCGGGCAGCCAAGAGCGCACTGGAGCATGGGCCGGTGCTGATCCAGGTGCCGCGGCGGGGCTATGTCCCGTCGTTGTCCTGTCAGGCCTGCCGCGAACCCGCTCGCTGTACACGCTGCCACGGTCCGTTGTCGTTGAGCTCGGGCGACGCGAGACCGACCTGTCGCTGGTGTGGGACGGTCGACGCAGCATTCGAGTGCGTCAGCTGCGGCGGCCGGACGGTGCGATCAAGCGTGGTAGGTGCTCGTCGAACGGCTGAAGAACTTGGTCGCGCCTTCCCCGGGGTGCCCGTCCATACGTCGGGTGCGGGTGACGTGCTGTCGTCCGTTCCGGCAAAACCGAGCCTGGTCATCTCCACTCCCGGAGCAGAGCCTGTGGCCGAAGATGGTTACTCTGCAACGCTTTTGCTCGATGCGTGGGCGTCCTTGGATCGACCGACGCTTGATGCCTCTGAGGAGGCGTTGCGTCGGTGGATGGCCGCGGGGGCTCTGACGAGGAGTGCACTGGACGGGGGAGTTGTCGTCCTCTGCGGTGCCCCGATGCACACGACGCTCCCGGTCGTCGAGGCGCTGGTGCGGTGGGATCCCGTCTGGTTCGCCGCGCGTGAGCTGGCCGAGAGGGCTGAGCTCTCCTTACCTCCAACCGTGCGTATGGCGCAGCTGGTCGGCCCGCGCGTGACCGTCCAGCAAGCTGTCGAGCTGGCCGGGTTCGGGCCGGAGGTCGAACGCCTCGGACCACTGCCCTGGGCGCCGCAGCTTGGGTCAGGGGCACCACTTGGATCCGGGGGATCGACCCAGGCGACCGACGGAACCAGCGACGAACCTCGGATCCAGCTGTTGCTGCGGACCGCCCTGGCCAACGGTCCCGCGCTGGCGGCTGCCCTTGCACACGTGAAGGCCCTGCGCAGTGCCCGCAAAGACAAGATCGCCGTCAGCATTCGCGTGGACCCGACCGACGGGTTCAGCTGAGCGCGACGGGTTGAACGGGAGCCCGGTCGTGGACGATAAAATGCGCCCATGACTGCTGCGACCGATGCCCGACTGTCCCCGGAGAGCACACCGGCCCCGGCCGGGACCCCAATCCGGGGCCCGGTCAAGGAGGTGGTCGAGGCCGTGGTCTTCGACCTTGGCAATGTCCTGATCGCGTGGGATCCGCATCCGGCCATCGCCAGGGCGGTTGGCGCGCAGCAGGCAACGTGCTTTCTGGCTGACGACGAGTTCGACTTCATGGCGTGGAACCACCAGCAGGACGCTGGGCGCTCTTGGGACGATGGCGAGGCGGCGGCGCTGAGGTCGCACCCGCACTGGGAGCTGGCAATCCGCGCCTATCGCGTGAACTACGCAGAATCGCTGATCGGCGCCATTGAGGACACCGTCCAGATCGTGCGCGAGCTGCGCGCGGCCGGCATACCGCTCTATGCGCTGACCAACTGGTCCGAGGAGCTGTTTCCCGTGGCTCGTGCACGCTTCGACTTCCTGAACCTTTTCGAGGACATCGTCGTGTCGGGCCAGGTGGGCGTCGCCAAACCCGACCCCGAGATCTTCACCATCCTCCAGAAACGGATCGGTCACAGTCTGGACGGCTGCATCTTCATCGACGACAGCCCGCGCAACGTCGAAGCTGCGGCTGAGGCTGGACTCGACGCCATCCTGTTCACGGACACGGGCCACCTCCGGCGGGATCTGGCAGGGCGTGGCCTGCCCTTGGCGCCCGCATAGACTGGTTGCGCCCTGCACACCCGACGGCAAGGAACCCCACTCGTGTCGATCAAGGACATCCGGATCTTCGGTGACCCGGTGCTGCGCACCCCCGCCATCGAGGTCGTCGACTTCGACAAGGAGCTTCGTCAGCTTGTCCAGGACCTGACCGACACCATGGTGGCTGCGCCGGGCGCCGGTCTCGCGGCCCCCCAGCTCGGCGTGGGCCTGCGGGTCTTCACGTTCCATGTCGACGACGAGATGGGTCATCTGATCAACCCGAGCCTCGACCTGTCCGACGAGATGCAGGACGGCGAGGAGGGCTGCCTGTCGTTCCCCGGCATCTTCTTCGACACCCCTCGTGCGCTGCGCATGGTGGCAAAAGGCTTCAACCAGTATGGCGAGCCGGTCACGTTGGAGGGGTCGGAGCTGATGTCACGCTGCATCCAGCACGAGACTGACCACCTCGACGGCATCCTGTTCATCGACCGGATGGACAAGGCCCAGCGCAAGATGGCCATGAAGGCGATCCGTGACGCAGAGTGGGCGGGCCAGGAGAGGCCCTTGGTCAAGGTCAGCCCTCACCCGACCTTCGGCACGGGCCGCTGACCCGTGCGGCTTGTCTTTGCCGGCACCCCCGACGTGGCTGTGCCCAGTCTCGAAGCCGTGTGTGACTCATCTCATGACGTGGTGGCGGTGCTGACCCGCCCTGACGCCCCGGCCGGGCGGGGCAGGTCTCTGGTGGCGTCGCCGGTCAAGGTACGGGCGATGGAGCTGGGACTCGAGATCCTGACACCGACCCGTCCCGGTGATCAGCAGTTCCAGGATCGGTTACGCGAGCTTGCTCCCGATGCCTGTCCGATCGTGGCCTATGGCGGTCTGATTCCCTTGTCCGCGTTGACGATTCCCACGCATGGATGGATCAACCTACATTTCTCCCTGTTGCCTGCCTGGCGCGGTGCAGCGCCCGTTCAGCGCGCGATCATGGCCGGGGACGAGGTCAGTGGTGCCACGACGTTCCTGCTCGATCAGGGACTCGACACCGGTCCCACATTCGGGGTGATGACCGAGACCATTACGCCGACCGACACTGCAGGCGACCTGCTGGCCCGGCTGGCACAGGGCGGTGCTGGTCTGCTCGTGGCCACGCTGGACGCTCTCGAGGCCGGCGACCTCCAGGCAGTCCCGCAACCTGATGAGGGTGTCTCGCCGGCGCCGAAGATCAGCGTGACGGACGCCCGGATCAGTTGGACCACACCGGCGTTGGCGGTTGATCGTCACATTCGTGGCTGCACTCCTGCGCCCGGTGCCTGGACAACGTTCCGCGGTGAGCGGCTCAAGATCCACCCCGTGACGCTGGCCCTCCTGGTGCCAGAAGCTCACGATTCCGCCGGCGCCGAGGTGCCGGCGCAGGGTGAGGTCTTGGCGCCCGGAGCAATCGTGGCGACCAAACGCGCAGTCCAGGTCGGCACAGCCTCCGGCCGAGTGCAGCTGGGGATGGTTCAGCCGCAGGGAAAGAAGCCGATGGCCGCTGCAGACTGGGCACGTGGCGTCCGCATAGAGCCAGGAGAGAAGTTCACCGATGTCTGATCAACCTCCCGACCGCCCCGGCAGCCCCGGCGATCCAGACCGGCCCGAGCGGCACGTCGACGGTTCCGGCGAGCGGCGGCGTGACGCCGCAGGCCGACAGCGTCCCGAGCGCAAGCACGGCAACCTCGAACGTTCCGTGACCCGACCCGCAGAGAGGTCGCGTACGACCGACCCTGCCCGCTTGGCGGCATACACGGTCCTGCGAGCCGTCGCTGGCGGCGCCTACGCCAACCTCGAACTCCCAAAAGAGTTGCGGGACAAGGGTATTCGCGGCCGTGATGCGGCCTTTGCCACTGAGCTCACCTACGGGGCAACGCGACTCCGTGGCCTCTACGACCCGATCATCTCCGCAGCGGCCGGCCGCCCGGCCTCTGCCATCGACGAGAACGTCTTGGACACCCTGCGCCTCGGGGCACACCAGCTGCTCGGAATGAGGGTCGCTGCCCACGCAGCCGTCGACGAGACCGTGGGTCTGGCGCGGTTGGTCAACGGGGCCAGCGCCGGCGGGTTCGTCAACGCGGTGATGCGTCGGATCAGCGAGAAGGATCTTGACACGTGGATCGCCCAGGTAGTCCCCACCGACGATCCGATCGCGGCCCTGGCGACCCGGCACAGCCACCCAGAGTGGGTCGTTCGTGCGCTCCGGGCCGCGCTGGTCGGTCATGGAGCCTCGACCGCCGCGACCGTCGACGCTGACCTCGAGGCTCTGCTCGTCAGCGACAACGCGGCGGCCAAGGTCTCGTTGGTCGCCCGTCCCGGCTTGTGCGCGGTCGAGGAGCTGACCCGTGCGGGGGCGACGCCCTCCCTCTTATCTCGAGTGGGCGCCATTCTCGACTCGGGCGACCCTGGCTCGATCTCTGCTGTCCGCTCCGGCCGCGCCGCGGTCCAGGATGAGGGCTCACAGCTGGTCGCCCTTGCTGTCGCGGCCGCCGAGGTGAACACCGGCGCGGAGCACGAGATGTGGCTGGATCTTTGTGCGGGACCGGGTGGCAAAGCGGCATTGTTGGCAACCCTGGGGGCGTCGCGGGGCGCGACCCTGTATGCCAACGAGATCAGTGAGCACCGCACTGACCTGGTGCGCCAGACCCTCGATGCGGCCATCGACTCCGGCCTCGAGGTCATGATCGGTACCAGTGACGGCCGCGAGATTGGCGAGGACGAGCCAGAAACCTATGACCGCGTTCTGGTCGACGCGCCCTGCACCGGGCTCGGAGCCCTGCGTCGGCGGCCCGAAGCCCGGTGGCGTCGCACCACCGATGACCTTGCCGAGCTCGGCGTCCTCCAACGGGCGCTGCTCGTCTCGGCGATCGAGGCAACAAAACCGGGTGGGATCATCGGCTACGCGACGTGCAGCCCACACTTGGCCGAGACCAAGTTTGTTGTCTCTGACGTTGTCAAGAAGCATCAAGACGTCGAGATCGCAGATGCCCGAGATCTGTTCTTCGATGCCAACGGCAAACCCGTGGAACACCTTGGGGAGGGCCCCTTTGTTCAGCTTTGGCCGCATGTGCACGGAACCGACGCGATGTTCTTCGCCCTGTTGCGCAAGCACGCGTAACACCGACACCTAAGGTTTGACCGTGCAGATCTCACCCAGCATCCTTGCCTGCGACTTCGCAAACCTCGAGAGCGAGCTCAAGACGGTCGCCAACGCCGACTGGGCCCATGTCGACGTGATGGACGCCCATTTCGTGCCCAACCTGACGCTCGGCGTGCCGGTCGTCGAGGCGTTGGCCCGGGTCAGCCCCATCCCGCTGGACTGTCACCTGATGATCGATGACCCGGACCGTTGGGCACCGATGTACGCCGAGGCGGGGGCGTCGAGCGTGACCTTCCACATTGAGGCCGCTCACGACCCCGCGTCGTTGGCCCGAAACCTGCGGGCGCTGGGTGTCCGTGCCGGCATGGCGCTGAAGCCCGGGACGGCGTTTGCCCCGTATGCCGACCTGTTGCCCGAGCTGGACATGGTCCTGGTCATGACGGTCGAGCCTGGATTTGGCGGGCAGTCGTTCATGGCAGACCAGATGCCCAAGGTGCGAGAGGTTCGTGAGGCCGTGTCGAGGTTCGGCGGCGAGGTCTGGGTGCAGGTCGACGGAGGAGTCTCGGCTGCGACGATCGAGGCTTGCGCCGAAGCTGGGGCGGACGTCTTCGTGGCCGGTTCGGCCGTCTTTGGTGCGGAGTCTGCCGCGGCAGCGGTGGAACAGCTGCGCGACCTGGCCGCGCGGCATTCCTCGCACGGATGAGGTCTTCCCACCGTCCGTGAACTGCCCTGTGACCGCCGATGCCGCCGGCGAAGACGAGGTCGCCCGCACATGGGTCTCGGAGGCTGCTTGCAGGTCATACGCATCCGCGATGGCATACTGGACCCACGTGCTCCGTGATCGGTGTAATCCCGAACCGGCGGTTAAAGTCCGCGACCCGACCGTATCCAGCGGCCGGTGAACCAGGTGAAATTCCTGGGCCGACGGTGAAAGTCCGGATGAGAGGTAGCAACAGCGACGCCCGTTTCCGACCTACTGAAGGGTCGGCGATGGGTCAGTCGTGGTGACTTGAGGTCATTGTGGCTTTGTGGACCGACAATATGGACCCGCGTGGGCCCGACTGTCGGTCCACGCGGTTCTGCCTTGACCTGTGCTCACCGTTCGCGCCCCGGAGCTCGCCTGGATACAGGAGTCGAGCACGAGGGACAGGACATGGCAGACCGCGAGGTCAACGCACCAGAGCATGCGCGCGACGTCGCGCTGATGCGTCGTGCCCTTGAGCTTGCGGCTCGCGGACCTCTCGCAGACCCCAACCCACGAGTCGGTGCTGTGATCCTTGATCGCGCTGGAGCAGTTGTCGGCGAGGGTTTCCACGGAGGTGCGGGGACACCTCACGCGGAGGTCATTGCCCTGCGCGAGGCTGGTGAGAACGCGCGTGGAGGCACCGCAGTCGTCACCCTCGAACCGTGTGCGCACACGGGACTGACCGGCCCATGCACCCAGGCGCTGATCGAGGCGGGGGTCCGCAGGGTCGTGTTCGCGCAGACCGACCCCAACCCGTCCGCATGTGGCGGCGGGGCGCTGCTGGAGGCCGCGGGCATCGCCACCACAGCCGGCGTGCTGGCCGAGCAGTCCACGGCCCTCAACGACGCTTGGACCTTCTCCTTGGTACACAGTCGACCCAAGGTGACGTGGAAGTACGCGGCCACCCTTGATGGGCGCTCCGCGGCGGCCGACGGCAGCAGTCGATGGATCACCGGGCCTGAGGCGCGTGCTGATGTCCACCGGCTGCGGGCACACTGTGACGCGATCCTGGTCGGCACCGGGACCGTGATCGCCGACGATCCGGCACTGACGGTGCGGGGGGCAGACGGAAAGGCGACCGGCCGTCAGCCACTACGCGTTGTCATGGGGCTGCGCCCGATCCCGGAGCCCGCCCGAGTCCTGGATGTCGACGCACCCACTCTGCATCTGGCCACCCATGATCCGGCTGAGGCACTGAAGTCGTTGGCAGAGCATGAAATTCACCACGTGTGGCTTGAAGGTGGGCCAACCGTTGCCGCCGCGTTCCTTGAGGCAGGTCTCGTGGATGAGGTCATCGCCTATCTCGCCCCGGCATTCCTTGGCTCCGGCGCGCCGGCGGTGGGGGACCTCGGCATAGAGACCATCGGCCAGGCGTTGCGACTGACGACGCACGAGGTCACCACGATAGGAGCCGACATCAGGATCCGCGCCAGCATCACCCCGCGCGCCGCCACATCCAGCGCGGCCACGTCCAGCACCGCCATACCCAACCCAGAAGGACTGTGATGTTCACCGGAGTTGTCGAGGAGCTCGGCGAGATCGTCGCCATCGAGCACGGGGCAGAGTCAGCCGTCATCAGCGTCCGTGGCCCGATGGTGACCAGCGACGCCACGCACGGTGCATCGATCGCGGTCAACGGTGTGTGCCTGACCGTGGTCAAGAACGAGGGGGATACGTTCTCGGTCGACGTGATGGCCGAGACGTTGAACCGCAGCAGCCTGGGCAGTCTCGAGCCCGGTGCCAAGGTCAATCTCGAACGGGCGATGTCCGCCAGTGACCGGTTCGGTGGCCACATCGTCCAGGGCCACGTCGACGGCACTGCCAGGATCCTGGCCCGACTGCCCGGCGACCGCTGGGAGGTAGTGCAGTTCGAGCTGCGGCCTGAGGTGTCCCGCTACGTCGTCGAGAAGGGCTCGATCACGGTCGACGGGGTGTCACTGACTGTTTCGGCGATTACCGACGACACCTTCTCCGTCTCCCTCATCCCGACCACCCTTGAGCTGACCACGTTGGGGCACAAGGGCGTTGGCGATCTCGTCAACCTCGAGGTCGACGTGATTGCCAAGTACGTCGAGCGACTGCTCACCCATGCCGAAAGCCAGTCGAACACTCACCCGGCGACCGGGGCAGGACCAACCGCATGAGCATCCTTCAGCAGTGGTTCGACGCGCAGCTGAGCATCTTCGGCCAGCAGATCCTCTGGCGTGAGATCGTCGGCAACGCCTTCGGGTTCGCGTCGGCGATCGGCGGGCTCAGGCGTCGGGTCTGGGCATGGCCGGTCGGGATAGTCGGCAACGTGCTCCTGTTCACGGTCTTCTTCGGAGTGGCTTTCGTCACTCCCCAGCACGAGACGCTCTACGGCCAGGCCGGTCGGCAGGTCTTCTTCCTCATCACCAGCGTCTACGGCTACTGGCGTTGGAGCCAGATCCGAAAGCAGCGGGCCGCCGGCGCCCCCGCGATCACCCCGCGCTGGGCGACTGCCACAGAACGACTGCAGTACGTCGCGGTCTGGGTCGGTGGCGTGGTCGTCACGCAGTGGGTCTTCGCGCAGATCGGCGCCGGCTGGCCCGCCCCCCGTTGGTACTACTGGTGCGATGCCTGGATCTTCATCGGCTCCATGGTTGCGACCTACGCGATGGCGCGAGGCTGGACCGACTTCTGGCTGGCGTGGGTCGCCGTCGACATGGTCGGCGTTCCGCTGCTGATCCACTCGCACTTCTATCCAACGGCTGTGCTGTTCGCCGTCTACGGCGGGCTTGTCATCTATGGCTTCTTCGTCTGGCTCAAGGCCTCTCGCACCGAGTCGCCCGACCGTGAAATGAGTGAGGTATCGGCATGAGCACACGACTGTCCACGATCGAAGAGGCGTTCGAAGCGCTCCGGGCCGGTCTCCCGGTTCTGGTGACCGACGACGAGGACCGCGAGAACGAGGGCGACGTCATTCTTGCGGCCGCGACCGCGACGACGAAGTGGATGGCCTGGACCATCCGCCACACCTCCGGATACATCTGCGTGCCGATGACCGAGGCCCTGGCGGATCGCCTCGGACTGCCGCCCATGGTGACGGACAACCAGGACCCTCGTGGCACGGCCTACACCGTGACCGTGGACGCCGCCGAGGGCGTCACCACCGGCATCAGCGCAGCTGACCGAGCCCATACGATTCGTCTTCTCGCCCAGGACGACTCCACCGCTTCGGACTTCAACCGTCCGGGTCACGTGGTCCCGTTACGTGCCCGACACGGCGGAGTTCTTGTTCGCGGCGGGCACACCGAGGCGGCCGTGGACCTGTGCCGCTTGGCCGGGCTTCCGCCGGTGGGTGCGATCGGTGAGCTGGTGCACGACGACGGCTCCATGATGCGGCTGCCGGCAGTTCTCGAGCTGGGTGCAGAGCACACTCTGCCGGTCATCACGATTGCGGCGCTGATTGCCTGGCGTCAGCACAACGACAGGGTCGAGCGCATTGCCGAAACTCGGCTGCCCACCGAGCATGGGGTATTCCGCGTGATTGGCTACCGCGACCTGGTGACCGGCACCGAGCATCTTGCCCTGGTCAGCCCCAAAGGCCTTCAGGGGCGAGCGCCGCTGGCACGACTGCATTCTGAGTGCCTCACCGGAGATGTGTTCGCCTCTCAGCGTTGTGACTGCGGGCCGCAGCTGGAGCGCTCTCTGGAGCGGGTCGCGGCAGAGGGCGGGGTTGTCGTCTATCTTCGCGGCCACGAGGGCCGGGGGGTCGGTCTGCTCAGCAAGCTGCAGGCTTATGAGCTGCAGGACAAGGGTTTTGACACCGTCGATGCGCAGACCGAGCTGGGCCTTCCGATCGATGCCCGTGAGTATGCGGCCGGCGCGGCGATCCTGGCCGACCTCGGCCTTGAGGCGGTGCGGCTGCTGACGAACAACCCGATGAAGGTCAACGCGATGCGCGACTACGGCATCGAGGTCGTGGCGGTCGAGCGGCTCAGGATGGTGCCGGGTGTACACAATGCGGCATACCTGCGCACGAAACGAGATCGCATGGGCCACGACCTGAATCTTGACGACGATGACAAAGGGGCATCCGCATGAAGCTGGGTGCACCGACTCTGCATGTCGACGGCGGCGGTCTGAATGTCGCGATCGTGGCGTCTTCCTGGCACACGACGGTGATGGACGGCCTGATCGAGGGCGCCCGGCGTGGTCTGGCGGAGGCCGGGGTTTCCTCCGTCACGCTGGTTCGTGTGCCCGGTGCGTTCGAGCTTCCCGTTGCCTGCTCCCGGTTGGCGCTCTCGTATGACGCAATGGTTGCCCTCGGCGTCGTGATCCGGGGGGGCACACCGCATTTCGACTACATCTGCCAGGCCGCGACCATGGGCCTGATGGACGTCAGCCTTCGGACCGGTGTCCCGGTCGGCTTCGGCGTACTCACGTGTGACGACGACGAGCAGGCGCTGGATCGCGCGGGTCTGGAAGGCTCCAGCGAAGACAAAGGCCACCAGGCCGCGACCGCAGCGGTGGCAACCGTGTCCAGCCTGCGTGACCTGAAAGCCTAGGTTCCCGAAGACGCCCAGTGCGCTGGACGAACGAACGACGGAGACAATCTCGTTTCGTCGTTGCCCTTGGCCGAGTCCAGCTGCGACTGGACAAGAAAGATGCTCCCGGTCAGGTTGGCACCCCCAAGGTCGGCGCCTCGCAGGTCGGCACCGATGACGTCGGCCAATCTCAGGTCGGCACGTCTGAGGTCGGCACCGATGAGGTATGCCCCTCTCAGGCTGGCGCCCCTGAGGTCGGCGCCCTCGAGCTTCGCCCCGATCAGGTCCGCCCCCCGGTAGTCCGTCTTCGTGTGCTGGATCTCGGATCGCGCGTTCTCGCTCGTCTGCAGCAGCAGGGCATTGACGTCTCGTCGGTGTGCTGCCACGTCGAGTCGAAGGAGAGCATCAGGGCTGCCCCGGGTGAGGCGGCTGGTCTCCCGCAGCGCGAGGCGGAGCCAATCGTGGAGCTGACCGGCAGCTTGCAGCGTCAGCGCTTCGGTCAGATACCAGCTCAGCTCATGGAGATCCCGCACGATCGAAAAAACCTCGAACATCAACGGTGCGGTGTGCGGGGCTTGCCGCCAGCTCTGTCCGCCGAAAGTGACCTGGGAGACCCGCTGTCCCGCGCCGAAGCAGTCGTACACCGTGCAACCCCGAAAACCCTTCTCCCGGAGGCTTGCGTGAGTTCCGCAACGGAAATCCGGTTGCAGGTGAGGACAAGCCTGCCCGGCGGGTTTGTCGATCGCGAAGTCCGCCGAGGCCGAGAAGGCCGGAGCGACGCAGCACAGCGCGAAGCAGCTCGCGCAGTCAGCACGCAGGTCAGGTCGATCTCGGTCTGGCGCGGACCCGGTGTGCTCGTGACTTGTGGACAACGTGGGTGGTCCCTTGGACAACAGCTCGGATTCCTGGCTTGCTCTGGTGGTCTACTGCACTCTCCCCGCGCGGGAGCCAACCCGTCAATCGGTTCGGGTTCTCCGCTGCACGTATCGGCGCGCCAGCCCGCTCAACGGCACCCGTTACGGCGTCGCTTTGGCGGCGACAAGTAATCTGCGCGGGTGACTGACTCTGTGGTCCTGACCGACGATGCCTTGACCGACAATGCGATGCGCCGCGCCCTGGCCCGCTCCCGTGACGGCAAGGCTCTCGACGAGGCAGAGGCGAGGGTCCTGCTCGGCGCCCGTGGCGACGACCTCGAGGCGTTGTTCGAGTCCTCGACCCGGGTACGCGATGCCGCGATGGTCGCGGCCGGCCGACCCGGGGCCGTGACCTACTCGCGCAAGGTCTTCATCCCGCTCACTCGTCTGTGTCGGGACCGTTGCCACTACTGCACCTTCGTGACCGTCCCGCATCGTCTCCCCGCGGCCTACCTCTCACCTGACGAGGTGCTCGACATTGCTCGGGCAGGTGCCGCACAGGGCTGCAAGGAGGCGCTGTTCACCCTCGGCGACCGACCTGAGGATCGCTGGCCCCAGGCACGCGAGTGGCTCGACGCCCACGGGTATGACGACACGTTGGCCTACGTGCGGGCCATGGCCATCCGGGTCCTCGAGGAGACGGGCCTGCTGCCGCACCTCAACCCCGGCGTCATGTCGTGGTCAGACCTGCAGCGGCTCAAGCCGGTTGCGCCGTCGATGGGGATGATGCTCGAGACCACGTCACGGCGGCTCTTCGAAGAGGAGGGGCAGGCGCACTTCGGTTCTCCCGACAAGGATCCGGCCGTTCGGCTGCGGGTGCTCGAGGACGCAGGGCGGGTTGGGGTCCCGTTCACGACCGGCATCCTGGTAGGCATCGGTGAGACGCTGCCGGAGAGGCTCGACTCGATCCTGGCCATCCGGCGGGTCGCGCGCGAGTACGGCTCGATCCAGGAGTGCATCATCCAGAACTTCCGGTCCAAGGACGACACGTCGATGCGTTCGACGCCGGACCTGGGCGAGGAGGAGTACCTCGCCACGATTGCCGTGACGAGGCTCCTTCTGGGGCCCTCGGTCAGCGTCCAGGCGCCGCCGAACCTGTCCGAACCGGAGCAGATCCCGCTCCTGCTGGCTGCCGGCGTCGACGACTGGGGCGGCGTCTCGCCGGTCACCCCGGACCACGTCAACCCCGAGCGTCCGTGGCCCGAGATCGACGACCTGAGTCGCTGGACCGAGGACTGCGGGCTGAGGCTGGCTGAACGGCTCACGACCGGCGCGCGATACGTCCTTGGGGCTCTCCAACGGGATGAGCCCTGGATCGACCCCAGACTGCATCCGCATGTTCGGGCGTTGGCCGATGGGCAGACCGGCCTGGCCAACCCGTCCGCCCAGCCGCAGGGCCTGCCGTGGCAGGAGCCGGACGGTGGCATACATGTCAGCGGCACCGGTCATGGGCGGGTGGATCTCCATCGCGAGGTCGACGAGGGGGGCAGAAGCGCCGATCGCCGCAGTGACTTCGACGAGGTCTATGGCAGCTGGGCAGAGGTCGCAACCCGCGCGCCGGATGCCCTCACTGCGGCTCCGCGTCTCGACACCGACGTAAGGGCGGCCCTCCTTCGCGCGCAGAACGACCCTGCAGGCCTGACGGACGACGACTATCTGGCCTTGCTCACCTGCGATGGCGCCGACCTCGAGGCGGTCACGTCACTGGCCGATGACGTGCGCCGCGACGCCGTCGGCGACGACGTCACCTACGTCGTCAACCGCAACATCAACTTCACCAACATCTGTTACGTCGGATGCCGGTTCTGTGCATTCGCCCAGCGCAAGAGCGACGCGGATGCCTTCACCTTGTCCCTCGAGCAGATCGGGCAGCGTGCCGCCGAGGCTCAGGCGCTGGGCGCCACAGAGGTCTGCCTGCAGGGCGGGATCGACCCGTCGCTGGGGCGGACGGCATACGCGGACATCGTCCGGTCGGTGAAGTCGGCTGCGCCCGGCATCCACGTGCATGCGTTCTCCCCGATGGAGATCGCGACCGCATCGGCGAAGTCCGGCATCTCGGTGCGTGCCTGGCTCGAGGAGCTCAGGGACGCCGGACTCGACTCGATCCCCGGAACTGCGGCCGAGATCCTCGACGACGAGATCCGGTGGGTCCTGACCAAGGGCAAGCTGCCTTCGGCGCAGTGGGTCGAGATCGTCGCGACGGCCCATGAGCTGGGCATCCCGTCGAGCAGCACGATGATGTATGGCCATGTCGACCACCCACGCCACTGGGTCGGACACCTGCGCACCCTCACGACGTTGCAGGACCGCACTGGAGGCTTCACGGAGTTCGTGCCGCTTCCGTTCATCCATACCAATGCGCCGGTCTATCTGGCCGGACTCGCGCGCCCGGGACCGACGATGAGGGACAACCGGGCGGTCCACGCGGTGGCCCGACTCATGCTGCATGGGCGCATCCACAACGTCCAGACCTCATGGGTGAAGCTCGGAGTTGACGGCACCCGTGCGATGCTGCAAGGCGGGGCCAACGATGTGGGCGGCACCCTGATGGAAGAGACGATCAGTCGGATGGCCGGATCGGACCATGGGTCGGCCAAGACCGTTGAGGAGCTGACGTCCATCGCGGAGGGCATCGGCCGCCCCGTTCGCCAGCGCACCACCACGTATGCCGCGCCCGAGGTGCGCTCGCTCGCCTAGCGCGACCGGGAACGAGCCCCCCGAGACCAACCAGGAAGCAAGGTCATGGACAAAGTCGTCACCAGCGCAGCCCAGGCGGTCATCGGGATCGTCAACGGCTCGTCGCTGGCGGTGGGTGGATTTGGCGTCTGCGGGGTGCCGAATGTTCTCCTTGGCGAGCTGCATCGCAGCGGCATCACCGATCTTGAGGTGGTTTCGAACAACTGTGGTGTGGACGACTGGGGGTTGGGGATTCTGTTGAAGCACAAGCAGATCCGACGAGTGGTCGCCTCCTACCTGGGCGGGAACAAGGAGTTCGAGCGTCAGTTCCTCTCCGGCGAGCTCGAGGTCGAGCTCACGCCACAGGGCAGCCTCGCCGAGAAGATGCGGGCTGGCGGGGCGGGCATAGCGGCGTTCTTCACGGCGACCGGGGTTGGCACCCAGGTCGCCGAAGGGGGGGTGCCGTTGCGGTACGCCCCTGACGGGTCGGTCGCCAAGGCGTCGCTCCCGAAGGAGACCCGCGAGATGATCTGGAACGGCGAGCGCCAGACCTTCGTGCTGGAGCACGCGCTCAGCACCGACTTCGCCCTGGTGCGGGCCTGGAAGGGCGACCGGCACGGCAACCTGGTGTTCCGACAGTCCGCCCGCAACATCAACCCGGTGGCTGCGATGGCGGGCCGGATCACGATCGCCGAGGTCGAGCACCTGGTCGAGCCGGGTGAGATCGACGCCGACGCCGTCCACCTGCCGGGCATCTACGTCCAGCGGGTCCTGGCGCTGACGCCTGAGCAGGCTGTCGACAAGCACATTGAACACCGCACGGTGCGCGCCAAGTAACCTTGACCCTCGTGAAGACCTTCGAGCAGTTGTATGCCGAGCTGACCGACAAGGCTGCCACGCGCCCACCGGGGTCGGGCACCGTTGTCGCGCTGGACGCCGGGGTTCATGAGATCGGCAAGAAGATCGTCGAAGAGGCGGCCGAGGTGTGGATGGCCGCTGAGCACGAGGGCAAGGAGCGCACGGCCGAGGAGATCAGCCAGCTCCTGTATCACGTGCAGGTGATGATGATTGCTTCCGACGTCTCTCTCGACGACGTCTACACCCACCTCTGACCCGAGCCCATCTCTGACC